>Ga0310786_10000698_pt1 | contig 53787 bp, 41 predicted proteins | sample AusTroGonzalo_MG_FD_203881 | JGI IMG/M metagenome (GOLD analysis project Ga0310786, IMG submission 203881) | Bovine rumen microbial communities from tropical cattle in Woodstock, Queensland, Australia - Gonzalo_03 (v2) (version 2) | ecosystem: Host-associated > Mammals > Digestive system >...
TGGTGTTCAGGTTCCAGATGCCGAAGCCGGGAGCGTCTTCGTAAGAGCCGGTGTAGTAGGTCTTCGACTGCAGGCGGCCGTTGAGGTTCACGTTCAGTACGTATTTCCCCCACATACGATGATAGTTAGCTGTGAATGTAGCGGTATGGCGGATGCTACGCTCCAGTGGTTTCCACACCTCCGCACTGCTGACTCCTGTCTCCAGACTCCTTGCATAGGTATAGGCGTAGTTGGCGGAGAGGTTGAAGCCTGGGAAGATGTTGGCCGAGACGTTGAGTTGTACTCCCTTCACATCGCCCTTGTCGCTGTTCTGGTAGAGGGCGTAGCTCACTAACTTCGAGGCCTGATCCTGTGTCATCTCCGGGAATTCGCCCATTAGCATCTGTCGGGTGGCATCATCGACATCGATGTTCTGCTTCACCACCATGTCGTTGATGCGGTTCAGATAGGCCGTCACGCTGACGGCAAGCATCCGTGTGCGATAGTCTGCATTCAACGAGAAGTAGTTGCTCTTCTCGGGCTTCAGGTCCTGACTGCCGAAGCTGATCTGGGGCTTGCCGCGGTTGACGGAGAAGTAGTGGTAGTAGAGCTCGTCGAGACCCGGGGCACGGAAACCTGCCGAGTAGGTGGCACGCAAGTTGACGGGCCCGAGGCTGTACATCAGCGTGGCCTTGGGCGTCAGGTGGTTGCCGAAGGTCTCATGATGCGTCAGGCGCAGTCCGAGGGTCGTGGTCAGGACCTTGAAAAGCCGTATCTCGTGCTGGGCGTAGGCGGCGAGGGTGTAGGCGTGTTGGTCGATGTTGCCCGAGGTGGCTGTCAGGTAGTCTTTGCGCCAGTCGGCTCCGAAGATGGTGGTGCTGTTGTCCGTCAGTCCGAGGATGGCTTTCAGCTCACCGTCCATCGTACGCTGTTTCTTCGACTGCACATAGTCACCGACGGTGTATGTGCCGGTCTCCACGTCGTACTCCTTGCCATAGCGGAAACGATCGACGGTGAAGTCGGCCTGCAGCGAGTGGCGGTTGGTGAATTTATAGATGCCGCCCACATTCCAGCGGAAGCCCTTGTAGCGCATCTCGTAGTCGGTGCCGCCGGTAATGTCTTCGCGGGTGTCGGGACGGTCGGTGATCTTGTATGAATAGTCTATGCCCGCATTCAGCGTCAGACGGCGGGTGGGGGCGTAGGTGAATTTCTGTCCGATGATGTTCGAACGGTAGCCCGTGAACAGGGGGGCGATGCTTTGTTGAGTGTTGAGTGTTGAGTGTTGAGTGTCTTTCACATATTCCAGATCGTTGTTCTGGTAGCCGTCGGCCTGGTCGTGACTGAATGAGGTGTAGGAGCCGAAGCCGTTGCTGTAGATGTCGAGACTGACGGCCTCGGTCAGTTGGCCGTAGCCTGACACCCGTGTGTCGTTGGTCACGCTGACCAGATCCTGCGTCGGCTGGTCGGTGATGATGTTGATGACACCGGCGATGGCATCAGAGCCATAGAGCGACGAGGCGGCTCCGTCGAGTACCTCGATGCGCTTCACACGGGCCATGTTGATACGGTTCAAATCGACGTTGTTCGAGATGTCGCCGGAGAGCTTCTGACCGTTGATCAGTATCAGGATATACTTGTTGCCAAGTCCGTTGAGTCGCAGCTGCGACCCCATGGCGTTGGGGGCCATCGACACCTGCGGCATCATACGGGTGAGGGCTCCGTCGAAGGTGCTGATGCCCTGTTCGCGGATCTCCTGGGCGGAGAGCACGTGGACGGGCGTGGCGGTACTCTTCAGTCGCTGGTGATGGCCGGAGCCGGTCACGACGACGGGATCCAGCTGGATCTGTGCCTGACAGTGGATGCCGGCCAGCAACAGGACGGCAAGAAGGAGATGCTGTCTCACGACAGCACCTCCGTCAAAAAACTTATATAATAATACACGTATAACCACTTTCTCGTTTGCGCTTAGTCTTCGGGAGCGGTAGTCGGTGTGGAGAGGGCCTCGTCGGTGCCCAGCTTGGCAATGGCCTCACGGGTGTGGTTCATCCACAGCTTACGGACGGCACTGCGCTCTGCCAGGCCGGGGATGTACTCATTGCCAGACTTGTACTGCTTCCAGCAAGCCTCCTTGAATCCGGTCTCGTAGGCAGCAGTCTCGATGCCTGCCCCGTTGAACAGCGAGAACCAGCTCTCGGCATCCTTGTCGTCGGCCATGTCGTTGTGGGCGTGGTCACCGGCGATGGACATCAGCACGAAAAGCTGGGCCTTCTTGTTGCTGTTCTCAGGATAGGTGATCGTCTTGGTGACGTCGCCGATCTGGTAGTCGAAGGTACCGCCAGCGATATGATCCAGCACATCCTCGGCGTAGGTCTCGTCCATATCAACGGTTCCTACGTAGTAGTTGGAACTGATGGCACGGAGGTACTCCTCCAGTTGCAGGTAGCGGACGTTACCACCGTAGTAGTCGTAACCCTCGGGATTACCATGACCCATGAAGGCGACGATACCCTGGGAAAGGGCGGCCTTGATGTCGGCCTCGTTGTTCAGCGTGTTGGCCAGTGTCTGAGCATCGCTCTCCTCAGCCATCAGCGGGGTTCCTACGACCACGTTCTTGTCGAGGCTCTTCATGTAGGCATTGGTGAAGTCGGCATTGCGGTTGTTCATGAAGTCCTTCACATAGCTGTCGCGGACACGGCGGTACTCCTCACCGGGGATGACCTGCAGCGACTGGACGACGACCTGCTGATAGCCGGCCAGACCGATGGCAGTGAGCCAGTGTTCGGGGTCGTAGTAGTCCTTCGGGGCGACATTCTCGCCGGCACGGGCATTGTTGATACAGATGGCTGACGAGAAGGAGAGGTACACATCCCAGCCGGAGAAGCTGGCCTTGTAGTCGTCGACCACCTTGTCGAAGGTGTCGTAGGCCTGTTCCCATGTAGAGCCGAAGGCCACGAGCAAGATGACCTTGCTGCTCTTCTTCTGTGACTTCACGGTCTGATTGACAGCCTGCTGATACTTCTCGTAGTTCGACTGGTTGTTGTTGTCATCATCACTGCTACAGGCGGTGAACGTTGCGCTGGCGATGAAAGCTATCATGGCCAGCATCAAGAACTTAATCTGTTTCATTGTTGTTTGAATTTAAATTAGACTTATATTTGTTTGTCAGTTTCTTGCCTTCGTTGAAATGCACAGTCAGTGAGGCATAGACGGTACGGCCCGGGGTGGTGGTGCCGAGATGGAGGCCGTGGGGCGTACGGTCGCAGTAGTTGAAGATGTTGTCGATGCCTGCGTCGATTTTGATGAGAGTGGAGGGTAGAAGGTGGAAGGAGTAATGACCTGTCACCCGCCAGAGCTGATAACCTTTGCCGTCGCCGTCGATCTGGTAATACCGCTTCGATGACATCCTGCCATAGATACCTGCGCCCCATTTGTTCCCGAGATTCCAGGTGGCATAGACATTCGCCTTGTGGTGGGCCATCCCGTCGATGGTCACCTCGTGCATCAGATCCTTTTCTGAGTCATACTGGTGCGCCTTGGTGTCGAGGTAGCTGTAGGAACCGCCTGCCGTGAAATGCCGCCCCTGGTAGCGTACGGTGAAGTCGAGGCCGTAGGTCTTCGCATCCTCCATATTCTGGTACTGGCGCACACGGATGGGGTCGTATTTGGTGATCAGTTCGCCAGGCGCATTCTTGATGGGAATGGTGACGAGGGTGATCATGTCGTACACCTTATTATAATATGGAGAGAGGGTCAGCGTCAGATGGCCGACGGTGTACTCGGCACTCACGCCGAGATAGTTGGAGTGCTGTGCCTTCAGGTCTTCGTTGCCAAGGTAGAGATAGACGCCGTTCATGTTCTTCACATACTGATAATGCAGCTCCTTGGGCGTTGGGGTCTTGTAGCCCTGGCTCCAGGTCGCCCTCAAGCGCAGGTCGCCGAGTTTCAGCATGGCGGAGACCTTCGGGGTCACGCGGAATCCGAAGCCTTCATTTCTCGTCAGGCGGAGACCGGCGGTGATATACAACGGATCCGGCAGTTCCAGCTCGTCTTGCAGGTAGATGGCTTCCGTATTGTCTGTCGCCTTGCCACCTGCCACCCGCATCGGTGCCTTCAGCCAGTCGTAGCGATAGTCGAAGCCGACGCTCAGCTGCTGCTCGTAGGGCAGTGAGAAGACGCCCTTCAGCGAGATGTTCGTCAGGCGCTGGTCACTCTGCAGTTCCTTGTCGCCAGGGAAATAGGGGAAGTAATTGGTGAAGCGGCCGTTCACGTAGCCATCGGTCAGCGTCGTGTCGGTGTAGGCGTAGTTGTAGGCATGGCGCTTCCAGTCGACATCCAGGGTGATGACATCCGTTTCTTTCCGAGTCCACGTGGGGCGCCATTTGCCGCCTGCGGAGGCTGAGGCATTGTCGTATTGCAGGTCCCACGTCTTGACGTCCACACCAGGGTGATGACCGCTGGGCCGGTAGATGCGTTTCCAATAGATGCTGCCGTCGGCATAGAGTTCTATCCGGGGGCTGAGCTGATAGGTCAGACGTTCTTCTATCTGCCAGTTGGTATGACGGTTGACGGTCTGGTTACGGGAGTCGGTGATATGGTATTCCGTCTGCGAAGGGGCCTCTTCCGAGGTGTTCTGCCAACCGTCGGAATGTTGCAGCTGGAAATTCGTGTAGCTCGACAGCTTGCCGAAATTGAGGGCGATGCCGTCGTGCTGGCGGATGTCGCCATAAGAGCCGAAACGGGAGGTGTTCTCCAGCATCAGTCCTTGTTCGCGATGCTTCTTTGTGATGATATTGATTACACCCGCAATGGCATCCGAGCCGTAGAGCGCACTCGATGCGCCCTTCACGATCTCTATCTTCTCGATGTTGTGGGGATCGATGAGCGAGAGGTCGTTCTCACCGCCATTGTCACCATGCAGCCGTCGGCCGTCGATGAGGATGAGCACATACGAATTGCCTAAGCCGTTCATCTGAAGTCGGGAACTCATGTCGTTCTCGCTGAAGTCGAAGCTCGCCGTCAGTCCGGAAAGGATATCCTCGATGCTCTTTCCTGCATACTGCTGCAACTGCCGCTGGCTGATCACCTCTGTCTGGATGGGCGCATCTTTCAGCAGGTGCTGGGTACCAGTACCCGTCACCACCACTTCCTGTAGACTGTCCTGACGCCAGATGTCACCCGTCTGGGCGGAAATGCCGACAGTCATCAGCATCAGGCTGAAAGCCAGTGTCTGTCTTCTCATCATCCTTCATTTTCCGCACCGCATATTCCTGTACGGTCGTACTATTGTTTTTTCTGGCAGGTCTTCTGACTTTCCTCAGTCTGCTTTACCTTCCCGAACGCTCCCCACGGGTGGGGTGTTCAGTGGCGTTATACAAGCAGGCCTCAAAACGAGGATTACAGCTGCAGGTACAGTTCCGGACTCTCACCGGATTCCCTTACATCATGGCGGCTACTGCCACCAGATTGCCATGTTTCGGGTGCAAAGATACAAAATAAAGTGAAAAGTGAAGAGCGAAAAGTGAAAAATTTGCTGTCGCTGTGCAAAATAATGCAAAAAGTATGTATCTTTGCGGCATGAAAGCAGCATTTATGATAGCAGCACCCATGAGTGGATCCGGCAAGACAACCATTGCCAGAGGACTGATGGCATTGCTGACCCGGAAGGGTTATAAGGTGCAGCCTTTCAAGTGCGGGCCTGACTATATCGACACGAAGTTCCACGAGACGGTATGCGGCAGACCAAGTATCAACCTCGACACATTCATGGCGACGCCCGAACATGTTCAGCAGCTCTTTACTGATTACGGGGCTGACGCTGATGTGTGTATCGTGGAAGGTATGATGGGGCTCTTCGACGGCTATGACCGTGAGCGGGGATCATCGTATGAGATTGCACGGGTGCTGGATATTCCTGTCGTCCTGGTGGTGGATGCGAAGTCGGCAGCCTATTCGATGGCCGCACTGCTCTCCGGCTTCATCAACTTCAGAAAGGACATCCGTCTCGCGGGCGTAATATATAATAAGGTGGGATCGGCGAAGCACTATCGGATGTTACGACAGGTGTGCGATGACCTGCCTGTCGAGTGCCTGGGCTGTCTGCCGAAGAGTCCGGCATTGGAACTGGGTTCGCGATACTTAGGGCTCGACTTCTCGCAAACGGCGGAAAGCAGGGAACTCGTGGAACTGTTAGGCAAGAACGTGAAATGGGAGAGACTCTTAGACCTTTGATTGCCCGCAATGCGGAGTCGTTCTCCTTCCTCTATCAGGAGATGACCGACCGTTTCGAGGCCGTCCGGTTCTTCGACCCGGAGACAGAGGTGCCGTGCTTCGAGGGCATCGGCCTGCTCTATCTGCCAGGCGGCTATCCGGAGAAACACTTAGAGGCGCTCGTAAACAATGCGGCCTGCCGCGAGGCCATCAGGGACTTTGCGGAACGTGGCGGACGGATCCAGGCGGAATGTGGCGGCATGATGTATCTCTGTGAGAGGATCGTCACTGATGATGGTGAGTATCCGATGTGCGGGGTGCTGCCTTATACCATTTCGGCCCGCAAGGCCGACCGCAGGCTCTCGTTAGGGTATCGGAAGTTCGTACTCGACGGCAGGGAGTATCGTGGGCATGAGTTCCACTATACGCAGTTCCTTGGCGAAACGCCTGAGAGTATCGTTCAGGTCTGTAATGCCACAGGCGAGCCTGTCGATACGCCTGTGTTCAGATATAAGAATGTCTTTGCAAGTTATACGCATCTGTATGAAATCGTTGACTAAACTACATCCCATCATGTTCGCCGGCACTGGCAGCGATGTCGGCAAGAGCATCGTGGCCGCTGCCTTCTGTCGTATCTTCAGGCAAGACGGCTATCAGCCGGCACCCTTCAAGGCACAGAACATGGCACTGAACAGCTATGCCACTCCCGAGGGCCTGGAGATCGGCCGTGCACAGGCTGTGCAGGCTGAGGCTGCCGGCATCCCCTGTCATACGGACATGAACCCCTTGTTGCTGAAGCCCCAAAGCGACCACACGTCACAGGTTGTGCTCAATGGCCGGCCTGTGGGCAATAAGGATGCGTATGACTATTGGGGAGACAGGGGAACAGTTTTCCGTGCTGAGGTGTGCGGTGCCTTCGACCGCCTTGCGGCCCGTTATAACCCCATTGTGATGGAGGGTGCAGGCAGTATTGCGGAGATCAACCTGAGAGCACGCGACCTGGTGAATATGCCGATGGCCCGTCATGCCAAGGCCGACGTCATCCTGGTGGGCGACATCGACAGGGGAGGGGTGTTCGCCTCCGTCTATGGCAGCATAGCCCTGCAGACGCCAGAGGACAGACGACTCATCAAGGGTATCATCATCAACAAGTTCCGTGGTGATATGCGTCTCTTCGACGAGGGGCGCAGGATGCTGGAAGAGATCTGCGGTGTACCGGTATTGGGTGTGATTCCTTATTTTAAGGATATCTATATCGACGAGGAAGACAGTGTGGCCTTGGAGCAGAAGCGCAGGCAACTGGCCGAGGACAAGGTGAATGTCGCCGTGGTGCTGTTGCGACACATCAGCAACTATACCGACTTCGACACCCTGGAGCGTGATCCTCGCGTCAACCTCTTCTACACCAGCAACACCTCCGATATCCAGCGTGCCGACATCATCATCCTGCCTGGCACGAAAGCCACGCTCGACGACCTGATGGAACTGCGCCGTAATGGTTGTGCACAGGCCATCCAGCGTGCCCATCGGGAGGGTAAGATGGTGGTGGGCATCTGTGGCGGTTACCAGATGTTGGGACAGATCGTCGAAGATCCTGACGGCATCGAAGGCAACATCACGAGCCTGCCAGGGCTTGGTATCCTGCCCATCCACACTACGATGAACGCCGGGAAGACCACCCGTCAGGTCACCTTTGAGTTCAACGGTCAGCCATGCCAAGGCTACGAGATCCATCAGGGTGTGAGCGATACTGACGAGGCCATCCTCCAGACCGGTCACTGCATCGGCACCTATATCCACGGCTTCCTCGACAATGCGCCCGTCATCGAGTATCTGCTCAGGGATAAGGCTACGGCTGAACGCCCTGTACAGAGTCTTGCCGACTTCAAGGAAGAACAGTATGACAAGTTGGCTGACCATGTACGAAAGTATGTGGATATAGATCGTATCTACCAAATACTTGGCGATGATTAGCCTGATTGCCATAGTACCCTTGCTCTTGGGTTGGTTGCTCGACCTGCTCTTTGGCGATCCGGCGCGACTGCCACATCCGATTGTGTGGTTCGGCAAGGCCATCGCTTTCTGCGAGCACCGGATGAACAAGGGTTCCCATCGCAAACTGAAGGGGGCCATCGTAGCTGTCACCCTCATCGCAGCAACCTTCGCCATAGGAACAATTATCAATTGTCGATTATCAATTGTCAATTTCATAATAGTCTTCTATTGTCTGGCTGGAACGACACTCATTCGTGAGGTGCGGGCTGTCTTTTTGGCATTGGATAGAAGTCTGGACGAAGGACGGCAGCAGGTGGCACGTATCGTGGGACGTGATACATCGGAACTATCGGCGCAGGAGGTAAGAACCGCTGCATTGGAGACGCTGGCGGAGAACCTGAGTGACGGCGTGATAGCCCCGCTGTTCTGGCTTGCCCTGTTGGGGACACCAGGTATGCTGGCCTATAAGATGGTGAACACGCTCGACTCGATGATCGGCTATAAGACGGAGCGCTATAAGGACTTCGGCTGTTGGGCGGCGCATATCGACGACATCGCCAATTACATCCCAGCCCGTCTGACGGCTCTGCTGATGATTCTGCCCTCACTTCTCACTTTTCACTTTTCACTTTTCACTTTCGTTTGCAAGAACGGTCGCAACCACGCCAGTCCCAATAGCGGTTATCCTGAAGCAGCACTTGCCGGCATACTCGATTGCCGCTTTGGTGGTCCGCACTATTATTTTGGCCAGCTCTTCGACAAGCCCTATATTGGAGACAATGACCGGCTGCTGACAACTGCTGACATGAAAAAAGCCGTCCGTGTGAATCGGACGGCTGAGGTATTCATGATCCTGCTGGTCGCTGCCAGCATCGTCATCAGAAGTATTTGGTGATCTTTGCATTGTCGAAGTTGTTCATCTCGTTCATCATACGGACGGCGGAGTCGATGATGGGGAAGGCGCAGAGGGCTCCTGTTCCCTCGCCAAGACGGAGTCCAAGATGGAGCAGGGGCTTGGCATCGACAATATCCAGCATCATTTTGTGACCACTCTCATCGCCGCAATGCGTAAAGATCATATAGTCCTGCGCGTCAGGGTAAAGCAGGATGGCCGCCAGCGCACAGGCCGTCATGATGAATCCATCCACCAGTATCACGATATGCAGTCCGGCTGCTCGCAACATGGCCCCAATGGCGGCGATCATCTCGAAGCCGCCGTAGTAACGGAGGATGGATAGTGTAGAGTGATTAGTGAAGAGTGAATATTTTGCTACCGCACGGGAGAGGACATCATATTTATGGCGGATACCAACATTGTCGAGCCCAGCCCCGGCTCCTATGCAATCCTTCAGGGGGATATCGCCAAAGAGACTCATCCAGATGCTCGATGGCGAGGTGTTGCCGATGCCCATCTCTCCAATGCTGATGATGCGACACCCCTCATGGGCACACTCATCAACCAAGTCGCTTCCTATCTGGATCGCCTGGTCAAACTCCTCCTCACTCATAGCGGGTTCGTAAAGGAAATTCTTAGTGCCTCTGGCTATCTTGCGATGGATGATGCCAGGAACAGATGAGAGGTCGTAGTCCACACCCACATCGACGATGCGCAGCTTGAACCCATGCTGGCGACAGAACATATTCACGCCTCCACCGCCACGGGTGAAGTTGATCATCTGTTGCCAGGTCACCTCACGTGGCGACACACTGACCCCCTCACGCTCAATGCCGTGGTCGCCACCCAGTAGCAGATGGCAGGGATGTGCCAACGATGGCTCTAATGTCTGTTGAATCAGACAAATCTGCATGGCCAATTCTTCCAGACGGCCTAATGCGCCCTTGGGCTTGTTCAGGTTGTCGATCTTCTCTTGTATCGTCCCCTGAAGCGACCTTTCTATGGGTTGTATGTTAAACCTTTTCATTTTACCTTGAGTTCAATTCCGCTCACCATGAGAATCACTTCGTCTGCCTTGGAGGCAATATATTGGTTCATCCAGCCCTGAAGGTCGGTAAACTTCCGTTGGATGGCATTGTCGCTCACACCGCCACTGCCGATCTCGTTGGTGACGAAGATATAGGTGGCCTCGGACTTGGTAAACTTGTCGAACTCTGCCTTGGCCAATTCAAGCGAACGGTCTGTATCAGAATTGTGGGCGAAGAAGAAGTTGGTAAGCCAGAGCGTCACGCAGTCGATGACGACCACTCTGCCAGTCATGTCGTGCTTGCTCAGAGTCAGTTCCTCTTCAATGTTCGTCCATTGTGGGCCACGACGTTCCTGATGTCTGCGAACACGCTCCCTGAACTCCTCGTCCCAGATATGTGCGGTAGCCAGATAGACAGGATTCGGGCTCAGACTCAATGCCAACTCCTCGGCCTTCCTGCTCTTGCCGGAGCGCTGGCCGCCTGTGATGAGAATAATACGTTTCATAGCGGATTCATATAGTTAATAGCACTGACCACCAGATAGACCGTCAACTCCACCAGCAGACACACCGCTCCACAGCAGTCGCCCGTATAGCCGCGAATCTTCCGCCAGATCAGCAGGTAGAGCAGATAGAACACGATGGCAGGGATGAAGATGATCACGTCCCAGGCGAGGCCCATCATCCAGATGAAGAACGCTATCGGCAGCAGACCCTGTATGGCCAGGCTGATGCCCGCCCAGGCACTGAACTTCCGATATACCGTCTTTGCCTTTGCCTCCTCTTCGCTTCTGGCATACGGCATCATCAGTATCAGCTGCGAGGTCACCATCTTCGAGAAGGTGTCTGCTGCCAGCACCATCACGGCAGCACAATAGGGGGGAATCGATATGAGCGTGGCCGCCAGGAGCAGTTCGTAGAAGATGAGTCCTAATACTCCATAGGTGCCGATGTGGGAGTCTTTCATGATGTCGAGGATGCGCTGACGGTTGTTGCCACCACCTCCGAAACCGTCGAAGAAGTCGGCCAGTCCGTCTTCATGCAGCGCACCTGTAATCAGCAGTCGGATGGCAATGGCGAGCAATACTGCCACCGAGTATGGCAGCGCCACACTGCCGAAGTAGATGGTGAGTCCCATTACTCCGCCCGTGAGCCAACCTGTCAGCGGCCAATACTCAACAACCGAGTCATAACACTCCTTCGATGGGCTATGCAGTCGCCAGAAAGGCAGTCGCGTGAAAAAGATGAATGACGCCCATATTCGGTCGAATATTTTCATATCTTTTGCAATTTTGTTGCAAAGTTAATAAATATTTTGTATTTTTGCAGTCAAAAACCAATAAAAGATTAAAAGAAGTGAGAAAACTGACTTGGATAATGGCTGTTTCAGCCCTGTTTTGTGCCTGCTCAGGAAGAAATGCCTCAACGCAGAAAACTGACGGACAGGTCGCAAATGATTCTGACGTGGAGGTGACGGTGAAGTACGCCACGGGTTTTAGTGTCCGCGACTCTGCCGATATCCGTTTGGTGGATGTGGGTAAGAACGACCACTTCGCCTTGGTGCATACTGATGATAGGGAAGTGCCCGGCGGATATACGAAAATTCGTGTACCGATTAAAAACGTCATCTGCATGACGTCGCTGCAACTGTCGAACTTCACCATTCTTGATGCGCATGATGTGGTGAAGGGCCTTACTGGCACGAAGAACATGTTCAATAAGGACATCCTGGAGCGGGTGAAAGACGGGCGCATCGTGAAGATCGGCATGGAGGGCAACTTCGATACAGAGATGGTGCTGGCCGCTAATCCTGATGTCATCTTTATCTCTCCCTCGAAGCGTGGTGGCTATGATGCTATCCGCGAGACGGGCATCACGTTGGTGCCACACCTGGGTTATCAGGAGCTCGATCCTTTAGGTCAGGCAGAGTGGATCAAGTTCGTTGGGATGTTCATTGGCAAGGAGAAGGAGGCCAACGAGGTGTTCGCCGGCATCGAACAGCGTTATCAAGGTTTGAAGCTCAAAGTCCAGAGTTCAAAGGAAAAACGTCCGACGGTGTTTAGCGGTGAGATGCACTATGGCAACTGGCATGCCGTGGGTGGTAAGAACTACTTGGCACAGATATTCCGCGATGCTGGCGCCGAGTATGTCATCAATGACGATGAGACGGCTGGCGAGGATCTGGAATTTGAGAAGATGTATTCGCTGGCGGCTAATGCCGACTATTGGCGCATCCTGAACAGTTTTCCTGGGGATTTCAGTTATGAGGCCCTGAAAGCCTCCGAGCCTCGTAACGAACTCTTCAAGGCGTTCAAGGAGAAAAAGGTCATCTACTGCAATATGAAGCAGACACCATATTATGAGATTTCGCCCGTTAAGCCCGATGTGCTGCTGAAGGACTTCGTGGCCATCTTCCATCCGGAATTGGTGGAGGCGGACTATCAGCCGACCTTCTATTATCTGTTGAAGTAATCTCTTCCCCTCCTGAGTCAGGAGGGGGAGTAGGGGTGGTCTGAACAAGTGAATAATGAAAAAAACTATTCCTCTGATATTGACGTTAGTCGTGGCGATAGTGGTTTTGGCTATCGTCAACCTGCTCATTGGCTCTGTCAGGATTCCCATGGTCGAGGTGTGCCGTATCTTGATGGGTGATGAATCCAACGAAATATGGACGAATATCATCTTTAGCAGTCGTTTGCCACAGGCCTTGACCGCTATTGTGGCTGGTGCTGGCTTGGCCGTCAGCGGCTTACAGATGCAGACCGTTTTCCGTAATCCCTTGGCTGGTCCTTCCGTGCTTGGCATCAGTAACGGCTCTGCCCTGGGTGTGGCTACTGTTGTGCTGCTATCAGGACGAATTGGCGGTGTGGCTCTTTCGCGATTGGGCTATCTGGGCGATGCTGCCATGAGTGTTGCCGCCATCATCGGTGCTTTGGCCGTGATGATGCTGATTGTCTGGATTGCACAGAAGGTGAAGGGCAATGTCACCTTATTAATCATAGGTGTGATGATCGGCTATCTGGCCAATGCCATCATCGGCGTGCTGAAATTCCTGTCTCCTGAGGAAGATGTCAAGGCATTCGTGGTGTGGGGCTTAGGCTCGTTCTCCAGAGTGTCAGGCGACGAGATGATTCTCTTCGTGGTGCTGATGTGTATCCTGCTGCCATTGGCCTGCCTGTTGGTGAAGTCCATGAACCTCTTGTTGTTGGGTGACCGCTATGCAGCCAACCTTGGCTTGAACATCCGTCGTGCCCGGATGCTGGTGATTATCAGTTCTGGTGTCTTGGTGGCTATCGTCACAGCCTATTGCGGCCCCATCATGTTCATTGGCTTGGCTGTGCCTCATCTGGCCCGTGCCATCTTCCGCACCTCCGACCATCGTATTCTGATGCCTGCCACTATGCTCTGTGGTGCTGCTCTGGCTCTTGTCTGCAACTTCATCGCCCGTATGCCTGGCTTCGAAGGGGCATTGCCTGTCAACTCTGTTACCGCTCTTGTTGGCGCTCCTGTTATTGCGGCCGTTATCTTTGGTCGTCGCAAGGATGAAGTAGGGGAATAAAGCCACAGATTACACAGATTTCACAGGTTACAGTATGTCCATGATGTCTTGCAGGCGGTTCACGATGAAGGTGGGGCTCTGCGGGATGTCTTTATCGTCGATGGCCCAGCGGTTGAACAGCATGGCATCGAGGCCGGCGTTGAGGGCGCCGAGGATGTCGCTCTGCAGATTGTCACCAATCATCAGGGTCGTTTCGCGACTGGCCTTAGACACTTTGAGGGCATAGTCGAAATAGAGAGGCGAGGGCTTGTTCACGCCTGCGTCCTCGCTCAGGATGATGGTATCAAAGTAGTTGCGCAAACCACAGGCATCGAGCTTCTTATATTGTACCTCATGGAAGCCATTGCTGCATATATGTATCCGATAACCTTTTTGGCGCAGGTAGTCCATCAGTTCGTGGGCACCGTCGATAACGCCAGGTTTCGAGGCGCAGAAGTCAAGGAACTTATCGCTGATTTCCAGACAGAGTTCTTTGGTCACCTCCAGCCCCTTGCCCACGCTTAACGGGCGACGGAAACGCTCTACAATCAGATAGTCGCGTGTGATTTCTCCTTTGGCGTATTGCGTCCAGAGGTCGATGTTCGCCGTCCAATAGGCATCGTAGAATGTCTGAGGCTCAGCGAAATAGCGTTCGAGGTGGAAGGCCTCGAAAGTCTCACTAAGAGCAATCACCGCATTGCCGTGGGTGTCGTACAGCGTATCGTCGAAGTCGATAAAAAGATCCTTGTAGCGCATGTCAATTCGTATAATTAGTGAAATTCGCAGTTAAAAATTCTTCCGTTGTCATCAATCAGCAGGATGGTGAGAGAACCCTTAGGCACGAGAGGATTGCAATGTTCGGCACAGTGGCGGATGACCGTACTGGCAAAAGCTTCACGCTTGCCCTCAGGCAGACGGTCCCAGAGTTCGCGGGCCAGGGTGATGTCGCTGATGTCGATGTCGCAGTCTGATTCTCTGAGCATCTGTCGGATGAAATCCTTGTCCATCGTGGTCTTGCGGCTATGGGTGTCGAGATGGCCAGCAGCCAGTTTCACGGCCTTGCCCAGCATCACGCCGAGGGTGACTTCCTTGAAATCGAGTTCGTTAGCTATTTTGAGTGTCTCGCCGATATAGTTGCCGTATTCCACAAAGGCCTGCTGGGGCAGAGTGGGATAGAGGGCCTTCACGAAGCGTTCGCTCTTACCTCCACTATTGATGACGACTCGCTTTGAGCCTGAAGCCTTGGCTACCGTCATACATTTGCGGATGCTGTCGATGAAAGCCTCTTCACTAAATGGCTTCACGATGCCAGAGACACCGATGATCGAGATACCGCCCTCGATACCCAGACGGGGATTGAACGTACGATGGGCTATTTCTGCACCCTGGGGAACGGAAAGCCTCACCCCTAACCCCTCTCCAAGAGAGAGGGGAGACTGTGAATTATGGGGGCTGTCCCCGTGATTCACTATTGCTAGAACATTCTTCCTAATCATCTCGCGAGGACCTTTGTTGATGGCGGGTTCACCAGGGGGATAGTCGAAGCCAGGCAGAGTAAACCTTCCGACGCCCTCTCCGCCTAGAATTTCAAAGGTCTCGGAAGGTTTAACGCTCGCCCGTATCTCGATCCCATTCGTCACATCCGGATCGTCGCCTGCCTCCTTGATGCAATATGCATAACCCTCGCCATAGCCCACAGGCACTTGAATCGTCTCACCATCAGGCAACAGGACAGGCACTTCGTCTGGCGTCTTGCCTTTCATGATTCTCAGCGTTTCTGCCACAGCGGCAGCCGTCGCACAGGTGCCTGTCGTCAGTCCGCTATGCAGGGGATAGAACTCAGGCAACAGTTTTTCCACCGCCCTTCGCAATCCGTATGGGCCGTTGACTTTCGTGAAAGCCACAGGTGTCATAGGTCGCTTCAAAGCAATGATCCTCATGCCTCGGGCTTTGGCAGCCTTCACTTTCTCTGGGAATCCGCCAGAGATACCACTCTCCTTCAGCAGGATGGCATCAGCCTCAACGGGAATGTCCTTCGGATCCTCATAATAGCAGAGCTGTTCCTCCCTTGCCCCTTGCTTAAGAGCTAAAGCGATTGACGATTCCCTATTCAGGATGCGATAAAAGACCTTGATGCCCTCTGCCTCTATTGGCTTTAGTTTGGCGATGCTCTGCACACCTGTCGTCGCTAATAGGCTATGAATGTCGTGAGGTATCTGACTATAGTCATCAATCCAAATGATGTCCGGATCGCGAGGCGGATAGATACGCTCAAACCGGATGGTAGGGATGTTCTGTGCTTCAGAGACCTGGGCGATTGTCTGGTGAAGTTGCGAGGCAAACGGATGGGCAGCATCCACCATCAGACGGATATCGTGCTCACGACAGAATGCCAGCATCGCCTCTTCATCCATCGCCCCATCCAAACGTGAGCCATGATGCAAGGTGATGTCCTGCTCACCTGTCTTAGTGCTGTAGTAATAGGCATTGCCCGCCTCCTCCAGCACCTCCACGGCCTTGCGTCCCTCCGTCGTTCCTCCGAATACCAGTATCATCTCCTTTTTGACGGCAAAGATAAATAAAAAAGCCGAAAGCACAAAACTTTCGGCAGGTTTTGTTAGTTTACGAAGCCTTTTGTGCGCCACTTGCCTGACCGCCAGCGTCGCACGAGGATGACACCACGGATGTTCTCGTCGAGGGCGAAGCCCACCCACATGCCGACGAGACCGAAGCGACGGCCCCCAGCATCATGACAAGGGCCATCTCGATGAACACCGGAATGGTGAGCACCTTCAGTTGGTGTTTCAGCGACGTGTCGGACAAGATACCTCTATTTTAAGCACGCCGGCGGAGAGGGCGGGGACGGAGAGCACGACATCGTGGCCATCGGTCTTGGGTGTGGCTTTCTGGAGGGCGACAGCATTCTTGTTCTCCATGCTGTTGGCCACGGTCAGCGAACCAGGGGCATAATACTCGAAGGCGGCATCCTTTATGCCAGCCCAGTCGCCTTTGATGCGCAAGGTAGCGGGTTCGTCGGTGGGGTTCACCACTTTCACAATCACGCCAGAACCGTTCTCCGCCATGGTAGTGCTCACACTCAGATTGCCTGTCTCACCGCTGTAGGCCAGACGGTACTTTGAGAAATGATCGTACCAGAGCTCGGTCACCTGACAGTTCGGCGCCTTGAACAGGTCCTTGTAGTCGAAGTTGATGAAAGCGTTGTTCCAGTCAGGGGCATCGGTACGGCGAATGAACAGCGCCGCAGCGCCCATTGCCACCACGTCACGCCCCTCGCACATGTTGAGGAATCCGCCTGCAAACAGACCTGTGCGCCAGTCGATGCTGTTCAGGTTCCACTCCGAGATGAAAAGCCTGATGTTCGGATTTGGCCCCTCGGCAATCATCTGGGCATAGCGGTCATACTGCTGTCCCAAGCGTATGGGTCCGGTGGCATAGCCGCCCTGCTGCTCATAGTGGTGCAGGCTCAGGTAGTCGAAGTAATTGCCGCTGCGCTGGATGAACTGCTCATCCTCGCGGAATCCGCCACAGGCGATGATCTTGATGGAGGGATCTATCTTGCGCATCTCTGTACTGAAGTCGCGCACGCACTTCTCATAGCGGTCGATACCCATCTCCCACATCTCATTGTCTATCTCCCAGTATTTCACATTGTAAGGTTCCGGATGCCCGTTGGCAGCACGCTTCGCACCCCATTCGTCGGTGGCAGGGGCATTGCAGTAGCGCAGCCAGTGGAGCGCATCCTGCAGGATGCTGTCATATTCCTCGGCAGGACGTTCGAACTTGACGCTCACTACGATGATAGGCTCGCTGTTGACCTCACGGCAGAAGCGTATGAATTCATCGGTGCCGAAGCAGTTCTGGTCATAGTCCATCCACATCCAGTGCGCCCAGCGCTCACGTTTCTCCTGTGGGCCGATACCCCATTTCCAGTCGTACTGTGCCACGTAGCCACCGCCTGGCCAACGCAGACAAGTGGGATGCAGCTCCTTGACGGCTTGCAGGATATCGGGACGGAAACCGCCCAAGTCAATACCTGTCTGCGTGGTCATGGTCGCCATGTCCACCTGAATCGTACCGCCCTTCACGACGATGGCGAAATCGCCGTCGCCGCTTATCTGTGGTTCGAGCGTGAACGCGTATTTCTTCCACTCCTTGCTCACCTTTCCAAGAGACTGACGTGCCACGAACTGGCCATTCGCATTGCGGAGTCCTACGATGAGTTCACCCTTGCCCTTCGCATAGATGGAGCCTACATATTTCTCGCCAGCGACGATATTCTGCGGTCCTTGGAAGATGCCGGCCTCAGCCTTGGCTGTTATCTCCTGCGAATAACGCATGTTCACGGCGTCATCCTTAATCAGTCGATATTTGCCACCCTCGCCAAAGGCCGCCCACTGATGCGCCACAGCTGGTGTCTGCACATCGCCAGGCGTGCCCTCGAACAACACTTTTCCGTCGGTTGCCGTCAGACGGATGTTGCGGTAAGTGGCCTCGGTATAGTTCACCCAGAACGTCAGGAAGTTGCGGTCGGCACGCTCCAGACCGTCGTAGGTCAGTACCTGCTTGCCGTCCCAAAACACCGTCACCTTGTTGCCTCGGCTCTCCACACGCAGTTTGTGCCACTGCTGGTTTTCGTTGATTTGCTCTTTCGTGGCTGGGGCTGATACCAGTGGTACCAATGTGTTCATGCGACGGGTGCGCCCTCCGAAGCCAGGCATCTCGCGCTCTTCCATGGTGCAGATCGAGAAATCGGCAGTAGTGCTCTGCTGGAGCCTTGTGCGTGCTTCAGCTTCCTTGGCTGCTTCTATCTGTGCCTGGGTCTGTCCGGGGTTGAAGGGACGGCTCTCATAGTAGGGGTCGTGTATGCGTATATAATAAGGTGAACCGTCGGCTTTGTTGCGTACAGCGAAACGGATGTCCATCAGTCCCCCGCTCCAAGCGCGTCTGGCCAGCTTGTAGGCACGCCAGTTCACGTCCATGGTCAGGTCAAAGTCACAGGTGTCTATGCTGTCAATCTTGAGCGGCTGTTCGTAACGGGTAGGGGAGTGCAGCACCATGTCGTCATCCATGAACCATCCGTCGAAATAGCCATCCCGCGGATGGATGCCCGGAAACTGCTCCGGCTCGAAGGAGCGTTCCTGTATGAGTTCCTGCCATACACCATTGTTGGCACTGAAATAGATGTGCTCAAAGAGCTGTCCATAGAGCATCTCGTCAATGATACCTGAGGGCTGTCTGCTCTCAACTGTAATCTCATAATCATTCTGGGCCTGGGCAATCGTTCCTGTCGCCAGTAATGCCAACAAAAGATACTTTTTCATACTTGTTCAGTTTTTGTAATTAGTACATAATACTACCCCATACGTAGGCACATCATCGTCAGGTCGTCGTTGGGTTCGGCACCGTTGCGGTGGTGCTCCACCTCGGCTTGGAGTGATTCGATGACCTGGCGGGCATTGTCGAAGTGGGTGTTGCGCAGGATGGCGAGCAGCCGGTCGTCGCCGAACTGTTCCTGTGCCGTGTTCTCGGCCTCGTTCAGTCCGTCGGTGTAGATGAAGAGCGGCCGGCCCTTGATGCTGTCCATTTCTTCGCCCTCGTATTCCAGTCCGGGCCAGAGGCCGATGGGCGCATTGGGCAGCATGTCGAGGAAGTCGCCGTGATTCTCACCGCCCCCGATGACTGGCGGATTATGTCCTGCGTTGCAGAAGTCGAGGTGTCCCGTCGTCAAATCGACGAGTCCGAGGAAGAAGGTGACAAACATACCGCTCTCATTGTCGTTGCCACTCAGGGCATCGTTCATGCGGGTACATATTTCGGCAGGCATCATGCCCTGCTTCGCCAACGTCAGGAAGAGTCGCGTGGCCTGCGCCATGAAGAGCGAAGCAGGCACACCCTTGCCACTGACGTCGCCTAAGGCGAAGTAGAGCTTGTCATCCTCGAGCAGATAGCCGTAGAGATCGCCACCCACTTCCCTGGCAGGGGTCATAGAGGCATACATATCGAGCCCTTCGCGCTCAGGAAACATGCTGGGCACCATCGACATCTGGATGTCACGGGCAATTTTCAGTTCGTTCTCTATGCGCTCCTGTGCAGCCCGCACCTCAGCCAACCGTTTGGCAGCACGGCGGCGCACCAACGTGTAGATGATGAAGAACAGTGTCAGTAATATGATAACGATGACGAGTCCCGCGACGCGTTGCGTCATCAGCGACTGGTGCTTCTGGATGATTTCCTCTTCCTGCTGCTTGATTTCCTGCAACTGCTCCACGTCGGCCAGCCGCTCCTGCTGGCGGATGGAGTCGGTCAACTGCCGCATGCGGTCGCCCATCGCCAGCGCCTCTGCCGTGCGCCCCGCCTTTTTCAGGGCTTCGTACTTGTGCATCAGCAGGGTCTTGATGTAGATGTTGGTAATAGGTTCGCCACTTGTGCGCCTGATGGAATCGACTTCGTCGAACATACGGATGGCCTCGTCGTATCGGCCCATGATGGAGAGATAGACACCTTCGGCCGTCTTGTCGGAGGTGTTCAGGCCTTGCAACAGCCGATGCTCTTGGAACAGGGCTTCTGCCTTATCTTTCTGGTTGTTGGCCGCATAGACCATCGCCTTGCTGATGGTCACGTTATTGCGCCGCATTTGTACCACCCAGTTGGCTTCGTCTAAACAGCGTATCAGGCGGTTCATGGCTGTATCCATTATCGCCATCAGAGGTAGTGCCCGCTCTGGCATTTTGTTGTCCAAATAGAGGTCGTTCAGTGAAAGCAGGGAGAAGATGAGCGGATCTATATCGGCGACCCTGGTGGCATGCTGCGTGCTCTCCATCATAATGTCAATGCTTTGCAGGTACAACCGTTCGGCCTCGTCCACATGGCCCAGCTCGCTTTCGCAATCAGCCATCTGCGACAGATCCCTGCACTTTGCAGCCATATTCTGAGGAGATGTCCCGTCACCTATAAATGCGAGGATTTCCTTGGAGAGAGCGAGCGACTTGCCATACTCGCCATTGGCGTATGCAACGTTGGCCTGTATCCCCAGCAACATACACCAGAGACTGCTGTCGGCAGTCAAGTCCTGTCCCTTCTCTGCGGCAATGGTTTTCTCTGCGTAATAGGTTGCCATTTGTCGTCGATTAGCATACTCATAAATCATAGCCTTGAGGGTGTTGGCTCGTGCTGACGTGAACACCCCGGCCTTCTCGGCACTGTCCACGCGCTCCAAGGCCTTGTCCATGTTGTCGATGGTCACATTCAGCAACTCGTCGCTCAGTGCCGTCGCCTCATCATTACGGTCAGGCTTCGTACATGCCGCAAAGGCCAGCACAGCAAAGAGCAAGGCTGCGATTGAGCAAGAGCAGAGTAATGCTCGCATCTGCTCTGCCGAGCGTGAGCAGGCTCGACCGCAGGTCAATACAATAATGTTTCTGGTGGTTCTTGTTGGCATGGTGAATACCCCTTATTCCTTAGCCTTCCAACGGCGCATTCTTCAACTTCTCCAGCGCCCTGCAGAGTTGGTCGGGGCATGACGTTCCCTTTGTACCACAGCGGATACCGTCGAGCCGCTTGATTATATCGTCGATTTTCTGACCGCGTACCAGTTGACTTACGCCCTGTAGGTTACCATTACAGCCACCCAGGAAGAATACCTGTTGAATCACATTGTTCTCATCGGCAGTCACATCGATCATCTTCGAGCATGTGCCATGCGTCTCATACTGTATATGTTTTGTTTTCATTTCTTGTTACAGATATATAGTTCAATGCTGCAAAGTTACTAATAAGTGAGTAAACTACCAAATAAATCCTGATTTATTTTAATTATATAGGCTACAAAAAAAGGCGTGCACCTGAGGCACCTGGCTCACCTGAATAAAAATACGGCGTCCGTATATTTATTCAAAAGAACCCTTCCTGAGGGTGCTCCAACCCCCAAAAAGGCTCCCAAAATCGACATTTTCGATAATTAAAGAGACCTCTCATTCAACAGGAGGCTCCGGACAAAAATTTAGAGCCTCCAATTTTTCGTCCGGAGCCTCTAAATTTTCATAGGGAGCCTCTAATTTTTCAAAGAAAGGCTCCCTTTAACTGAAAATGCATAAATATTAGGTGCGCGAGGTGCCTCAGGTGTGCGCCTGTTTAAGTAGGACTATAGTAGAGCTTCAGTAGCGGATCAGGCTACTGTTCTTGACGGGATGGTAGAATGTCTTCGGCCTGTGTTCCTCGATGTATTTGCGCTCATAGACCTCGGCAGGCTTCGACGAGATGTCGAAGTGAAAGTCCAGGTTCTCGAACTGCCGGATGTAGTAGCCGCGGTTATAGGCCATCGTGGGCAGGAGGATTTCGTAGTAGAAGCTGTCGTTCTCCTGCATGAACGCCTCTAAGTCCGTCAGGTACCGTTGGCTCACGCTGAATATGTGGCACCAAAAGGCGTAGAGACGCTTGAAGCAGTCGTTGCGGAAGCCATAGATGTTGAAATGGCGGCGAAAATCGCCGAAACTGTCGGTGGCGATATGGATGTAGTCGCACGCCAGGCCATTTACCTTGCGGACGAAGTTGCGCCATTCGCCGCACAGCACGAGGTCGCCCTCCATCACGAGGTAGTGGCTGTAAGGATGCACCTTCGAAAATGGTATCAGCGCTTTCAGCGGATTGGGCAGGCGGCGGTCGCCGCCGAAGAAGAAGCCCAGCAGCTCGCTCGAGTTGAACACATAGAAGTCCAAATCGGGATAGTCCGCCGGATCCAAGGGCTGCGTGCCACAATCGTAGAGGACGTAGAAGTCCATCACCTCCGTGATCTCCCCTTTCAGGAAACGGAGATAGCGGAGCATCGGCTCGTCCATCTTGTGGGTCAACAGAACGGTGCAGTTCTTATGCGGTTGCTGGAGGCTGTTGATTCCCATGTGTAATGTTCAAATGCCGATCAATATAAACCGAAATAGTCAGTTCTTAGTTCAGCTTTTGGATCGAGATAAACCTCTATGGGTGTCCGCCCTCCGGCCACGCCGTCGAGTTCATCATCGTCCATGGGAATTGCGCCGGCCTCCATGAGTTCGTCGTAGATGGCCTTTGCCTCCTTCATTTTCTCTTCGAGCAGTTGCTTCTTCTGCTCAATCTGTTGGTCTGTCAGTGTTGTCATAATCTTATAGTTTTTGAGATTCGCTCCAAAGATATGAAGAATTTTTGAACTATCCAAATAATCCGGCAATTTTTTTTCAACGCATGGTAGCTATGTTATCTTGTAACAGACGGCGGAAGGGCCATGTTGTCAGTTCCCTTGGCGGAAGAGGTGAGTGAAGTGTTTCGAATAGAGCTCAGACAGACCTTGGCGGTTGTCGATGGCCTCGCCGACGACAAGCATCGTGGTGAGGGTGAGGTGGTTGTCGTGGACAATCCTGGCGAGGTCCTTGAGTACGCCGCGATAGATCTTCTGGTCAGGCCACGTGAGATGATAGCAGGCGGCAACGGGCGTATCCTCAGGATATTCCTGAAGGAGTTCGCGCTGGACATCATCGACGATGGCGGCGCTGAGGAAGATGCACATCGTGCTCTGGCTACGGGCCAGCAGATGCAGTTGCTCTTTCTCTGGCATGGGGGTGCGGCCCTCGCCACGGGTGAGGATGATGGTCTGGCAACGCTCAGGAATCGTGAACTGACTCTGCAACTCGGCAGCAGCGGCGAGGAACGACGAGATGCCTGGGGTGATGTGATAGTCCATATCGTTGGCATCGAAGAAGGCCATCTGCTCCTGGATGGCACCGAAGATGCAGGGGTCGCCTGTATGCAGACGGACGATGAAGTGGCCCTTGTCGTAATGCTCCTTCATCAGGGCACACTGCTCTTCGAGGGTCATGTCGGCTGACGAACGGACTACAGCGCCAGGCTTGTGGCACTCCGTCAGCGCCTTGGGCACCAGCGAACCGGCATAGAGAATCAGGTCTGCACGCTCCAGCATCTTGCGACCTCGCACACTCACCAAGTCAGGATCGCCAGGGCCAGCACCAACAATCTCGATATGGGCATCGGATTTACACGGACTTATACGGACTTCATTATTCTTCCGTGTCAGTCCGTGTGAGTCCGATGCCAAATATCTCTGGTCGATGGCGAGGGCAGCCGTCCAGTTCTTGCCTTTGACTTTGGGGATGATGAGCTTGCCGTGATTGGAGCCGAGGATGGCAGCCGCCTCGCAGACACTGGGGGTGCCCACGTGCTTCTCGACCGTTGCACTCGGATTGGGAACTTCCACCGTAGCGAGTTCCTCAGCAGTGAAGAACACGACCTTCTCGTCGTATTCGTCTTCTAAGAGCTTCACAAACGGCTCGTCAGCCTTCACGTCGATGGTACAGTAGCGATGCGAACAGGGTAGGATGCCTCTGTCGGCGAATGCCTCGTCGATCTCGTCGTAGATATTCTCATAGTCCTCTGGGTGGTGCGCCAGGCCAAAGCCAACGGTTCCCACCATCGGCACAAAGTGGAGTTCGAGCATACCCTTTGGTGCATAGCGGATGAAGGGCGAGACGATGATGAGCAGTTTGTATTTCCTGGGGTCTGCCTCACTGATGTCGTGGATGATGGTGACGTGTTCAGGCTTTGTGGCCTCCAGATAGTCCGTTCCCTTATCGCGGGCCTCCAGCAATAGGGCTGTGGGCTTACGATTGACGAAGGCAAAGATACATTGGTTCATATCGTCATCGCTGGCAACGGGCCAGTCGAAGCGCTTCTCGAAGGTGTCGAGCGCCCAGAGTCCGGCATTGTCGCTCTGGGTCGTGATGACCTCACGAGCACCAATCATCGCTGCGATGTCATGCGTCAGGTCGTTGGCACCTCCCACATGTCCGCTCAGAACGGAAATGGCGTTGTGTCCGAGGCTGTCGATGCATACCACGGCAGGGTCTTCGTGCTTGTCCTTGATATAGGGGGCGATGGTGCGTACACAGATGCCCATCGCTCCGATGAAGACAAAGGCATTGAAATCGTTCCAACGCCTGCCGACATCCGCACGGCTGATTATTTCAATTGAACATTGGCTGCGCAGTAAAGTATTGGCAATGCTTTTGCCTTCTTCGCTGATTTGTATGATAGCTATCTTTTGCATTTGAGAATTTCTATAGGATGGTTTTCGTTGAGGATTATCTTGGTGGGTGGCTCCTGATGGAGGCCGAGTTCTCGACAAGCTTCGTCCCAAAGTTGGTGGCTGTCTGTCTTGACTAGAAGCGCCTTGACGCTATTCATCACGATGATGCCGTCGTCTGACAAGACGGTCACGACTTTGGCCATGATCTCCTTCAGACGGCCTCCATGTCCTCCGATGAAGACGGCATCAGGACGAGATAATTGACAATTCTTGGTCGAGCCAAGCGGCAAAGCCGAGCGGACAATTGATAATTGAAAATTGAGGAAGTCGCCGATGTGGACATTGATGCCTGGGGCACCGAAACGTCTGGCATTTTCATGGATAAGCGCCTCGCACTCAGGACGGATCTCGAATGCCTCGACTTGCAGATGTGGGAACTGTAGGCGGGCTTCGATGGAGATGCTGCCTGTGCAGAAGCCAATGTCCCAAAGCACATGGCGGCGAGGCAGGTCGAGTGCCTGGAGCGTCAAGAGACGGATGGGCATCTTGGTGATCATCTTCTCGCGACCGTCGAGGAGCGAGAAATCGGAATCAGGGATACCGAAAAGTTGACACGAATTACCAGACTGGTAATTCGTGTTGACAATCAAACAATTCGGATGCTCAAATTCGCGTGTTGCGGCTTCCGCAAGGCTAAGCGTCGTCACTCTTTCGAGAGAGGGATTACCAAGATGTTCACCTACAGACATATTATAATGCGTGTAGCCGTAATCCAGCATTCGTTGGGCGATGGCGGCAGGGGTGTGCTCCTTGTCGGTGAGGATGCCAATCTTTGGACAACGCTCGATGAGGGCACGGTCGAATTCCTGCCAAGGGCGACCTGTCAGCGAGACAATGCGCATATCGTGGTAAGGCATCACCAGACGGTGGGCCAGCATCTGCAGGGAGTTGAAGGTAGGGTAGAGCACAATCTCTGCTTCAGGCATCTTTCGCCTGATGGTGTTGGCAAAGCCGAAGAACAACGGATCGCCAGAAGCAAAAACGACTATAGACGGACAGACATTTAGACATTTAGACTTTTTTTTAGACCATAAGACATACTGCTCGAAGACAGCGTCAACGGGAGCGGTGATGTCTATCCATTGGGCATCGGCAGGTAGATAGGGTGCCATAATCTCATGGTGGCGCTTGCCACCAGAGAAAACCTTACCACTCTTTATGATGTCTATCACCTCTGGCGGGAACCAAGGGTTCGGATTATCTGTGATTCCTATGACAACAAATCTCATATTTTTAATACATGTCTAAATGTCTAATAGTCTCATCATCTAAAGGTCACGTCCTGGTTTGAGTTGCGCGGCATCGTCGAAGGTCAGGATGGCATTGCAGAGGGTAGCGGCGAGATTGCTGCCGCCCTTGCGGCCCTCAACGATGAGCTTCGGAATATCCTTGAAGGGCTTCACCATGTGCTTCGACTCGCGAACGTGTACAAAGCCTACTGGCGCAGCGATGATACCTGCAGGATGGGCTTTGCCCTTGCGGATGAGGTCGCAGAGCTCCATGAGGGCTGTTGGGGCATTGCCGAAGGCGAAGAGGGCATCAGGATGCTCTTCGACTGCCAGACGGATGCCGGCCTGGGTACGGGTGATACCCAGTTCCGACGCCATGTCTGCCACACGTGGATCGCTCAAATAGCATATTGCCTCGATACCCAGTCGTTGGAGGGCACCCTTACGGATGCCGCTCGTCACCATCGTCACATCCGTCACAATGGTTTTTATCTGACTATTTGCCACCTTATTATATAATGTCTCCACAGCCCCCTTGTCTGTATAGAGGATATTCTCCATATCGAAGTCGGCAGTGGTGTGGATGGCGTGGAGCAAAGCCCATTTGTGATCCAGCGGATAGTCCTGTCGTCGCAGTTCTCGCCCGATGGTACGGAAGGATTCGATCATAATAAGCCTACCCTTGGTGTCCTCCGACGGGAGGGGATTCTCGCGATAATATCCACGAGGGGTGATGATTCTGCCATCCGTCACATACGACTGTGAATTGCCAATGAGGATGACCGTAAACATATCCACCTCCTCAGGGCCGAACTGTTCCAATGTCGTTACCTTCATTGCCTGTTCGTCACGTCCTGCCTGACGGACATAGCCTATTGGGGTGTCAACAGAACGATACTTCAGGAATATCTCCTGCAGGCGATAGAGTTGCCAGTAGCGTCCATGTGATTTAGGATTATAGACGGCAGTGACGAAATCGCCTACGGCAGCAGCCTTGATGCGGCGTTCTATCACCTCCCAGGGTGTCATCAGGTCGCTGAGCGAGATGATACACATATCGTGTCCGATGGGAGCGCCTAAGAGTGAGGCGGCCTTCTGGAAGGCGGAGATGCCTGGCAGTGTCTCAATCTCGACATCCGATTGGTGGGCCTGCTTCATCTCGTAGATAAGTGGCGCCATGCCGTATAATCCTGCATCGCCGGAAGAGATCACCACGACAGTCTTTCCCTGTTCTGCCTGTTCAAAGGCTTGCTCAGCCCGTTCCCGTTCCTTCTTCATTCCTGTGTCGATACACTCACAGCCTTCTTTTACAAACGGTTCGATGAACTGGAAATAGTACTTATACCCCACAATGACATCTGCTTGCCGTACTGCATCCAGCACAGCAGGGGTAATGTCCTCTTTACTGCCAGGCCCTATGCCTGCTACAATGATTTTTCCCATATCTGATTGTTTATTGGGTGATTTCCTGGGTGAAGTTGTCGAAGTGGGCCTTGCCGTTAGGGCCGTAGCAGAAAAGGCCGACGCGGATGCCCTTCCAATAGCCGCCGCGCATCGGGAAGGGAGCAGCGGCTGTGGTGAAGTGGACGCCATCGGTACTGTAGGAGAATTGATGACGGTTCTGGGTACAGTCGTTGTGGATGCGGAACCAGAGCTTGTCGTATTTGCCGCGCTGGATGATCTGACGCTGACCATTGGACTCAATGAAGATGCCCTCTTTGCAGAGGCCGATACCATGGAACTGCTTGCCAGAGCAGAAGAGACCGGCGTAGCAGTTGCCGGATGCCGTCAAGAGGGTGGTGCTCTCACTCAGGTAGCCGATGACCTTCTGTGTCAGCATGTTCCGGCAGGCCTTCAGGCTGTCGGCAGGCAGGGCTTTAAGAGTCAGGTAGCCTTTGCGCTCGTCCAGGCTCCAGTGGGTATCGACGGGGTTGTGGTTCCATTGCCAGATGGGGTTGAGAGGGTGAGAAGGTGAGAAATCATCGAAGAAATCAGAGGCAACGAATTGGTATTCTCCCTCCACCTTCCTCCCTCCACCTTCCACCCGAACAGGCTTCTGCCAGGCAGGAACAGGTTCGCCGATGCCGTTGCCGTCGTAATCGACACCCATCAGCGGCCAGTCATTCTGCCAGCGGACAGGTTGCAGATGAACGACACGTCCCAAGACGGGTGTCTCCTGGAAATGATAGAACCACCAGTTGCCGTCAGGGGTATCGACCAAGGCTCCCTGATGTGGGCCGTTGATCTTTGTGGAACCCTGTTCGAGTACAATCTTGCGTTCGTAGGGACCGTAGATGTTTCTGGAGCGCAACACCGTCTGCCAGCCTTGGCCGACACCACCCTCTGGGATAACGAGATAATACCAGCCATTGCGCTTGAGGAACTTGGTGCCTTCAGCCACAGGGCCTTCATAGACGGTGACGCCCTCGTCGAGCAGTTGCTTGCCGTCAGGAGACATACGGTGGACGATGATAGGTCCGGCTCCGTGGCGGCTCCGTCCGAGGTAGGCCTGGCCGTCGTCATCCCAGAAGGGGCAGGGGTCTTCCCACTTAGGTATCCGTTTCACGAGGTGGAGTGGTGCCCACGGACCGTGGGGATCCTTGGCCGTGCTCATATAGAGTCCCTCGTCGGGGGTGCAGAAGAAGACATAGAAGAGCCCGTCGTGATAGCGGATGGCGGGGGCCCAGGATCCGCCGGCATAGTGCTGGTTACTGTCCCAGCCAGGTTCGTCGAAACGACGGTATATCTGACTGATATATTGCCAGTTGACCATATCGTCAGACTCCAGGACCTGCATGCCTAAGAAATGGAAGTCGGAGGCCACCATATAGTATTTATGTCCCACGCGGATGACGTCAGGGTCAGAGAAATCGGCATTCAGCACAGGGTTGGCGTAAGTGCCGTCACCCTGGTCACCCCAGCCCTCGGTGTCGATGTTGACGAAGTCGGGGCGGGCATCGGGCTCTATGGTCTGGACATGGATATTGTTGAAATGGATGTTACGGGCATGACGGACAAAGAAACCCTTTGCTGGCAGGTTACCCCACATTGTGGCCTCCGGGTAATCTTTCTCTTTCTCGTTGGCAATGGTATCGTTGATGGCCTGGAGGCTGTCGGCCTTCACCCCCCCCTTATGATGAATGGAGATGTCGGAAAGCCAGACATTACGAACGGGGTAGCCTGGCAGACCGGTGATCGAACAGCCCATGGAACCGGCATTGCGTATCTGGATGTTGTCAAGGCGGATGCCGTTGATGCTGCCAACGTGATCGACGGCATCCCACTGATACCCTCGGCCACGATTGCCGAGACGGATGAAGATGGGCGACTCTGTGCCCTCGACGGTGAAGTCGGAGAGGCTGACATTCTCCAGCGCTCCGCCATCGACAATCTCCAAGGATATGGCCGAGGAGCCTATCCACTGTCCGAAGAACTTCTCACGCTGGTCGCTGCTCGGCTTGATGACGATGCCGGAAATGTTGATGTTGCGGAAACCGCCGTTGGTCTCAGTGCCGAGTTTGACGGCATTGCAATGGCTCGACACCACACAGTCGGCGATGCGGACATTCTCGCAGAGACGTGGTGAGGTGGACTTCAGGGTTATGGCATCGTCGTCAGAATCGGCGATCATGCCCTTTACGATGACTTCATGACAGCCGTCGATGTCGAGGGCATCGTTATTGTAGTTGTTGCGGTTGAACACCTTGATGCCCTCAATCTTCAGACGGTCGCAGGCCAGATAATGCTGCATCCAGCAGCCGCTGTTCCTAAGAGTGATGTCCCTGACGGTGACATCCTCACTCTGGATGAAGCGTAACAGATGGGGACGTGTGATGCCCTCATCGTTCCAGGAGAGTTTCTTGAAGGCCCGACCTCGTCCGTCGATGGTGCCGAAACCGCTGATGGTGACGTTATGCACCTTGTCGGCATAGATGAGTTGGATGGTGGTGGTCTGCGTGCGTAGGGAGACATAGTCTGACTTCATGGGCTGGTAATCCTTCAGGTCGGTACTGCCATAGAGTGCCGCCCCTTGTTCCAGATACAGGTGGACATCGGACCTGAGGATGATGGAGCCGATCTTGTACTGCCCGACAGGTACGACAACCCTTCCGCCTCCAGCCTGTGAACAAGCGTCGATGGCCCGCTGCAGGGCAGAGGTGCTGAGAACGGTGGTGTCAGACTTGGCACCAAAATCCATTATGTTATAGTCGCGAGCCTGAAGAGGACAGGACAGGACTGATGTCAAAAATGCTATTGTTACAGACAGAATCTTCTTCATAATTGTGCTTGTTTAAGCGACAAAGATAATCAAAATATCATAAATATCAAAAGTAATCATCAAAAAGTGATGTTTTATTTTGCGTTTTGCACAAATTTGAGTAATTTTGCAGGCGATTTTGAGTTAAGTATAACATTTAAATTTATAGCTATTATGGCAGAAATGAATTTTGGTGGCGTAATGGAGACTGTAGTCACCAGCAAGGAATTCTCACTTGAGAAAGCACGTGAAGTATTAAAGGATGAGGTCATCGCCGTGATCGGTTATGGTGTTCAGGGACCTGGTCAGGCCTGCAACCTGCGCGACAATGGATTCAACGTTATCGTTGGTCAGCGTCAGGGCAAGACCTACGACAAGGCTGTTGCCGACGGTTGGGTGCCGGGTAAGACGCTGTTCTCCATCGAGGAGGCAGCCGAGAAGGGTACCATCCTCTGCATGCTGCTCTCCGACGCTGGTCAGATTCAGCAGTGGCCCACCATCAAGAAATATCTGAAGCCGGGCAAGACGCTGTACTACTCTCATGGCTTCGCTATCAACTGGAGCGACCGCACGGGTGTGATTCCCCCGAAGGATGTTGACGTCATCATGGTGGCTCCTAAGGGTTCGGGTACCTCTCTTCGCACGATGTTCTGCGAGGGTCGCGGCCTGAACTGCTCATACGCCATCTATCAGGACGCTACAGGCAAGGCCAAGGAGAAGACACTGGCCTTCGGTATCGGTATCGGTGCCGGTTATATGTTCGAGACCACCTTCCAGCGTGAGGCTACTTCTGACCTCACTGGTGAGCGCGGAAGTCTGATGGGTGCCATTCAGGGCTTGCTGCTGGCTCAGTATGAGGTGCTCCGCGAGCATGGACACTCTCCCTCAGAGGCTTTCAACGAGACCGTTGAGGAGCTGACTCAGAGCCTTGGCCCGCTCTTCGGTGCGAAGGGTATGGACTGGATGTACGCCAACTGTTCGACCACCGCTCAGCGTGGTGCCCTCGACTGGGCTCCCCGTTTCCACGATGCCATCAAGCCTGTGATGGAGTGGCTGTACTACTCGGTTCAGACAGGTAATGAGGCACAGATCACCATCGATGCCAACTCGAAGCCCGACTACCGTGCCGGCCTTGAGAAGGAACTGGAGGCCATGCGCAACCAGGAGATGTGGCGCGCCGGCGAGACTGTACGTAAACTCCGCCCTGAGAACCAGGAGGTATAAATTAGTTTAGAGTTGATAGTTTATAGTTTATAGATGATTACTTCTAAAGGTTAATAGAACGGCTCGCAGGGTAATCAACTATAAACTATAAACTTTTAAACGATAAACAAGAAATAATAAATATGGGAAAATTAATCATCAATTCGTACGACGAGTTTGCAGCCCATTTAGGGCAGGAACTGGGAACCTCTGATTGGCTGCAGGTAGATCAGGATCGTATCAACCTCTTTGCCGACGCTACGCTCGACCATCAATGGATTCACGTTGATGTGGAACGTGCCAAGGAGGAGAGTCAATATCACAGCACCATCGCCCACGGCTATCTGACACTCTCGCTGCTGCCCTATCTCTGGGACCAGATCATTGAGGTGCGCAATATCAAGATGCTCGTGAACTACGGCATGGATAAGATGCGCTTCGGACAGCCCGTCATCACCGGTTCCCGTGTGAGGATGGCTACCAAGCTGCACAACATACAGAACCTGCGTGGTATCTGTAAGACAGAAATAGAATTTAAGATTGAGATTGAAGGACAGCGCAAGCCTGCACTCGAAGGCATCGCCTCATTCCTTTATTATTTTACTTAGACTATGGGAGGATTCTTTGGAACTATCGCCACTAAGAGCTGTGTGAACGACCTGTTCTACGGCACGGACTATAACTCACACCTCGGTACGAAACGCGCCGGACTGGTCACTTTCGACAAGGAGAAAGGCTTTAGTCGTAAGATCCATAATCTGGAGCGTGATTATTTCCGTTCGAAGTTTGAGGATGAGCTGGATTCGTTCGCAGGCCATCAGGGCATAGGTGTCATCAGCGATACAGACCCGCAGCCAATTCTTGTAAACTCGCACTTGGGTCGCTATGCGGTTGTGACGGTGGCAAAGATCAATAATCTTGAGGTGATAGCCCAGGAACTGCTGGAGCGTCGTATGCATTTCAGTGAGTATTCTGCCAACACCATTAACCAGACGGAGCTTGTGGCACTGCTCATTAACATGGGACGTACTTTCGTGGATGGTATCAATCTGGTCTATGAGAAGATAGAAGGCTCGTGTTCAATGCTGATCCTCACGGAAAAAGGTATTATCGCGGCCCGTGACTTCCTGGGACGCACACCTATTGTCATTGGAAAGAAGGAGGGTGCCTACGCCGTTTCGAGTGAGACGACCAGTTTCCCCAACCTCGACTATCACCGTGTGAGGGATCTTGGGCCTGGTGAGATTGTCTATCTGACTGCTGACACGATGGAGGTGCTGCAAGAGCCGTTCAAGCGTGAGCAGATCTGTTCGTTCCTGTGGGTCTATTATGGCTTTCCTGCTTCCGACTATAACGGCATCAACGTGGAGGCCGTGCGTGAGCGGAATGGTAAGATGATGGGTGAACACGACGATACAGAGGTGGACAGCGTCTGTGGCGTGCCGGATTCCGGTGTCGGAATGGCCTTGGGCTATGCCGAGGGTAAGGGTGTCCCCTACAAACGTGCCGTACTGAAGTACACACCAACCTGGCCGCGTTCGTTCACACCGGGCAATCAGGAACGTCGTGCCTTGGTGGCCAAGATGAAGCTGATTCCGAATCCTGCCCTGTTGAAAGACCAGCGCGTAGTGTTCTGTGATGACTCCATCGTGCGTGGCACGCAGTTGAAGGATAATGTGAAGACATTCTTCGACTATGGTGCCAAGGAGGTTCACTGCCGTATCTCCTGTCCGCCGCTGGTGTATGGTTGTCCGTTTATCGGCTTCACTTCTTCAAAGAGTGATATGGAGCTGATCACACGCCGTATCATCAAGGACTTTGAGGGCGATGACAAGAAAAATCTGGAGAAGTATGCCCAGACCGATTCGCCTGAGTATCAGCGGATGGTCGATGAGATAGCCCGTCGTTTAGGACTGACCTCGCTGAAATTTGCGAAGTTGGAGGATCTGGTAGAGGCTATTGGTATGCCGAAGTGTAAGATATGTACCCACTGCTTCGACGGCAGCAGCTACTGCCATGAGCATGACAATGAGGACGATCGGCAGCTGAAGCTGGATTTTTAGTTTAGAGTTTATAGTTTAGAGTTTATAGTTTAGGGTTTAGAGAGGAAACCGTCTTCTTGATGGATATACTCTTCCCGAAGGAGATAATCGAGCGCGGCATTGAGTTGTTCTGTAGGCAACTGAATGCCGCGCAGTTCTGTTATATGGTGGGGCTTACCATCGGCAAGCAGCTCCAATATGGCATGGGCTTCGCCAGTTATGACAGACTCACCAGCCAGATCATTGGTGTGTGAGAGACAGACGTCACACTGGCGGCAGCCGTGACTATCGGTCTCACCGAAATAACGGAGCAACTGACGGCTACGGCAGACCTTGTCGTTGGTGGCATAACAGATCATCGCCTCGATACGTTCACGGAAAAGGGCCTTGCGCTCCTCATAGACTGACGGCAGGATCTGAATGTTCTCCATATCCTCGCGTCGCTGGAGATAACGTACGTAAGGGGTCTTCTTCTGAGGAATGAAGTGCAGGATGTGTTTCTGGTCGAGGGCTTTCAGGACGAGATAGACCTGCTGTGGCTGCAAGCTGCACTGATTAGCGATGAAATTCTCATCGATGAAGTTGTAGTCGACGAACAGACCGCCGTAATTACGGAGTAGGGCGGTGATGACCTTGTCCTCGTTAGGAGAGTTGCCTTCCAGGCGGTAGAGGTCATTACGGCTGACGGTGAACATCACGCGAGCCTGATTGTCCTGCTCTTCCGTATATTCGAGATAGCCGGCACGGTTGAGAATCTTCAGGGCAGAGTCAACCTGAAGAGGGAAATGGCGGAACTTATGGCAGAAGTCGTCGATGTTGAATTCGAAAGTGTAGTTGTAGCCAGACCCAACACCAACCTGATAGAAGTAGGCCAGGTGTTCATACACCTTTTTAATATAGTCCTTCTCGGGGAAGGTGTCGCTGATGCGCTTTTCGAGCTTGCGATGGTCACCTTCATTATAGAGCAGCACGGCATAAGCTTTCTGGCCGTCGCGTCCGGCGCGTCCTGCTTCCTGGAAATAGGCCTCGATGCTGTCCGGACAGTCGATGTGGATGACCAGACGCACGTCGGGCTTGTCAATACCCATGCCGAAAGCATTGGTTGCCACCATCACACGGACCTTGTCCTGCTGCCAGGCATTCTGTCGTTGATCCTTGATAGTAGTGTCGAGACCGGCATGATAGAAGGTGGCACTGATGCCTGATGCGTTGAGCAGGTCGGCTACCTCTTTTGTGCGGCGACGACTGCGGGCATAGACGATGGCACAACCCTTGACACTGTTGAGGATATGGATGAGCTGTTCACGCTTGTCGGCAGCGTGACGTACGACGTAGGCGAGGTTCTTTCGCTCGAAGCTCATACGGAAGACGGAAAAGCTAGGAGAACTAGTAGGACTAGTCGAACTAGTTAGGCTAGTTTTCCTAGTCAGCTTCTCCTGGATATCCTGCACGACAACGGGCGTGGCAGTGGCGGTGAGTGCCAAAACGGGAGCGTCGGGCAGGTCTTTGCGGATATCGGCAATCTCTAAGTAGGAGGGGCGGAAATCGTAACCCCATTGTGAGATGCAATGGGCTTCGTCGACGGTGATGAAACTGACCCTCATGTGGCGGAGCTTGGTGCGGAAGAGTTCTGAGCCAAGACGTTCGGGAGAGACATAGAGGATGCGGGTGTCGCCGAGGATGCAGTTCTCGAGGGTGATGATGATTTCCTCCCGTGAGAGGCCGGAATAGATGGCCGCAGCCCGAATACCTCTTCGGCGCAAGCTCTGCACCTGATCTTTCATCAGGGCGATGAGAGGGGTGATGACAATACAGGTACCTTCGCTACAAAGCGCAGGTACCTGAAAGGTGATGGACTTTCCGCCGCCGGTGGGCATCAGTCCCAGTGTGTCGTGTCCGCTGCCTATCGACTCGATGATCTCGCGTTGGATTCCGCGAAAATCTTCGTAGCCCCAGTATTTTTTTAAAATTGATTGATAATTGACAATTGATAATTGACAATTGGCTGGAGCATCAGCAGTTGCCGTTTTATTGCAATCCATAAATTATCAATTATCCATTATCAATTGTCAATTTCCGAAGGCATGATATCTTCTATTTGCAGCTGCACCTCGCTACGCTTGTAGATATTCTCCTCGATGGTGAAGGCAATGTCAAACGAACGCTTCGACTTGATATAACGGGCTGCCTCACTCTGTCCGAAGGCGATACCGTTCATCACGTTCGATGACTTCGAGTCAACCAATTCGAGTTTGATATGCTCCTGCTGCTTGCCCACGACCTTCGACGTGCCGTAGTCATAGACATTGCGGGTACAGAAGATCGGCTTCTCATTTCCTGGTCCGTGGGGGGCGAACTTCTTCAGGTCGTTGTGCAACTTCTTGGTGATGTCCTTAAAGTCTATCTCAGAGTCGATGTCAATCGTGGCCTCTGTCTGCTCAGGCAGGATATGTTCGTTGACATACTGCTGGAAGCGGCGCCGGAATTCAGGGATATTCTCAATTTTCAGGGAAAGACCGACGGCGTATGTATGACCACCGAAGTTCTCAAGCAGGTCACGACAGCTCTTCACGGCATCGTAGATGTCGTAGCCCGCCACGCTGCGGGCTGAACCTGTGGCCAGGTCGCCGCTACGGGTGAGTACCACAGTCGGACGATAGTAGAGTTCGGTCATGCGTGAAGCCACAATACCAACAACGCCCTTCTTCCAGTTTTCGTCGTAGAGAACGACGGAATTGTGGTGCTTCTGGCTCTCTAACTTCTCAATAATCTGGTTGGCCTCCTCGGTCATCTGCTTGTCCACATCCTTGCGCTGCTCGTTGTACTCGTTGATGCGGTTGGCTTCTGCCAGCGCTTTCTCAAAGTCGCGTTCCACGAGCAGGTCAACGGCCTCCGTGCCGTTCTGCATACGACCTGACGCATTGATACGGGGACCGATCTTGAAGATGATATCACTCATCGTCAACTCACGACCAGTGAGGCCGCAGATCTCGATAATCGACTTGATGCCGACTGAGGGATTCTGGTTCAGTTGCTTCAGGCCGTGGAAAGCCAGGATGCGGTTCTCACCTGTCACCGGCACGATATCGGCGGCGATGGATACAGCGCAGAAGTCGAGTAGGGGGATGAGCCGTGAGAAGGGGATGCCGTTGTTCTTGGCAAAAGCCTGCATAAACTTGAAGCCCACACCGCATCCGCAGAGATGCTTGAAGGGGTAAGTGCTGTCCTCCCGCTTGGGATTGAGGATGGCCACCGCATCGGGCAGCTCATCATCCGGTACGTGATGGTCGCACACAATGAAGTCTATACCAAGACTCTTGGCATAAGAAATCTCTTCGATTGCCTTAACGCCGCAGTCGAGCACAATAATGAGTTTAATGTCCTTTTCAGCAGCGTAGTCCAACGCCTTGATACTGATACCATAGCCCTCCTCATAGCGGTCGGGAATGTAGTATTCAATATTGGAATAGAACTGCTGCAGGAACTTGTACACCAAAGCTACCGCCGTACATCCGTCGACATCGTAGTCGCCATATACCATAATGCGCTCCTTGCGCCCCATAGCATCATTGAGCCTGTCTACGGCCACGTCCATGTCGTTCATCAGGAACGGGTCTATCAGTTCGTTTAACATCGGACGGAAGAACCGCTTGGCTGCGCTCTCCGTCTTGATGCCACGCTGAATAAGCAGGTCTGCGAGGATCGGGCTCATGCCGATTTTCTCGCCTAACTCCTTAGCCGCCGTCCGTTGTTCTGATGTAGGTGGTTCGTAATTCCATTTGAAATGCATTTAATATGTTATTTTATTCTTATTGTCGCTTTGGTGGCCAAAAGGGTACAATACCCCAAATTAGCGCCCAAAGATAAGAATAAAAAACGAAATAACGGCATAATCTGCTCATTTTTTAACAGATTATGCCGTTTTTTTATCTAAATATAGTATTTTACAGCCTTAAATGCCGAGTTTTTTACGAATTCCTGCAGGAATAGCGTTCTTGTTGATAAGGAAATCCATCGTGTTGGCAGCGATGAAGGCCTTGGTCATGTACCAGATGCCCTTATAGTCGCCACTCTCACCCCAGGAGTTCTGCACCATATAATATTCCTTGCCGTTTTGGTCCTTGGCCACACCGAAGATGTGCATGCCGTGGTCGTCGGTGAGCTCCCAGTCATCGAAGCGCTCCTGACGCATCTGCTGGGTTGGAATGACCTCAGGAACCATACAGCCCAAAGAGTCGATGATGTTGCGCTTTTTGTCGGCCGTCAGTTTCAGCCAACGGGCCATGTCACTGCCAGCGAGACTTTGAGCAGCCTTACCGTCAACGGCATAGGCGAGACCTTTGCGGGTAAAGCCCTCTTCTGATACATCACCACCCCAGGCTACGGTATAGCCGTTGTTGATAGCATTGTCGATGATCTGCATCATCTCGTCCATCGGCACGTTATAGCTCAACGGGAAACGCCAGTTGTCCTGTACCTCTACGGCGAAGGAAGTGTAAAAAGGATGGTGGGTATAGCTGGTGATGCTCACATAGTCGTCGAGGTTGATGCCAAGGCTGGCCATGAAGCTCTTCGGGGTGTATTTCTTACCCTCATAGGTGAATTCTTCAGGGCATTTGCCGAGGTAGGCATCAAGGATGCCCTGCAAGCCGACCTTCCACTGGTTGCTGATCTTCTTGGCAGAACTCTTGGAGACAGCTGCCACGTAAGGCTCAAGGATAGAGAAGAACTCGTTGAAATTGTTCAGGGAGTCGCCATAGAGTGAGCCGGGGAAAGGCATGGCGTCAATAGGACAGATACCGTGGGTCTTTAGGGTGTGAAGCACGTCCTCGGCCGATCCGCCCTGTGCAAACTGACAGTCACCATGATAGCGGACCACCTGGATGGCGCGCTCCATATAGGTCTTGTTGGCAACAAATGCCTCACAAAGGGTGTAGCGCTTGCCTGTGGCTTTCAGAATCTCCGACTCGAAGAACGAGAGGGTAGAGTAGTCCCAACAGGTACCCGAGCGGTTCTGGTCCTTGATGGTCGTGATGGGGTTCTCCTTGATGGTAGTAAAGACGGGCTTGTTAGCGTCTTTGGCGGGAGCCTTCTTCTTGGCTGCCGATGCACTGAGGGCTATCATAGCCATGAGTGCGAAAGTTAGAATCTTTTTCATTTGACAATTAAATATTTAACTATTTATTTTCTGTTGTTCGCCATGAAAGCTTCCAGTTCCTGCGGATGGTAAGGGATGCGCTTCGAGCCGAGGAAGCGGCAGCCGTCGGCTGTAATCAGCAGGTCGTCCTCGATGCGGATGCCACCGAAGTCCTTATAGGTCTCTAACTTGTCGAAGTTGAGGAACTCCTTGCAGTGACCACTGGCCTTCCACTCGTCAATCAGGGCAGGGATGAAATAGATGCCAGGCTCGTCGGTGAGGACGAAGCCCTCTTTTAACCTGCGACCCATGCGCAGACAATTGGTGCCGAACTGCTCAAGGTTCGGACGTGTCTCCTCGTCGAAGCCCACGTAGATCTGTCCGAGCCCTTCCATATCGTGTACGTCCATACCCATCATGTGTCCCAGGCCATGAGGCAGGAACATCGCGTGGGCACCGGCAGCGACGGCTTCGTCAGTATCACCCTTCATCAGACCGAGTTCCTTCAGACGCTCCGTCATCTGACGGCAGACTGCAAAGTGGACATCAGCATATTTCACGCCGGGCTTGGCTACTTCGAGCACATAATCGTGACAGGTCTCCACGATACTGTAGATTTCTAACTGTCGCTGTGAGAACTTACCGTTGACAGGCATGGTGCGGGTGTGGTCAGAGCAGTAGTCGTTAAGCTCACATCCAGCATCGCAGATCACAAGTCGCCCGTCTTCCAAGTTAGCGTCGGATGGATTGCCATGCATAATTTCACCGTGCTGCGAGAAAATCGTGGCAAAGCTGTTGCCCTGAGCCAGACTGCGGGCGATGCCGTCTACCTGTCCGGCCACGAAACGTTCGGTGACACCAGGCTTGATGAGCATCTGTGCTGTGGTGTGCATGACGAAACCAACATCACAGGCGGCCTCAATGTAGGCTATCTCTTTGGCACTTTTCGTGGCACGCATCTTCACGACGGCCTTAATAAGTTCCAGCGAAGCAGATTCTTTCTGCTTGTCGGGATGGATGCCGAGCAGGTCCATAATCTGGATCTTTGTGTCGAAGCGGTAGGGAGGGAGGAAATGGATCTTCCTGTTTGTTGCCGTGGCACGGCAACAAACTTCACTCAGCTTTTTCATCGGGGCGGTCTTGGTGATGCCTACCTCAGCGGCGAGGTCGGCGACAGAGGGTGTGAACCCCATCCATACGATGTCCTCCACGTCAATATCATCTCCGAAGAGCAAATCCTCATCGTTGTCGATGTCAATGACGCCCACCAGTCCGTCACGATGTTGTCCGAAGTAATACAAGAACGAGGAGTCCTGTCGCATCGGAGCATACGCATTGGCAGGATAGTTGGCTGGTGACTCATTGTTACCAAAGAGGATGACGACCCCTTTGCCCACCAGTTCCTTTAGTTCAGCTCTGCGCTGAATGTATGTTTCCTTGCTAAACATAAGTCGGTTTTTATTGTTTGTAGTTATTTTGACCGCAAAGATACGAAATTTAATTGAAAATTTAACTGTGGCAGCAAATTTTTCACTATTCACTATTCACTTTTCACTTTTTTTCGTACCTTTGCACGCAAAATTCGTAAAATAAGATGGGAAAAGTAATACTGACCGGTGATCGTCCCACCGGAAAACTCCATTTAGGACACTACGTCGGCTCTCTTCGCCGTCGTGTCGAGTTGCAGAATGCGGGCGACTATGATTGTATGTTCGTGTTTATGGCCGACGTGCAGGCCCTGACTGATAATGCCGATAATCCGGAGAAAATCCGCCAGAATATTATAGAGGTGGCCCTCGACTACTTGGCCGCAGGTCTTGACCCAGAGAAATGTGTGCTCTTTATCCAGAGTCAGATTCCTGAACTGGCTGAGCTGACGACCTACCTGATGAATCTTGTGTCGGTAAGTCGTGTGCAGCGCAACCCGACAGTGAAGACAGAGATTAAGATGCGTGGCTTCGAAGGCGAAAGCATTCCCCTCGGGTTCTTCTGTTATCCTGTGTCACAGGCCGCCGACATTCTGTTGTTCAAGTCAACAACAGTTCCTGTAGGCGAGGATCAGGAGCCAATGCTTGAGGTGACTCGTGAGATTGCACGCCGTTTCAATCAGGTGTATGCGCCTGTGTTGGTAGAACCGAATATCCTGTTGCCGGAGAACCTGACGGCTCGTCGTCTGCCGGGTACGGATGGCAAGGAGAAGATGTCGAAGAGTCTTGGTAACTGCATCTATCTTTCCGACTCTGCGGATGATGTCTGGCAGAAGGTACGCTCGATGTACACCGATCCTGAACACATCAATCTTAGCGACCCGGGTCATGTGGAGGGCAATGCCGTGTTTACCTATCTTGATGCCTTCTCCTGTGATGCCGACTTTGCCGAGTTCTGGCCAGAATACCAGAACCTTGATGAACTGAAAGACCACTACCGTCGTGGCGGCTTGGGCGATATGAAGTGCAAGAAGTTCCTCAATCAGGTGCTGAACAAGTTCCTGGAGCCCATGCGCGCCCGCCGTGCAGAGTTTGAGAAAGACATCCCTGAGATATATAATATATTAAAGAAAGGAACGGAACAAGCCCGCGAGGTCGGTGTTCAGACGATGGATGAAGTCCGCAAGGCCATGCAGATTGACTATTTCAACGACACGGAACTTATTCGCCAACAGGCAGAGAAATACGCAAAATAAAAGCAGCGCCAAATGGCGCTGTTTTTATTTCAGCAAATCGGGTCTGAGGCGGCGTGTGCGCTCCATAGCCTGATCTAATTCCCATTCACGGATCTTCGCCTCATTACCGCTGAGGAGGATATCGGGTACTTTCCAACCTTTGTAGTCGGCAGGACGGGTATAGATAGGGGCGGCGAGGATGTCGTCCTGAAAACAATCACTCAAAGCACTTTGTTCGTCGCCGATGACACCTGGTACCACACGCACCACAGCATCGGCAATCATGGCGGCTACCAGTTCGCCGCCTGTCAGCACGAAGTCGCCGATGGAGATCTCACGGGTGATGAGGTGGTCGCGGATGCGCTGGTCAATGCCTTTGTAGTGGCCTGCGAGGATGATGAGGTTGCCTTTCAACGAGAGTTCGTTGGCAATATGCTGGTCGAAGCGTTCACCATCAGGGGAGGTGAAAATGACCTCGTCGTAGTCGCGCTCAGCTTTCAGGGCTATAATACAGCGGTCGATAGGTTCGCACTGCATTACCATACCTGCAGAGCCACCGTAAGGATAATCGTCGACACGACGCCACTTGTCGAGCGTGTAGTCACGTAGGTTGTGCAGGCGGATCTCCGCCAACCCTTTCTTCTCGGCTCTTGCCAAGATAGACTCGTGGACAAAGCCCTCAATCATTTCGGGCAGTACAGTAATAATGTCTATTCGCATAAATAAAACTTCTTAATTTCTTCTATCCGTCGCTTACCCATCTCGCGGCCGATGTCATAGATACGCTGCATCTCTTCTGGGTCGTGGGAGAAATGGCCGATGGGCAGCGATTGATCCGGACGGATGACGAGAGCCCTTCCAACCGTCTCAGCCTCGTAGACATATACCAATTCACGGTTGTACATCAGATGCCGTTTGTCCATCGCCTCAATCATCCGGGGATATTTCTTCAGGGCGATGCGCATCAGCGGCATAAGTCGGTTATGCTCTTTCACATAACCGTCAGGTTGGGTGAGGATGACCACATTGCGCTCATAGCCAATGCTTTCGAAGTATTCGAGGGGGATGGAGTCGCTCACACCGCCATCGAGCACCTTTTGCCCCTCCAGTTCCACCACTTTCGAGGCTAACGGCATCGAGGCCGAGGCCCTGATCCAGTCATAGGTCAGCTGACTGCACTTTTCCAGTTGCTTGTAGATGGGTTTGCCGGTCTCCACATCGGTGCAGACGGCATAGAAGGCCATCGGATTCTTATCGAAAGCCTTATCGTCGAAGAGGTCGTATTGGGTGGGGATGATGTGGTAGCCGAACTCAGCATTGTAGAGGTTGCCGGTCTTCCACCACGACTGCAAGCTGCAATACCGCTTATCGCGCGCGAACCTTTTATTATATCTAATGGCTCTTCCTGGCTGTCTCGACTTATAGTTGCAACCGAAAGCAGCACCTGCCGATACCCCGATGAGGCCGTCAGGCTCAACGCCATGCTCCATCATCACGTCGATGATGCCAGCTGTGAACAAGCCGCGCATGGCTCCGCCTTCCAGTACCAGGCCGCGTTTCATCAGGCGAGACTTAGAAATGAGTGATGATTTTCTTTTCTTCCTTCTTTTGGGCTGGCTTTGTCTTCGAAGCCTTGCGTTTGATCTTAGCCTGGGCTACGACGGGAGCCTCAGTCTCAGCAGCCTTCTCATTCTTTCGGCCTGTGTTGATGGCAATGCTGCGGTCGTAAGAAAGGGTGGGGCAGCCGTCTTCGGTGATATCCACACTAAAGCGCAACGTACCCTCTTTCCAGCCGTAAAAACGTGCAGAGTACATTTCTTCTGTAATCTTTGTCAGATTACACACTACGGAATCCTCGGCCTCGATGGCCACATTACGGAAAAAGTTTTTGGCACCTTGTGAATTGTTGTTCACCAGAATTTCTGCTATCAGCGAGGAGCCCTCAATAGTATGCTTCACCAGTTGGACAGTATAGTTATTTACATACCAGGTGTCAAACGGAATGATGTTAGTAGTCATCTTCAGACCGTCATAGTTGAGGGCGAACTTCGTATTGGTTGAACTCTTCTCCAAACCGATTTCTTCAGGGATGTTCAGCGAACACTGATAGCTCAGCACGGCGGTCTCCACATTGGTGTTCTCCTTGCGGGTGTCAATGTTAATATGACAATTCTCGTCCTCGCTGCTGAGGGTCATCAGCGATGGCTTCATATAGGGCGGGCATACAGCCTTGATGTTCGTGTTGGCGGTCTTATGCTCGAAACCAATGGCCATGTTGTCATTCAGCACGAACCGGTAATTATGGTTGGGGTCAACCGTCACTACACCATATTTGCCATTTTTCATCACGACTGCGTCATTGTTCCAGAGTTGTTGTACCTTCTCAAATTGTGCTGTCAGGATCTCCTTGCCATTGAAGTTGAGGCCCAGAAGATCTGATCCGGGGAAAGCTTTGCTGGTGATGGGGCTTTGCTTTTCTAACTTTACCTCTTCGGGTACAGCCACCTGCTGTTTGTCCTGTCCTACATACTGGATGCTGTTTAGGCGCATCAGCGGGTCGAAGGTCATCATGCCCTGCTTGAATTGCACTATGAATCCGTTTCCGTCGCCTGACACATTGACGGGGCGCTCGTTGGCCACCACGCGACTTTTTTTGTTGCTGGTGTTTCCGTCAAAGTGTATCGGGGTCAGCAGACTTCTGGTGAAGTCGTATTCATAAAAGCGCTTCTTCAACACGATTATGCTCTTCCCGTTGCTGACACCAGAGATGAAGTCAATGTCATCCACGTCATATTCACCTAGGTTCAGCTGTTCCAGCTTACCTGTTCTGGCCGACAGTATCTGTGTCGTATAGTCACCACCGAGCACGCGTTTGGGGTTCTTGGGCACCCGAACCACCGCGTAGCCCTCAGTGAAGGGCATACCGCCGCAAAATGGTCCGATAATGGCATCATCGGAGGCTCTCACGTAGAAATAGCCGTCGATGTTGCTCACCAGCAGATAGCCGTCGTAGAAGGAGGGCTGTTCTGCCACTTCGAACTGTCCGGGGGAAAATTCCTTCACGCGGCCCTCGTTATTCATATAGCCCACGAAACGACCGTTGGCATAGAGCAGGGCGGTGTTTGAACGGAAGGGTGATAGCTTTTCGTATTTCGGTGCTACAACCTCCTGCTCCTTAGCGTTCATCATACCGTATTTTCCATTGTTGGAAACCACATAGAAGCCGTTGCCGAGCATTTCGATACTGTCATATTTAGGATGAAGTGTCCACCGGGGAACCTGAGCATTTACACTCATTCCCATAAGAAGCAATGTTGAAATGACAATCTTTCTCATCATATATCTCAATTCTCAGTTTCTAAATCTTGATTAGTCCAACTGGTCTAATGTCTTTTCTATTTTTTCCTTGAATACAAAGTCCTGACTCTTTTCAGCTTCTGCCTTAGCCTGTTTAAGCAGCTGTAGGGTCTTAGCGGTATCCTCTTGCGTGCCTAATCCGTAATAATAGTAAAATGCCAACCAATAGAGACTTTGGTGGAAGTTGGGTACCTGCTGGTCAATGGACTTTTGCAGCCAGACGATGGCCTCACGGTTGATGTCTTCAGAGGCAGGAGCTCCCTTCTGGGCACCGTCTTCGATAATGCTCCAACCCAAGAGTCTTTTACGGCGATCCGACTCAGAGTCATTGGGAATCCAAGCGTAGGTCTTGGCGACCTCGAAGATAGCATCCTTGTTGCCCTTGTCGGCCAGCACCTTCATGCGGTTGAAGGCCATCTGTATGCTGTCGGGACTTTCCTGATTGAACAGAGCTAAGGCTGACTCGTACTCAGCCTGTTCCTGCATCCGCTGCTGTTCTGCGGGGTTAACGACAACCTCCGTTTGCTCTTTCTCCGAAAAACCAGAGCCGAACAAGAAGATGGCAGCGGCACCTAATATGAGAATGGCAGCTACAGCAATGCCAATCCAGAGACCTTTTTTCGAACTGCCTTGCGACTGAGAACTGTAAGGATTGCCTGACTGGTATGGATTGCCTGACTGATAGGGATCTATGGAGTTAAAACCACTGGCCGAACCGACAACTGTACCATTTATCGGAGTTCCAGCGGCGGGCCCCATCACAGTGCCGCCTATAGCGTTGGGAGCAGCCTGTCCAATCACAGTCCCAGCCATCGCATTAGGATGTGAGGCTGCATTTATCTGACTTTGCGGCACCTGATCAGGACTTTTGGCGTTATAGATTTCGGGAATCTGGTTGCGCGTCTCAGGATGCTTCAGTGCCTCGTTGGCGATGTCTTCCAAGCGGGAGGCTGTCGGGCGTGCCCAAGGCTCTGCCTCTAAACATTTCTCCAATGTGCGTTTCAGCAGTGGAGAGAAGTTGCCGGGCAGCTCAGGAATCTCCGCACCCTTCTTCTGCAGCAAGCCACCGTCGTTGCCGAAAGGCAGCATGCCCGACAGCATCTCATAGACCGTCGAGCCTAATGAATAGATGTCATTGGCCATAATGGGCAAGTTCTGCTTTGAGAAGCGTTCCGGAGCCATATAAGAGATGGTGCCAGCGGAAAGCAGATCCTTTTCCTGGTTCGATACGCGGCTGAGCGATTGCTTGGCCTGAGTACTCACACCGAAGTCAGTCAGCATGTAGTCGCCGTTGTCACTCAGTAGGATGTTGGCAGGTTTGATATCCTGATGCAGGATAGGTGGGTTCATTGCGTGCAGATAGGCCAACGCACTGGCACAATCGCGAAAGAGCTTCCAGGCTTCCTCTTCAGTCATGCGACCAACCATCTTACCAATGTTACCCTGCTCGCAGTAGGGCAGAATCAGGTAGGGGCGGTTCTCACAGGTGGCGAAGAATAGTGGGCGCAGCAGATTCTTATGACTGGCATTCACCATCAGTGCAAATTCGTGGGTCAGCATCTCGTTGCCGTCGTCGCTTACGTTGCCTGTGGGGTTGTATATCTTCAAGGCCAGTGATACGCCAGTCTGGGTGTCCTTTACCTTCCACACCTCAGAGAATGCACCCTGTCCCAAGAGTTTTTCTTGTTCGTATCTTCCGTCAAAAATTTCCATTTATTAATAAGAATTGTCTATTTAGACTGCAAAGGTAATAGTTTTCTGCGATACCACCAAGTTTTTTCGTGATAAATCTTTAGTATTATCTATGGAATTTGTTTTTTCCTTTCAAAAATTTGTGGGATTACGGATAATTGTGTAACTTTGCAGTCAAATTGCGAAAAACTGTATATGGCAAAGAGAATCTATATGTGTTTGGCTCACATGAGTGAGACGGGTGAAGAACAAAAATATATCAAAGAGGCCTTTGATACAAATTGGGTGGTGCCCCTCGGGCCTAATGTGAATGCGTTTGAGGAGGATCTTAGCCTGTTCGTAGGAGGCAAGCCAGTTGTGGCGTTATGCTCTGGAACGGCGGCTGTCCATTTAGCTTTGATCGCCTGTGGTGTAGGCCCTGGCGACGAGGTGATTGTGCAGAGCTTTACCTTCTGTGCGTCGAGCCATCCCATCACGTATTTAGGTGCCAAGCCTGTGTTCGTAGATTCGGAGTCTGAGACTTGGAATATGGATCCGCAGTTGCTAGAGGAGGCTATCAAAGACAGAATCGCCAAGACAGGCAGAAAGCCCAAGGCCATCGTACCAGTTTATCTCTATGGTATGCCTGCGAAGATTGATAAAATCATGGAGATTGCCAACCGTTATGAGATACCTGTCATAGAAGATGCTGCAGAGGGCTTTGGCTCTTGCTATAAGGGGCAGGTATGTGGCACATTCGGACGATATGGTGTGCTGTCGTTTAATGGTAATAAGATGATTACGACCTCTGGTGGTGGGGCTCTGATCTGTCCTGATCAGGAGGCGAAAAACAAGATCATGTGGTATGCCACACAGGCTCGTGAAGCCTATCCCTACTATCAGCATGAGGCCATAGGCTACAACTATCGTTTGTCGAATGTCTGTGCTGGTATCGGTCGCGGTCAGATGACCATCGTGAATGACCATATTGCGCATCATCGACATATTCAGTCGATGTACGAAGATCTGTTAAAGGATGTGCAGGGCATTACAGTCCATAGTCAGCCAGATGCACATTCATTTGATTCGAATTACTGGCTGTGTACGATTTTGCTGGATGAGCAGTTGAAGGTGAAGGGTGAAGAGTTGGCTTACGCAGAAGCGATACATGGAGCTGTTGGTGGAGCTGCTGGTGTCGTACATGGTGGTGGCACTATTCATACGGACTGTGAGCCGAATAGAAATGTAGAAGCAATGCGTATAGCCCTCGACAAAGAGAATATTGAGAGTCGTCCGCTTTGGAAACCGATGCACAAGCAGCCGGTATACAAGGATGCAATAGCATACGTCAACGGTAATTCGGAGAGCCTTTTCAAGCGTGGTCTCTGTCTGCCTTCTGGTCCAATGGTGACAGATGACGATGTCAAACTTATCATTGCGACCATCAAAAATGCAATCTTGTAAAATAATAAAACATCCCGCCGCGGCGGGATGTTTTATTATTTTACAAGATTCAGCAGATATTGGCCATAATCGTTCTTGGCCATCGGCTTGGCCAACTCAGCAAGATGCTCTTTTGTTATCCAGCCGCGCTTGTAGGCAATCTCTTCGATACAGGCGACCTTAAGACCTTGGCGTTTTTCGATTACCTCAATGAAAGTAGAGGCCTCTGAGAGTGAATCGTGGGTGCCTGTGTCGAGCCAGGCAAAACCACGCTGTAGGGTCTGTACAAGCAGTTCTTTCTTGGCCAGATATTCTTGGTTAACGGTGGTAATCTCTAATTCACCACGGGCACTTGGCTTGATGTGCTTGGCAATATCGACAACGCTGTTAGGGTAGAAATAGAGGCCTACGACAGCATAGTTGGACTTTGGGTTCTTGGGTTTCTCCTCGATACTAAGACAGTTGCCGTCAGCATCGAACTCAGCCACACCATAGCGCTCAGGGTCATTGACATAATAACCGAAGACTGTGGCACGATTGTCCTGTTCGGCATTGATGACGGCTTGTTTGAGCATACCGGTAAATCCGCTGCCATAGAAAATGTTGTCGCCGAGGACGAGACAGGCGCAGTCATTACCGATAAACTTCTCGCCAATAATGAAGGCTTGCGCCAGACCGTCGGGAGATGGTTGTTCGGCATATTCGAAACGTACACCCAGATCAGTGCCATCGCCTAAGAGCCGTTTGAAACCAGGGAGGTCATAGGGGGTGGAGATAATCAGAATCTCACGGATGCCAGCCAGCATCAGCGTAGAGATGGGATAGTAGATCATTGGTTTGTCGAAGATGGGAATCAGCTGCTTGCTGATGCCCTTGGTGATGGGGTAAAGACGTGTGCCTGAACCACCTGCTAAAACGATACCTTTCATAATTTTATTGAGTTTGGGTGCAAAGATACGGAATTTTTTTGTAACTTTGCACCCAAATTGTATAAAAATAGTAAAATATGGGATTTTGGAATAATATTTTCGGTAAGAAAGAAGAGACACAGAAAGTAGGAGGTATGGAGGATTTCATGACCCTCATTCGCGTGTACTTCCAGGCAGCGATGGCTGCCGACCTTGGTATCACCAACTTGGCCGCTCTGCCAGACCTTCGGGTGTTCAAGACAACCCTGAAGGTGCCGACTGTTAATAACAAATTAGGTGTCGGTGAACGTAACCGTTGCAAGAATATGCTGAAGTCAATGTATGGCATGAACGACGATTTCTTCAAGGAAATTGATGGCAGTCTGCGCAAACGTTGCAAGAAGATTCAGGACGCTCAGACTTATCTGATACAGTTCCAGGGCTTTACCCAGGAGTTGATGATGCTGACGGGTAATCTGATGAAGTTCAAGCTTCGTCTGCCGGGCTTCCTAAAGAAGGCGCTCTACGCGATGACGGAGAAGACGGTGAACGAAATCTTTAACAAGAATGACTATACCGACCCGGCTGTGATGAAGTCGGTGGTGGCTGTGCGTCAATACAGTCAGCGACTGGGCTTCTCACAACAGTGGATTACCAACTTTGTTTATAAGGTGGTAATGCTTGCTAAAAAGGAACCGAGAAAGGGCAAAGAGTGAAAAAATATTAAAATGTCAGGCTTCAAGCAGTTATTTTAATATTTTTGCTTTACCTTTGTAGTCCAAATAGTTATGTCGATGAGTTCGAACGAGAAAACGATTGCCACTTTCGAGACCCGCGTCAGGCAAATGATTCTCCGGTTTCAAGAACTGAAGAAGGAGAATGAATTGCTCTATGCGACGGTGGAGAAGAATGAACAGGACCTTAAAGACCTGCGGGCGCGGCTGACTCAGTCGGACAATGATTATAACGCCTTGAAGATGGCAAAGATGATGACCATCACCGACGGTGACCTGGAAGGTGCCAAGGCGAGGGTACAGAAGCTTATCAGGGAGGTTAATAAATGCATCGCTATCCTGAGTGACGAAAGGGAGAGTTAAACGATGGCAGAAGTGAGTAACGAGAAACTACATATCAGGCTGCACGTCTATAATGAGGATATAGAGGTGACGGTAAAGCGTGAAGACGAGGAGTACTACCGCGCCGCTGCCAAACTCATTACAGACCGTTATAACGCCTATGCGCAAGCCTACAAGGGGCGGAAGAGTGAGCACACCATCTCACTAATGACGCTTATCGATATTGCCTTGCTCTACGAACGTGAGCGCGGCAAGAACGATACGGCTCCGTATGATACTATTCTCAGTAAATTGACTTCTGAAATCGAAGAAGCGTTAAAGTGAGAAGAGTATTATTTTTAGATAGATTTATTTATGGATTTAATTTTTGTATTGTTAATTGCCGCAGGTGCCCTCGTATTAGGAGGTGTCGGCGGATATCTTGTATTCCGTTATGTTTTGACGGGAAAATACAAGGAAATGATGGAAACGGCCAATAAGGAAGCCGAAGTCATCAAAGAGAAAAAGAAGCTCGAGGTGAAGGAAATGTTCATCAATAAGAAGAGCGAGTTGGAGAAGGAAGTGCAGCAGCGTAACCAGCACATCCAGCAGAGTGAGAACAAGTTGAAGCAGCGTGAAATATCGCTGAACCAGCGTCAGGAGGAATTGGGTCGTCGTAAGAACGAACTCGATAACCAGCAGCAACGCATCGACAACGAGAAGAAGCTGCTCTCCGTAAAGGCTGAGGAACTGGAGAAGATGCAGCAGAAAGAGCGCGAGATGCTGGAAGAGGTCTCTGGACTGAGTGCAGAGGAGGCAAAGAACCGCTTGGTGGAATCGATGAAGGACGAGGCCAAGACAGCTGCGGCCAGTTACATCAACGAAATTATGGACGAGGCAAAGCTCAATGCTAACCAGCAGGCCAAGAAGATTGTCATCCAGACCATCCAGCGTGTGGCCACTGAAACTGCTGTCGAAAATAGCGTCTCGGTGTTCCATATCGACAATGACGAGGTGAAGGGTCGTATCATAGGTCGTGAGGGCCGTAATATCCGTGCCCTCGAGGCTGCTGCCGGTGTGGAGATTGTCGTTGACGATACCCCTGAGGCCATTGTCATCAGCGGTTTTGATCCAGTGCGCCGTGAGACCTGTCGTCTGGCCTTGCACCAACTGGTGAGTGACGGTCGTATCCATCCTGCCCGTATCGAGGAAGTGGTAGCAAAGGTGAAGAAACAGCTCGACAACGAGATTATCGAGACGGGTAAGCGTACAGCCATCGATTTGGGTATCCACGGGCTGCATCCTGAACTCATCCGTATTATCGGTAAGATGAAATACCGTTCTTCATACGGTCAGAACCTGTTGCAGCATGCCCGCGAGACAGCCAATCTCTGCGCTGTGATGGCAGCAGAACTGGGCCTGAACCCAAAGAAGGCCAAGCGTGCAGGATTGTTGCATGACATTGGTAAGGTGCCTGATGAAGAGAGTGAATTGCCCCATGCTATCTATGGTGCGAAGATTGCCGAGAAATATAAGGAGAAACCCGATATCTGCAATGCTATCGGTGCTCACCATGATGAGATGGAGATGCAGACTCTCTTAGCCCCCATTGTACAAGTCTGTGACGCTATCTCTGGAGCCCGTCCTGGTGCTCGTCGAGAGATTGTGGAGGCATATATCAAACGCCTCAACGACCTCGAGGCCATTGCCATGAGTTATCCTGGTGTGACGAAGACCTATGCCATCCAGGCAGGTCGTGAGTTGCGTGTCATCGTTGGTGCTGATAAGATGAATGATGCTGAGACAGAGGCTCTCAGCGGTGAAATCGCCACCAAGATCCAGAATGAGATGACCTATCCCGGACAGGTGAAGATAACAGTGATACGAGAGACAAGGTCTGTTGCTTATGCTAAATAAAAAAACCGCCTTCAAGGCGGTTTTTTTTACTTGTGTTGCTGATAGTAGTCAAGTCCGAGTTGCACGTTCTTGATGACGGATTCGGATGTGAAAGTAGCACCGGTGACAGCATCAACTTTCTGTTTGGAGGCATCTTTCACCTTTAGTCCGTTCCACTTTTCGGCCAACGCTTTCTTAACCTTAGTATAGTATTTGGGTGTCTCTTGGCTCTTCAGAAACTCAATTTTCTCCACCTTATTCTTATTAATATAGATTTTCAGTGGGGTAGGACCGTTGTAGCCCTCGACATCCTTGCCAAGCGTGGTGGTATTGATGACGTAGGTTCCGTTCTCCTTTGTCATCGTGTCATCACCTGCCATAAAACTGGTCAGACAGAAGGCTGACAACAGTAGGGAGACCAGATGGGTGTAGCGTGGGGCGTGAATTCTGTTCATAATCGTAATCTATTAAGTTAAAATGTTGGAAATTCGGGATTGTCAGTCTGCTTGACGGCCATGCACTCCATCTCGACGAGCCATCCGGGGCGACAGACAGATGCCTGGACAATGACGCAAGGCTTATTGGGGAAGCGCTCCTTGTAGAGATTACGGACAATCTGGTAGTCGGAGATATCGCGCAGATATACAACCATCTCGCAGACGTCGTCATAGGTGCAGTCGGCCTCTTTCAGCAACGTCTCCACGTTCTCCCACATCCGACGGGTCTGTTTCTCAATATCCTTGGGATACATGATCTCACCTTTATTGTTGATGCTAGCAGTACCGGATATGAATACATGGCGACGGTCGGCATAGTCGACATACGTACCACGTTCGAACGAGACACCGTAGTCGCTGGTGCGGTTGAGATGAGTGGGAGCGTAGAGGTAGTGGATCTGCTCAGGCAGAATACCGGCGATGGCATAGTTGTCCATCTGTGATAGCACATTGGGGTCGGCCTGACGACCGCCAATCCCAGTTGAGGCAATGAAATGGGTGTGGACGTTCAGACCTTGAGTGAAAAAGACCTGGTTTCGTGCCCTGACGACACCTCCATAGTTGAGGTCAATGTCATTCACGAAGAGCCACGTGCGGATACAATTGTCTGACAGTTTGCACCCCTCCTCTGCCAGTTGCATGACGTATTCGTTGAAGAGCAGACGCATCTGGTACTCCGAGTTGGCTGCGAGGTTATGGGCACTGGCGTTCCACAGATGGCGGAACTGGCCGTGGCTGGCTTCGTAGAGCCCACTGTTGGTGAGACGGGTCTGTATGCCTGTCATAAACCATACCCAGAGAGCAATCTTCGTTCCGTCAAGGGGTGCTTGTTCGATGATGCTCTTGGCGCAGTCGGTCATATCGGCCACCACCACCTCGTCCTGCTGGTTGGCAGCATCGCTGAGAAAGTAGCGCTTGAAGACGGCAGACAATTGACAATTGCCGATAGTCAATTGACGATTCAAGAGCTGATCATAGGCGTTGAGCACGGCCTCCAGCTGTTTGGCAAAAAGCAGACTGGGAGCCGTCACGTGAATCATCGCGTGATACTCCCTGACTTCCGTGCCGTTGTCAAAACAGAAAACTTCTGCACAGGCATTCTCAAATGCTATATGTGAGATTCGTTCGTCCATATTTGTTCCTTTACTTATATAATATTATCGCTTGATAAACTTGCAGACGGCTTTGTGGCCTTTACTGTCGGTGATATTGGCGATAAATACACCCATTGGCAGCTGGTTGACAGACAGCTCTGCATAGCCGCCATTCAGACGGATGGGCAGGGTGGCTACCTGCTGTCCGGCAAGGTTGACGATCCTGACTTCCAATTCGTCGTCCACTGTGCTGCGGATGATCAGATTGTCCAAGACGTAACGGACACTGAGGTTACTCGTGGCATCGGCCAACAGACTGTTGATGCCTGACTGGTCGCTATCTATGAAGACTGCATAGCTCGACGTAATGTTCGACCGGTCGATAGTGGGCACGTTCATCAGCACCACATCGTTGCTGCCGTCTGGATAACGACCTGCAGTCTGATCACTGGACATCTTCGAATAGGTAAGCCGGTCTGTCCACGACTCGTCGGCAGCAGTCAGCAATACGTCGCCGCCATCGGCTTTAAGATTGAATGTAGCAT
>Ga0310786_10000699_pt1 | contig 53760 bp, 31 predicted proteins | sample AusTroGonzalo_MG_FD_203881 | JGI IMG/M metagenome (GOLD analysis project Ga0310786, IMG submission 203881) | Bovine rumen microbial communities from tropical cattle in Woodstock, Queensland, Australia - Gonzalo_03 (v2) (version 2) | ecosystem: Host-associated > Mammals > Digestive system >...
CCGCTCATGCCCGAACTCACCACCAACATGTACATCATTTGGCGGCGGGGCCAGCAGTTCACGCGGGCGGGCGAACTTTTCCTCGACACGCTCCGGCACGTGCTGGGGGAATAGAAAAGATTAGAGGACTATTGTTCACGGGAATCGCTGTTGATACGGACTCCGGCGAGGTTGTGGGGCTGTACATTCTCCATCCGAACAATGTCGGGCGCTGCAGGCATATTTCGAATGCGAGCTATGCGGTCAAGAAGAACAAGCGCGGTCAGCATTTCGGAGAATTTCTTGTGAAGGATTGCCTCGCGAAGGCCAAGGAAATCGGCTTCAGGATTTTGCAGTTCAACGCAGTCGTCGCGACAAATACGTCTGCACTCAAACTCTACAAGATGCTCGGATTTACGCAGCTCGGTGTGATTCCCAAAGGCTTCTTGCTCAAAGACGGGAGCTACGAAGATATCATTCCACACTATATTGAACTGTAGTGATTACAGCGCGCTGTCGAGTGCCATCATGAGTGTGAAACCGACGGCGAAGAGGATGGTGCCTGCGTCAAAGTGGTCGCCTTCGCTCACTTCGGGGAGCATTTCTTCGACGACCACGTAAATCATTGCGCCTGCCGCAAACGAGAGTAGGTAGGGCATAAACGGCGAAAGAATTTCGGCGGCAATCAAGGTAATCAATGCGCCGATCGGTTCGACGGCTCCGGAGAGCGCTCCGAGTGCGAATGCTTTTTTGCGAGTTGCACCTTCGGCTTTTAGCGGGAGCGAAACGACGGCACCTTCGGGAAAGTTCTGGATGGCGATACCGATGGAAAGTGCGAATGCTGCCGAGAGCGTGATGGCTACATTTCCGGAAAGCCAACCTGCGAAAACGATGCCGACGGCCATACCTTCGGGCAAGTTGTGGAGCGTCACGGCGAGCGTGAGCATCGTAGTACGTTTGAGTTTTGCTCTAGGGCCTTCGGGTGTTTGGCTGCCCAAGTGCAAATGCGGTGTGATTTTATCCAAAATATATAAGAATAAAATACCAGCCCAAAACCCAACTGCGGCGGGTGCGAATGATAATTTTCCCAAATGTTCGCTTGCGCTGATTGCCGGGAGGAGCAGGCTCCAGACGGATGCTGCCACCATAACTCCGGCCGCAAATGCGAGGAGACCGCGCTTGAGGTTTTCCTTCATCTGCCCGCGGATAAAGAATACGCAAGCTGCGCCGAGAACTGTCCCTAAAAACGGGATGGCAAGACCTTGAACAATGGGTAAAATGGGTTGACTCATACAAAAAAAGATAGTATTAAAATTTGACGATTTCAAAAAACGCGCTGGAGTTTTGAAGGTCTAATTGGAGTAGCGTAAACGATTGCGTTTTTGTATCGTGGACGTATGAATAAGATGAAATCCTTAGTTATTGCGGCTTCTGCCGTATTGCTTTTTACGACGTCCGCAAATGCGTGCCTTGCCGCCTGCAAGGAAAAGAAACGGGACGAGGCTTACAGTATGCAACTCTCGGCTGCCGCATTGCAGACTATCATTGATAACGCTTTGCCGCAGAAATCTGTGGATCCGGAACTTGGCGAACCTTATCAGGTTTATCCGATTGATGTAAAACCGTATGATAAAGATTTCCATGCAACGTTGATTGAGTATCCTTACGGAAGTTCTCCGCGTGCGGTAACTCACGAGACAAATCCGCGTGGAATTATCTTGTACGTGCATGGATACAATGACTACTTCTTCCAGGAAGAGCTTGCGGAAAAGTCGGATTCTGCGGGTTTTGCGTTCTTTGCGATTGACTTGCATTACAATGGCCGTTCGTATAGCGAAGGTGAGCCGCGTTCGGATATGCGCAGCGTCAAGGAATACTATGCAGAGCTGGATGCTGCTGTAGCGCTCAGCAAGAGGATTGCGGCGAATGGTTCGAATGCGAAATTGCCGTTTGTCATTCTCGGTCATTCGCAGGGTGGACTGATCACGCCGAATTACCTGAATGAACGCAATAGCGAAGACTTTGCGGCACTCGTTTTGAACAGTCCGTTCCTGGATTATAAAAATAGCTGGTTTGTCCGCAACGTGGCTTTCCCGGTGTTCTCGGATATTGCGCTCCTTTTCCCGGATATGGCGGCCCCTGCGCAGGAAGCTCCGAAGTACAACATTTCTCTTTTGAAGAGCGAAAAGGGCGAGTGGGAATTCAATCGTGAGTTGAAGAACGATGAATGGCCGCAGCAGTACTTTGGTTACCTCCGTGCGACGGAACGCGGCATCAAGTGGATTCACGTGGGAATGCAGATCAAGGCTCCGGTTCTCATAATGCGTAGCGGCTGCACCGTCAATACTGTCAAATGGGATGACGACTATATGCGTTGCGACTGTATGCTGGATGTGAATCTCCTTGAAAAGTGGGCTCCGAAGTTGGGGAGTGATGTCACGACCGTGACGATTACGGATGGTATGCACGACTTGTTCCTTTCGCGCAAGGATGTTCGCGATAACGCTTACCGCACGATGTTTGAATTCTTGGATGAAGCCATTTTGCGGAAGCATATTGTCGTTGCGCAGAATTTTTGATAACTAGATTTTGTTTTAATCGGTTAGCGCACTTTCCTTGTCATGAGGGGAGTGCGTTTTTTAGGAGAAAATGATGGGTAAGAATATTTGGGATTTCTTTGCGCCGGTTTATGAAATCGCGATGCGCTCGCAGAAGGATATTTATGATTTTATGTATGGGCGGATTAGCGAGGTCGCGAAAGGGAAAGATGTGCTTGAACTGGCGACTGGCCCGGGGATGATTGCGCGACATATTGCACCGCTTGCGAATCATGTGGTTGCAACTGATTTTGCTCCGAAGATGATCGAGACGGCTCGCAAGGCGAAGAATCCGGAAAATGTGCGTTTTGAAGTGGCTGATGCGACTTCGTTGCGTTTTATGGATAACGCTTTTGATGTGGTCGTGATTGCGAATGCGCTCCACATTATCCCGGAGCCGTCAAAGGCGCTTGCGGAAATCCGCCGTGTTTTGAAAGATGACGGTGTGCTGATTGCGCCGAACTTTATATTCCCTGCAGACGGTAAAAGAAACTTGTGGCAGAAGCTTTTGAGTCTTGTCGGTGTCCGCTTTGCGCACGAATGGACGGAAGACGAATACAAGTCTTTTTTGAAAGGAAATGGCTGGACGATAACGGAAAATTGCGTTATTAAAGGGCGGATTGATTTGGCCTACGTGGAATGCGGGAAATGAAGACTATTTTGCTTCTGTAAATTCATATCTTGTGATTCTTCTTGACATCGGAAAGAATCATTGTTGCAGGGCGGGTGCGACCTTTCAACATATCGTTGTTGCCTTTCTCAAGTTCCGTATCGAGGCGTTCTTTTGACCATTTAGCGGCGTTTTCGGGAGCCTTGGGTAACTTTACATCGAAGGGAATACCCTGTTGCAAAATAATCTGCTTATAGAACATGTTGATGGCACTGGAAACGGATATACCGAGAGTTTCCAGGATGTTTTCGGCTTGTTCTTTGACATCGGGCTCTATGCGGGCGTATAAATTTGCTGTCTTGTTCATATTATTCAATATACATATTTGTCCGCACAAATGCAATACATTTGAAAATTTCTCGCAAACGGTGTCAAAAACGCAGTTTTTTTCACGGTAGGGCTCGTCTCTTGACGACGAGATGATGCGAAAATAGATTTGAAGCGTAATGATAAAAGCAAAGTCAACTTTTGGGAGGATTATGGCGGATCCGATGCAGAAGGGTATTTTCGAGAAGGAGTGCGCGAACAATCTTCAGCCGGTGTTAAAACTCCAGAATATGCTTGCCGATGGAGAGCGTTCTGCCGAAAAGGGCGGCTGGCTTTTTGCAGCTGATGTGCGGAAAAAATACGAGGTGTGGGTGTTTGCGTTTTTTTCTCGAAAAAGATTTTTCTGTCATTTTATTGACATTTGAAAAATGTATCTTTACGGAAAAGAGCTGTAAAGGGACTATGCAACTAGATTTATTCAAGGCGGATTCGCTAAAACATTCTTTTTCGACTGTTTGTGACAGTGTAAAATGTGAAAACAATGTTCCCGCTTGGCCTGATTTGTTTGGCAAGGCTATACAAGATTATTTGAATGCCAATAAAATCAAAAAAATCAGGACGTTAAGCTTGTTTTCTGGTGCCGGTGGATTGGATATCGGTTTTTCGGATGTTGGATTTGAAATTGTTGAATCTGTAGAAATTGAAAAGAAATTCTGTGATACGCTTGAACTGAATTCTGGCAAGGGCAAAAGATTCCCGAAATCAAAGGTGAATTGTATTGATATTCGTGAATTTAGCGGAAAAGGTCTTGGTAAAATTGATTTTATTATTGGCGGTCCTCCCTGTCAAACTTTTAGTGCTGCTGGACGACGCGCCAATGGTGTTTTAGGAACTTCGGATGCTCGTGGGGTCCTGTTTAAAGAATATGTCAGACTTTTAGAGACTTTATCTCCAAAGGGTTTCTTGTTTGAAAATGTGTACGCTATTGTGGGTGCGCAGGATGGAAAACCGTGGCAGGAGATATTGCGGAGTTTTTCCGAAGTTGGCTATAAGTTATTCTATAGAATTGTGGATGCTGCTGATTATGGCGTTCCTCAGCATCGTGAAAGAATGATTATTGTTGGATTGCAAGAAGGGGAATTCAAATTTCCTCTACCTACACATGGCCCAGACTCGATAGATGAAGCTCCGTATTACAATGCAGAAACAGCTGTAGAAGGTGCCAAGATAACGGCTGATGATGGTAAATTAGAACTTGGTGGTCGTTATGGAAAATTGTTGAATGATATTCCTCCAGGTTTGAACTATAGTTTTTATACCGAAGAGATGGGACATCCCAATCCGATTTTTGCATGGCGGTCAAAATTTTCAGATTTTCTGTACAAGGCAGACCCTAATGTTCCTGTTAGGACCATCAAGGCTTCGGGGGGGGCTTTCACAGGTCCCTTGCATTGGGATAATAGATTCTTTTCATATAGCGAATACAAACGATTACAAACATTTCCTGATGATTATGAAATAAGCGGAAATAGACAGATCGCAGTAAAACAAATTGGGAATTCGGTCCCGCCACAACTGGCGAGGATGATGGCTATTGCTATCCGTCAGCAGGTATTCAAAACGAGATTTCCGTTTGAGTTGGCTTTGTCTGATGGCTATGAAATTCAGTCGTTTAGAAAAAGAAAACACGAATTGACTAAGATTTATAGGAAAAAAGCGGAACTTGCAATCGCTGCTTTGAAAAAGAAAGGAAGGGGTCTTCCTGATTCTTATAATTATTTTAGTTCTTTGGCTGAAAATTTCTCATACAAAGAAGTTTCAGAAACTAACGCTCAATTTGAAGTGGATGTTGTGTGGGAGAAAAAACTTTCTATAAACGTTTATGATAAGGGTAAAAAGACTCAAAAGCAGACTCTTCACGTAGACATAGTCCCAAATAAAAAACCTTGGAATATTGGAATTGAAAAGGTTGAATTAAATGTTTATTCCAAACAAGATGTTGCTTTTACTGTTGCTTGGAAAGCGTTTGAACGTGAACTAGTTGACAATTCCATAAAAGCGGATTTAGTTCAGCTAAATGGTTATTATCAATATGTTCCAAAATTAAAAAATGAGTTGACTATATCGGGCAAAATGCCTTATGGTAAAGTTTTGCAGTCTGTTGTTTGTGGAGAACATATTTCTGATATTGTTTCAGGAGATGTCCTTTGTAAAGCGTGGAATATCAATTCGTCTGAAATGCAGTCTGCGGCCGAATTTCTACGCAAATTAGGTTATGAAATAAGAAACAACAATACTAATCCGCAAATTGAGCCCGGAAATTGGTTGATTCCATATTCATTTCCGACTCTAACTCCGCTTAGTGTTCAATTACGAAAGAAGGTGTAGTGTGAATACAGAAAAAATGGAAAGTCGCCTAGAAGTTTACGAAAATAGAAGTGAGCTGTTTCAAGGCGATAAGGTGTCCATATATCGAGAGGGACCGCAGAACAAAGACGCGCAAGATAGATATGAAAAAATAAATGTGGCTTTAGAAAATGGTTTTCTTCGAGATATGATGAAATCTATCGTTGGAACTGATTTCACTGATCTGTCCACAGAAAATAAAAAACTCATTCAAAATCTTGTAAAAGGAATTACAAGCCAAGTTGGGCGGGCTTTGGTTGGTGTAGCTTTTTTGCAAATGACGATTAAAGCAATTTGCCCTGAACAAAGCATACGGCTGCATAAGGGTGGTGCGCGTTCAGGGGCATTTTCTTGGGAAGATGGCATTTCAATGAGAACGATAGATTCTTCGTATATCACACCTTTTTTAAGAGAATATAATCTCTTGAATGTGAATAAATATGGTGTGTTTATGACGAGAAGTCTTGCAGAAAATTATCCATATTCAAAGCTATACAAAGCAGAAATGCGTGGACCGTTCGATGAATGGATAGAAATTGTTGATGCGTTGGAGTATGGATCGATGCCTCCTGAATTGGGCTTGCGTTACTTGGCAATTCAGATGAAAAATCGTCATGATAATTTTTTGAAACTTGCTGATGAAACAGTTGCAAAAGCCAAGAGTTATCCAAATCCCACGCTTCCCCGTGTAAAAAGTGTTTTGACGTATTTCTTCAATAATACGGATTATCGTGCAAGAGCGTTTGAAGTTGTGATTCATGGATTGATGCAGGCTATGCAAGAATGCGGTCTTTTGGACGGTCGCAAGGTGGTTCCTTTGTCGCAGATGCGTTCGGCCAATAAAAAACATGGAAACATAGGTGATGTTGAGTTGGTGGAAAATCGATTGGTTGTTGAGTCCTGGGATGCAAAATATGGAAAACCATATCTCAGGGATGAATTGGAGGAACTACGGGATAAAATTCCTGATGATTCGAGTGTTGAAGTTGCAGGATTTATTGTGAATTCAGAAGTGGATAAACGTTCTGATGTTATTACTCGGGCCGAAGAAATTCAACAAGAAACGGGTGTAGAAATATGTCTGTTGTCTTTTGATGAATGGCTGGAACGTCAGACGTCAATGTTAAATATGGAAAAGCGAAATTGTGTTGCTCAGAAATGGTTGATTGCAGTTGTTGAGTCTTTTGCGCTCAAAAGACCAGATCTTGCTCCAATAGATGAACCTTGTGATGAGTGGCTTAAAGATTTGCAAGATGCGATGCTAAAATCGTGATGCGAATGCTTATTTTGAAGAAATCAAAAAAGAAAATTACCCCGGAGATTTCTCCGGGGCAATTTAGTAGGTGGTTATAGAATGAGTACTAATTCACTTCTTGGAGCTTGAGCATTTTGCCGAAGAGGCCGCCCTTTGCTTTGAGTTCTGCGGGGGAGCCGGTTTCGACGACTTGACCGTTTTGCAGGACCACGACCTTGTCGGCATTTGCGATGGTGCGCATGCGGTGGGCGATGATGATGACGGTCTTGTTCTGTACGAGTTCCGAAATGCTCTGCTGAATTTTGGATTCGTTTTCGACGTCGAGGCTTGCGGTAGCTTCGTCGAGGAGTACGATGGGGGCGTCCTTGAGGATGGCGCGGGCGATGGAGATTCGCTGGCGTTCGCCGCCGGAGAGCGTGTCGCCGTTTTCACCAATGACGGTGTCGTAGCCTTGCGGGAGCTTTTGGACGAAGTCATCACAGTTTGCAAGCTTTGCGGCTCGCAGGATTTCTTCGTCGGTGGCGTCGCGCTTACCGATGCGAATGTTGTCGCGGATGGACGTGTTGAACAGCACAACATCCTGGAAGACGATGGAGAAGTTCTTGAGGAGCGTTTCGGGATCGATTCTCGAGATGTCCTGGCCGCCGAGCGTGATGGTGCCGCCTTGAATGTCCCAGAAGCGGGCGGCGAGCTTTGCTGCTGTTGTCTTTCCGCTACCGGACGGGCCGACGAGTGCGGTGATTTCGCCTTGCTTTGCGGTGAACGAAGCCTTTTTCAAGACTTGCTTTTCTTCGTTGTAGTAGAAGTCGACGTCCTTGAATTCGATGTCGTAATCGGCGGGTTCGAACCTTGTGGAACCGCGCTGGACTTCCATATCGTCCATTTCCTTGAATCGCTTGAGGCGGACATCCAAGAAGAAAAGTTCCGTCATGTTATTTAGAACGAGATAAATGGGGCTGTAAATCGTCGATGCGCAGACGATGTACACGAGGTAATCAAATACGCTCAATTTGTCTTGTGCAAGGAGGATGGAACCGAAAACGAGGACGGAAGCAAGGCCGAGTTTCAAGAAAATCTGGGCGCCGTTCAAGATGACACCAGATGCGAATTCGCCCTTAATTTGGGAATGTTCATAGAATTTGGAGTGATCATCCAATGCTTTGCAGACGCTTTCTTCTTCGCAGTAAGACTTGATTTCTTGAATGTTTTCAAGGCTTTCCTGAATGTCTTCGGTAATGACGCGGGCGGCATTGTAGGTGTGCTTGAAGTTTTTGAACTGGAATTTGCGGGACAGGTAAATGAGTAGTCCTGCAAATGGTGCTACCCACAAAAGTGCTGCTGCCATCAACGGATTGTATATGATGAGTGCGACGGCGCAGATAATGAGCATTGCGGCGACGGCGAAAATTTCAGGAACGGCGTGTGAGAAAATCATTTCAAGAGCGTTCACGTCATTCATGATGGTCGAAGTCAAGTCGGAAAGATCCTTTTTGCCAAAGAAGGCGAGCGGGAGCTTGCGCAACTTTTCGGCGAGCGTGATGCGACGCTTTTTGCATTCCGAATAGACGGATTCGTATGTGCTGTCGTAAGAGAGCGCATAGATGAAGTACATAACGAGGTAAATGACGACGGCGATTGCAATGTAAATCCAGAAACTGTGCGGTTCTGCCGACGGATTTTGCATTTTCGCCATGAATTCCTTGAGGAACAGGAATACGAACGAAAGCGGAAGCATTAACGAAAGGTAATGCCATGTTGTCCAAAATACGCCTTTGATAAATGTTTTTGTACCTTCATCAGAGAGGACAAAGCGATTCTTGATCCAATTATACATTCTTGCCTCCGATAGTCCAGCTGACGGACTGCTGATAATCTTGCCACATCTTGGCGAATATGCCACCCTTTTCTACGAGTTCCTTGTGCGTGCCGCGTTCCACGATGCGGCCGCCTTGTACGACGAGAATCTGGTCGGCGTTCACGATGCTTGTGAGCCTGTGTGCAATCATCAAGACTGTCTTGCCCTTTGAAAGTATCTGCAATGCTTGTTGGATGAGGCTTTCGTTTTCGGGGTCTGCAAATGCAGTGGCTTCGTCAAGGACAACGATCGGGGCGTTCTTGAGGATGGCGCGGGCAAGGACGATTCGCTGCTGCTCGCCACCGGAGAGGTATGTGCCCTTGCTTCCGATGACCGTATTCAAACCATCTGGCAGGCGGTCGATGATTTCTCGGCATTGGGCGCTGTCGAGAGCCTTGTTGACGCTTTCGATGGACGCACATGAAGTTCCATAGCAGACGTTCTCCAAAATACTCTTCTTGAACAGTCGAGTATTCTGGAAAACGAAGGATGTGTTTTTCATGAGGTTTTCTTGGGGTATTTCCTTGATGGGCGTGCCGCCGACTAAAATTTCACCTTCGTTTGCGTCAAAGAATCTTGGGACGAGCTTTGCAATGGTGCTCTTGCCGCCGCCTGATGCGCCGACGAGTGCGACGGTTTCGCCTTCCTTTATTTTAAAGGATATGTCGTGGAGAACTTCGTTTTCTGTGCCGGGGTAAGTGAAGTGGACGTTCTTGAATTCAATATCGAAGTGCTTGACTTCTTGCGGGTTTGTCGGTGTAGCAAGTTCCGGGTAATCTGTCAACGATTCGATGCTGCCGATGGCAAGATTTGCCTGGTTTACGGCCTGGCTCAGGTACATACTGCGCATGACGCACTGCGAAAATACCGGTGTCACGAGCACATAGAGCATCAAGTCGACGATTGTTGCGGCGATGTTGCCGGAACTCGTTGCGATGAGGAATGTTGTGGGAACGAGAATGAGGGCGACGCCGTTGATGAGCGTCGTGTAAGAGCACATGATGAACTTCCAGCTGCTGGAATATGCAGTGACCATTTGGTGGTAATCATCAATTGTTTTATAGAAGTTCTTGAAGGAGTAAATGGTTTGCTGGAAAACCTTCACGACGGGGATGCCGCGCACGTATTCGACCGCTTCGGTGTTCATGTCTTCGAGAGACTTCATATACTTTTGCATAAAGTCCTTGCTCTTGTTCATCTTGGTGCCGAGCGTGGTGATGGCGTAGGCAATCGGGACGAGGGAGGCGATGCCAAGACGCCAATCGAAAATGAACATCAACACGAGCGAGGCGATGGGAACAACGATGGTTCCTGCCAAATCCGGGAGTTCGTGCGCCATGAAGGTGTGCGTGACGGCGGCGTTGTCGTCAATGATTTTACGGATGCGGCCGGTGGGGTTCTTGTCGAAAAAGCCAAGCGGGAGCTTGAGCAGTTTTTTCATTGTGATTCTGCGGATGTTGCCTTCGATGCGGAATGCCACCAAGTGCGAACAGATGAGCGCGGAAAAATAAAGCGCGACGCTCGCGGCTGAGAAAATGACGGCCATCAATGCGTAATGCTTGACCATGTCGTATGAAATATTACCTGTGTCAGCGAATAATTCACGGACGATGAGCCATACATATATAAAGGGGGCGATCCCTGCGATGGAACTCAATGATGAAAATAAAAGTGCAAACGGATATAAAGCTTTTCGCGATTGCATGTAAGGTGTTAGTCTTTTGAAAACACTCATAGTGACCTTCTGTTTGTAATTCGCCCCAATTTTAATTTTTTAATGATTTGTTTTAAAGACTTAATTAGTTAAAACTAACTTTTCGGATTATTCCGAGTCCATTTGGAGTTGAGGCGGTCTTTTGGGATTTCTAAAATGCGGGCGAAACTTGAAAAGGTGTATAAACCTAGGAGTAATGAATGAACAAAAAACTTATTGCAGTTACTTTTGCTGCGAGCCTTTTTGCAGCATGCGGTAGCGATTCTTCGAACAACGCAAGCTCTGATTCGGATGATTACAAACGCGAATTTGCAACTTCCATTTCGACTGGTGAAACGATGTTTATCGGCACGATGTCCTTGGACCACACGGATGATTTGGGCAAGGACTTTGTTGAAGTCGGTACGCGTGCAGGCGTTGTCTATTATGATAATTCTTTGTTCATTGCCGATTTGGATGTTGGTTCCATTTCCCGCTACAGCTTGGCTGAAAACAATAAGCTTGGTAAGGTGGCTGCAAAGCTCTCTCTCCCGGGAACTTGGGTAAACCACATTTACTTTGTGAACGAAGAAAAGGCATATTTGGGCGGCATGCTTGATTCCTTGATCATCATCAACCCGAAAACCATGAAGAAGACGGGCGCCATTGACCTTTCCAAGTACAAGGATAAGGACGCTCTCGTGGTGAGCCCGGGAACTGGCGTGATTGTTGACGGTCGCCTCTATGTAGGTCTCTTGCAGAACGTGAGCGATTATGCTACGGGTAATGAAGCCCAGGTCGCTATTATCGATGTCAAGAAGGATAAAGTAATTGATGTTGCGAAGGATGACCGCATTGCTGCTGTGGGTTCCTTGGATGACTCCCAGAATCAGTCCTTCGTTGTGCTTGACGGTTACATTTACTGCTACAGTAACGCTTCTTGGGGCTACGCTCCGGGCCAAGTTGATGGCTTCCTCCGTATCAAGGTGGGCGAAACCAAGTTCGACACAAAGTATATCTGGAAGGTCAGCGAAGAAGTTGGCATCAAGAACCTTACGGAAAAGGGCAACTTCAAGTATCTCTCTCCGGCAACGTACCCGTCGGAAGATGGCTATGTCTATGCCTTCTTGAACGTGATGGTGGATTTGCAGCAAACTTGGACAGATATGGATAGCTACCACAATAACACTTGCAAGCCGGTGCAGGTTGATCTTGCCAACAAGAAGATCAAGGCTTTGCCGATTGGTTATTCTTCGAGCTGGGCTAGCTACGGCAAGTATGTTGAAGATGATGGCAAGGTGATCTTTGCTGTCTCTACTGAAGAAGACGGTAATGCATACTTCCGCTATGATCCGAAGACGGATAAGGCTAAGAAGATTGCTGAAGCCGAACAGATTCCGATGTGGATTGTGCCGCTGAAGTAATGAAATGGAGATGCCCTCCCGGAACGGAGTCCGGGATGACAAAGAGGCGGGCATGACAATGTGTTGTGTCATTCCCGGTTTAACCGGGAATCTCCGTTATAAAAAAGTAGTTCTGGGTTTTATTGAAGATGAATATTCGTAAGTTTGCTATTGCTTTTGCGGCGTTTGCCGCTATTTCTGCTTATGCGCAGGATGACGAAGTAACTTCGTTTGAAGATTTTGATGAACCGGTCGCAGAAAGTTCTGCTGCGGGTGCTTCCGCAAGTTCCGAAGATGTGACGAAGCTGGATTTGCTTTCGGTCGAGACGGAATCCGAGGCGGAACAGGCCGCCATTGCAAAACAGGTCGAAACGGTTTCCACCATTGATGCGGCTGAATTGCAAAATACGAGCAAGACTGTTTCCAAGGCGATTAATTCTGCGTCTGGCGTGAAAGTGCGCAAGTCCGGCGGAATGGGTAGCGAAGGCAAGATCAATATTCGCGGCATGGAAGGCAAGAACATCAAGGTGCTTGTCAACGGCGTTCCTGTTGAAACGCAAGGAAATTTGGGACTTGACGATATTCCTATCGACCAGATTGCGGATATCGAAGTTTATAAGGGCTATATACCGGCGCGTTTTGCCACAGACGGCGCGGGCGGTGCCATTAACATTGTGACTAAGAAACGCAATGCAAATTCGGTTGACGCCTCTTGCAGTTTTTCGAGCTTCAACACGCATAAAGCTTCAGTTGCTGCGAGCCATTTAATCGATAGCATTGCGGGTGCTGCAAGCCTTGAAATTGGCGTGTCTGGTTATTTTAACCATTCCGATAATGATTACGAATTTACTTCGCCGTATATGAAAAGTTCTACGGGCGAAGATACGAGCGTTGTTCGTGATCACGATCATTACACCTCCTACAATGTGCAGGCTTTTGCAAATTTGATGAACGCCTGGTTTGACCGGATTTCGCTAGGTGCAAGCTTTGGCGCATTTGACAAGCAGATCCAGGGAATTGAAAATCGCATTGTAGAATCTAGGGCCGAAGGCTATAATTTCGGAGCTTCGCTTGGACTGGACAAGAAGAACTTCTTTGCGAAAAACTTGAATTTCGGTGACTATTTTTCGTTTGGCTTTGCCGAAAATAAAATTACCGATACGAGCCGAGTCCATTGCCGTAACTGGTTCAGCTGCGATACGGCGCAAAAGAATGTGGGCGAACTCGTGTCCATGGGACTCCCGAGATTGCGCACTGTGCAGGTGTACGATTTCAATAACTTGCTGAATTTTGATTACCAGTTTATTAAGGATCAAATGATTTACTGGAATACGCTTATTAGGTACCACAAGGAAAATCCTGAAGACGATTACGGTTCTGAAAAAGCTCAGTTTAATACGGCGGGGCTCCCGGGAGAAGTTTTCTCGGTGACGACGGGACTTTCTCTTGAAGATAATTTCTTTGATTCTCGTCTCCAGAATCTTCTCGGTTTCAAGTTCCATTATATGAAGGCTGAAATTTCGAATATGCCGACGAGTCTTCTGATTGAACCTGCGGTAGAATCGAACGATTATCATGATTTTAGTTATGATGAAAGCTTGATGTTCAAGGTCGCAAAGCCTCTTTCGATGAAGGCTTCGTATCAGCATGCCGTGCGCTTGCCGACTCCTGAAGAACTCTTTGGCGATGGCATTCGCGTGAGTGCGGCGACAAGCCTAAAGCCTGAACAGGCTGATAATTTCAACTTTGGAATTTCTGTAGACTTGCAGGAATTGCCGCTTGTGACAAGGCTCCGCTTTGATGGCGACGTGTTTTATTCGTACTACAAGAATCGAATCCATTATATGAGTTCGGCTCAGATGTCGACGCCTTACTTTAATATGAATCCGATCCGTAGCTGGGGTTACGAAGGTGACGTAAAACTGGATGCGAATGAATGGATTATGCTTGGAACGAACTGGACTTTCCAGGACTTGCGCAATATGAAATATACGGCAAAGCAGGGCGTCCCCAAGAATGCGATTGTTCCGAACATCCCGCGGTTCTTTATGAATTATCTCGCGGAATTCCATATTGGCGATTTGTTCAGCAAGGAAGACTTTTTGAAAGTCTGGTGGTCCGCAAATTATACGGATGAATTTTATTACGGCTGGAAAATTAGCTCCCGCCAGACCCGTAAAATTAAAGCCTCGTTCACGCAGGATATTGGCGTTGAATATTCCCTGTGGGACAATAAGTTTGGCTGGAGCTTTGAAGTTGATAACCTGATGGATGGCGAATCGTTCGATAAGTTTGGTGAAAGTAAACCGGGTAGAAGTTTTGCTACAAAGATTCGCTACAGTTTTAAATAGAAGGAGTTTGAAAGAATGTGTTTGTCTGAATTACAGGAAAATCAAAAGGGCTTGATTCAAAAGATTAACGGGGATTCCCGATTCATTTCTCGCGTGGTTTCGATGGGGCTCCCGCCGAGCAGTCCGTTCTTGGTGCTGCAAAATGATGGGCGATCTCCGGTTCTTGTGTATTCGCACGATACAATGATTGCGATTAACCGCAAGGAATGCGCTCAGATTGATGTGGAGATGGCATGAAAACGATAGCTTTGCTTGGCCAGCCGAATTCTGGTAAATCAACGCTTTTTAATGCTTTGACGGGCTCCCATCAGCATGTGGGAAACTGGCCCGGAAAAACGGTGGAACGGGCAGAAGGCTTTTTTTCGCAAGGCGAAGAGCTTTATCGTGTTGTCGATTTGCCGGGTAGCTATGGGCTTACGGCGAATTCTGCCGAAGAAGTTGTGACTCGAAATTTTGTGGAACACGGTAATGCCGATATCGTCTGCATTATCGTTGATGCTTCGCAGTTGGAACGCAGCCTCTATATGCTTGCCGATTTTGCGGGGATTGAGCGCCCCGTGATGCTTGTCCTCAACATGATGGATGTTGCCGAGCAAAAGGGCAAAAAGATTGATGTCCAGAAAATCGGAAAGCTATTGAACATTCCGGTACTCGGCTTTACCGCATCGGATCTGGATGGTTATCCAGTCTTTTTTGAAACTTTGAAAAATGCGATTGAAAAGCCTTCGGAAATTTCGTCGGAAAAGATCCGCGAATTGGCTTTGGCAAGTGCTTCGGAGGGTCGCGAATCTTCGCCGGTCGTGGTTCTTGAAAAGTTGATCGAAGACTTGAACTTTGGCAAACGTGAAAAGTTCTGGATTGTTTCGAAGCTTTTGGAAAATGATACGCTGGTCTGTGCAGAAGTTGAAGCTGCTGTAAGCCCGGAACTTTGGCGCAAAATTCGGAATGTCCTTGATGATGAAGGACCGAACGGTGGGCTGATTACGGGCGAGGCGAAGTACCGCTTTATTTCGGAAACGCTTCGCGAAGTCGCTTCGGCTGCCGCGAAAACCGTAAAGCTTTCGCGGTTTGACAAGATTGCGACGCACCGCATCTGGGGAAAGTTTGTCGCTTTCTTCATTTTGGTGATTACGCTTGCAGTAAGCATGATGATTGCAGTTCCGATTATTGCGAGCTGCTTTGGGCTTCAGGGCGTTGTGGAACCGCTTGTGGTTCGTGCCTGTGAATCGCTTGGCTTGTGGCCTGCTGTATCGTCGTTCGTGAATAGCGTCATTGTGAGCGGGCTTGCCGTGACTGTCGCCATGATGGGCTTTGTCTTTGCGATTCTCGTGACTTTTGGTTTGATGGAAGATACGGGATACTTGGCGAGATCTTCGTATGTGTTCGATTCCTGGCTTTCACGCTTGGGACTCCACGGAAAGGCTTTTATGCCCTTGGTTTCGGGGCTCGCTTGCACAGGCGGCGCTGTCTGCGGTACGCGCGTCCTCGATACTCGTGGGCAGCGCCTGTTTGCGATGGTGCTTTTGTGGTCGATTCCGTGCGGTGCCAAGGTTTCCGTGGTACTCTTCTTGGCGTCTGTTTTCTTTGGCTCGGCGGCTCCGCTGTTTGGCTTGGTTTATGTAGCGATGATTTTGGCATCGTTCTGGCTCTCGTCTAGGCTTTTTGGCCGCAAGCTTGTCCCTGTTGATGAACGCGTTGGAATGATTATGGAACTTCCGCCGTATCACAAGCCGCATTGGAAAATTTTGCTGAAGACGGTGTGCCGCAACGTATGGGAAGTGTTCAAGAAGGCGATTTTCGTTATTTGGCTGATCTCCCTTGTTTTCTGGATATTGTCCTATTCAAGGGATGGCCTTGTGGCACATAGCCTTCTTTACCGTATCGGAAATTTTATAGAGCCGTTTACGCAAATTTTTGGTATGCGCTGGCAGCTGTTTATTTCGTACCTGGGCGGTGTCTTTAGCAAGGAAGCTTCGCTTGGCGTGATGAGTGTTGTGTTCTCGAGTTCTACCGATGCGTTCTCGTTGATTGCTCGTAATGAGGCTGGGGCAAATCTTGGTGAAATGATGCGTGCCGCAGTGTCGCTCCCTGAGGCGTTGGCGTTTATTTTTGCGTCGATGTTCAATGTGCCTTGCGTGCTTACGATGGGAACGACGTATCGCGAAACGCGCTCTGCAAAATGGACTGCCGCAATTGCGGGTTACTACTTTGCCATTTCGCTTGGTTTGGCGTTTATAGTTTATCACATTGCGTTGTGGGTGCTTTAGGACTTCTTCGAAAACCCAGACTACCATAGAAGAGGGTGTGGCGTGCCGAACGGTGCGCCATACTTTTTTTATTTGGAAAGTTAACCTTGTCTAATCGGATTGTTTTGAAACTGCTTAGAGTAGATGAATGCGTGACTTTGAATTTATCTTTACTCGTCAATTTTTGATTGGAATTGAAAAGTAAACGGGTGGATAAAGATGAATAAGGTTCTTGCTTCTGTCGCTCTTTCTTCGCTTTGCGCTTTTGCGCAGACTGAAGAAGTCACAAGCTATGACGACTCATTTTTTGATGAGCCTGCGGCAGTGAATGAGGAACCTGCACCGACTGCTTCGAATTCTGAAAGTGTTGCAAAACCCTCTGATGTTACGGTTCTTGATGGATTGTCTGTGGAAGATGAATCTGAAGCAGAATCTGCACCGGTAGATACAAAGACGATGGCGGAATCGGTCAAGGTCTTGGATACAAAGGAATTGCAGGGCTCCAGTGCGACGGTTGCCGAGGCGACCAATCGTTCTAGTGGCGTGAAAATTCGCCAATCGGGTGGCCTTGGGGGTGAAAGTAAAATTAATATCCGTGGGATGGAAGGCAAGAACGTGAAAGTCCTTGTCGATGGGGTTCCGGTCAATAATGGCAATGGTGACTTGTCTGTAAATGATATACCGATAGATAAAATTGATCGCATCGAAGTTTATAAAAGCTATGTACCTGAACGTTTTGCTACGGATGGCATGGGCGGTGTCATCAACATCGTGACGCATAATTTGCCGGAAAGCTCTATTGGTGGGTCATATTCTTTTGGTAGCTTCAATACCCATAAGGCTTCGCTTGATGCCAAGTATGTCTGGGTTACGGATTCCTCGAAAAACCGCTCTGTAGAAACGGGTCTTTCGGCTTACTACAACTATTCCGATAACGATTATGAATTTACCACGCCGTATATGGATACGACGGTGACGCGTGAACATGATCGCTATTATAGCTATAGCATTGCACCTTTTGTCAACATGAACCGTTTCTGGTTTGATCGGATTTCGTTGGGTGCAAGTTTTGGCAGAATGAATAAGGAAATCCAGTCGACGGCGCATCGTGTTGAGGATGCATTTGCCGATGCTTGGGGATACGGGGTTTCTTTAGGACTTGAAAAGACGGATTTGTTTGTGAAGGGGCTTTCTGCCGGGTTGTCTGTCAATTTTAATTACAGCAAGGACCGTATTGTTGATACGAGCTATGTGTATTACTTTGGCTGGGACAAGGAAAATTTCCGTAAGTCCAAAATGATGTCTGGCGAAATTTCTATGGGTAGTGCGGCACTTTTGGAACGTAAAAATTATACGTTTACCTTGCCCTGGAATGTCGACTATGAGTTTTTTAAAGAACATAAACTTTCGTGGAGCGGACTTTATCGCTATGAATCGCAAGATCCCAAGGATAAGTTGGCAAAAGCGGGTGTGAAGGTGAACAAGGCGGGCTTCCCTGGTTATAGCCATTCTTTGGTGACGGGGCTTTCGCTTGAAAATAATTTCTTTGATAAGCTGATCCAGAATGTTATTGGAATAAAGGGTTACTACTATTCCATAGCGGCAGAGGATGATGGCGAAAACCGAATCCAGCAGCTTACGGAAGATGATGTAAGCAATAAGGATTTTGGTTTTAGTGAAAATTTACGAATACAGATTATTCCTCAGTTTGCAGTGAAGGGCGGTTACCAGCATAGTTTGCGTTTCCCGACCCGTGAAGAAATTTTTGGTGATGGAATGTATGTGCAGTGCGCTCCAAATTTGAAACCTGAATTTTCGGATAACTTTACGGCTGGCGCAGAACTCGATTTGGACAGGATCCCGTTGTTGTTACGTCTGCATTTAGATTTTAATTGGTTCTACTTGCTGATGGATGACCGCATTTATTGGAACAATTATGCGTCGATTCCGCGTCCGTACTACAACAGCGTGGGTACGAAAACTACTGGTTTTGAAGTTGACGTGTCCGTTGATGTGAATGAATATATCGCACTTTCTTTTAACTTGACAAAACAAGATGCCGAAAGCCGCGAAACGGATATGTCTTATGGCATTGCTAAAGGATTGACTGTTCCGAATACACCGACATTCTATATGAATTTTGGCGCGGAATTCCATATTGGAGACTTGTTCTTCCGCGATGACTTTTTCAAGCTTTACTGGTTCGCGAATTACACGGATGACTATTACTATAGCTGGAAAGTTTCAGCGAAACAGGACCGTACAATTCCCAGTTCGTTCTCTCAAGATATAGGTGTTGAATATTCCATTATGGCCAATAAGCTTTCGTGGAGCATTGATATCAGGAATTTTACGGATGAACTTGTCTATGACAAGTATGGAGAGTCGAAACCGGGGCGCGCATTTGCGACTAAGATAAAGTTTTCGCTTTAAAGGAGATGCCCGCTTTCGCGGGTATGGCAAGACGAAGTTTTAACAAATAAAAAAGGAAAAAACAATGAAATCCTACAAGTCCCTTATCCTTACGGCTGCACTCGGCTTGATGATTGCTGGTTGCGGCGATGATTCTGGTTCCAATGCCCCGGCTGATGAACCGAAAAGCTCTTCGTCTGTAGAAAAGACCGCAAAGAGTTCTTCTTCTGTCAAAAAGGAAAACAAGAACTCTTCTTCCTCTGCAAAGGTCAGCAGTTCTTCTGTGAAGTCCAGCTCTTCTTCTTCGAAGAAAGATGAAAAGAGTTCCTCTTCTGTTAAGGAAGAACAGAAGTATGTCATTTCCTTTATGATGGATGCATCTCAGTTTGTGGGCATCACTACGCTTTCTGCCGACCAGTCCAAGGTTGTCAAGAACTTTGTTGAAGCTCCGAACTCGGGCTCTGTCGCTTACTTTGACGGCTCTGTTTACATCCTTGCTACAGATAACGCCATGAACAGCACACTTTCCCGTTACGAAGTCAAGGACGGCAAGATGGCTGACAAGCCTGTTGCTACGGCCAAGTTTACGGGCACGAACGCTATCGTGATGAAGTTTGTCGATAAGAACAAGATGTATGTCGAACATGCTTTTGGTGATGGCATTACGGCTCTTGATACGAAAACTCTCAAAACGACGGCAAACATCGATCTTTCTAGCTATCTGGAAGAAGGTGCAATGACTACGGTTCCGTGTTCCGCCGTCATTCGCGATGGCAAGATGTATGTTGCCTTGCTTCAGCTTGTTGATCCGAATGCGATGATTGTCGGCCCGCGTGGTTCTGTTGCTGTTATCGACGTTAAGACTGACAAGGTTGAAAAAATCATTAATGAAGATTTGACGGCTGCAGTCGGCTATCTTGACGATATGAACAATACGGGTGCATTTGTTGATGAAAACGGTGACATTTACTTCTATTCTGACGCATCTCTCGGTGTTGCCGAAGGCCAGAAGGAAGGCTTTGTCCGCATCAAGAAGGGCGAAACCGAATTTGACAAGGATTGGGTGTTCCATTTGAATGATGCTGAATACAATGGCAAGAAGACCAACAGTAATTACTTGATGTCTGGCGGTGCCTATTTGGGTAATGGCGAATTCCTCGGCTTCTTTGGTAGCTTTGAAGACCGCACTAACTACAATAACTACGAATGGGAATTCGTTGTCATTAACCTTTACAAGAAGACTATCAGGAAACTTGATTTGAGCCCGACGATTCCGTGGTTTGCTCCGTCTATCCATTTGGATGCTGATGGCAAGAGCGCTGTGCTTGGCCATGCTGACAAGAAGGGCGGTGCCATCTACCGTTATGACATTGTTTCTGGCAAGGTCAAGAAGGAAATGGACGTGACTACGGGAACGGCTTACTATATCGTTCCGGTTCAGGACTAATGGCGTAATTCAAATATTTAGACTCCTACACCTCTTCTATAAATCCAGACTCCCATAGAAGAAAGACAAGTATGGCGTGCCAATTGTTGATTCAAGCGGTGCGCCATATTTTTGTATTTAAAAGCTGGACAAGTGCAAAAAAAAGAAGCGCCGGACGGATGTCCGACGCTGTTTTTTCTCAGGAGAGGATGTTAGTGGATAATGTCTATGAACTCCTTGATGTTCTTTGCTTGAAGGATCTGGTCGATGCTCACGGTTTTCTTGAGATCCAGCGTAATCTTGTCGACGAGTTTCATCAAGGTGATGGAATCTCCTCCGATGGAGTAGAAGTCGTCATTCAAAGAGATGCCCGGATTTTCAAAAACGCTCTGCCAAATTTCGAGCATTGCTTTTTCTTCGTCCGTGATGTTCTCGTTTGCTGTTGCGTTGGTGGCATTCTGTGTGGCCGCTGCAATAGGTGCTTCTGGAATCGGGAGCTGCTTTTTGTCGACCTTGCCGTTTGCGGAAAGCGGGAATGAATCCATCGTGATGACTCGCGATGGAACCATATAGCCAGTGAGCGTCTTGGAAATTTCCGCCTTGATGGTGCTTTCGGCGTTTTCGATGTTTGCGCCGAGAACATAAGCGATAATCTGCTTGCCGCTGCCCGGAACGTCCTTGAGTGCTGCGACGGCGCGTGTGACGAGCCCTGTATGCATAATCGTGGCTTCGATTTCTCCTAGCTCGATGCGGAAACCGTTGAGCTTGATTTGGGTGTCAGATCGTCCGAGGAATTCGATAAAGCCTTCAGTCTTGAGCTTGCCCAAATCTCCGGTGCGGTAGATGCGGCCGAGTTGTGGATGCTTGATGAAAGCCTTGTTTGTTTTTTCGGGATCGTTGTTGTAGCCCTTCGCAAGACCGACGCCGCCGATGTAGAGGTCGCCTTGAACTTCTGGCGGGCAAAGCTTCAAATCTTCATCGAGAACATAGAATGTCTGGTTCTTCATCGGGTAGCCATAAGGCACACAATCCCATTCCGGACGCACTTCGCTAAACGGGTAGATGATGGACCAGATGGCCGCTTCGGTTGCGCCTCCGAGGCTGATGAGGTCTGCTGTGCAACCTGCGTTCTTTGCGGTCGTGCAGATGTCGAGCGGGATGCGGTCGCCAGAAAGGAGAACCTTGCGGAGCGAAAGCTTGCTGGAATCGTTTGCAGAAATGCGATGCTTCATCGCCATGTCGAAAAGGACAGGAACGGAATTCCAAACGGTCACGTTTTGCGTGGTGAGAATTTGGCAGACTTCACTCATATTGCGGGCGTCACTGACCAATGCGAGCTTCGCGCCTCTACTGAGCGCTCCGAAAATGTCGTAGACAGAGAGGTCGAAACAGATCGACGAAATGCCGATGAACGTGTCGTTTCCGTTTATGGACAGGCGCTCATTGACGTCGATGATGGTGTTCGCCGTTGCCCCGTGTTGCATGATGACGCCCTTGGGCTTTCCGGTACTGCCCGAAGTATAGATGATATAGGCTTCGTCTTCAGGGGTGTTCGTTATGGGGAGCGGCTTGTCGCTATAGCTTTGGATTTCGTTGGATTCGAGGTATGACTTTTTCAAGAGGCATTTGCAGTTGCCGTCTTGCATAATGTAGTCTACGCGTTCCTTTGGATACGAAACATCGACCGGAACATAAACGGCTCCCGCCTTGAGAATGCCGAGAATGCTTGCGATTGTTTCGGGGATGCGTTCGCCGAGTACAGCGATGCGATCGCCACGGATGACGCCTTTCTCTTGCAGGTGATTTGCAATGCGGTTGGAGAGGCTATCGAGTTCGGCGTATGTGAGCGAAGATTCCTTCCCGACAACGGCTATGTGATCCTTAAATGATTGCATAGCGCTATTGACGAGCCCGTGCAAAGTCTGTTTTGGTGCGGGCTTGACTTCGGGATTGTAACGTTCCCAAACCAGGTTGATTTCCGGGAAACAGGTTTCGTGTTCGCCATTGGCGATATAGCGGATGTTCTCGACAAAGTCGTGGAACATCTGGTCGATAATTGCCGGGTCGAAAATTTCCTTGACGACATCCCATGTCACGTAGAGCTTTTTGCCCATTTCGGCGATTTGGTTGTCGATGAAAATTTGCGGAGTCTGCGAAATGGAGTAGCGTAATTTGCCGAGAACTTCGTAATAGTTTTCGGGAGCGTCAAACAAGACGCATGTGAATACCACTGGCAAAATGGCCTTGCCGAATTGATTCTTGGATTTTGCCAATTCGCGCATAATTTCGGTGCCGTCATAAGACAAGTGGTCAAGACCATCGACGATGCGATTCTGGACGTCGGCGGCCTGCTTCCACAAATTGTCTTCGTTCATCGAAAGTGCAAGCGGTAAGAGCTTGGTAAAGTCGCCGATGATCTTTTCGACATCCTTGTGGAACGGCTTGCGTTCGAATGCCGTCAGGTTCAGCACCATGTCGCGCTGGTTGCTCCAACGAGAAAGAACCTTGGCGTAGATTGTGCAGAGGAGCGACGATGGCGAAATGCGGTGTGCCTTGGCGACTTCCTTGAACTTGGACCAAGTCTTTTTGCAAATGACATCTTGCTTTCGCGTGATGGTGTACTCGGTACAATCCGAAACCTTCTGTGCCAAAGGAACGTGCGGGTACTCAGGGAATTGTGGCAAGCGCTCCATCCAATAGGCTTTGTCTTCTTCGTAACGCTTTTCATCACGGCTGTGCGACAGGTCTCGGATGTAGCGTTCGTAAGAATAGCCAATGCGTTCTTCGAAAGGCTGCTTGCGTAAAATGTGCCCCAGATCCGAGAAGAAAATTTGCATACTGTCGCCATCGCAGACCATCAAATCGAAACTCACAAAGACAATGCGGTTCGTGTCACCGTAATCGATGGCCTTGAATGTAAAGAGCGGCCATTGGTCATGCTTGTAGATGTGATGTGACAGTTCGTTGCGGATTTTTAGCGCCTCGTTTTCGCGCTCTGCGGCGGTGCAGTGGACAACTTCGATTTTGTAATCGGGAACTTCGGTCAGGACTTTTTGCGTGCCGTTCGGAAGGAATATGGCCCTGAAGGCGTCGTGCTTTTTGACGACTTTCCGGATGGCGTTCTCGATATCTGCAATGGAGTATTGCGAATCAATTTCGAAATAATAGTGGGCATTGTATTTGCCGAGTTCAAAATGGTCGTTGCGTCCGTTCAGATAGGCGAGCTGAACGCCTGTCATCGGGAATTCTGCACCCTTGCCCGAAACGCCCGTGTCTGCATTTTGCGTCTCGTCGGTTTCGTTCTTGGAGACGATTTTATCTTCGACGGATTCTGCAAATCCCTTTGCATTTTGGGTATTCAATACGGAAACGAAAGGAATGCGGATGCCAAATTTTTGATCAATGCGCTGGGCGATGCGTTGCGCCTTGATGGAATCGCCACCGAGTTCAAAGAAGTCTAAATTGCAGTCGATTTCTTTAAGGTCGAGGACGGATTTCCAAATGTCGATGATGGCTGATTGTGTTTCGGTGAGAACGACGGGAGATTTTACCTCGACACTTTCGGTGGTGCTTGCTGAAAGCGTTTGCAAAAGCGATTTGCGGTCGAGCTTTCCGTTTGAAGAAAGTGGCATTTTGTCCAGGTGGACGAACCGGTGCGGCACCATATAGGTGGGCAAGAACTGAGAAAGTTCCTTTTTGAAAACTTCCTTGTCTGTTGGCATTCCGGTATAGAAGGCGACGATATGCTTGCTCGGATCCAAAAGGACGATGGAGGCGTCAACCTGTTCCAGCGAATTCATTCGTTGTTCGATTTCGCCAAGCTCGATGCGGTAACCGCCGACTTTGACCTGGTTGTCCTTGCGACCGAGGAATACGACGTATCCGTTTGACGAAAATTTCCCGAAGTCTCCGGTCTTGTAAATTCGGCCAAATCGAGGATGGTCGATAAATGCGGCTTTTGTCTTTTCTTCGCTATTGGCGTAGCCTTGCGCAACGCCTATGCCGCCGATGTAGATTTCGCCTTGAATTTCGGGCGGGCATATTTCAAGAGATTCGTTCAGGACGTAAATCGTCTGGTTTGCAAGCGGGTAACCGTAAGGAATGCTTTGCCAGCTAGGTTCGACGTGAACGATCGGGAAATAGATCGACCAGATGGAAGCTTCTGTTGCGCCGCCCAGGCTGTAGATTTTTGCATCGGGGAAATGCTTGTGGATCCGTGCAGGGAGCGAAACTGGAATCCAGTCGCCGCTCATGAGGACGTTTTTCAATTCATGGTTGACGTAGGTTTCGTCGAGGCTGTCGATGAAAAGTTCCATGCCGGCCGGCACAGAATTCCACAGGATGTTCTTGGAAGAATCTACGAATCGCTTGATTTCGTCGGTTTCGCGGATGTCCTTTGCGATGTCGAGTTCTGCGCCCGCAATCAGGGAACCGAAAAGGTCGTAGACGGAGAGGTCGAAACAGTACGAAGAAAGCCCGAGAATGGATGCGCTTTCGTTGACTCCCATGCGCTCGTTGATGTCGAGAATCGTATTCATCATAGCCGCATAAGAAATCGAAACTCCTTTGGGGACGCCGGTACTGCCGGAGGTGTAGATGACGTATGCTGTTGCGTCGAGATTTTGATTTGGCTCAAAGTCGGCGCGTTCGCGAGTCGGAGCTTCTACGAGTTTTTGCGGATTGACGAGCAACGTGCAGTTGGAATTCTTGACAATATATTCCTTGCGGTCTTCGGGCCATTTGTCGTCAACGGGGATGTATGTGGCTCCTACGCCCATCACGGCAAGGATGGCGATGACTGTCGAAAAATTCTTTTGCGAAAGAACGGCTATTGAATCGTTGCAAGTGACGCCCTGCGTTTTGAGCATGTACATCGCTTTGCGCACGGAATCTTCGAGTTCGCCGTATGTCATTGTGGTCATGACGCCGTTCTTGAGTGCAATGCGGCCAGGGAACTTTTTGAAGGATTCTTGCAGATGGGCAATGGGGTGCTTGATGTCGAATTCTTTTTGAGTCGAGTTGTAGGCGATGACTCTTTCTTCGAAATGCGGAGCCTGCACGGTGCATTCGCCAGTCTTCGAAAACGCTTCGATGCTTTCGCTGTAGTAGCAGAACATTTCGTCGATGGTGTTTGGGTTAAATATCTTTTCGAGATAGTCCCAACAAATCATCAATGAACCATCGTGTGTTTTGCAAATCTGATTGTCGATGCTGACTTGTGATGTTTGCGACTGGACGTACGAAACTTGCAAATCTTTGGCTTCGGGGAGCCTTCCGAAAAGCATGCTCGTAAAAACGATTGGCATGGGATTTTCGTTGTCGATTTGCTTTTGACGGATGAGGTCGCGGATGACTTCGACGCCTTCGTAGGCGCTGTGGTCGATTCGTTCGTACATCCGGTCGCGAATGGACTGCAATGATTCGCGGAGTGGCAAATGAGCGATTTGTGCGTTGTCAAAGTCAAAGATGACATTGCTCGTGTAATCGCCGATGATGTAGTTCATTCCCTCTACGCCGTAGGGGCGGTTGAGCATCGTGATGTTGACGGAAAATTTTTCGCTTTCGCTGAATCGAGCGAGTGTTCTGAGATAAAGATAGAAGATGACCACGCTGGAGGTGACGCCGTTTTTACGGGCGATGATTTCCATATTGCGGAGTGCGTCCTTGCTGAACACCTTTTGCTTGCGCTTGCAGATGTTGGCTTCGTTATTACGCGACGCTGTAACGGGGAGCTTGGGTGCGGCGGGAATATCTGCTTCGAGCTTGTGCCAAAATTCTGCATCGCTATCGTGCTTGACGTTGTCCTTGCGCGATTTGATCCATTCCACATAATCTGGGTTCGATTCAAAATCGAATTCTGGAAGCTTTCCTTCGTGGTAAAGCATTAGGAATTCTGATGCGAGCCCCTGGGCGCTCATTCCGTCTACAAACATGAGCTCCAAATCGACGGTGGCGATGTTACGCTTTTCGGTAGAGATGTTTGTAATTTCAAAGAGAGGCCACTTGCCGAGATCACGCATTTGCGTTTGTGCCTGCAAACGTTTTTCGTCAAGGATATTCTTGAGGTCGCATTCGGAAACGCAGGTGCGTTCGATCTTAAAATTCTTGCAAATGTCTTCGGCAAGAATGCACTGGTTTTCGTCTTCAACGAATGCACGAAGAGCTTCGTGTCTCTTGATCAGCGTGCGGAAGCATTCTTCGGCCTTGTCGATGTCCAAAGAATGTTCCACTTCAAAATAGATATGCGTGGAGTTTACAGACCCGTGAAAGTTTTGCTCTCTCCCGAGCCTGTAAGACTGCTGCATTGGCGTTAAGGGGATTTTTTTTTCGACTTCGGCACCTTTGCCGAGCTTTTCCTGAATCTTGTCGACCAGGTCGCCGATGGTCTCTGCCTTGACCAAATCGAGCATCCCGAATTCTATGCTGAGCTTGTTCTTGACTTCTCCCAGGAATCGGAACATTTGGATGGAGTCTTCGAAAACTTCGTAGAGGGATGTATCTGTTTGGACGTTCTGCTTTAAAATTTGATTGACAATTTCGAGAATTTCTTTTTGCGAAAATTGCGACATGGAATCTCCTTAGATTTTACCTTCTTTGTAGGCGGCGTACAGCTTTTCCTTGGCTATTTTCCCGGTTCCCGTAAGCACCAACGATTTGAGCGGGATGACTTCTTTGAGGCCAAAACCCATTTCCGAGAAGACGAAATCCTTGAGGGAACGGGTATTCACTTTCTCGGGTTCGCCATATTCAACGAAGAGGTAAATGTAATTTGTAGAAGCGGCGGAATCGTTTACGCCGCAGGCGGCGCAGCGGTAGCCAAATTTGGAGGTGACGACTTGTTCGATATCGCGCAAGTAAATGTTCTTGCCGTGAATGAAGAACATATCCTTTTTGCGGCCCACGACGTACAGAAGGCCGTTGCTCAAAAAGCCAAGATCGCCTGTGTCAAGCCAACCATCAACAAACATATCCGAAGAATCCTTGTTCAGGTAGCCGGTGCAGATGTAGTCGCTGAACACCTGGATGCTTCCCACGGTGTTGTCGAGGAGAACACGATTTTCATCGTCGCAGATGCGGATCTGCATTCCGGGAATCGGGCGTCCCTGGCACACGATGTCCTTTGCGTTTTCCCGGAGCCCCTTCATATCAAAATCGATACCTGACGTGACCTTATTTATGTCGAGTTCGGGGTATTCGTGATCCATGTTGAATGTCACGGCGCCCAATGCTTCGGTAAGGCCGTAAAGCGGAACGATGGCGTGTTCGTGCATTCCGAATTCGCCCATCTTTTTGACGAAATCGTTAAAGACTTTTTTGGAGAGTGGCTCGCCACCGTTCAAGATGAAGTCGATGCAGGACAGATCCCATTTTTCACTGCCGTCCAGCGCCTTCAAAAGGAGAGGGTAGGCGAAATTCGGGGCTGATGTCTTTGTGGCGCGGGTCTTGCTGACGGCATCGAACCAGGATTTTGGATTCTGGATGAATTCTGCGGCATCCATATGGACTGCGCCCGTCTTGTAGTACATCGGAATCGTGATGAGCGTGACAATTCCGAAGGCGTGTTCTAGCGGAAGCCACTGTAGCCACGTGTCCTTGGAACTTGTCTTGAGCGCTATGTTCAAATTCTTGAGCATCAGGAGGAACCTTTCGTTAGTCATCATGACGCCCTTGGGGTCCGATGTGCTTCCCGATGAATAAAGTACAAGTGCGAGAGCCTTCGGATCGACATCGACGTAATCGATCTTGTTTGGCAAATCCTGCGGAATTTGTGTGATTTCTTCGGGAACGATGATTAAACGTTTGTTGTCGCATGCCTTCCAGAAGAACTTGATGAATTCGGCTGTTTCTGTGTCGGCGATGATGGCTGCATTGGGATTGTCGCTTGCAACGCGGATTAAACGGGTCACGTGATCTTTGCTGCGTGCCGCTGTCAAGAATACAGGGGCGATTCCCATGCTCAATAGCGCAAAGAAATTTCCCATAAAAGCTTTTTTAGAAGCTCCGTTAATTTGGAAAATGACCATATCGCCTTGCTTTAGCCCGGCCTTTTCGAAGGTATGTCGTGCGCAGAGAATACGGGTCTTGAGTTCTGCTTTTGAAAAGTTGGTGGCAATTCCATTTTTCATTAAGATGATGCGAGAATCGCATTCGAGGTATTCCTTCAATTTCTGGTTAAGCGAAGGCAAATTTTCCATTTTGTGGTTCTCCTATTAAAAAATCAAAGAGGTCAATTTTGGTGAGGTGTTTGACGTGTAACGGTTCTGAGCCAAAAACGCTGACTACTGTTTTTTCGCCGTTGATGACTTGCATCTTTCCCGATTTGTAGTCGAATGAATCTCCGTGGTATCCTGAAAAATTGATGTATGAAATCTTTTCATCAATTCCAGTGCCCACGTACTTGAGGAAGCTTTCCTTCATCGACCATAGACGTGCAAAAGTGCGGGCCTTGTCGTTGGAACGGTTGATGGCTTGCTGTTCAAAAATGTTCATGGCACTTGAGACGCAGTCTAAATTGCGTTCGTCAACATCGGCAATGTCCACGCCGACAGGGAAATTAGCGAGTGCGCAAGCGATGCCGCCTGCAGTGTGTGATAAACTGAATTGCAATTCTGGCATGCCTTTGATGAACGGCTTTCCGTATGGACCGAATTCAAATTCAACCTTTTCATCAATGCCGTATTCTTCGATCAGGGCATACCGCAAAAGAATGTAAGCCAATGCGGAAAGCTTGCGGTCTTTGAAATAACGATACTTGTCAACACGTTTTGCACGTTGTTCACTCAGGAGCGGCCATAGCCCTGCCAAGTCGCATTCTGTAAAAGTCTCTGTTTCTGTGAAAATGTATAGCACTTACAAAACCTCGTCCCATTTTTCGGTGAGTAATCGTTTGAGCAGATTCAAGTTTGTATTGAACATCAGTTTTAGCATTTCCGGTACAAAAGCGGGTTCTGCGTAATCCCAGTTGATGGAAAGCCTTCCGTCAAAATTGGTGACCTGGTAATCCAATACGACTTGAGGAGTCTTGCTCAATGCGTAAATCTGGTGCAACCCTTTAGGCAATTCGCTGCTGGACTTTTGTCCGTTTTCAAGTACGCATGTGATGACGATTGGCATCTGTGCATGTGTGGGCGAAAGTCCTTCCTTGAACTTGAGGATTTTTGTACCGTCGTATGTGTGGAATCGTACAAGCTGCCACATATCTTTTTGCACGGACTGCACGCATTCCAGAAAGCTCTTGCATTTTTTTGAAAGTGTGATGAATGCAATGTTGGTGAAGTCCCCGACAACCGAATTGATGTCCTTGTGCAACGGCAAACGGTTGAATAGTGTGGAGTTGATGGTGAGCGAATCGCATTTGCTGAAGCCAAGGAGTGCCCTGAGATAAACGGTGCTGATAACGGCGGCCGGTGTCGTGCGGTATTCGCGGCATTTTTGCTGGAGTGCCGTGTACTCGTCGACAGTCAATTCCCCGGAAATTCGTGAAAAGCGATGATTATGAATTTCCGAAAGTGGTTTTGCGTATGGCAAGTCCGGTTCGCAGACGAGTTCATCTGCTTTTGACTTCCAGAACGCTTCGGCCTGCGAGTAATCCTGCTGCTTTTCAAATACAATCAAGTCCTTGCAATAATCCTTGAATGTGTAGTCGATCCATTGTACGGTTTCGTTGCGGTAAAACTTGAACATCTGCGAAAGAGCAATTTTTGCGCTCCAGGCATCCATACTCATGCAGTCGAAATCGAAATGCAGAACATCCTTTGTGCCAGGCACACGGGAAACTCGCATCGTAAAAAATGGCCACTGGTTCAATGGATAAATGTGATGGCTCCATTCCTTGCGTTTTTCGAGACGCTCTTCGACGGATTTTAATTCGGCTACTTCGATGGTGTAGGTGGGTGCCGTTTCGAGGACGCGTTGTGTCCCCTTGGCCGAAATCACAAGGCGAAGCGCATCGTCGTGGGCGATGACCTCGTTCCAAGCGTTTTGCAGCCGCGTTACATCAAGCGTTTCGTCAAGTTCGACTTCCAGATAGTAATGCGTGTTAATCCCGCCTAGATCGTAAACGGGATCGCGCCCGACGAGGTATGATTTTTGAATCGGCGAAAGCGGGAAGGAGTTTTCTTCTTCTGCGGCTAATTTTCCGAGATGCGCGATGATTTCGGCCTTGTTTGCCTTTAAGCATTCCTTGTCTTCGATAGAAAGTGCACCGCTTGTGGCGCGGAATTTGAGCTTGCCATCTTCCAGCCAAAGCGTTACGCCGCGCTTTGCAAAGCTTTCGATCAGTTCTTTTGCTGTTGGCGAATTCATTAGTGGCTCTCCTGCAGATTTTTCAGGGACAGCTTTTCGGCGAGTTCCGTTGCGAACTCTCTCGACGTGAATGCCGTAAAATGATCGCCCTTGAGCTGCTCGTATTTGATTTCGCCAATGCAAAGGTCATCCCATTTTTGGAACAGCATCTTGTCGGCGTTCTTGAAAATGCTATTGCTGTTATCCGCCTTGAAATAGCGTAAATCGCCAAAGTACGGAGTCGGATTGTAATTGACCATGACGTTGAAATTCTGATCGAATGTTTTCTTGATTCTATCGAATGATTCGTCGGTCATATTGTTTCCGAGGTCGCCGGAGCATTCCTTGATCTTTGCAAAACGTTCGCTTTTAGACATCGCGTTGAATTTGCGGATGGCTTCTGCATTGGGCGATTGCGCAATGACCTTTTCAAAATCGTTTTCGTCAAGGATTTTCTTCTTTGTTTCTTCAAAGTACCGGACGACTAAGGCGGTGATGTCTTCGAATTTGAATCCGACCTTTTCGGGATCGATACCGATTAAGGTGGCGAAGAAAAAGTCCTTCATATTGGTCTGCTTGATTTCGAACGGTAAGCGTGCGCCTTCGATGATGGCGAGGTCTGCAATTTCGATTCCGGTACTTTCGAGCCGCTCGGCGAGTTCCAGCGAAAGTTTGCCATTGAAGCTGTAACCGACAATCTGTACCTTTGTGACGCCGGATTCTACGATTTTGTCTGCGAATTCCTTAGCCAAGACGCTTGCGACTTCAGAATCGCTGATCTCAAAGAAGTGTTGCGGATTCGATAGCTTGAACGTGAAGATTTCGCCTTCGTCCTGCTTTTCCATAAGCGGGATTATTTCATGGAACATTTCATCATTCCAAAGAACGGTCGGGAGCAGGACTCTTGCACAGTCATCCTTGGGATTGCCATAACGCTTAAGCTGGATGAATTCGCTAGAATTGCCAGATTCTTCTTCGATTTCATTTTTGAGGAATCGAGCGACTTCTGTAACCGTCGGAAAATCAAGCATCTGCTTTAGAATGGCGTCGAAAGTTTTATCCGAAGCGAGTTCATTGCGGATGGTCGTTGCCATTTGCGCCATAAGCAGGGAATCTGCGCCGAAGTCATAGAAGTTGTCATCCTTGCCGATGGAATCGATATTCAGTGCCTTGATGGCAATTTCGATAAGCCGGTTTTCGATGGACTTGTCTTTACCCTGTGATGTTTCAAATGCGTCTGCGTAGTGCCTGAGTGCGTTTTGGTCGACGGTGCCGTTGGCTCCCATGGGCAACTTGTCGAGAATATGGATGGACGTGTTCTTTTCGGGGCAGATGTCGTTCAGGATCAACTTTACAGAAGATTCTGAAACTTCGTCCTTGTCATATTTCATTTGCTTGACGTAAAGATGGCCGCCCAACATTTTGGCCTTGGTGTCGTCTTGCGGGAACGTGGCGATATTGTTGAGACTATCCTTGCTGCAAATAAGATGAATCCATTCCTCTTTAGACAAGAACATATTTTTTTCTCGGATCTTGTCGGTGGGCTTGTCCATCATCAGAGCTTGCGAGACGGATACGGATGCCATATTGGCTTCGGGTTCGCCGATATAGAGGTATCCGCCAGGAACCAGGACTTTTTGGATCTGTTCCAGCGTGTAGTTCAAATCGATGGAGTTTGCCATCACGCCACCACACAGAACGATGTCGACGCTGTTTTCTGCAATGCCCTGGCTTGTGAAATCCTCATTGAAGTCCAACTGGGTAAATACCATAGCCGGATCTTTATGAGTGTATTCCGATGCCGTTGCAAAGAATTGTGTGAATTTATCCGTGAAGTTGTAGACGAATGGAATTCCTGTTTTTTTGAGATGGTCAAAAACTTGCTTGGTGATCACGCCTGTGCCAGCGCCCAATTCAAGGATCCTCCAGGTTTTCTTGGAATCCATTGTCATTGTCTTTTCCAAGAAAGCAACAAGGTACTTGTTGATGCTCTTGTTGGTGTTTTGGGCCTGAATGATGTCGGCCCAGTTGTCGAGCGCGCTCTTTTCCTTGTCGCCGGTGTAGTTCTTGTAAACGAACTCTTCGGGATCGACGGAGCCTTTCAATATTTTATCAAAGTGTGTTCCGTTATCTTTAAGATACCGGAGGTATTCCGGATTTGCGATATGGCTATCGAGCTTTTGAATGGCTTCTTCCCATTTCTTTTCATTCTTTTCGCGAGAAGTTTCTTCTAGAATCCTGTAGCCGTTTTGATGTGCGGCAATCTTGCCGTTGTTTTCGAGAACGTTGATCCATTCTTGGGCGTGGAACCGGTACTTTTCAGGCAAGGCCTGTTCTAGCTCTTGCTTGGTGAAATCTTTTCCGAATACGAGAATGCCTGTTTGCAAAAGTCCAAGGAGAATGGAGTCTGCTGCGGCATCTTCTTGCGCATTTGAACTAGTCTCGATTTTTTCCCAGTCGCTATCGGCCAATCGTCTGTCGACTTCTTCGCTGACTTGTGCTGCGGTCTGTGCGAAAACGTCTTCTGCGGCTTGGATGCGCGTCTTTTGCTTTTGTCGTGGTTCCACGGCGACGATAAGGTTGTCCTTGTTGCTTCCCAAGAATGCGCAAGCTTTTTCAATCGGTAAGCTGCTGACGAGTGCTTCTTCGACTTGCGAGAGGTTCAGCGCGCCCGCCTTGGCCTTGGATTCTTCGAAGAACTTGAGGATGTTCTTGCGGTCGATTTTACCGTTTGCAGAAAGTGGCAACGCATTGAATTCCTGAATGTATCCCGGGTGCATATAATGCAACAGGTACTTGTCAAGATGTTCCTTGAGTTTTTCGTTATCAATGATCTGTTTATCGCTCTTGACCTGCTTGACAAAGAACAGTACGTGCAAAAGATCCAGCGCACTATCATTGGCGGGGAAGGAACTCAGGTTGTCGTTCTTCTCGCCGTGCAGAAGCTTTTCGATCCATTTGTTTCTGGGCATTTTGAGCTGCTCGAAAATCTGCTTCTGGCGTTCCAGATTGTCAGACGGAACATCCATCAAAAGAGCCTGCGTGATGGTGATCCAAGCCGAAAGCTCGTAAGATTCAAGGAACATAAAATGTCCGCCAGGAACGAGAACGTCTTCGATCTGTGATAAGGTCTTGTCGAAATCAATCGCATTGTCCATCACGTAACCGCCAAAGACGATGTCGAACGAATTCGATTTCAATCCCTGCTTGTGGAAATCTTCATTCAAGTCCAGCTGCTTGAATACAAGCTCCGGGTAATCCTTGAACATTTCTGCTGCGGTCGGGAAGAAGTGCTTCAGATAATCGGTGAAGTAGTATTCGAATTTGTGTCCCTTCAATGTGGGCAAAAGGTAGCGCGTTGCAGAGCCTGTTCCTGCGCCAACTTCCAAAATGCGGATTGTGCGGTTTGGATTTTCATCCAGGATTTTTTTGAGGTATTCCGCCAAGGTGTTGTAGGCAATACGCATAATTTTATTATTGACGTAAAGCGAATCGACATAGCGGTATTTGTCACCTTCTTCGGGGTAGAGGAATTTTCCCGGATCCACCTTGCCTTGGACGATGTCGGCGAGGTTGTCTCCGTTGAGCTTGACGTATTCGAGGAAGTCTTTTGAAATGTATTCCCCGTTCCAGACTTCGTAAGCCTTCTTCCAAAGGTTCTCTTTTTCGGTTTCAGAGACGTCAATATGGCAAACGAATGTTTCGCCCTGCTGTTCGATGAACTTTTCTGCAAGCAGATAGCCGAGCCATTGCGTGACAAGCCAATGGTACTTTGCAATGACCGGGGCCTTGATTTCATCGATGGTGTAGGTTTTATCCTTTTGGAAAACACCTGCTTTTTGAAGTTCGAACAAGATGGTGTATGCACTGGCTCTTTCTTCGGCCTTGTAACCGTCTTCGACTTGCTTCATGTCGATTTCGCCGATGCGGTCTTGTAAGAACTTTTCGACTGCGATTTCGCGGTTGACGAATTGTTGCTTGCCTGCGCTGATTTCGCTAGCGGTTGCGTTTTCGGCGACGATTGCAGAATAGATTTCGCGCTTGTCTTCGCTTACGACGGCAACGGCTTCCTTGATGGCGGGGAAGTCTTTCAAGACGTTCTCGATTTCGCCCAGTTCAATGCGGTGACCGCGGATTTTTACCTGCGTGTCTTCGCGGCCGAGAAATTCAATTTCACCACCGGGGAGATAGCGGCCCATATCGCCGGTCAAGTAAACTTGCTCATCCGTTTTCGGAAGTGTGACGAACTGTGCTGCTGTACGTTCTGCATCCAGGTAGTAACCGAGTGCAACGCCGTCTCCGCCGAGTGCAATTTGCCCTGCGACCATTGCTGGGCACGGCCGCAAGTTGCTATCGAGAATGTGCATCGTCTGATTTGCAAGCGGGCGGCCGTAAGGCAAAATTTTGAGACCGTCGTTTGGATCGTAACGGTGGTAGTTGGACCAGATGGAGGCTTCTGTGGCTCCGCCAAGGCAAATCACATCGACGCCGGGTGCAACCTTGCGGATTCTTTCAGGCATATCTACTGGGATCCAGTCGCCAGAAAGGAATACTTCGCGGAGCGGGAGCGGCTCTGCCGTATTTTTGCTTTCGACAAAGTTCAGGAGCATTTTCATCAAGGCAGGGACGGTGTTCCATACGGTAATGTGATGCTTGTGAAGGAGCGCTTCCCAAACTTCGGGGTTCATATAATCTTCTGCGGTCGGATAAATGAGAGTGCCACCGCAAGCGAGTACGCCAAAGAGGTCGTATACGGAAAGGTCAAAGTTCAGCTGCGAAAGTCCAAGAACGGCGTCGTCTGCGGTAACGCCAAAACGGTCATTCATATCGTCGATGGTATTCATCGCGCCTTTGTGAGTGATCACGACTCCCTTGGGCTCACCAGTACTTCCGCTTGTGTAGATGATGTAGGCGATATCATCGGGGGTACGCTTCGGGAATCTGGAACAGTCGACTGCAAAATCGTTGGCTTTGAGTTCATCGACGTTGATGGTCGTGATTTCACTTTCGAGAAGGGCTTCATCGCTGGAAATACCGATGGCTACTTTTGCTCCGGTTTTCTTGACAATCTTTTCGGCACGGCCCTTGGCTTTGGCGGCGGCAATCGGCACGTAAATGGCTCCGGCATACAGAACGCCGAAAACGGAAACGACTTGCCAGGCAGATTTTTCCATCAAGACGGGAACGCAATCCTGTGGCTTTACGCCGTTTGTGATCAGCTGGTCGGCTAAAACTTTGGCGCGGGCGTCGAGTTCTTCGAATGTGAATTTGATATGGCCGTCGTCAATGGCGATTTTTTTCGGAGTGCGCTTGACGCTTTCGATAAAGTCGTCTTGCAGCATTCGCACGTTCCAGTCTTTTCGCGTGTTGTTTGCGGCCTTGCGCTCTGCGGCGTCACGGGCAGGGAGGGCGATTTCTGCAACATCTTCCCAATCGGCGTTTTCGTCAGCGAGGGCGAGCAGTCGATTTTCAAAAGCTTCGAACATCGAATCGAGAACGCCTTCCGGGAATACGCCTTCGCGATAGTCCCAGTTGACTTGCAGTCCGAACGCTCCGTCCATCACTTGACAGTCAATGAAGGTTTGTGGCGTCTGGGAAATGCCCCCGACAAAGTCTCCGCGCAACGGTGCCCCCGAATCGGCGAGGCCAATCGCGCTGGTGTAAACAATCGGCATCGAAAGCCCTGTTTTTTTGCTCTGTCTGGAGATTTCTCGCATAACTTCGACGCCGCTGAAAAGGCGGTTGTCCAAGTCCGCAAAAAGCTGACCGTTTATTTTGCGGGTGCGTGCCAAGAAGTTTTCTTTTGCGGAACAATCGACTTCAAGCAGGCTGAGCGAAGTGAAATCGCCGACGATGTCCATGACTTTTTCATGGAGCGGGAGCCTGTTCAAGACCGTCATATTGATGCAGAAACGCTTATTGCGGCTCCATTTGGCAAGTACATCGGCGTAGCACGAAAGTATCGGTACGGTCGGAGTGAGCCCGTATTGCTTGGCACGGGTCTTCATACGGTTCCAGACGTCAGCTGGGATTCTCAAGAACTTGCGGCCGAAAGCATCCTTGGCTTCTGTTGCCGAAAGCTTCGGCAGTTCCGGAGCATCGGGCAGGTTTTCGATGCGGTCTATCCAATATTTCTTTTCTTTTTCGTACTGGGCGGTTGCCTTGAGCTTTTTTTCTGCAATCAGGTAATCGCGGAAGGAAAGTTCTTCTTCGCCGGTAATGGCGATCCCGTCAAAATAGGCGGCTTCAAATTCAGCAACGAGTTTCCAGATGCTAGTCCAGTCGGCGAGCAGGAATTCAATCGAAAAATGGAGAATGGCGCTTTCGTTGTTGCGGCTTACGGCAAGTCCGAACATCGGCCATTTTCCGACGGTGTAGGCGCGGTTCCCCATCTCCTTGCGGAATTTTTCGAATTCGTCTGCTTTTTCGGGGTGCTTCACCAAGTCCCATTCCGGAATATCCAATTCAGGAACATCCTTCATCACCTGCTGATAGCCGCTTTCGTTGATGACTGCATGGAGCATATCGTATTTGCGCGTAATCGCATTCCAGATGTCGCGAACTTTTTGCGTTTCGAGTTCTGCGTAGCGGATTTCGAGATAAACATGGCAGGCGACACCGCCGTATTCGAAGGTCTTGCTGCGTCCGAGCAAATAGGCGGATTGTACGTCGGTGAGCGGGAATGGCTCAAAACGGTTTGTACGGTCAATGACGATGGCGACATCTCTATCGTCGCTCTTTTCGCTCAAGTACTGTATCAGGGCTTCTTTGTTGGCCTTGAGTTCTGCGAGTACGGCTGGCGTCATCGCTTCTTTGGAAGCCTTGTACTTGATTTTTCCATTTTCAGTCCACAAGTGAATTCCGTTTGCTTCAAAACGGTTGACTAGTTCCTTAATAATGTTCATCTTAAACCTCTTCGCTGTATTTGTGGATCTCTGCCGATGGAATGTATTCGCTGTTGCCTTCTGGGTGAATCAGTTTTGCAAACCCGAAAATGTTGGTGATTTCGGACCATTTCTGTGAACACAGAAGTTCGCGCTGCGCCAATGGGGCAGGTCTTGCTTTTTGATCGATCATCTTTGAAAATTCAACAATGTTGTCTGCGATGCCCTGTTTCCAGTCATCAAAAAGGACGTGCATAAAATCCTTGGCCTTGTAATTTCCCAAGGTTTCCATCGTCAGTTCCTTTAGATAAGGCGGAATCTCATTTCGCTTTTCGGGATTGTACAAATACTTGGGAACGTACATACGCGGCTTCCAAAGTACGGGGCCGAAGGTGTCTTCGAGGATCAGGCGGCCCGTTTCGTAAACGATGGCGAAGTTGTGCAGAAGATGAGCGTGGTTGTCGCGGTCGTCCGTGTTCACCTGGTTGTTGTATTCGATGGTGATGGGTGTATCGCCAAGTTTTCCGGTGAGAATGTCGAAGGGACCGACGCATTCTGTGATGTGTTCGACTTTTAAGTTGTAAATCGATGGGAGAATGCGGGAGAGAATGTCGATTGCCGGGAAGGAAACTTGCGGACCGAAGGCTGCCTTGATGTAAAGCGGCTTTTCTTGCTTGTTCAGTTCCTGAGCCACGCGGATGAACCGTGCCACTTCGGGGAGCTTTGGATAAAGATCGCAGGTCTTGAAATAGACGCCATTCTTCTTGGCAACGCGATATGTTTCTGTGAGGTCGCGCGGATGGATTGGCTGCTCTTGCAGAACGTGGATTTTCTTTTCCATGAACTTGCAGGCGAGTTCCGTGCCGATGCCACCGACTGTTCCTGAACTAATGACAACGCATGCGAAATCGACTTCTGGAATCTGTTCGAATTCCGTGAAAAGCGGAATGCCATAAGTCTCGGCGCATTTTTTAGAGCGCTCGCTTCCTTTGCCGTAGAGACCGACTAATTCAAAATCGTCACTTAAAAGTTGTTGAAGGGCGTTGATGTAAAACTGTCCGAATGTACTTCCGCAGACAATGACTCTTTTCTTCATTTCGTTAAATTTCTCCCTCGATTTCTGTTGTCAGCATATCCTTGATTTCGCATGAAAAATCTGGCTCGTTTGCAATGAGTGATTCGATGACGGTGGCGGCCAAATCGCTTTCGCCAAGCAAAATGGTTCCGCAAGATTTCTTTTCTTGGGCTAGGCAGAGCGTGGCTGCACCTGCGCTGACGCCTGTCATCGGCGATGGTCCAAGTCCGTGAATGATGAACTTGAATTTTGCCGGAGCGTTGTCCTTGACGCCTTCCATGACGCATAGGTAGAAGGTGCTTTCTTTGGTGCCGAAGGTGTCGAGCTTGCTTGCCGTACAAAGCTTTTTGATCGTCTCGTCAGGATTTTGCTTGTACTGGTGCCTGGCAGAGTTCATAATTTCAATGGTTCGTTGCCCGCTGAGGCACATATGGAAGCGTACTTCGTCAATGTTCAGTTTACGTGTGACGGCTTCCGCTTCTCCATCGAAAAATGGAAACATCTTGTTGATGGGAATGACGCTTTTCAAGTCTTCGGAAAGATCATTCGACGAAGGTGTAAACGGAAGAATTTCGCCATTTTTCCAATAGACCATAGTGCGGTTATTGCTGTTGTGGAGGCTGTCGATAAAATCGTTTGCAGCCGTGTACGAAAAGGCTCCGAGTCCGCCGTAGTAAAATTCCAATGAATGGACGTGGTCGAATTTTTTTGCAAGGTATTGCGGAATGAGACCGGATAGTCCTGGAATGCAGCCTGCGCCATAAAGGATGGATACTCCGGATTCCTTTCTTTTGAATCCTGCAATGCCAAGGTGCAAAACGGGTGTGTGTTTCGCCTCGGCAATTTCATCCATCATAACGGTTTGAGCTTCCGTAAGCTTTGCACAATCCAGTATGATTTCGCAACCGTTTATGAACTTATCGACGCTTTCCTTGCTTGACACATCGACTTTTGTCCATTCGGCGTCGCTCCATTCCGTGCGGAGTTCGCTAGGAACATTTTCGATGTTGCGTCCGCCAATGCGAAGGCGGGCGTCAGAATTCTTTCGGATGTAGCGGGTTGCCCAAATGCCGACAGCGCCGTAGGCTCCAAGAATCCCGATCATATTTCTCCCTCCTCGATATCGCCCAGGCTATTGAGGCGTTCTTCGAAAACTTTTGCGAGGTTGTTCAGTTCTGCGTTTTCGAAAATTTCACGGAGCGATATTTCGACACCGTATTGCGTGTGTAGTTTTTCAAGGAACCGTGTTGCAAGGAGGCTATCGCCACCGATTTCAAAGAAATTGGCGTAACGGTCTATTTTTTCAAGTGAAAGCAGGGATTTCCAGATTCCGGCGATATCAGCTTCGCGTCCTTCGTAGTTTTCATTGATATCGGAACCTGCTGCGGTCTTTTTCAAGTATGCGGTAATGGCCTTGCGGTCGACCTTGGCGTTTGGGGTCAGCGGGAACTTGACGAAGACTTCTGTCCTTGATGGAATCATGTACGGAACAAGGTTTGTTTTCAAGTAGTCTTCAAATTCGCTGCCGAGAATTTCCTTTGCGTCGTTTGCCTTTTGTGCGGTGATGGTCTGTACAAAGTGCGAATTGTTTTCGAGCGAAATCGTATCGAAGGGGAGCTCCTTGAAAATGGATTCCCATTCTTCGTCGGATAAAAGCGATGTGAAACGGCGTAATCGCGTGTAATTTGCAAAGCCGTTTTCCAGTACTGCAGAGCTGACGATGGCGACCGGGTCAAAATTTTCAAAATCCAAGGCCATAAACTTGCCGCCTTTTTTGAGAATCAGGTAGGCAAATGCCAAGGCGTTGGCGGGATTGTTGTACGTATGCAAGAATCCTGCATCAATGACGAGGTCGAACGAATTCAAATCTTGAACGCTCGCATTCAAATCGAGCTGCTTGAACTTTAAGCAATCTTTCCAAGCGCGCAGAGATTCTCGTGCGGAATCAAGCATGCCAATCGATTCGTCGAACAACGTGATTTCCATTCCGTTCTTTTCGTAGGACTTCAGGAATTCGCGTGCGCTAAGGCCGGATCGTGCGTTCAAGAAGGCGATTTTCTTTGCTTCGGCAGAAGCGGCATAAGAAACGATTTTGTTGATGAATGACTTGAACGGAATGCTTTCGCTAAGCAGCTTTTCGGGAGCGAAAAACGCATTCTCTAAAAGGGCTGTGTCGGGTTCTTTTCCGATAAGCACGTTCTGCAACAGTTCGACATTTTCTTCACTGTTCAGCTTTTTCGAAAAATCCGATGTTACCGCTGGGCGGATCTGTTCAAAGCCGTTCTTGAAAAGCCAATTTTGCCACATGGCAAATGCGTTCTTTGACTTTTCTGGAATGGTCTTGAAATTCGAACGAATCGTGTGGATTAACGCGGCGACGGAGTTGGTGCGGTCTTGCTGCGTTTCATCGGTGTATGTCTCGATGTACTTGTAATCGTATTTTGCAATTTTTTCCTTGCTGAGGGCAGGAATGATGGCGGCGACAATTTCCTTTTTGGCTCCGTTTTCGACGACTACGGCGGCGGCATTTACGATGTTTGTTTTTTTCTTGATGACGTTTTCGATCTCACCGAGTTCAATGCGGAATCCGCCAAGCTTGATCTGCGTATCCAGACGCCCCAGGAATTCGGAATTGCCATCGGGAGTTATACGGACTTTGTCGCCTGTTCTGTACCAGCGTTCTCCGTTTTCAATCGGGAAGCGTTCTTGGGTCAAATCCGGCTGATTCAGGTAGCCTTCGGCAACGCCAGTGCCTCCGATCCAAAGTTCTCCGGCGTCTCCGACGGCGCATTCTTTGCCGCTTTCGTCCATGACTTTAATCTTTTGGTTCTTGAGCGCCTTTCCGTAAGGAATGGACTTCCATTCTGGATTCAATTCGTTGACTTCGTACCAGACGGACCAAATGGACACTTCTGTCGCTCCACCCAAGGAGATGAATCTGCAATTCGGCCAGAGCTTTTTTGTTGTGCCGAATAACGGGAGCGGAATCCAGTCGCCCGACAGCATGACTGTTTTTAAGGGAATCGCATTTGCTTTATCACCAGCGACGATCGTGAACATTTCAAAAAGGGCTGGGACTGAATTCCACAAGGTCACGTTCTGGTCGCTTGCAATCTGCTTCCAGATGTTTGCTTCTTTCTTTGTTTCTTCGGAGAGGACAATGACCTTCCCGCCGGTGGATAGCATTCCGAATACATCGTAAACGGAAAGGTCAAAGTCCAATTCCGAAATCGCTATGCAGGCATCGTTTGCCGAGACATTAAAGCGTTCGTTGATGTCGCGGATGGTGTTGCTCGCGCCGCGATGAGAAATCATCACGCCCTTGGGGACGCCTGTCGTACCGGAAGTGAAGATGATGTAGGCGAGGCTTGAAGCGTCTTCGACGATTTCGTCGATGTTCATCGGCGGAGCTTGCATAGCTTTTTCGACTTCGATGATTTTCCACGACGGATTTTCGTTGCGGATGGTTGCGGCGTGGGTTGCATCCGTGATGATTCCCGAAATCTTTGCGGCATCGAAAATCTTGTGCATTCTTTCGAGCGGTTGATGAATTCCGACGGGAACGTAGGCGGCACCAACAGCCTGTATGCCGAGCGTGGAGTAAACCTGGTTCATTCCCTTCGGAAGGACGATCGCAACAAGATCTTTAGCTTTGATGCCAGCCGCTTTAAGCGACGAGGCTATCCTCAATGCGTTTTCCGAAAGTTCGCTGTATGTTCTGGAATTGTAAGAACCGTCGGAATTGCGTGAAACGAGTGCGGTTGCATTTGGAGTTTCTGCGGCCTTTGCAAAAACTGCGGAATGGATACATTCTGGATTTTTTGTGAACATGGATTTAACCTGCGTGGGCGAGGTATTCGGGGTAGAGTTCGGAATTCAGGACAAAGAAGTGGTCTCCTTCGAATTCCTTTTCCTTGAATTCTTTTGTCGTGACGGATTGCCAGCGTTGCATAATTGCCGAGGTGGCACCGATGTCGTTGGTGCCGCAGTTGATGTAAATGGGTGCATCTATGCGTTCGCCGTGGTAAATCAGGCTTTCGTTCAGTGTGTAGTCTTTACGCACTTCCGGGAGGATGAACTGGAGTAATTCCTTGTTCTCTAGAATTTCCTTGGGGGTGGCGTTGTACTTTTTCAGTTCGCGGATGAGGGCGTCGTCACCCATATAGGTCTTGAATTCGCTTGGGTCTTCGTCTTGCGGGGCTTGGCGGCCTGCCGCAATCAGCTTTTCGGGGCGTACGTTGTACTTGCTTTGCAAATAGTCGGCGACGTAGAATGCCATGGCTGCACCCATGCTATGACCGAATAGAATGAATGGCTTGCCCTGAGTGACCTTGATGATGCTTTGGCAAAGCGGCTCCAGCAACTTTTTGAAATCCCCGACGAAGGGTTCGCGGCGACGGGTACCCTTGCCCGGCAATTCGACGCAAATGAAATTTATACCCTTCTTTTCAAGGGTCCATTTGCGGTAAACGCTGGCGCTACCACCGGCGTGGTGAAAACAGAAAATTTTTTTGTGTTCCGTATCGTCAAGACAATAGGTGGTAAAGGGGAACCAACGTTCCTCGAGAGTTTTTTCCATTTTTGCTGTTTTCCTTTTTTTTAGGTAATGCTCCAGCCTGCCGAAGATTGCCTTATATCCAAGAATTTTTTATAAACGCCATCGACATTGCAGAGTTCTTTGTGCGTTCCGCATTGTACGATATGCCCGTGATCAATCACAAGGATTTGGTCGGCGTTCTTGACGGTGTTCAAACGATGTGCGATGGAAATCACGGTCTTGCCCTTTGTGAGTTCTGCAATCGCCGCTATCAGTTCACATTCGTTTTCGGGGTCTACTGAAGAAGTCGCTTCGTCGAGAATGACGACAGGGGCATCCTTCAATAAGGCTCGTGCAATCGAAATGCGCTGCTTTTCGCCACCAGAAAGGCTGCTGCCGTTTTCGCCGATGATCGTATTGTATCCGTTTGGCAAGGCTTCGATGAACTCGTGGCAACGGGCGCGCTTGGCGACTTCTACGATTTGTTCGTGCGATGCATTCGGGCAACCGAACTTGATGTTGTTTTCTACCGTATCGTTGAACAGGAATACGTTCTGGAAGACCATGGAAAAGTGCGAAAGCAATTCGTCAGGAGCGTAACTTCTGATATCCTTGCCACCAAAAGTGATTGCTCCGGATTGAACATCCCAAAAGCGGACAATCAGGTTGCACAATGTCGTTTTGCCGCTACCTGAATATCCGACAATCGCGCATTTGGATTTTGCCGGAATTTTAGCGCTGACCTTATCCAGGATGACTCGTGAATCATAGCCGAACGTGACGTTCTTGATTTCGATATTGGTGTTATCCTTGCTTACGGATTGTGTCCCTGTCAGCTTGGGCACATTGTAAGTCTCGTCCATCTGGTCCATGGCGGTTTCAATCTGTTCCATGATGAATGCGCCATTGGCGAGGAGTTCCATTTGACCGTAAATGATGAATCCCGAAACAAGGAACATCATTCCGTAGGAAAATTCCATAGTGCCGTTGTACGTCATCCATGCAGAAGCCATAATGATAATGCCGCTAAATATTTCGAGCGTCGCTCTGAAATATCCGTGCGGAACAAGAACCTCTTTTTCCATATCAATGCTGGTCTTTTCAAATTCGTCGAAGGTCTCATCGAGCTTGGAGGCGTTCCCGCGACCGAAGGAACGTATCACGGCGATGCCGCGGATGTATTCGATGACATTGTTCGTGACGCTTTCGACTGCGTTGTAACGCGCGAGCGATAACGATCCAGACTTCTTTTGGATCATTGAAAGCGAAAACGTCGAAAGTAAAATGCCAAGAATCGCGATGACGCCGATTTTCCATTCGAAAACCATCAGGAAAATCGAAATGCCGAGGCCCTGCAAAATGCCGCCCACCACATTGTCGACCGCCATCATCGTGAAGTTTTCAAGAGTGGCCATGTTAGTCGTGATGGTGTTGTTGATGCGTCCCAAAGTCTTCTTTGAAAAGTAACCCATGGGGGCGTGTTTCAGCTTGTCGCCAAGTTCAAGTCTCTTGTCCGTGAAGATGTTGTATCCTGCGGCAGTCATGAAGATGTTGGTCAGGAATCGGAGAAGAATCTTGCCGAAAAGCCCGATGGCCAAAATACCGACCGTCTGCCAGACGATTTCCATCGTGAGCTTGTCGATGTTCTTCAAGACCCAGAGAATGGCAAGTACGGAACAGCAGTTAAAAACGGTATTCAGAATGCTAAAGACGAGTCCCCAGTAAACGCGCTTCTTGTACTGGCCAGAAAGCTTGATGATTCTTTTCAGTGTCTTGAGCATTATGCCACCTCCTTGGAGTCGGAACTTGCAATGTGGCGTTCCCACATGGATTTGTACAAATCGCATTTTTTCATCAGTTCGTCGTGCGTGCCGCTATCGGCGAGTTCGCCGTTCTCGATGACCAGAATCTTCTCGGCATTCTTAATGGTCGAAAGTCTGTGGGCGATGACGATCAGCACCTTGTCGTGAATGAGTCTCGAAAGGGCCTTTTGAATTTCGGCTTCGTTTTCCGGATCCGCATAAGCGGTCGCTTCGTCCAAGATGATGACGTCTGCGTTTTTCAAAATCGCACGTGCAATCGTGATGCGTTGGCGTTCGCCTCCAGAAAGCCTGTTGCCCGCATCGCCTGCTTTGGTGTTGTAACCGTTTTCGAGTGCGCTGATGAATTCGTGGCAGCCGGCAGCCTTTGCGGCTTCGTAGACTTCTTCGTCGCTAGCTTCAGGGCGTCCCATACGGATGTTTTCCAGAATGGACGTGTTGAACAAGTAGTTGTCTTGCGCTACATAGCTGATTTTTTGCATTTGCTGCTTGAACGGAATCTTTGACAAGCTCACGCCTCCAAGCAGAATATCGCCTTTGCCCACATCCCAGAACCCGGCCATCAATTTTGCGATGGTGGATTTTCCGCTTCCAGAATGCCCGACAATTGCGGTAACGCCTTTTTCTGCAGTCTTGAACGAAATGTTGTTCAAGACGTTCTTTTCTTTGTAACCGAAAGTCACATTCTTGAATTCGAAAGAAGAGCCGTTGAATTGCACATTTTTTTCGGGACGGATTTGGTCTTTTTCGTTGAGAAAATCATCTATTTGCGCAAATGCCTGGAATACCGAGGCAAAGGATTCGGCATAGGTCATCGAGGCAAGAATTGGTCCCGAAATGCCCATGCTGAGTACAGCGCACGTAAGGAATGTCGCGAATTCGATCTTTCCGTTCATGAACAAGTAAGCGCCCAGCGGAAGTGTGACAAGCAATGTCGAAGAAAGCGTACTCAACCCTGCGGCCGAGAAAAACCAGCAGCTGCGCCACCATTCGAGAGTCGTGTCGCGGTAGTATTTGCAGGCGTTGGTGAACTTTCCAAAAGAAGAGGCGCTCTGGTTGAAAGCCTTGATGACTTCGATTCCGTTCACGTATTCCACGATGGCGTCGTTCATATCGGCGTTTGCCTTAAAGTAACGAGAGGACTTTTCCTTGTAACCGATCATCTGACCCATGGTGATCAAGAATCCGATTGGGATTGTCGCGACTGCTCCGAGAGCCATACGCCAGTCCATTACAAACAAAACGACAATGATTGTTAAAGGGGTCACGATGTTGGCTGTCATTTCTGGCACCATGTGTGCAAAGGGCTTTTCGATGCGTTCGACCGTATCTACGACAAGCATCTTGTACGAACCGGAAGCCTTATCCAGCATCACGCCCATGGGGATGTGTTCCATTTTCTTTGTGATGTTCGTACGTAACGTCCTTAAAATCGAAAAGGCGGCTTCGTGCGACTTCATGGTTGAGATGGTCGATAGGTAAACTTTTAGGGCGTATGTGGCAATGGTGATAAGGCCGTAAATCAGGATGTCATCTTGCGTCACGGTCTTGTAATAGAATGCGGAAAGCATTTTGGCAACGCAGAAATAGGGAACGATTCCGCAAAATACCCCTAAAACTGCATAAAACGATGCTGTAATAAGCTGAAACTTTTTGCATCCGGCGTATTGCCAGAGTAATTTCATGGGATTGTTTTTGGATTTATCTATAGCCATGTTTAAGGTGTTCCTAAAAAAGATAGATTGGGCTAACAAAATTTAGAACAATGTTTTTGTGTTTTGATGAATTTTATGCTAAAAAAGACGGATTGGATTTGATGGATTCTCTTTGGATTATTGGCGAAATTCGCTTAAAAACGCCATTTCTTGCAAAAATGTTATCCGTGTCTAATCGGATTACTTTGGAACCTTTTAGAGTAGAAAAGAATACCCCCTTGAATTTATTTTTGCACGTCCTAATGTGAATGTAAAAGTGATGGAAAAATGACTCGCAAACGGATCTATTCAGCACTGTCCTTCAACAAGGCCTTTTATATCGGGCTTGCTGTTGCAATCCTTATCCATGTTGCAACCCTGCTGAATCCGCTATTCCAAAAGAAGGAAATCCCGGTGCATCGCCCGGATTCTCCTGTCATTCACGCCGAAAAAGTCTACATAGCGCCTCCTCCTCCGCCAGAAGCGCCGCCGGTCGTGAAAAAAGTCGTCCGTGCTAAAATTATCCCGAAGGTGGTCGAAAAACCGGTCGAAGAACAGCCTCCTGAACCGGAGCCAATTCCGGAACCGGTAACAGAAACAGCACCTGTTGCTGTTGCAGAACCTGTCGTCGAAGCGCCTCCTCTCCCCCCTGTGGTCAAGGAACCGCCTAAACCTTCGGCCGATTCAGTGAAAATGGTGACCCGCACATACTTGCGCTCGCTCAAAAAACAGTTGGAACAGATCAAGGATTATCCTGCCACGGCTAAACGCCTGAAGCAGGAGGGCACAGTACGTGTGAGGTTCACCATCCTTGCTGATGGCAAGATTGAGCAGATCGAAGTCTCGGAATCGAGCCGTTATTCGTCGCTGGACAATAGCGCCTTGGAAGCCGTCGCAAAGATGGAAAAATTTCAACCCATTCCAAAACTTTTAGAAAAAGAACGCTGGAGAATCGAAATTCCTATCCAGTACAAACTTAATGCAGGGAGGTCGTAATGAATTTTATTCTTGAATTTATAAAGCAGGGCGGTTACATCGGCTACATACTGGTGGCTATGAACTTTATTGGCTATGCCATTATCATCTGGAAGGTAATTTCGCTCATTATCTTCAATAGAACGGTTCAGCCGCGTTTGACGGACAAGGTGATTCATCGTGTTGTAACCTGCAATACGGACCATCACATTATTACCGAAAGCATCCGCACTGAAATCGGTCTTGCTTTTTCTCCACTCACGAAGGGCCTCACGACGGTTGAGAACATTGCATCGATTTCTCCGATGCTTGGCCTCTTGGGTACTGTCGTCGGCATCTTCAACGCATTCACGGTGATAGCGGCCTCGGGTCTTGATGATCCATCCGCTTTTGCGACGGGCATCAAGTTTGCTCTCGTGACAACGGTCCTTGGACTTGTGGTCGCTATCCCGCACGTGCTTGCCTTTAACTACCTGAATGCCCGTATGGAGCAGGAACAGGACGAAGTCGAAAACCAGGTGCTTCTGCACTTGGGCAAGACTTTGCAAGAACGCGACGCCAGAAGGTCGGAAAGGGCTTAAAATGGCTAAAAGACGTCATCGCATTTCTTTGGACATGACACCGCTTATTGACTGTGTCTTTTTGTTGCTTGTTTTCTTCCTGGTGACATCAGTCTTTAAGCAGGACAAGTCTGTCCTCAAACTTCTCTTGCCCGAAACTTCGAGCGAAGTCAAGCAAGAAGTTTCCGAAGGATTCTTTATTGAACTTTCCGAAACGGAAATTGCCGTGAACGGTGAACTTGCGACAATTGAATTCTTGAAAACTAAAAGTGCCGCGGTGCAGAACAAGAAGGCTCCGGTCGCCTTGAAAATCGACAAGAAGACTCCTTATGAAAAAGTCGCCGAAGTGCTGGACGTTCTCCAAATGGAAAAGATTTACAATATACAATTCGTCAATGAATTAAAAAAGGAGTGAGAAGATGTCACGGATTCGAATAAATATCGAAAAGGTGAACGAAAAATTTGAAAACTTCGCAAGGTTCCTGATTTCGCACAGGGCCTTGCTTCTTGTTTCGTTTATTGCCTTGCTTGCGATTTCCATCGTGGGCATGAAAAAAATTTACGTCGAAGCCTCATGGGACAGCTACTTTATCGAAGGCGACCCGATGCTTGTCGAAACGGACAAGTTCAAGGAAACGTTCGGCAACGACTATTTTGTTGGCGTGATGGTCGAAACGGAACAGTCCGTCTTGACGCCGGAAAACTTGAAGCTCTTGCGCGAACTTTCCAACGAGTTGCGCGATAGCCTCTCGTATTCTGACGGTAAGGCGACATCCATTGTCGATCTGGAATATATGCTCGGTACGGACGAAGGTATGGAAATCGTGCAGATCGTGCCGGAAGAAATCCCGACAGATGCTGCGGGCCTTGCCGAAATTGAAAAGCGCCTTGCCGCAAAGCCGGAACTGGCTAAGAAGCTCGTCTCCAAGGATCGCAAGCAGGCCTTCATTAATATCAAGCTCCGCCCGTTCCCGGAAGATTCCGTGTGGAAAGCCGAAGGCGAAGCTCAGGGCAAAAAGGCTGAAGCTCCGGATATGAAGACGGGTCGCGAAACTTCTGAAATTATCGCCAAGGAAAAGTACGCTCCGCTGCACCCTCTTGCGACGGGTATGCCTTACTTGAGCCATCAGAAGCTCAAGTACATTGGCGAAGAAATGAGCCGCATCTTCATCATTACGATTCTCTGCTCCATCATCGTGATGTTCCTTGTGACGCGTTCGCTGCGCGGAATTATTTCGCCGTTGATTACCACGTTCGCTGGCGTCATCATGACTTTTGGCTTGGTGGGCTATCTCGGACTTTATATGGATGCGACCAACATCATGGTGCCTGTCATCTTGGCGTTTGCCGTCTCCATTGCGTATAACATCCATATCCATTCGTTCTTCCGCAAGAATATGATGCTCACGGGCAAGCGCAAGGAATCTGTGCTTTATGCCATGAAAGAAACCGGCTGGTCGGTGCTGTTCTCGGGCCTCACAACGATTGTGGCACTTCTGTCGTTCTTGTCGGTGATGCTCAAGCCTATCCGCTCCGTGGGCATTCTCTCTTCTATCGCTGTCGGCTTCATTCTCCTTGTGGCTCTTACGATTTCGCCGATTCTTTTGAGCTTTGGCAAGGACAAAAAGCCTAACGCCAAGGTGCTCGAGAAGGGTGATACGCGTATGGGCCTCATCCTCAATTCTCTCGGCCAGTTTGTTCTTACACATGGAAAGCCGATTGCCATAATTTTTGCTGTGATTACCGCCATTTCGATTTATGGCGTTACCAAGATGGAGCCCGCCTTTGACGTGGAACGCACGATGGGCCGCAAGGTCGAATACGTGAACAAGATGCTCTACGTTGCCGAATCTGAAATCGGTAGTTTTTACTCTTACGACTTGGTGATTGACTTTGGTGCAAACGACAAGGCCAAGGAAGTCGAAAATCTCAAGAAGTTGGAACAGTTGCAGGATCACGCCCAAAAGTATCCGCTGACAAAGCGTTCCACTTCCATTCTCGACATCTTGAAGGACTTGGATCGCACTTTGAATGAAAATCGCCAGGATATGTACGCTGTCCCGGAAACAGAGGAACAGGTGGCTCAGCTCCTGCTCCTGTACGAAAATGCCGGCGGTTCCGAAGCAAGCTACTGGATGGATTACGATTACAAGAAACTCCGCTTGATGGTCGAAATCTCTAGCTACAACTCCAATGAACTCCAGAAGGAAATCGAGGATTTGCAGAACTTCGCTCGCGAACTTTACCCGAATGCGAAGGTGACGGCTGTGGGTAACTTGCCGCAGTTTACTGCAATGCAGCAGTACTTGGAAGTGGGCCAGATGACGTCCTTCCTCATTTCTGTCGTGATTGTTGCTGTGCTCTTGATGATTGTCTTTGGCAGCGTCCGTACGGGTCTTATCGGTATGATCCCGAACATTGCTCCGGGTATTTTCGTGGGCGGCTATCTCGGTTTCAGCAACATCCCGCTCGACATGATGACGGCTACGCTTATCCCGATGATCATCGGTCTTTCTGTGGACGATACGATCCACTTCATCAACCACGGTCATGTGGAATTTGACCGCAGCAAGGACTACAAGGATTCCATTCTCAAGGTGTTCCGTGCCGCAGGTCCGGCTCTTGTGATGACGACGATTATCATGGTGGCGACATTTGCGGGCTTTACGACTTCGCAGGCGACGCAGATGTTCAACTTTGGCTTTGTGGTGTTTGTGGGCCTTGTCTCGGCTTTGCTTGCCGACCTGTTCGTGACACCGCTTTTAATCAAGAAGTTTAAAATTTTCGGAAAATAGGAGAAAATTATGAAGATTTCTAAAATTGCTGCGACGCTCGTTGTCGCTCTCAGTACAATGTCTATGGCTCAGACGAATGCCCGTGACATCATGATCAAGGTCAAGGACCGCCCGGATGGCGAAACGCGTTCTTCCTCGATGGAAATGAAGCTCGTGAACAAGAGCGGTAACACCCGCGTCCGTAAGATTACTTCTTACGCGATGGATGTGGGCGTGGATACCAAGACCATCATGTTCTTCCAGTATCCCAACGATGTGAAGGGTACGGGTTTCTTGACCGTGAACTACGATGACGTCAACAAGGAAGACGACAAGTGGCTTTACCTGCCGGCCTTGAAGAAGACGCGCCGCATCAGCGGAAAGAGCTCCAAGACCGATTACTTCATGGGCTCCGACTTCACATACGATGATATCGGCAAGCGCAATGTCGATGAAGATACGCACAAGCTCTTGCGCGAAGAATCTGCAGATGGTTTCGATTACTACGTCGTCGAATCGACTCCCAAGAAGGAAGGCGAGATCTTCTCCAAGAAACTCGTCTGGATCCGCAAGGATTGCGATGTCGTCGCCAAGGTCGAATTCTACGACAAGCTCGGCAAGCTCCACCGCCAGATGGTTTCTTCGGACATCAAGAAGGTAGATGGTTTCTGGACTGTTGGCAAGATGGAAATGAAGAATGTGCAGACGGGACACTCCACGGAACTCCTCTTCCTCGATCCGAAATACAACATCCAGCTCGATTCCAAGATCTTCACGGTGAACAAGTTGGAAAGAGGGTTGTAATTAGTAGGGGTGGGATCCAATGAATGTATGATTGTCATGCCCGCCTCTTTGTCATCCCGGACTCCGTTCCGGGAGGGCATCTCCCATTAAGGAGGAAAAATGTTTAAAAAAACGGTTTTCGCGTTGTTCTCCGCAGCGTTTGCCTTGTCCGCACACGCTCAGGACGAACTTTCGCTGCAACTGAACGGCATTGTGGATTCGTATCACGCGTTGCAGGCGGAGTATCCGCACAAGATTATGTCTTCGAGGACGCGCCTCCGTCTTGAAATGCGTGCCGATTACGGCGAGGCTTCGCTATATTCGAGTATGAACCTTGCATACAATAGCCTCATCAAGGATCAGTCGGGAGCGTTCCTTCGCGAAGCGTATTTCGACTACGCCGGCAAATACCTCGAAGTCAAGGCGGGGCGTCAAATTGTCACGTGGGGTGTCGCCGATGGGCTCCGCCTGACGGACTTGATTTCGCCAATGGACTACACGGAATTTATGGCGAACGATTACGACGATATCCGCGTTCCCGTGAATGCGATCAACCTCAAGTATCCGGGCGAAAGTTTCTCCGCCGAAGTCGTCTTTGTTCCGGTTCCGGAATATTTTGTGATGCCTTCGGGCGTGGATAATCCTTGGACGATGCCGCTACCGCCCAATACGAGTATGGACTTGAGCGGTACTCCCGAAAAGCGTCTCAAGAACAGCGAAGTGGGTGGACGCTTGCGATTCTTCCTCGAAAATCTCGACTTCTCGCTTACCGCGCTACGCACCTTCAACAAGTCGCCGATAACGGTTGCCGGTTACGATCCTGAAGCGAAATCTGCCGTGATCAAGGGCGTTTACGAGCCGATGAATGTTGTCGGTGGTGATGTCTCTATCCCGGCGGGCGAAATTGTGATTCGTGGCGAAGTGGCGGCGTATTTCGGTGAGCCTATTGCCCTGAAAAATTCCATAGATTATTGGCACAGAAGTTCCTTCAATGCCTTGATTGGTATTGACTGGTATGCTGGCGACAACTGGACTGTAATGGCTCAGTATATGCATAAAGTCATTATGGATTACCAGAGCGTGCTTGGAACGGAACAGAACACGTCTATGATTACGGCTCGAATTTCCAAGGAACTCCTGAACAATACACTTAAACTTTCCGTTTACGGGATGTTCGATGTCGACAATGTCGGTTTTTACGTGCGCCCGGCGGCCGATTACCTGCTGAGTGACCAAATTACGCTCTCTTTAGGCGGTGACTTACTCGGTGGTCGGCGAGGAACGTTCGAAACTTATAAGAAAAATACCCAAATGTGGGTAAAAGGTAAGTATTTCTTCTAGATAAACTGCTTGACGCTCATCCGAAAAATGCTTAAATTTAGGCTGGACTAAGTTAGGTTAATCTAATAAAATTGGTTTGAACTAAAATACTTGGTCTAGTCTAAATCTTCTATGGGTGAGAGTCATGCTGAAGCCAGTTCCTGATAGAAATCTGATATTGATTCAGAATACCGATTTCTTTTCGCATTACATGCTGCAAAATAAAACGGGCACGGGACACCTTCTAACGTATAATGTGTTGCCGGGCCTTCAAGTTTTTTATAGCAACTTCCATTTAAAAGAATTCACCTTCAACTTTGAAAATCAAGGCAAGAGCCTGATCGTTCTGCATTGCCATAACGGTAGTTCGGAATGGTTTGATTCGAACTCTTGCCCGCGCTCGATGGAAGAGAATGGCCTGCTTTTGCTGGACTGCATGCCGGCCAGCAAGACGTTCCAATTCCCGGTGCATTGCTATCACGGCATTGCCGTCG
>Ga0310786_10000700_pt1 | contig 53741 bp, 47 predicted proteins | sample AusTroGonzalo_MG_FD_203881 | JGI IMG/M metagenome (GOLD analysis project Ga0310786, IMG submission 203881) | Bovine rumen microbial communities from tropical cattle in Woodstock, Queensland, Australia - Gonzalo_03 (v2) (version 2) | ecosystem: Host-associated > Mammals > Digestive system >...
GTCACCGTGACCGGGATCACGCTCGTTTTCGCGACGACCGCGAGGCCGCCGGGCTTCAGCCAGTGGGCGTAGCGGACGGCCTCGATGTGCTCCATGGCGGCGATCACGTCGATGCCGCCGGAGACCGCGAGCGGGGCGAACGAGCCTTCGCCGTAGCGGACCTGGGCGGTCACGCTGCCGCCGCGCTGCGCCATGCCGTGGATCTCGTTGGTCGTGACGTTGAACCCGGCGGATTCGGCGGCGGACGCGATGATGCCCGCCGCGAACAGGATGCCCTGTCCGCCCACGCCGGTCAGTAAGATGCTTTTGATCATGTTCGATGGTGCTCCGTCTGGTGCTGCGGCTTCTTTTTTTGAGGGGGAAGGGAAGCCGCACACAATCCTTTCTTCAAATACAAAAAACTAATATAGCATAGATGTTTTTAAAAATCAAGCTGAACACGTGCGCGAAGGCAAAAAAACACCGGGACGGTATGGTTTTGTCCCGGCGTGAGATGAGGGCAGGGTGTTTGGGACCGGAATCAAGGTCAGGGAAGAGCGCGGTGCGGGATCAATCGTTTGAATCCAGCAGTTTCAGCATCAATTCGGCTTCCTTCATGCCCTGGTCCGCCGCTTTTTTGAGCAATCTTACGGCCTCGTCAGAATCCCTTTCGACGCCGGCGCCGCTGCGGTAGCAAAACGCCAGATGGAACAATGCCTCCGCAAAATCCTGATCGGCGGCCTTGCGGTACCATTTCACAGCCTCGGCCAGGTCCTGTTTGATGCCGATGCCGTCTTCATAACAGCGCGCCAGGGCGTACTGCGCTTCCGCATGGTCCTGTTCCGCGGCCTTGCGGTACCATTTCACAGCCTCGGTCGCATCTTCCCCGACGCCGTTGCCGTTTTCATAACAGCATCCGAGTTCGGTCTGCGCGGGGGCGTAATCCTGATCGGCGGCCTTGCGCAACCATTTTACCGCCTCGGAGTAATCCTTTTCGACGCCGAACCCCTGTTCATAAAGGGTGCCCAGCAGAAAATCCGCGTGAGGATAGCCCCGCCCGGCGGCCTTGCGGACCCATTTCGCGGCCTCGGCGTAATCCTGCTCCACGCCGTGTCCGGCGTAGTAGCAGAAGCCGACTCCGGTCTCCGCTTCGGCGAGGCCCTGTTCGGCGGCCAGGCGATACCACTTCAGCGCTTCCTCATAATTCTTCTCGACGCCGAGTCCCCATTCGTAGCACACGCCGAGCATGTATTGCCCGCCGTCGTGCCCGTGGTTCGCCGCCTCGACGAACACCGGGACGGCTTCGTCGTAGCGTTTTTCCTCGTATGCTTTCACCGCCCGGTCGACTTCCGGCTGCCAGTCCTTTTCCCCGCAGGAAACGAGGAGAAGCACGGCCGGAACGAAAGAGAGCGTGCATCCGCGGAGGCTCTTCATCAGGTTCATGTCGGCTTGTCCTTTCTCTGTCGGGGCAGCGGAATCCGGGCGGAGCGGGGATCAGTATTTTTCGATGCCGCAGTATTTGGCGAAGGCTTCGGCTTCATCCTTGGTCAGCATGATGACCGCGCCGTGCTTGGCTCCGGAGAAGTTCGTGGTCTTCATGACGCCCTGGTTGAAGCGGCCGAGGTTCGTGAACTCGCGGAAGTCCGTGGTCTCGCTGAACGCCATTTCGTTGGGGAAGCTGTAGTTGTCGAACATGAGGACGTACTTGTCGGTGCCGATGCGGCGCCACACGTTCGGGGCCTCGACCGCGCCGCCGGTCTTCGCGCAGTTCTCGTCGTTGACATACTTGTAGCCGTAGAGCAGGTGGTTCGATTCGGCGTGCTTGATGCCGCTGTCGTAGTCGAAGAGGTGGAATTTGCCGTTCCCGTAGGAGAGGTCGCCGTCGATGTAGGAGTGGTCGCCGAGGTCTGGATCGAATCCGAGGAGCTTCGGCACGGTCTCAAGGCGCGTGAAATCCTTGTCCGTGTAGGAGTAGTAGAGCTGCTTCACCTCGCCTCCCTTCAGGCCGAGCGTGAAGTAGACGAAGATCCTGTCCGTTTCCGGGTCGTAGGCGGTCTCCGGCGCCCATGCCTGGCTGACGTCGCCGAGCTCGGGGAACGCCGCCGCGACGTCGAAATGGGTGCTGGTCCAGTTGATGAGGTCCTTCGACTTCATGAGCACGAGGCTGCGGTTGTTGCCCCAGCCGTATTTCTGTCCGTCGCGCTGCCACTGCGTCTGGCGCAGCCCCTGGCGCTGGGCGTGGATGTGCAGGTCGGTCGCGGCCATGTAGAATCCGTCGGGCCCGCGGAAGATGTGCGGATCGCGGACGCCTTTCTGTTCGGCGAGGTCGATGCCGAGGAGCACGGGCTTGTTGCCGTTCACGTCGGTGAACGTGTAACCGTCGCTGCTGAGCGCGAAGAAGATGTCGTGGTACTGTTCGCGGAAGGACACCATCAGATACGCGCCGAAATTGTCCTCCGTGACCTCCGGGATGCGGTCGTCACTGCTGGAGGAACAGCAGGCGCAGGAGGATGCGGACAAGGAGAGGAACACGGCCGCGGAGGCGACTGCGAGCGAGGCGAGGACACGGCGGAAAACGGAGGAGGATGGTTTCATGGCAGGGATCCTGATTCGGTGGGGATTTCAGAATAAAATGTTGAATAACTATAGTATATCCATGCGGAAAAGTCAAGCGCGGATGCGGAAAAACGTATGGAAAAAAGCCGTCCCCGGATCCGGTATGTGCGGACGGGGACGGGAATCGTACGGAAAGAAGGGAACGGTCAACTCTTCGCGGAGACGATATTGCAGGAGACGCCCGCGATTTTGCCGAGCTCGTCGGCGAGCGTGGCGGCGGTCTCCGGGGAGGCATCCAGCACGACGCTGATGATGCTCACGCCGCGGGAATGGTACGGGATGCCCATGCGGCCGACGATGAATGCGCTGTAGGCGTGGAGGATCTTGTTGATCTGGTCGGAAGCGGCGTTGTCCTCGACGATGACGCCGAGCAGGGAAATGCGTTTGGTGTCGCTCATGCTGGAAATCCTTTCGTGCTGGTTGCGGTTGCGAGTGTGTTCCGTCGGGCGCGGGTGGCGTCCGGGTACCGGAAAGCCCGCGGATAATATAACACGCGGGACCGGAAATAACAAGCGGGAAACGGAGTATCCTGGAAGAAAAAATCCGCGCCGGCTTCGGAAAGCGGGCGCGGATGGAAGATACTCAGTCGAGTATGGAATGCGCTTACTCGGCAGGAGCAGCGGGAGCGGCAGGGGCTTCGCCGTACTTGTTGGCTCCGGCTTCGCCTTCGGGCACGCACATGACCAGGACCACGATCGGGCCGATCGGGGGGCAGACGAGGTCGATCAGCTGAAGCCAGCCGGTCTTGCCGAGGTCGTGAAGTCTGCGGGCGGTCGCGCCGAGGTTCGGGAGAAGGAGCGCGAGGGCGATGAGCTGGCCGACGACCGGGACGAAGCCGAGGATGAGGGCCGGGATCATGTACATCCAGTAATCGCGCTTGCTCATTCTGCCTTCGAAGCAGAAGTACTGGGTGGTGACGACCTTTTTGAAGTGTTCGACAACTTCGTTGAAGTCAAAGTTTTGTGCCATGGTGTGATACCTTATGTTGTTTGGGGTTTATGTGGTAGGTTTGGAGAACTGTTTCCGGGAATGTGCAGGGGCGGTCCGCCCGGTGGAACGGATCACGGCGCACGATTTAAGTTAATATAACATTTTTCCAACAAAAAACAAGGCGGAAATACGATGAAAAAACAGTTTTTTCCCGCTTTTTTGGATCATAGTTTAGAAAGTTATATTTTATAGCATAATCCGGGTACGAAAAACGGAGGCGGCGCGCCCCGGAACAGGGAAGATGCCGCCTCCGTGCGGATGCTCGAATGTCGTTCAGCGGAGGAAGAACTTGAACACGATGAGCAGGATGATCTGGATGATGATGATGATGATCAGGAGCTTGAAGAAGGCGTTCAGGAACGGATGCTTCGAGGAGTCGTCGAGGTCGGGATCGTCGCCAGCGGAAGTCATGTTCAGCGCGTAGGTCGAGAACTTGCCGGGCAGGCGCGGGATGTAGGTGAAGATGCGCCCGAGCGCGAGGGTGAGGCGCATTTCGCGGTTCAGGGCGCAGCCGTTGGCTTCGAGGAAGCGCGTGAGGCTGCGGCGGAAGAGCTTCAGGAGCGAGAGGATCACGAACGGCGCGCAGATGATGATGAAGATGCAGAGGAGGACGGCGAGGATGCGCCAGGCGGAGACGCCCTGGAGGCTCTTCGCCATGAAGGCGAAGCTGCTGCCCAACGCCGCGATGCCGACGCCGCCGCCCATGATGAGCATGGGCATGTTGAGTCCGCCTTCCTTCTTGGGCTGTTCGCCGCCCGCGAGCTTGGAGTCGACATTTTTCGTGACGTCGGCCTCGAACGCGTTGGTCTTCGCCGCGAAGTGCTTTTCAGCCTGATTCTGGATGATGTCGCCGATGCGGTAGAACGGCATGAGGATGGCTTCCTTCAGGGAGACCGGCTGCTGGATGAGGTCGGTGATGACGGCGTCCCAGATAAGCCCGTCCGGGGTGTAGAAGACGCCGGACTTGCCGATGAAGAGGCGGCGCATGGTGCCGGCGGTGACGGCGACGGCGAGCGTCATGGACTTCACGGCTGGCGCGGTGCCCGTGGTGGCGTTGATGTACATCACGCAGACGTTGCTGGTGGCAGCAATCTTCTTGTGCGCGGCGACGTCGTGGACGATCATGCACATGTGGAAATTATAGCCGTTCATGACGAGCTTGCCCGCGAGGATGAAGGAGCGTTTCGCGGGGGAGAAGAGCGCCTCCATGTTGATGAAGTTGTTCAGGAACTCGCGGAGATTGGTCTGGCAGATGATGACCTTGCGGACGAGGTCGCAGCAGGTGACGTTGTTCGAGACCACGGCGTCCTCGGCGATCATGGCGCGGATGTTTTCGAACGCCTTGGACGCGGCGACTGCGCGGAGACGTTCCAGGTCGAGGCCGTCGAGCTTGTCGGTGTTCTTGCGGCCGATCCAGTCGCCGTAGGGGGCGATGGCGGCCTTGAACGCGGTCCATTCGGCTTCGCTGATGGATGCGGCGTCGCCGGGGACGGCGGCGCGGAACGCCCCGAAGAATCCGGTCAGAGCGCCCGCGCGGTTCGGGTTCACGCGTTCGTTCAGGTGCAGAATGCACGCCGGATCGGCGGGCGCGAGCGGGGCTTTCTTGAAGAAGTCCTCGACGGAGGAGGAGTCGTAGGGGTCGAAGGTGTTCGTCGGGACGCGGGAGCCGGAGTCATGCGCACCGGCGTAGACGAGGGCGTGGCAGCTCTCGAAATAGTCGTCGACGTCGGCGGCGACGGTCTGGTACGCGCCCCAGAGTCCGGCGGTGGCGTCCGCGTAGGGGAAGAGCACGTCCTTGCGGGCGATGCCTTCGTCGGTCCAGGCGAGGAAGCCCTTCAGCATGCCTTCGAAGGCGTCGAGCTCGGCGGATCCCACGCCGTCCGCGCCGGAGACGTCCTTCTGCGAGCCGACGGCGGCCATGGCGAACTTGATGCATTCGGCGGTGATCGCGTCCTCGACCGGGCCGGGCGGGATGATGCCGTCGCCGTTCTGGAGGGCGTTGGAGACGAGCGTCTTGAATTCGTTGATCTGTTCGATGGTGATCGCCGAGGTGTTTTTTGATCCGATCCGCTTCAGCGCGAGCTCGGCCGTCTCCTTCGCGCGGAGCCCGTCGGCGTCTTCGGTGTTCAGCGCGGCGAGGCGGAGCGCGGGCGCGGCGGTGATGAAATCTTCAAGGTCGGCGACGGTGGAGATGACCCACTTGAGGAGGTTGCGGACGTCCTTCACGTGGATCCGGCCGGAGGCGTCCTGCGGGATCAGGGCGAGGAATTCGGCGGGGCAGAGCAGGTTTTTTGCTGGGATGCTGGTGAGCGTCCAGTGCGCCGGATCGAGCTCGTAGGCGTTGCGGAAGTCGTTCGCGGATTCGATGACGAGCTGGGAGGAACCGCCGATGCGGCGGAACTTCATGGAGGTTTCGTTGACTTTTTCAGGATTGTTCATGGTGGGTTGTCTCCTGGTTGTCGGTTGGTTTCTGTATCGTTTGAAATTGAAGCAATGTCAGGATCAGCAGGATCACCACACCCTGCGCCAGCAGCACGAAGCACGTGCGGGCGTCGCCCCAGAGCAGGGGGATCGCGCCCAGCCCCGCCACGATGGAGAGCAGGTGGATGATCCGGACGGCCTGCGGACGGGTGAGGCCCATCCGCACGAACCGGTGCGAGATGTGGTTGTGGTCGCCGACGTAGAACGGCTTGTGGTTGTGCAGGCGGATGAGCACGACTGCGAAGGCGTCGAAGACCGGGACTGCGAGGATGAAAAGCGGGATCAGGACGGAGTATTTCGCCGCGGCGACGTCGGGGTTGTAGTAGGTCACGCGGGCGCTGACGACCGCGAGCAGGAATCCGACGAGGTGGCTGCCCGCGTCGCCCATGAAAATCGACGCCGGGGCCTTGTTGAAGAGCCAGAAGCCGCAGCATGCGCCCGCCGAACACGCCGAGAGCGCCGCCACGAAGAACTGCCCGCCGCTCCATGCCGCGACCGTGAAAAAGATAAACGCGATCGCAGCCGTGCCGACGGACAACCCGTCCATGTTGTCGAAGAAGTTCATGGCGTTCATGATGAAGACGATCCAGAATACGGAGATCGGGACGGTGAGGAACGGCGACGGGATGAAAAGCGTGATGTGCAGCCCGCCGAAGAAGACCATGGCGAACGCGATGAGAAACTGCCCGGCGAACTTGAACGAGGCGCGCATGGACCGTTTGTCGTCGATCACGCCCAGGACGACCGCCGCGACCGCGCAGACACAGATCATTGCTAACTCGTGTGAAATGTTTCGGAAACCGCCGGTGAGCTCCTCCGGGAACCGTTCCGGCTCGGCGAGAAGCGCGACCGCACCCGCCAGGACCGGGAGCAGCCACGAGATCAGGATCGCCACGCCGCCGAGCAGAGGGGTCGCCTTCCCGTGCAGCTTGTGCCCTTCGGATTTCGGCACGTCCATGATCCCGGTGCGGCGCGCGAGGACCCGGCAGAACGGCACAGCCGCCAGCGAGATCAGAAACGACGCCGCGAAGGCCGCCTCATACAGCCAGAGATAACGGTTCACGATGAAAGCCTCATGGTTCGAAAACGGAAAAGGAGCGGTTCGCGCTCCCGTGCGATACATTTTTGATAATATATCGTAGAGGGAACGGAAAGTCAAGCAAAAAGGCGGAAATTTGTTCTGCGGAGGGGAGGGCGCGGCATCCGGCGCTTCGAGGCTCAGTCGTCGATGGTGACACCTTGTTCCTCAGGTTCACTCTGGTTTTCCTGAGTCATTTCTTCCTCCTCCCATTTCGTCTCTTCCTCATCGCGGATGCGGCGTTCCTTTTCTTCCTCATCGCGGATGCGGCGTTCCCACAGCATCTCGATGACGCGTTCGCGATAGTGGTCGTAATAGTTCACATGGTGGTCGTTGACGAACGAGATCGCGGAGATGTCGGTTTCCATATCGGGGTAGAGCAGGGCGTCCGTGAACGGGATGCCGAAGAGGAGCCACAGGCCGAGTCCGACGGCGAGGAACGGGCCGAACGCGAACCCTCGGCGGCGGTATTTCGGGTGTTTGAACGTGTAGACGGGCATGAAGACGAGCGCGATCATGGAGCCGGAAAGCATGATCCAGAGCGCGGGAAGCGCGCCGAGCGCGGCGGCCAGCCCGGCGATCAGCTTCACGTCGCCCAGGCCGAACGCCTCGCGTTTCATGGCTTTTTCGCCCAACCACGCGAAGAGCGTCAGAAGTGTGCCGAAGAGCCCGGCGGTCACGATGGAGATCAGGAATCCGCGCCAGTCGAGCAGATGCGGCTCCAGGCCGACCCCGTGGACCAGGTGGTACAGCGGCGCCAGGATCAGCAGCGAATAGGTCAGCTCGTTCGGGATCAGGCGCACTTTCATGTCGATCAGCGCCGCAGGATATGCCACGGAGACAGTCAGGAAGTAGATGAACATCGTCGGCAGCGGGAGCTTGAAATGCAGGACGTATACGAACGATGCCATATACATGAGGCCGACAGCCATTTCCCCGATCAAGTAGCGCGGCGAGATCGGCGCGCCGCACCAGCGGCATTTCCCGCGCAGGAAAAGATAGCTGAAGATGGGGATATTTTCCCAGACCGAGATCTTGTGGTTGCAGGTCGTGCAGTGCGAGGGGGGCGAGACCAGGCTCATGCCGAGCGGCAGCCGGTAGATGCAGACGTTCAGGAACGACCCGATGCAGCACCCGAACCAGAATGCGACGAACGCGAAGAAGACCGGATACTCGTGCATGGCCTCCGAGAAGACGGCCGGATCGAAGATCGCGATCCCCGGGGCGTCCGAGAAGAAATCCCTGATCGTATCAAGAATGATGTCAAGCGTGGAAACTGATTCCATGTCCGGGGTGTCCGTTCGGTTCGTTTTCCGGTTACTTCAGGTCGTCGAGCCAGAGCGCAGGGGAGGCATCGGACGGCACGCGCCAGCCCGCGCGCGGGGAAAGGGAGAGGGGGGAGACCGCGGGGCCGTCTGGCGAGCAGGAGCGCTTGAACTGCTGAGCGAAGAACCTGCGGAGGAAGAGCTCGAGCGTACGGCGGATCTCGTCGGCTTCGTACTTCCCGGCGAAGACTTTCTTCGCCTTGCGGAGGATCACGCGAGGGGATTCGTTGAGGCGGACGAGATGGAAGAGATAGAAATCGTGGAGTTCGTAGGCGCCGAGGATCTGTTCGGTCTTGTGCCCGGATTCGCCGGATTTCGAGGCGGGGACGAGTTCGGGCGAGACGGGCGTGTCGAGGATGTCGCGCAGGACGGGTGCGATCTTGCCGCCGTGTTCGCCCGCGTAGAACGAAACGAGGTGGCGGATAAGCGTCTTCGGCACGCCGGAATTGACCGCGTACATGCTCATGTGGTCGCCATTGTAGGTGCACCAGCCGAGCGCGATCTCCGAGAGGTCGCCCGTGCCGACGACCAGCGCGTTCGAGCCGTTCGCGATGTCCATCAGAATCTGGGTGCGTTCGCGCGCCTGGGCGTTCTCGAACACCACGTCGGCGACGTTCGGATCGTGCCCGATGTCGGCGAAATGCTGGAGGCATGCGGGCCGGATGTCGACCGTGCGGCAGTCGCAGCCGAGGAGTTCGGCGAGGCGTGCGGCATTGTTCTTTGTGCGTTTCGTGGTGCCGAACCCCGGCATGGAGACCGCGATGACCGCGTCGGCAGGCAGGGCAAGTTCGGAGACGGCTTCGTGCGCCACAAGGAGCGCCAGCGTGGAGTCGAGCCCGCCGGAGACGCCGATCACGAGCTTGGACGCGTGCGCGGACGTCATGCGGTGCGCCAGTGCGGATTCGAGCGCGGCGGCGATCCAGATGGTGCCCGCGCGGTCCTTCGGCAGGAACGGCAGCGGGTCGCGTCCGAGCGCGGCAAGTTGTTTCGGGTCTTCTTCGAATGTCAGGAGATACTGCTTTTTCGCGGGTTCGAACTCCGCATCGAACTCCAGCGAGGGGCATGGATCGGAGAGGTCGGCGAGGACCGGTTCACCGCCGTGGACCATCACGGAACAGCAGACCGGCATCCCGTAGAAGCCGTCGGTCACGGATTCGCCGGATTTCGGCGCGGCGAGGATGAAATCCGCCTGGTGCTCCTTTGCCGCCGCGAGCGCGAACGAACGGAAATCGGCGGGCGTCATGAGTGCTGACGGCACCGCGGACGGGCAGAGGATGAGGCGTTCGGGATCGCGTTTGCGGCGCGTGGAGACGAGTTCGATCGGGGCGAAGACGGTGGCCGGGGCGTCGAGCGGCTTTTTGTTGCGCGCGATGATCTTTCCGGCGCGGATGCAGAGTGTGACGGCATATAGGACGCCGGATTTGGAGCGCTCGGGGATGCCGACGACGAACGTGACGGGGAGCGTGGCGGTCTCCTTCAGGAGGAACTTGACGGCTTTCTGCGCGGCGTCGAGGAGGATGTTCTGGCGGAAGAGGTCGCCGCAGGACGCGCCGGTGACGCAGAGTTCGGGGAAGACGACTGCCCCGACGCCGAATGATGCGTACATCTCAAGGGCGGCGAGGATCTCGTGCGCGTTCCAGATGGGATCGGCGAGGCGGAATCCGGCGCCGGAGACGTCCGCTGCGGCTTTGATGCGTTTGGATTTCGGGGAGACGGCGGCTTTTGCCGGGACTTTCTTCGTGGTCTTTCTAGCTGGCATGATTCGTATTTCCTGGTTTATTTCCGTCCGAAACGTCGTTCGATTTCGGAGAGGGAGATGTTGAGCATGGTGGGGCGTCCGTGCGGGCAGGAGTAGGGCAGGGCGCAGTGGGACATCTGTTCGATGAGCGCGGCGGCCTCCTGGAGGGAGAGCCGGTCGTGCGCTTTGACGGCGGCCTTGCACGCGGCGCGGGCGAGCGTGTCGGTGGCAAGGCGCTGCCCCGCGCCGATCTCGCCGATCCGCGCGAGCATATCGTGGAAGAACCCGCCGACGTTTTCCTGTTTGATCGCGGCGGGGATGGAGTTCAGTTTGACCGTGTTGCGTCCGAACGGCTCGATCTCGAACCCGATGTTCTCGAATTCGTGGAGGTTGCGGGCGACGTATGCCATGTCCGCGGGCGACAGCTCGATGGTGATCGGCATCAGAAGTTTCTGGGAGAGCGTGCCGTCGATGCCGTTCAGGATGCGCTCGAAGAGGACGCGTTCGTGCGCGGCATGCTGGTCGATCAGCACGAGGCCGCCGGGGATGGCCGCCACGATGTAGGAGTTTTCCAGCACACCGAGCAGTCGCAGGCCCGTGCCGCCGAAATCGGTTGCCGGGGCATCCTCCGCCACGAGGCGGAAATCGGGACGCGGCTCGTTTTCGGGCGGATTCGGCTGTTCCTCGGGCGGGATCGGCAGCTCGGCGTCTTCCGTCTGAGGCGCGCAACCGGTGTTCTGTGCAGGCTGTGCATTCCCGAACGGCGCATGGAGCATGGGGCCGAGCACGCGGTATCCGACGCGGGCGGATTCGAGCAGGGAATCGACGGACGTGACGATGCCGGACGCCGGGACCGGATTGTCGTCGGCGGAAGAATGCATATCGTTCGCGGGTTCCTGCGGCAAATCCTGCATCTGGATGTCCGGCGCGAAATCGGGGAAGAGGCGCGAGGCGGTCTCCGCGGGGTCGTTTACGCCTTCCGCCGTGACTGGGATCACGGCGTCGTTGGTGCGGAGCGCGGCGGACACGGCGGTGCGGACCGCGGCGATCACGTCGAATTCATTGCGGAACCGCACCTCGCGTTTGGTCGGATGGACGTTCACGTCGACGGATCCGGGCGGCATGGCGAGGTAGATCAGCGCGGGTTGGAAACGGCCGCGTTCGAGCATGGGGCCGCAAGCTTCCTTGATGGCGCGGTAGACAGGGGCGGATTCGACGGGGCGGGCGTTCACGAAAATACGCTGTTCGGCGCGGGAATTGCGCGTGAATCCGCGCCGGGCGATGAAGCCGTTCACGGTGATGCCGCGTTCGGTGCGGGAGAAGGGCAGCAGCGCGCCTGCGTATTCGCGTCCGAAGAATTCGCTGATGCGCGGGAGGATGGACGGCGCGGACGGAGTGGAGAGCAAGATGCGCCCGTCTGCTTTCAGAATGAACGCGACGTCGTGGTGCGCCAGGGCGATGTTCGAGAGGATCTCGACGATGTGGCGTTCCTCGGTCGCGACGGTACGGAGGAAATTCTTGCGCGCGGGGACATTGAAGAAGAGATCCCGGGCCGTGACCTCGGTGCCGGGCGGGCAGCCGGCGGGCTTCTCCGTGACGGCTTTGCCGCCCGCGATGAAGACCTCGACGCCCTCCGGTGTCTCACGGCGGCGCGTGCGGATCGTGAGGCGTGTGACTGCGGCGATGCTGGGGATGGCCTCGCCGCGGAATCCGAAGGAGGCGATGTCGAAAATGTCGGCTTCGGAGGATATTTTGCTTGTGGAATGAGGATCGAGGCAGAGCAGGGCGTCGTCGGCGTCCATGCCCTCGCCGTCGTCGGCGACCGAGATGGAGCGGCGGCCGCCGTCCTCGATCGTGACGGTGATCTTCCTGGCGCCCGCGTCGAGCGAGTTCTCCACGAGCTCCTTCACGATGGACGCGGGACGTTCCACGACCTCGCCAGCCGCGATCTTGTTGCAGACCTCGTCGCTCAGTTGCCTGATCTTGCTCATGACGCGGTCCGTTTCTCCGTTTCCGGGGCGTCCACGCCCGACGGGATCGTATCGGGCATGGGCGATGGCAGCAGGAAGAGCATGCGTTCATCGTAATACTCCGCCTCCTCGTCGCGCCCGGAGGCGCGGAGGATGCTCGACAGCAGATAAACGATCTCGATGTCATCGGGATAGAAGAGGAAAAGTGTGCGGAGCAAGTCCTCGGCGCGTTCGTATTCTCCGTCGTTCATGAGCCGGCGCGCCTCGACGACATTCTGCTGGATGCTGGGACGGGAGGACTGTGCGGTCTCGCGGGAGACGGGATAGAACCCCGGAAACAGAAAGTCGTCGGAGAAGACGACCGGTTCACGGGCGTCCAGCGCGATCGTGAAGCCGGATGTCTCGGGCGCGGAGAGCTCGTCCTCCTCGGACATGATCCTGTAAACGGACATGATGATGATGGTCGTGAGGATGACGAACGCCATGAAAATGATAAAGGGGGACATGTCGCCGGCGGAGCCGTCTTTTTTCGTGGCGGAATCGGAGGGCACGTCAGGCCTCCTTCCCCGCCGTCATGCAGGGTGGAAAGTGGCAGGCGCAGGCGTGGCCGGGGACGAGTTCGCGGAGCAGGGGCGGCTCCTCCATGCAGCGGCGGCGCTGTTCGGGGGTGAGCGTGTCGGCGTGCTCGCAGCGGTCGCAGAAACGGCATCCGGGCCCGAATTTATCGGGGGAGGGGACGGTGCCGCGGATGGTATTCAGGCGGTTGTGTTCGCCGCCGAGCACGGGGACGGCGCGGATGAGCGCGGAGGTGTACGGGTGCTTCGGATGTGCGATCAGTTCGGCGACGGGGGCGGTCTCGATGATGCGTCCGGCGTACATGACGGCGACGCGGTCTGCGAGTTCCGCCACGATCCCGAGGTTGTGCGTGACCAGGATCACGGCCATGCCGCGGTCGCGCTTGAGGGAGAGGAGCAGATCGAGGATCTGCGCCTGGATCGTCACGTCCAGCGCCGTGGTGGGTTCGTCCGCCACCAGGATGCTTGGCGCACATCCGAGTGCCATGGCGATCATCACACGCTGCTGCATGCCGCCGGACATCTCGTGCGGATACTGTTTCGCGCGGTTTGCCGGATCCGGGATGCCGACCTGGCGCAGGAGTTCCACGGCTTCGGCGAACGGGTCGGAGACGTCCTTGCGGTGCAGACGGACAGCTTCCGCGATCTGGTCGCCTACGCGGAAGACCGGGTTCAGGGATACGGACGGTTCCTGGAAAATATAGGAAATACAGCCGCCTCGCACCTGGCGCAGGCTGCGTTCGTTGAGCTGGAGCACGTCCGCCACGCCGCCGAGCGCCGGGCCTCGATCGAGCAGGACTTCGCCGGAGAGCACGACAGGGGGTTCCGGGAGCAGGCGCGCAAGAGACATGCAGGTGACGCTTTTGCCGCAGCCGCTTTCCCCGACCAGCGCGAGCATTTCGCCGCGTTCGAGCGAGAATGAGACGCCCGTGACGGTGGGCTGGAGTCCGCCGTCGGTGCGGAACTGAACAGAAAGGTCTTTTACTTCAAGCAAGGGCATGGCAAATCTCCGGAAATACACTGCATAATAACATACAGCGGGAACGGCGGAAATCAATCATGAAAGTCAAAGAAACGCCAAAAAAACCTTGACAATCCGCCGGAATCATGCTATATTTGGCACGTCCGCATTGAAACGCGTATTTTTTCCAGTGAAAAGGACATTTTCTTAATGAAACTGAACCGACTGCTTCTGCTTGCCGCCCTTCCGCTCGCCGGACTCGCCTCCTGCGATTCTTCCCGTACCGCTGACTCTGCCTCTGTTATCCCGGAAAACGCCGTGATCCTGCCCGCCTCGCAGGGGAAATACGATTTCTCCAAGCTCAAAATGGAAAAGCTCGGACGCGGCCTGATCGCAGTCCGCAGAAACAAGGACGAGGTCTTCGTCACCTGGCGCTACCTTTCGTCCGACCCCGCGAATGTCGCATTCAATGTTTACCGCGACGGTCAGCGCCTGACAGCGTTGCCCGTGAGCCTTACTACCTTTTATATTGATTCGAATAAAGGCGGCGGTACCTACTCCGTGAAGCCGGTCGTGAACGGACGCGAGAAAGACGAAAAAAGCGCGTCGTTCACACTGCCGGACAAGGCACCGGAAGGCTACATCAACATCGTGCTTGACAAGCCGGCCGACGGCGTGACACCGTCAGGCGAAAAGTACACGTATTCCCCGAATGATGCGTCCGTGGGCGACGCGGACGGCGACGGCGAATACGAGATCATCCTGAAATGGGATCCTTCCAACGCGCACGACAATGCGCACGACGGCTACACCGGCAACGTCTATTTCGACTGCTACAAGCTCGACGGTACGAAGTTGTGGCGCATTGACATGGGCAAAAATATCCGTGCCGGGGCGCATTACACGCAGTTCGTGGTATACGATTTCGACGGCGACGGCATCTCCGAACTCGTGGCGAAGACCGCCGACGGCACGGTCGACGGCACGGGCAAGGTCATCGGCAATCCGGACGCCGACTGGCGTGAAAAGGGCAGCGACATGGTCCAGCTCCCCGAGGTCGATTTCCGCAAGACCGGGGCGAATCCCGCCGGGACCCACAACCGCGGACGCATCATGAGCGGCCCGGAATACCTGACCGTGTTCTCCTGCAAGGACGGCGCCGCGCTGAAGACCATCGACTACGAGCCGCCGCGCGGCGACGGCATGGCCTGGGGCGACAACTACGCGAACCGCAGCGACCGCTACCTGGCGGCGATGGGGTTCTTCGACGGCGAACACCCGAGTGTGGTGATGTGCCGTGGATATTACACGCGCGCCGCGCTGGCGTGCTACGACTGGGACGGCACGGACCTGAAGATGCGGTGGAATTTCGACACCGCGAAGGACCCGCGCTGGAAAGGCTACGAGGGGCAGGGCAACCATAATCTGCGCGTGGGCGACGTGGACGGCGACGGCAAGGACGAGATCGTGTACGGTTCCTGCACCATCGACGACGACGGGACCGGTCTCTACACGACTGGGCTCGGGCACGGCGACGCCATGCAGATGACGCAGTTCTCGATGGACCTGCCCGGACTTCAGGTATGGTGCTGCCATGAGAACAAGCGAGACGGCGTGACGTTCCGTGATGCCGCCACCGGCAAGATCCTCTTCCAGATCAAGAACAGCAACGACGTGGGGCGCTGCATGGCCGCGGATGTGGATTCCGTGAACCCCGGCCTCGAAATGTGGGCGTGGTCCGGCATCGGCATGCAGAGCGTGAAGGGGGAGGCCGTGGCGGCGAACCCGCGCGGGATTTCCGTGAACATGGCGGTGTGGTGGGACGGCGACCTGTGCCGCGAACTGCTCGACAAGAACCGCGTCTCCAAGTATGACTACGACAGCGGCACGTTCGTCACCATGATGACGTTCGAAAACTGCGACTCCAACAACGGCACGAAGGCGACGCCGTGCCTCCAGGGTGACCTCTTCGGCGACTGGCGCGAGGAGGTGCTGATCCGCACCACGGACGACCGCAACCTGCGCCTGTACGTCTCGACAATCCCGACCACATTCCGGTTCCACACCTTCCTGGAGGAGCCGATCTACCGCATGAGCCTCGCGCTGGAGAACATCTGCTACAACCAGCCGACGCAGCCCGGATTCTACTTCGGACCCGACCTCTTCGGGTCCGGCACGTTTTTCCGCGGCACCTATTTCCCCGAACTGAAAACCGTCCCCAAATGAACCATCCGAAGGAGACTGATTGATGTTGAACCGATTCTTATTCGCCGCTGTTGCGGCGGCAGCTTTGTCGTTCCCCGCGCAGAGCCTTTTCGCCCAGCGCGACCCGCAGCCGATCGATCCGCCGACTAAGTACGATTTCTCCAAGCTTAAAATGGAAAAGCTCGGACGCGGCGTGATCGCGATCCGGCAGAACGCCGACGAGGTGTTCGTGACGTGGCGCTACCTTTCGAAGGACCCGAGGAACACTTCGTTCAACGTGTACCGTGACGGGAAGAAGGTCAATGAGTATCCGGTCTCGGAGGCGACGTATTATGTTGACAAGAACAAAAGCGGCGGCGTGTACGTCGTGAAGCCGGTTGTCGGGGGGAAGGAGACGGACGAGCAGTCCGCGTCCTATACCCTGCCGGATAATGCCCCCGCCGGGTATGTGAACATCCCGCTGGACAAGCCTGCGGACGGCAAAGCGCCGAATGGCGAGGCGTACACGTATTCGCCGAACGACGCGTCCGTGGGCGACGTGGACGGCGACGGCGAATACGAGATCATCCTGAAGTGGGACCCCTCGAACGCGCACGATAATGCGCATGACGGCTACACGGGCAACGTGTATCTGGATTGCTACAAGCTCGGCCGCGCCGAAAAGATGTGGCGGATCGACCTCGGCAGAAACATCCGCGCCGGGGCGCATTACACGCAGTTCATGGTCTACGACCTCGACGGCGACGGCATCGCGGAGATCGTCTGCAAGACCGCGGACGGCACGGTCGACGGCACGGGCAAGGTGATCGGCGACGCGGACGCGGACTACCGCACGCCGCAGGGCCGCATCCTGACCGGGCCGGAATATCTGACCGTGTTTTCAGGCAAAACCGGGGCCGCGCTCGAGACCGTCCCGTACGACGTGCCGCGAGGCAACATGCGCGACTGGGGCGACAACTACGGCAACCGCTGCGACAGGTTCCTGGCGGCGGTCGGGTACTTGGACGGCGAGCATCCGAGCGTCATCATGTGCCGCGGGTACTACACGCGGGCTTATCTGGCGGCGTACGACTGGGACGGGCAGCACCTGACGAAACGCTGGGTATTCGATTCCAACGAGATTGAAAACCGCGGCTACGCGGGGCAGGGCAACCATAACCTGCGCGTGGGCGACGTGGACGGAGACGGCAAGGACGAGATCGTCTACGGCTCCTGCACGATCGACGACAACGGCAAGGGCCTCTACACGACCGGGCTCGGGCACGGCGACGCCATGCACCTGACGCAGTTCGCCTGGGATATGCCGGGGCTTCAGGTGTGGTGCTGCCACGAGAACAAGCGCGACGGCGCGACGTTCCGCGACGCCGCCACCGGGAAGATCCTGCACCAAGTCCGGCACAACACCGACGTCGGGCGCTGCATGGCCGCCGACATCGACCCGACCAACCCCGGCGTCGAGATGTGGGCGTCCTCCATTCCGCCGCAGACTGTGAAGGGCGAGGCGCTGGGCGGCAATCCGCGCGGACTCTCCATCAATATGGCGGTGTGGTGGGACGACGACCTCTGCCGCGAACTTCTTGACGGCAACACGGTCACCAAGTACAACGCCGCGCAGGGGACATGCGTGCCTCTGATGCGCTTCGAGGGCTGCTCGTCCAACAACGGCACGAAATCCACGCCGTGCCTCCAGGGCGACATCTTTGGCGACTGGCGCGAGGAAGTGCTCATGCGTACTGACGACAACCGAAACCTCCGGCTGTACGTCTCCACCATCCCGACCGCGTACCGATTCCATACTTTCCTGGAGGATCCCGTGTACCGCATCAGCCTCGCCACGGAGAACGTGGCGTACAACCAGCCGACGCAGCCCGGATTCTATTTCGGACCGGACCTCATCTTCAAGGCGGCGAAGCCCGACCGAGGCGTCCTGTTCCGCGGAACCGTGCTCCGGGTGTATGTGCGCTGAGGCGCGAAGAAAGATTTGAGCTGAAAAACGACGATCCCCTCCGGGCTGAAGTTGTCCGAAGGGGATTTCTTTTCGTGTGGATTGCCTGTGTCAGAGGTCGAGATGTTCGACACGGGCGCGGAGCCATTCGAGCGACTGTTCGCGCGATTTGAGCTCGCCTTCCAGCCGGAGGTCTTCCGCCTCGCTGAGGATGCGGCTGAAGACCGCGCCGGGCTTCACGCCGAGCGCGATGATGTCGTTGCCGTTCAGGAACGGTTTCCTCGGCGCGGGGAGTTTCGCGTATTCGCGCATGCGGTCGAGCATGAGGACGTAGTTGTCGAGCAGTCCGTGACATGCGATGCAGTCGAGGCGGTGGAGCTCAAGTTCGAGCGGGAAGTTCGGATCGGCGATGATCCGCATCCATTTTGCTTTCTTCATGGCGTGGAAGGACGCGAAGCGCATGTGATGGCGGATGGCGGCGGTGACCGCGTCGATGGAGGCGGTCGGCAGACGCAGGCGTGCGAGAATATCGACGGCCATGTCCGCGCCGAGCGCTTCGTGACCGTAGAAATGCGGCACGCCGTCCTTGAACGTCTGCGTGCCGGGCTTGCCGACGTCGTGGAGCAGGGCGGCCCACATGAGGTCGGGGGTGCGCCAGGCGGCGTGACGGAGCAGGAGCATGGTGTGGATGAAAACGTCGCCTTCCGGGTGGAACTGCTTTGGCTGCTCCACGCCGCGCATGGCGTCGACTTCCGGCAGGACGACCCGCAGGATGCCGAGTCCGGCGAGCAACTCGAAGCCTTCCGCGGGACGCGGCCCGGTCAGGATCTTTTCGAGTTCGGCGCGGATGCGTTCGGCGGCGATCATGCGGAGCTTTTCCGCCGATGCGGCGGCAGCTTCCGCCGATGCGGGATCGACCGTGAACCCCAGCTTGGCGGCGAACCGGACGAGGCGGAGGATGCGCAGATGGTCTTCGCCGAAGCGGACCACGGGGTCGCCGATGGTGCGGAGGACGCCCGCACGGAGGTCATCAAGCCCGCCCACACAGTCGACCACGGTGCGTTCCGCCGGGTCGAAGAGCAGGCCGTTGACCGTGAAGTCGCGCCGGGTCACATCCAGGACCTCGTCGTCCGTGTAGACCACATGGTCGGGGCGGCGTCCGTCGCTGTAGCCGCGTTCCGCCCGGAAGGTCGCGACCTCGATGGGGATGTCGTCGACGACGACCGTGATGATGCCGAACGCGGCTCCGATGGGGATCGCCTTGTCGAAGAGCGCCTGGATCTGTTCCGGGCGCGCGGACGTGGTGACGTCGACGTCGTCGGGAGTGCGTCCGAGCAGGAGGTCGCGGACGGCGCCGCCCACAAAAAACGCCTTGTGTCCGGCGGCGCGGAGTACGGCGGCGGTTTTTTCGGCGGCGGCGAAGAGCGAAGTTTGCGGGATGTCTCCGGAAAAAAAAGAGTTTTTCATGAAAAAACGGATTGCGGCTTGTCTTTTTTACAGAATCTGCTATGTTTAAATGATACGTTCACGTTTATAATTATAGCTCTTGTTTGCCCGAATGCAAGCGCGCATGAGAGATTTCAGCAAAATAACCCCGAAACAGACCCGAATGAGTGAAGAAAAACTGACAGCCGTCTTCGGCGGCACGTTCGATCCCGTTCACGCCGGGCATATCGGACTTGCGGAGTATCTGCTGAAGACCGGACGCGTGAACCGCATCGTCTTCCTGCCTGCGCCGCATCCGCCCCATAAGCCGGGAAACGAACCTGCCGCGTTCGCGGATCGCGCGGCGATGCTCCGCGCGGCGATCGCGGGACATCCCGGCATGAGCGTGAGCGAACTGGAGGCGGAACGATCCGGCCCGTCCTACACGATCGACACGCTGGATATCCTGAAAGAACGGTATCCGGCGGAGCATTTCGTATGGGTGATCGGTTCGGATTCGCTGAACCAGCTGCATCTGTGGCACGAGTCGGAACGCCTGGTGCGCGAAAACCGGTTCCTGGCGTATCCCAGGCCGGGCGCGGAGGCGGATCCTGACCTGCTGCGGTCGGTCTGGCCGCCGGAGCTTTTTGCTAAACTGCGCGACAGTGTCCTGACTGGCGCACCGGAATTCGACCCGAGCTCGACCGAAGTGCGGAAAAGCCTGTCCGAACAGGGCGTTGACGCTTGCCGGGACATGCTGCCCGGGCCGGTGCTGAACTACATCAAAGAACATCAACTTTATCCTCAGAGAAACGGAGATACAACAACATGAGCGACGAACAGGAAACAAAGAAACCGAGAATGAACTTCAAAGTGCTGGACGTGATCGAACTGTGCGAAAAGGAGGCATACGATCACAAGGCGGAACACATTCTCCGGCTTGATATGACCAAACACGACGGCGCGATCGGGGACTACTACCTGATCTGTACCGGCCTTTCCGAACCGCATATCGGCGCCATTGCGGAACGCATCCAGCGCGTCGTGCGCGAGGAATTCGGGATCCATCCGATCACGCTCGACGGTACCCCGCAGAGCCAGTGGATCATCGTGGACTTCGGATTCCTGCTGATCCACATCATGACGAACGAGACGCGCGACCGCTACCAGCTGGAACAGCTCTGGGGCGACGTGCCGAGCTACGACGCCATGGCAAAGCTGGACGCGGAACACGAAAAGATGGCGGAAGCCCGTAGAAAACAGGCCGAAAAGGGCATCGGCTCCGGAGCGGACGAATGACCGACCCTTTCCGCGACGGAGACTACCGCGACGAATTCGAATGGGAGAAGGAGATCCGCAAGGACGACGACCGGGTCCATGACTACCTTGCCGAACTTCCGCGCTATATCGACCTCCCGGACGAAGACAAAGTCATCTCGAAGCGCATCCGCAGACGCGGGTCCTCTTCATGGGACGACGATTTCGATGCTCCGCCCGATGACGGCTATGACGATGATTATGATGACGTGCCGGAGGAAGATTTTACGCGGCGCCGCGACGGCAGCGATGTCTACACGGCTGCGTCCAAAATGGCGATCGACCTGACCGAGTATTTCGCCGTGGAGAAGGACCAGGCCGCCGCCCGCGCCATGATGCGGGCGCTGGCGATCCTCGGGAAATTGATGGCGCGATCGCTGGACGTGCTGCGTTTGGAGGACGGCGAGCTTATCACGTTCCGGATCGCGCTTACGAAACGTTTTCTCTCCGACATCAATGAGCTGATCGGCGAATATGAGCAGTTCCCGGATTCCATCCGCGACTTTTTCCTCAAAGACGCGTTCACGATGCGGGACGACATGCTGGAAAAGATCCGCGGATACCGCCGGGATCTGAAGCGGAAATAAGGCATTGCGGCTTTTTCCGGCGGAAAACACGGAAAAATGCGGAACCTGCGGAACAAAACGTAAAACAGATTGTCTATAGGAAACGAAGACAGCGATGGAACAGGACCAGAAGACTCGTGAAGAGGCGCTCCTGAAGGCTTTCCGAAGCGGTGACGACACCGCTTTTGACGGCCTGATCGGAATGTACTCCGCGAAGTTGTACAAAGTCGCCTACGCCCTGCTCGGATCCCGTCAGGATGCCGAGGAGGTCGTGCAGGACACGTTCTTGCGGGCGTACCGCGCCCTGCAGGCGTTCCGCGGCGACTCGAGTCTTGAGACCTGGCTTCACCGCATCACTCTGAACCTGGCCCGGAACAAGTACCAGTGGAACCACCGGCGCGGAAGCGGCCTGAACGTGAGCCTGACCGCCGGCGACGACCCTGACGGCGACTCCGGACCGGGAAACGAACAGGATGTGCCGGACCGCCGGATGGAACCGGACCTGGTCCTGGAACAGGAAGAGATCGGAACGAACATCATGAAAGCATTGAACAGTCTGCCGGACAATCTCCGCGAGACCATGCTGCTGCGGCATGTGAACGACATGCCGTATGAGCAGATCGCGCAGAAACTGGACTGCAAGGTCGGCACCGTGAAGTCCAGGCTGTCCCGCGGCCGCGAGATGCTCCGCGACTACCTTGCCGCCGCCGGGATCCTCCCGTCCTCCGGCGGGGTGCAATAGCTTCATCAAAAGGAAACTCATTCTGAGGCGAAAAAATGAACGACCAGGCGACTTCCCCCGGCTGCCCGGATTTGGAAACGATATCTGCGGTCTTCGACGGCGAACTTGAGCCGGACGAGATCCTGCGCACGCATCTCGGCTCGTGCCCGGAATGCGCCGGACGGCTGACGGATTATGAAACGATTCGCGGCGTCCTGTCCCGTGTCGTTGCATCCGAACCGGATCCCGGCCTGAACGCCCGCATCGCGTCGTTCGTCCGTGCGGAATCCGCCGGTTTCGTCCCCGTCGCCCCGCGGGAACGCGATTTCTCCAATTCACGCGCCGCGTGGGTCTTCCGGATCGCCGCCCTGTTCATCCTGACCGGCTTCTTCGTGTATCTCCTGATGGATCAGATGCACGCAAACCACGCGAAGAGCGGACGCATTCACACCGCATCGACCGGACCTGTGTATTCGTCCGGCAGGCAGGCCGCCTCGTTCGCTGCCGAGCCCGACCTTGGCGACTTTGTCCGGGCGCGGCTCGTTTCCAATTCGCCTTCGGAACGGCAATACGCCATTGACATCGATCCGGTCCTGATCCCCGCCGAACTCGACGGCATCCCGGAACATGAACGCATCCCCGTTCCGTTTTCCTTCGGTTCGGACGACGGCGCGATGCGACGGATCCCGCTGCACGGAGATCCGGCGTTCGATGCAATGCGGATCCTGGAGTCGATCCGGCGCGACCTGACCGCTTTGGACGTGCCGGGCATCTCGGTCGACACGGAAAGCCGCGGGACTTCGCTTTTTACCACGATCCGCCTGGAATCCGCCGACATGTTCGACATGAGCGTCACGAAGACGGACGGATCCTTTGAGCTTTTCCTGATGCGTGGAGAACCTTCTTCCGAAGACGTCGGCCCTGTTTTCCTTCGTTTCGAATTCTTCTGCGAATAGTCCTGTCCGCGGTCGGGCGTCGTTTCAAAAAGGAAGCTGTGATGATCCATAATCATCCGATCCGGCACGAACTTTTTCAGGGGAGAGGTAAAAAAACACATGAAAACTGAAAAAAAACGTTGTTTTTTCTTGAAAATAAGAAAAAAAGAGTTATTTTAAATTGAAAAAATCAGAATAACAGCCCGAACAAACTGTTTCCCGCTTTGTCTTGCGGAGATGCGGATAAAAAGGATGCATTTGTTCCAATAACCTAATCAGGAGGAGAAACATGAACAAAAAACTTTTTACGACAGCTCTTGCGCTTGTCCTGTCCGTCGGCGGATTTGCAGCTTCTTTGCAGGCCGATGACAACGTGCTTGAACTTAGCAAAAGCGGCACCTATGTCACAAAGACATTGGAGTTGATCGGCGAAGAGGGCATGTCCTCCGCTGAGGGGCTGAAAACGAAGCTCTCCCAGGCTGCCGAGGTGGATGGGAAATCGGTCGGATATCTTGTCGACAAAACGTTTGTTTCTTTGGATACGGCCATGGGATTCCAGCTTCCCGTGGGGCAGCCCATCCAGTTCGGATACGGCACGAATGCCAAAGATTTCAAGCCCAGAACAGTCACACTCAATGTTTCTGTCACTTCCGACCCCGGATACTACTCCGGATACAAGTCGGATGGATTCTTCCAGCTTGACTTCCCGGAAGATCCGTTTGACGGCACGATCGAAATCATGGTCATGGGCGAACCTCTGCCCGCCTCCACCGTGACGCTGCTCGTGGCTCTGGGCGCAGGCGCACTGCTCCTGCTCTACAAGAACCGCCGTACCCGCGACGCCGAACAGGCATGATCGAAGATACGGAACAGAACTCGAACGACGGGCAGGCGCCCGCCGATTTAAAGGATGAGTACCGGGCGGAAAACCGGTACTCTGTTCCATTTTCTGCCGAACATTCTCCTGAAAAACCGGGACGCGATCCGCAGGAGAACGGCTCGGAGAATGCCGGTGCTCCTCGTCTGTCGCGTGCGGAGCTGGAGGAATCGTACCGGAACGACCCCCGTTTGTCGAAGCTTTTTGAGCACAAAGAGGTCAAGGAAATAAAGAAGCCCAAAAAGCAGTATGTCAAGGTCGGCGGCATTCGTCTTACTCCGAAACGCGTCATAATCCTCAGCCTTTTTTTTCTGATCATCCTGTTTTGCATCGGCGGCAGCGTATATTATGCCTTCAAAGACATCGGCAAGTACAGGGATTACTCGCGTGCTGCCGCTTTGTATGAAGCCGGCGACTATGAGGCCGCAAAAGAATTGTTCGTCAAGGTGATCAATGAAGATCCGAATAAAGAGGAGGCGCTCGTCGCGCTGGCGCAGATCTTCCATTTCTACCGCGACTGGGGCAACGAGGCATTTTTCCGTCAAAGGATTATGCGCCTGAATCCGCTGAACCAGGATTATTTCCACGATTATCTTGAGAGCGCCTTCCGCGCCAGAAATTTCAGCTCGATCTATTCTATCCTCAATTTGAAGATTATGGAGAATCCCGATCTGCCTCCGGACGACGGAGCGCTCTATTTGATCTCCGCATTGCATTCCGGGCATGTGCCGAACGGCAAAGCTTTCTTTGAAGAGAGAAAGAAAGCGAATCCGGGGTATTTCACCGAAACGGAACGGGGGCGTTTCGCCGATCTCCTGCTGAACGGCTCCAATATGAACAAGGAGCAGGCGGAGAACCTGTTTTCGAAGCTTGACCAGTACCAGGACCCGCAGGTCCGGTTTGAACTGGACAATATGCTGCTGTATTTCTATTCAAAACGGAACGACCAGGAGTCTGACGAACGAATGGAACTTCTGCTGCTGGATTCCGTCAAGCTGAACGATTTTGCCGGCGCACCTCTGCTGGCCAACTATTACTTTCAGCATTACCGTTTCAAAGATGTGATCCGCATCTGCGACGAGTTCATGAAGAACAGATTGAATGCCGTCATGCCGATCCTGTATGGGGAAAGCGCCCTTCTGGACGGTCAGCCGGATTTGTTGCCCCCTATGGCTGAAAAAATCCGCGGTTTGCGCGGCCGCCAGTCGAAAATGATCTCCTCCTATCTGGATGCTCTGACCGCGTTCAGCGACGGGGATATCAAACGGATGCACAAGGCTGTGCTGGAATCCGGTTCCATGATCGATACGCCGCTGTTCTCCCTGATGAATCTGCATCTGGCGATCTATATTGATTCCCCGAAGGAGGTCCTGCTGACTCTCGGCAAGATCATGAGGGGGGCTCCTTTCCTGGATTTCCAGGCCCGCGCCCGGAGCTCTGCCCTGTTTTACCTCATGGAAAAAGTCGATGCGGACTTCAACGGCGATCCCGATCTGTTGACCAAGTGCGCCGAGATCGCCGCGCTGATCCAGACCCCGGAAGACGACGTATCGTTCCTCCGGCGCATTATCCTGCTTGACCATTTCAAGCGAAAAGTCATGACCGAAGATGAGCTCCTGAGCGCGCTCATGGCTTTCCCCGGGGATCCTTTCCTGCTGAAGATCGCGGCGGAGTTCTCTCTCTCCAGGAACCAGCCTGCCCAGGCTATGGAGTATCTTTCCGAATATCAGTCATCCGAGGATGAGACGGACGAGAAAGAGAAGTCGGTGGCTGTTCTGCATATCCTCGCGCTGGACCAGCTCGACCGCAAGGAAGACGCGCAAAAGGAGTTCAGGACGCTTGTCGAGAAAGAGAAAGACGGTCTTCTGCTCAATCTCTACTATGAATACTGCGTTGACAATGGCTATCTCGAGCCGTTGAAAGAGCTTGCAACGTGGCTGGAGGATTTGCCGAAGGATGCTGCGAACCGTGCTGCGATCCCGTTCGTGCGAGCTGAGATCCTTCTTGCCGAGGGACAAAAAGACCAGGCACTTGACCTGTTTGAGAAGAGCTCGTCGGACAATCCGAGGTTTGTCTTCCATGCGGCGTCCCGCCTTGCTGAAAATGGACGGCCCGATGCCGCGTTCAAACGGTATCTCTCCATCAGGGACTCTTATCCGGACAAGGCGCAGATCAACATCGCCCTTTCCGATCTTTATCTTGAAAAGGGCGACGAGAAGAATGCGCTTGCCTGTGCCCGTGCTGCCTGGGAGGAGAACCGGAACGATCTTCTGTCGCGGTATCTCTACGGGAAACGCCTTTTCGAGGCCGGACAGTATCAGGATGCCATTTCCGTGCTCAAATTCCCGCAATACCATGCGAGCTTCCCGCAGAAAATGCTCGATCTTTGGTCCCAGGCGATCCATGCGCAGATCAAGGACGATTTCGACCATGCGCGCTATACTCCGGCCGAGGAGAACATCAAGTATCTTCTGATCTATTTCCCCGAAGACAAGGCCGGCCTGGAGTATGCCGAAAGGATCCGCAGGATCCGCCGCCATGAAACGGTCGGCGGCAACGGATAACAACACCTGCTTTCCTGCTCGGTCCCGGCATTTGAAATTGATGCCGCTGTCTCCCGTATGCCCCTGCTGATACGGGGCAGGTTGCCCTGCTGTCCCGACCGGATGGTCGTGCCGGATATGATTCTCCATAAAAATGAAATCCTGCGGATTTTTACGGACTTCGCGAGACTTTTTCGGATTCTTTCTTTTTGTTTGGAATGTGCGGTTGACTTTCTTCCTTTGCGGCATTATAATAATGCATATCGTTTCATTTTTATTCACCCCGAAACGTCCGGAGCAAAAGCATGAAACACTTCATCCTCCCCGTTTGCATGGCTCTCGCGGTCGCGGCTGCCGTGGGATCCTGTGCGAACGAAGCCCAATCAACGCTTGAACCGCAGAAGATCAACATGAGCAAATTCACGGAAAAGAACGGATTCCAGCTCGAAGACAATGGCGTTGTTACGTCCGTCGTCTTCTATACGCCTGAAATCGTCCGCGTCACCAAGACCCCGGCGAACAGCACGAAAACGCCTTTTGTCACGCCAACAGTCATCCTCAAGCCCGAAAAAGTCCGGGTCGAGGTCAAGAAGACCGATGCCGAGGTTACGGCGAAGTCTCCCGCTCTGAACGTGATCCTGGACCGCAAGACCGGTGCGATCTCGTTCACCAAGCCCGACGGCACGCGCCTTCTTGCCGAGGATGCCGCAGCCCCGTTCAAGATGGCGCCCGTGGAGTATTCCAGCGGCAAGACGGACACCGTTACGGCCCGGTTCCGCATCGACGCCGACGAGGAAGTCTATGGATTCGGCCAGCCGCAGAACAACAAGTTCTCCCAGCGCGGCAGCAAGTTCCCGATCCACCAGGGCTACCGCTTCGTTTCCGTCCCGATGTTCCAGACTGTGAAAGGCTACGGCGTCTTCCTGGACAATCCCGCCAGCGGCGAGTTCGAGGAGAAGGACAATGTGCTGAACTTCATGTTCAAGGACGGCGAAAACCTGGACTATTACTTCATGTTCGGCGGATCCACCGACGGCGTCGTCGCGCAGATGCGCAAGCTCACCGGCGACAGTCCGATGCAGGCGCTCTGGACGCTCGGGTTCTGGCAGAGCCGCGAACGCTACAAAACGCAGAACGAGCTGATCGAAGTCGCAGAAAAATACCGCCAGCTCCATATCCCGTTCGACGGCATCATCCAGGACTGGCAGTACTGGGGCGAGGACAACGACTACTGGAATGCCATGCAGTTCCTGAACCCTGGTTTCTCCGAACCGAAGAAGATGTTCGACCGCGTCCATGAGCTGAACGGCCATGTCATGCTCGTGATCTGGCCCGACTTCGGACAGAAGACCGAGCAGTTCGACGTGATGAAGAAGAAAGGCTTCCTCCTCGACATCGACACCTGGCCGAACGATACCTCCGTCGGCGGTTCCGGCGGCGCGCGTCCCTACGATCCCTCCGGCAAGGAAGCCCGCGATATCTACTGGAGCTATGCGAAAAAGCTCCTGGACTACGGCCCCGATGCCTGGTGGATGGACTCCACCGAGCCGGACCACCACAACATCAAGGACGCCGATTTCGACCTCATGACCGCGCAGGGCACGTTCCGCCGCGTCCGCAACCTGTATCCGTTCTACACCACCGGCGGCATCTACGAGCATCAGCGCGCGGATTATCCCGACGGCAAGCGCATCTTCATCCTCACCCGCTGCGCCTATGCCGGCCAGCAGCGGTTCGGCACGAACACCTGGTCCGGCGACACCGTCACCAGCTGGGATTCCCTGAAGGACCAGATCGCGTGCGGCCTGAACATGGGCCTGGTCGGGCTCCCGTACTGGAACGCCGACATCGGCGGATTCTTCCTCTGGAACTACCCGAACCGCAGCCGTAACGTCGCCTTCGCCGAGCTCTACGCCCGCTGGATGCAGTTCGGCGCGTTCACGCCCATGATGCGCAGCCACGGCACGGACGGCCCGCGCGAAATCTATTATTTCGGCAAGGAAGGAGAACCCGTGTACGACTCCATGGTCCGCGCCATCAAGACCCGCTACGCGATCCTCCCGTACATCTACTCCATGATGCACGACGTTTCCGCCAACCGCGGCTCCATGATGCGCCCGCTTTTCGCCGATTTCGCCGCCGATAAAAAGACGCACAAGATCGACACGGAATTCCTCTTCGGCAAGTCCCTGCTCGTCGCCCCGGTCGTGAAGTCCATGTACCTCGCGAACAACCGCATCGACGTCTCGAACACGAAGAACTGGGACGTCTATCTGCCCGTCGGCTCCAAGTTCATCGACTTTCATTCCGGCAAATCCTACGAGGGCGGCCAGACCGTCACCGTCGCGGCTCCGCTCGACTATGTGCCGCTGTTCGTGAAGGCCGGCAGCATCGTCCCGATCGCCGAGCCGGTCGAATACGCCGAGCAGAAGAAGTGGGACGACCTTGAGATCCGCGTCTATCCGGGCGCGAATGGTTCCTTCACGCTTTACGAGGACGAATTCGACAATTACAACTACGAGAAGGGCGAATTCAGCACCATCGAATTCACCTACAAAGACGGTACGCTCACAATCGGCGACGTCGAGGGATCCTTCCCCGGCATGCTGAAAAACCGCACGTTCCGGGTCGTCCTGGTGAAGGAAGGCGTCGGTGTCGAGGAGACCCGCACTCCTGTTGAAAAGTGCAAGACTGTCAAGTACTCCGGCAAATCCGTCTCTCTCAAGCTCTGACGCCATCTCGTCAGTTTTTGTTCGACACTTCAAGCTGCCCGGTTGATCCGGGCGGCTTTTTTGCGTGGCGTTTCCGGGCATAACTGCGTTTGCCCCTTAAAAGAAAAACCTCATGGTCCCGCGAACGAGGCCATGAGGCTTTTCCCGTTTGTTTCAGCCGGTCATTTGACCGGGATGCGGTAGACCATGAAGCTGAACGGATCCTGTTTGGCTTCGAAGATGCCGGCGGAGATCTTCAGTGTGGAATCCTCGATCTTGACGAGCTCGGGATTCGCGAGGTCGTTCTTGTTCGCGAGGTCCGCGCCCTTGATGCCGGTCACGGAGACTTCCGCGCCGTCGGCGGCGTCCGGGATGTTGATGGAGATCGGGACGGTGGTCTTGCCGAGGTTGATGAACTTCACGATCACACTGTTGCCGTCGGCGGTTTCGTCGAGGACCGCGCCGCAGTAGCAGTCGGCGGGCAGGGCGCCGAGGCCGGAGAGATCGAGCGTGTGGGTGCCGGCGTTGGTGCTGTAGAGTTTCTGCACCATGTAGCTCGGCGTCTTCACGACCGTGGTGTTGTCGAACCAGATCATGTCGTGCGCCCACTGCCACGCATAGTAGTTGGAAAGCAGCGGGGCATAGGAGGTCATGCGGACGACGTCGGCATTGCGCTCGATGCCGGTCAGGAAGGCGGCCTCGCAGAGGGCGGCGCGGAGGGAGTTGGTCGGGTTGTCGTGGCAGGCGTATTCTCCGGCGAAGACCTTCGGGCCGTTGCGGTCGTACTTGTCATAACGGTCGATGTGGCTGAGGAACCACGCGGGATCGCGGTAATAGTGCTCGTCGACGAGGTCCGCCTTGAATTCGCGCATCTTCGGCCAGAGGTAGTCGAAATCTTTGCCGTCGGGATTGGGGCCGGAACTGCCGATGATCTTGATCTCGGGATATTTCGCGCGGATTTCCTTCAGGAAGATCGGCAGACGGTCGGTGTAGAGCGTGCCCCACTGTTCGTTGCCGATGCCCATGTATTTCAGGTTGAACGGCTCGGGGTGGCCCATGTCGGCGCGGACCTTGCCCCAGGTGGAGGTGACGGGTCCGTTGGCGAACTCGACGAGGTCGAGGCAGTCCTGAATATACGGGCCGAGCTGGTCGAGCGCGACCTGCGCGGTGAGGTCGGATGCGTCGTTCTGGAACTGGCACGCGAGGCCGATGTTCAGCACGGGCAGCGGTTCCGCGCCGATGTCTTCGCAGAACTGGAAGAACTCGAAGAAGCCGAGGCCGTAGCTCTGGAAGTAGTCCGGGGTCAGATGGTCGACGAAGGTGTTGTTCCAGCGGTTGCCGTTCAGCGGACGGTTGCCGACCGGGCCGACGGAGTTTTTCCACTGGTAGCGCTGGTCAAGCGTGGTGCCCTCGATGATGCAGCCGCCGGGGAACCGGAAGATTTTCGGCTTCAGGTCGGCGATCGCCTGCGCGAGGTCGTTGCGGAGGCCGTTCGCGCGGCCTTTCCATGTGTCTTCCGGGAAGAGTGAGATGTGGTCCATGTCGACCGTGCCCTTGTGCCCGTTCAGGAGGATACGGAACTTGCCGCGCGTCTGCGTGCTGACCGCCTTCACGTCCACCTTGTATTCCTTCCACTCGCGGCTGTTCACTGTGAACGGCGTGCGGGCCTCCATCGTGCCGTCCTCGCGGACGAACGCGGCGTCGAATTTGACCGGCTCGGTGGTGCCGGGCGCGAGGCGCGCCATCACCGACAGATGATAAGTCTTGTCCTTCTCGAACGCGAGGCCGCGGAATCCGCCGTTGTCAAGCGCGGTCCACTGGTCGCGGTGGGATTCGGCGGTCATGCGCGCGAAATGCGGATTGCGCGGGAACGGGACGTCGCCTTCACGGCCCTTGACGACCTCGACCTTGCCGTCCGTTTCCCAGCCGGAAAGCCCGTTCGGGAACTCGAAGGAACGGTTCTTGATGAGTTCGGCGTAGAGCCCGCCGTCCGCGGCGAAGTTGATATCCTCGAAGAAGACTCCGTACATGGTGGGACTGATGTCGAACTTGGTCTTAGCCGGATCGAGCGTGCCGGTCATGGTCTTGGGCGCGGCCGGATTTTGCGCATCGAGCGCGGCACCGGCCGAGAGGATGGCGGCCGCGGCGGTGATGCCGATGAGAGCCTTGTTTTTCATACGAACAATCCTTTCTGTTTGTGGAATGGAATGCATGAGAGACGCCCCGCCGGGGAAGCAGGACTTGTTTTGTTCGATAATGTAGCAGTGTTTTCCGCAAAAATCCAGTGGGAAAGACAAAGAATCATGGAAAAAGTGAAAGAAATTCCTTTCAGGCAGGATGCGGTCGGAACACGAAACCTGGCGTTTTTTCGTGAAAAAGACACGAAATGAATGAAAAATAACGGAATCAAACTTGATTTTCCGGAAAAAGAGTCTATATTATTAGATACGTTGAAACAGAAACCTTAATCCGTTCGTTCGGATTCGGTGGGTCGCAAGACCCGCATGACCGCGGGGTTTTCTTTCATGCACAGGGATTTCCGGCTGATATGCCGCCTCGTTTTTTTGTGATCCCGGCATGACGCAGCGATGGGGAAGCGACACTTCCGGCTGCGGAAAAAAGGACTCGCGTTCAGCCGATTTCCGGGACCGCGGACAGGGTGTCTGCCAGACAATAACCCCTCAACCACGAACGGAAAGACACAGGACACCATGGAAGGAAACGCGAGAGACATCAGACTCTACAGCGGGACATCGCATCCGAAGCTCGCCGAATCAATCGCACAGTGCCTGGGACAGCAGCTCGGCCACGTGACCGTGCAGAGATTCCCGGACGGCGAAATTTTTGTCCAGTACAAGGATACCCTGAGGAATGCGGACACATTCATCATCCAATCCACGTCCAATCCGACGAACGAAAACCTGATGGAGCTTCTGATCATGCTGGACGCCGCCCGCCGCGCGTCCGCCGCCAGAATCACCGCGGTGATCCCGTTCTTCGGATACGCCCGCCAGGACCGCAAGGACAAGCCGCGCGTGCCGATCACGGCCAAGCTCGTCGCGAACCTCCTGACGACCGCCGGTGCGAACCGCATCCTCGCCATGGACCTCCATTCCCAGCAGATCCAGGGATTCTTCGATATCCCGGTCGACCACTTGTACGGCGCCTCCGTCCTGATCCCGTATCTTCGTGAAAAGACCGACTCGGAATCCGTGATCGTCTCCCCCGACTCCGGCAGTGTGAAGATGGCGCAGTCGTTCGCCGACCGCCTGGGCTGCGGATTCGCGGTGGTGGCGAAACGCCGCCTCGACGCGAACCATGTGGCGTCTTCCCACCTGGTCGGCGACGTGAAGGGACGCACCTGCGTCCTGGTCGACGACATGACCAGCACGGCCGGCACGCTCTGCGCCGCCGCCGAACTTCTGAAGCGCGAAGGCGCCGCCCGCGTGCTTGCGGCGGTGTCGCACTTCCTGGCGCGTGAAGAAGCGTTCGAGAAGCTGAAAGCCAGCTGCATCGAAGAGCTGATCACGACGAACTCCGTTCCGACCGACCTGAAGGGCGACAGCGTCCACACGCTGGACATCGCCCCGCTCCTCTCCGAAGCAATCAGCCGCATCCATAACGGCGATTCCCTTAATTCGCTTTTTCAGCGCTGAGCGGAAAAGCATTTGAAACGAAAACGACAACCCACACATAACCGACACATTACACGAAAGGACCAAAAATGGCAAAAGTCAAACATGTGTTGAACGTGCAGGCGCGTACGGCCGGGACCACCAACGACGCACGCCGCCTGAGAAAGACCGGACTGATCCCCGCGATCGTCTACGGCAAGGGCATTGAGCCGAAGTGCATCTCCGTGAACGCCACGGAATGGCAGCTGCTCTCCCGCAACGAGCTGAACATCCTCTCCCTCGTCGAAGACGGCAAGGAAACGCTCGTCCTCCTGAAGGAAGTCCAGCACGACCCGATCCGCAACCGCACCCGTCATCTGGATTTCCAGGCCATCCGCATGGACCAGAAGATCAAGGCGCACGTCGCGGTCCGTCCCGGCCACGCTCTGCCCGCCGGCGCCTCCGCAGGCGGTCTGCTTGAGCAGAACCTCCACGAAATCGAAGTGGAAAGCCTCCCGCAGGACCTCCCCGAGGAAATCATCGTGGACGTCTCCGGCATGAACCTCGGCGACATCATCCACGTCGGCGATATCGCGATGCCCGAAGGCGTCACCGCTGTGACCCATGCCGACATCGTCCTCTTCACCGAGGTCGACGAGAACGCCGCAGCCGCCGCTGAAGAAGAAGCCGCCCCCGCCGAAGGCGAGGAAGCCGCCGAACCCGAAGTCATCGCGGAAAAGAAGACCGAAGAACGCGCCGCGGCCCGCGACGAACGCAAGAAAGCGGAGTAAACCTCCTGCTTTGTTTGCGATGCGGAAAAGCCTCCGGACGGAAGAACACGGAAAGGACAGCGATCCATGGCGGACGGAACACATCAGATCCGGCTCATCGTCGGACTGGGAAATCCGGACAGCAAATACGAAGGCACGCGCCATAACGCCGGATTCATGTTTGCCGAACGCCTCCTGACCAAGCTTCCACGTTCTTTCCAGAGAATCCACGGGTTCCAGTCCTACTACTGGAAAGGGACCTACGCCGGAGCGCCGCTGATCGTTCAGACGCCTTTGACGTACATGAACCTGAGCGGCGAAGCGGTGGCCCCGCTGATGCGGAGCGAAGGGATCGAGCCGGACGAGGTGCTGGTGGTCCATGATGACATGGACATCCCCCTCGGGCGGATCCGGATCCGCAAAGGCGGCGGCAGCGCCGGGCACAACGGGATCAAGTCGCTGATCGAAGAGATCGGATCGGAAGGATTCCACCGGATGCGGATCGGCGTCGGGCACGCGGAAAGCCGCGGGGACGTAATCGACTACGTCCTTTCGGAGTTCAGCGAAGAAGAACGCGCGATATTCGACCGGGTGCTGGGCGGCGCGGCGGAAGCCGCGGTCCTGATCCTGAGGCGAGGCATCGCAATGGCAATGAACCAGTTCAATCCGCGCGACTGGAGCGCGGACGAAGACGGCCAACCGAACAAAACAACAACAGAAACGTCTGTAAACAACAAATAAGAAACACCTGGAGGTGCACTCTTGAAAAAGTACGAAGCAGTATTCATCCTCGACCCGCGTAAAGTCGACGATGAGGGCAAGGCCTTTGCCGATCAGTTCGAACAGCTGATCAACGGCTGGGGCGGGAAGATGATCGAGAACGTCGCGATGGGCCGCAAGACCTTTGCGCGTGAGATCAAGAAACGCAAAGCCGGCTACTATTTCGATTTCGTGTTCGAAGTCGAACAGGCCAAGGAAGCGACGCTCCGCGATGAGTTCCGCCTGGACGAACGCGTCCTGCGGTTCCTCTCCATCGTCTACGACCGTCCGGAACACGTCCGCTCCAAGCTGGCGATCCCGGAACCGCTGACGACGGCTCCCGCGGCTCCCGCGGCCGATGCCGAATAATCAAACAGATTGAAGAAAGGAGGCGAGTCACATGGCTTCTCTGAACAAAGTGCTTTTGATCGGGAATCTGACCCGGGATCCGGAGCTCCGGTATCTGACGGGCGGCAATTCCGCCGTTTGCGAGTTCGGAATTGCGATCAACCGCCGCTTCATGCAGGCGAGCGGCCAGGAGAAGGATGAAACGTGTTTCCTGGAGATCGTTGTTTGGGGCAAACAGGCCGAGACTTGCTCCCGTTTTCTCCAGAAGGGCAGCACGGTCTTCATCGAGGGACGTCTGGTCTACGATCAGTGGACCGAAAAAGACACCCAGAAGAAGCGCTCCCGTGTCCGCGTGACGGCCGAACGCGTGCAGTTCCTTTCCGGACGCCGCGACGAACAGGGCGGAGTGCCCGGCGAAATGCCGCCGGAAGATGACGGCTATCAGCCCCGGCAGGGCGCTCCCCGTCAGGGCGGCTACCAGCCGCAGGGCGGCGGCTATCAGAACCGCGCTCCTCAGGGGCAGCCGTACCGCCGCCAGCAGTTCGACGAGCCGCCGTACAATCCGGCTCCGAACATGCAGCCCGGCCAGGGCGGCATGGACTCCGGTCCGGACCCGCTCGAAAACGTAGACGACATCCCCTTCTGATCGATCCAACCCAACCATTCAACAAACGAGACCCAATATGGCAATGCAACAGAAAAGACGCCACGCAAAGCGTCGCACCAACAAAGCGAAGATCTGCAGATTCTGCGAGAATCACGTGAACTACATCGACTTCAAGGACGGGGAACAGCTCCGCCGTTTCCAGACCGAAAAAGGCCGCATCCTTCCCCGCCGCATCACCGGCACCTGCCTGAACCATCAGAAGATGCTCAGCACGGCCCTGAAGCGCGCCCGTATCATCAGCGTGGCTCTCTAACCCATCAGCAAAGGAAACTCAATCATGGCACATGTCAAACTGATCCTCCTGCAGGACGTCGAAGACCTCGGCCTGGCGGGTGAAGAAGTCCACGTCGCGGCCGGTTATGCCCGCAATTACCTGATCCCGCGCGGATTCGCGACCATCGCGTCCACCGGCGTGCTCCGTCAGCTCGAAGCCCGCAAGGAAAAGATCGAAGCGAAGCGCAAAGCCGATTTCGAGGCCGCCCAGGCCCTCTCCGCCAAGATCGCTTCCCTCGACATCACGATCCCGATGCAGGCCTCCGAAGACGGTCACCTCTTCGGCTCCGTCTCCGAACGCACCATCTTCGAGAAGCTCGGCTCGATGGACGTTAAGGTCAACATCAACAAGATCCGTCTGGATGCTCCCATCCGCACGATCGGCGAATTCAAAGTCGACATCAAGCTCCACCAGAACGTCACCGCCGTCGCGACCATCAAGGTCGTTGGCGCCGCCTGATGCGCCGGGAGTGATTCATGCCTGATCGTTTTGATCATGCACAAGGCGCCGGGGCGGCGGGTTCCGGGGAGGATTCTTCCCGGAACGCCGTTTCGGCCGCTTCCTCTAGTAATACCTCCATCCCGCAGACCGCGGACTACGCGGACTACGAGATGGAACGTTCTGTCCTTGCCTGCATCCTGACCGATCCCGGGTGTGTCAACACCGTCACATCGATGCTCGGTGTGCGGATCCGTCCCTCGATGCAGGGCAAGAATGTTTCGGAAAGCGATCTGAGCGGATTCGCGCGGAACGCGAAGATCATGTTCCGCGATCCGAAGTATGCCGCGATCTACCAGAGCATTCTTGAAGTCAAAAGCAAGTCCCCCAACGACTCGCCCGACCTGCTTTCGATCGAGGACAATCTCCGCCGATCCGGCAAGCTCGAACTGGTCGGCGGCGTCGAAGCGCTTCTAGACATTCAGTCGTCCATTGGAAGCGTCGCGAACGTGGAAAACTGGTGCGGCATCCTGCGCCAGTGGGCCATGCTGCGTGAAATGATCGGCGCCTGCACGTCCGCGCTGCAACTCTGCCGGGAGCCAGGCGGAAAAGAGATCCATGAACTTCTGGACGGGATCGAACAGACCTTCTTTGCCGTCCGCAACGACTTCGTCCGCTCCGAGATCAAGAGCATCGGCGAACTCGTTTTCGAGGCGTTCGATTATTTTTACGCCCTCATGAACAAGCAGATCGAGCCGGGTATCCCGACCGGATTCCCCAGCCTGGACAATCTGCTCGGCGGCGGCCTGAAAAGACAGGAAATGGTCGTCCTGGCCGCCCGTCCGTCCATCGGAAAGACCGCACTGGCGTTGAATATAGCGCGGAATATCGCGATGAGAAACGTCCCGGACCCCCGCGTGGACATGCAGCCCGCGAACAGGGAAACAAAGAGCGTTGCGTTCTTCTCGCTCGAAATGAGCGCGGAACAGGTGGCGCAGCGACTCCTCTGCACCGAATCGGGTGTGCCGATGTCGTCCTTAGCGGACGGATCGTTCAATATCGAACAGACCGCCAGGCTTACATCCGGGGCGAAAGCGCTGAGCGGCGCAAAGCTTTTTATCGATCCGACCGGCGGATTGTCCATATTCGAGCTGCGCGCGAAAGCCCGCAAGCTGAAAGAGTCCGAATCCGGCCTGGACCTGATCATCATCGACTATCTGCAGCTGATGCACGCGGGCGAGGTGTCGTCCCGCGACGGCCGCCAGGTGGAAGTGTCCGCCATTTCCGGCGGGATCAAGAAACTCGCCAAGGACCTGAACGTCCCGGTCCTGGTGCTGTCCCAGCTGAACCGCGAAGTCGAGAAGACGCCGAACAACAAGACCGCGCGTCCCCGGCTGAGCAACCTTCGTGAATCCGGCTCTATCGAGCAGGACGCGGACGTGGTGATCTTCCTGCACCGCGACCGTGACGAAGCCAAGGAAAGCAATCCAAACAACCGCGATGTCGCCCGCAACGGGGTGGAATCGCTTCTTCTCGTAGAAAAAAACCGTAACGGAAAGACCGGCGAGGTGAAGGTGAACTTCTTCCCGAGCCTGATGGAATTCCGTTCGATCACACATAAATACAGCGAACAGGACATCCCGGCCAACATGAAGCAGAAACCGGAATCCTGAAAATACGTTGATACACCTCGGAGAACGAAACCATGACAATCAAACGGCTTGTGACAGTGTTGGCAATGCTGGCAGCCGCATCCGCGTTCGGCCAGAGCATCGATCGGGTCGTCTTCCGGCAGCAAGGCGCGTATCCTTTCCCCGAAGACATTTTCGAGATGAACACGCAGACGAAAGCCGGAATGCCGTATTCCGAACGCACCGTCAATGAAGATGTGCGCCGTCTTTTCTCTCTGGGGATGTTCGAGGAAATCGATTCCAAGGTGAATGACCTTTCCAATGGCAACAAGGAAGTCGTCTTCATCATCTATGCGAAGCGGAACGTATCCGAAATCTCGTTCAAGGGCAACCGCAAGTTCAGCGACAAGGAGCTGATGAAGCTCGTCAAAATTCGCACGGACATGCCGTTGAACGACGCCCTGCTGATCGAATCCACCCGCGAACTGCGGAAATTCTACGAGGACAAAGGATATACCGAAGCCCAGGTCGATTCTACACTGGAGGCGGACGGCGACAGCAGCGTGAAGGTGATCTTCAGGATCGCCGAGCATCTGCGCGTCCGGATCGACAACGTTGAGTTCGAGGGGATGAACGTCTACAAACCGTCCGAGGTGAAGGACCTGCTGGAAACGCGGTATTTCCTCGGCAGTGCCAAATGGCTCTCGTTCATGCCCTGGGGCTGGATCGGGCTCCCGCCGAATTTCGGGCTCTATGACAAGGACTTCATCACGCGCGACAAGCTGCGTCTGCGCGAACTCTACTGCCAGAAGGGATATCTCGATTTTAAGGTCACCGATGTGGCCGTGACCGAACACGAGGACGATCCCGAGCTGGTCGATGTGAAATTCGTGGTGGAGGAGGGCGAGCCCTATTTCATCAACAGCATCCGCATCGTCGGCGCGCATGAATTCACGGAAGAAGAGTTGCTGCCCCTGCTTTCCGCCCGCGAGGAAAACGTGTACAGCAGCGCCCGCGAAGAACGCGACATGAAAGCGCTGGAAGCGAAGTATTCTCCGCTCGGCTTCGCGGATTTCCAGGTCAGGCCCGTACGTTATCCCGACTACAGCACGCACTCCGTGGACGTCGAATATGAGATCGTGGAAGGCACCCAGTACACGATCGGCGAGGTCTACATCTCCGGCAACCGCTGGACCAAGGACTATGTGATCCGCCGCGAACTGCCGTTCGAAACCGACGACCTGCTCGACAAGGAGCTGCTCGACATCGCAAAGAGCCGCCTGATGGGCATGGGGTATTTCCAGTCCGCGAACGGCGAGGGGGACGGCGTGGAGATTCTGTCCATGGATTCGCCCGAACCTGGAAAGAAGGACGTCTATGTGAACGTTGAGGAAAAACAGTTCCTCGGCGGCGACATCGGCTTCGGATGGAGCGATTCCGACGGACTTGCCGGATCGATCCAGTTGTGGCATTCGAACATGGACATCACCGATCCGCTGAACTGGTTCACGGGCGGCGGCCAGCGCCTCAGGATCGGCGCCCTTGTCGGCCTGGAGCACTTCGACGTACAGACCGACTTCACGGAGCCGTACCTCTTCGGCATCCCGCTGCGTTTGGACCTCTCCGGCTACTGGCGCGAGGTCCTGTACGAAGACTGGAACGAACAGCGTCTCGGATTTACCATTTCGCTCACGAAGCGCATCTTCGATGACTTCACCTCCATTACCGGCGGCTACACATTCGAATACGTGCGCATCCTTGACATGGACAAGAAAATGGGGCCGATCTTCCAGGACGCCGTGGGCGGCGAACGAGTCGGACGCGCCTTCCTCTCCATCAACCGCGATACACGCAACAGCATCATGAATCCGACTTCCGGCTACGATATCGGCGCGTACACCTACCTGACCACTCGCGGTCTCGGCGCCTCCAACGACTACTACAAGTTCGAACTGCGCGCCATCAATTACTTCCCGTTCCTGCACGACTGGTTCGTCCTGACCACCGGCGCGAAGATCGGGACCATGGGTACGTTCAACGGCGACCGTGTACCTCTGTATGACCGGTACTTCCTGGGCGGCGGCGACTCCGTGCGCGGCTTCCCGTACCGCAGCATCGGCCCGGTTGACAACAATGACGACAATTACGGCGGCGAGTTCATGTACCTCTTCACAGCTGAACTCTCCCACCCGATTTACAAGTCCCTGCGCGGCGCATTCTTCTGCGACGTCGGCGACGCCACCAGCGCGCGCTTCGGACCGATCACGCAGCCGAACGTCGGTGTCGGCTACGGCCTTCGCATCATGATCCCCGGGATCGACATGCCGATCCGTCTGGACCTGGCGTACCCGATCGTCTGCAATCAGGAGGGCGTGTCCAGAAAGCTGCGCTTCCATTTCAATATGGGATTCTCCTTCTCGCCGCTCGGACGGTAACGGAGAACGGATCACGACATTTCTTTGCGGCGGTTTCGGAGTTTCTCCGGCCGCCGCATTCGTTTTGATGCGGGGAAAGTGCAAAGTTTTCCGTTCTTTTTTCATTTTTTCCTTGCAGGATAAAAAAAAGAGGTTATATTATTCTATTCAAGTATAAAGACCGGCGGATTCCTGATGTGGATTCCCTCGGTTCTGCGCACGCGACAAAACAGGAACAAACCATTCATGAAACGCTTTTTTCTGAACATATTTGCGATCATGGCCGCAGCGGTGGTCCTGACCGGATGCCGGTCGGATTACTCGAAAAACGCCGTGGAGCGTGCGCGCGCCTACGCATTGGACAATTTGAAGGGGCTTTCGGACAATCAGCGGAATTTCATCCGGTATACCCAGCCGGTGATCTATGAAAACATCGTCTATCCGCGCTATGTGATCCCTCTGGACACGGGGGCGGGCCATGTCGAAATCGACGACGTGCGGCATTTCCCTGTCGCTCCGCAACATGACCTGATGCACAGCTGCGTGGTGTGGAATCCGCCAGACCTCGGCGCACGCGTTGTGGTCGTGGGCGAGGGAGAACGCTCCATGATGTTCTGGGAGCCGTACCGTGTGCTCGTGAAACGGTATGATCCCGGCGACACGGGACTGAAAAAAGCGACCAGCGATGCATCGACATTTGTCCGCAACAACATGCAGTATCTTTCCACGGCCGAGCTCAATCGGGTACGGTTCGACAACCCGGAGACGGTCTATACGCGGCTTCCCGTCGACCCGGAGGACCCGGACCAGGACGATCTTTCCGCCTGGGAGGAATTCATGAAGGAAAAGAACGGCAATGAAAAAGTCTCGCCGTATACGCAGCTTTCCCTCATGTGGCCGGCGGACGATCCGCTTCAGTGCATCGTGGTCACCGGATTCTCAACAAGCGGCACGTTCAATGGATGGAAACTCCGTACGGCGGAGCTGATGGACGTGAACAAGCTGAATAACGCACGTCTGACACGCGAGGAGATCGACGCGATTAAGAAGACCTATTCCTCGCGCAATCTCGTCTTCCCCTCCAAATCCGATCCGGTCCGCAATCCGTTCGACAGGCCCGACTACGAAAAGGCGCCGCACAGCGGCACATTCCGGTATTGATGGTGCGCCCATGATGAACAGCATGACAGGATTCGGTCGCGCCGAAGGCGTCGACCACGGTGTGGCACTCCGTTTCGAGATTTCGTCCGTGAACCGCAAGCAGTTCGACGCGAAATTCTCGCTGCCGAAGGAGCTCTCGATCCACGAGGGCGTCCTGCGGGCGCATCTCGCGAAACGTCTCACGCGCGGGTCCATCATGGTCCGTGCTGAACTGAATTATCTTGAGGACGCTCCGGCCGCATCCCGCATCGACCATGCATTCCTGAACACCGTGATCCGGGAAGCGCGCGCCGCGGCGGAGAAGAACGGCCTGGACGCAGCGCTGAACATCAGCCAGATCCTGGCGGTGCCCGGTGTGGTCGTCCCCGTCTCCGCGCTCAGTTCGAACCCGGAATTTGAGACGTTCATGCTTGGTGTGTTCGACGAGGCCCTGACCCGCCACATCGAAATGCGTCGGACCGAGGGCGCCGCGCTCGAACGCGACATCCTCGCCCGCATCGGTGAATTCGAGGCCATCGTCGCGAAGATCCGGACGCTTACGCCCGGTCTGCCCGAACAGCAGGCCGCCCGCATGCGCGAACGCCTGAAGGACGCCGGATTCAACGCCGAAGCCGACGACGAGCGCATGCTCCGCGAATTCGTGATCTTCGCCGACCGCCTGGACGTGACCGAGGAGCTGACGCGCCTGGATGCCCATTTCAGCCATTTCCGTTCGCTTGCAGCAGGCAGCACCCCCGGCCGCTCGCTTGATTTCCTGATGCAGGAGATGTTCCGCGAGATCAATACGCTCGGAAACAAGGCGGGGACTGCCGAAATCTCCCCGCTCGTGGTGGAGATAAAGACCGGGCTGGAGAAAGTCCGCGAACAGATCCAGAACATCGAATGACCGCGCCGGGTTTCATATGCCCGGCGTTACGCCGAATATCAGAAAGGAACGACCTCATGAACACCTGCCCGAAAAATCAGCCGCAGTCGCCTGAACTCGCCCGGATCGACGATCTGGTCGAACGCCTCTGCGCGTCATACGCCGACGGGATCGGGGTGAACCACTCCGAGGGGCTGAACTTGCCCCGCGAGGCCGAGATCCTGGAGCTCCTGCACGACCTGATCGAGCTCATCTTCCCCGGATTTGCCGAACGCGAGGCCGAGTCCGCCGACACCATCCGGTTCTCTATCGGCGACCTGCTCATCCGCTCCCATCACCGCCTGACCGATCTGCTCTGCCGCGTGTTCCGTTATACCTGCAAGACCGCCGATGAAAACTGCGACTGCAAGGGACGCGCCGCGACCGTGGCGGGCGAAGTCCTCGCCGAACTGCCCGGCATCCGCGACATCATGAAGACCGACGTGCAGGCCGCCTACGAGGGCGACCCCGCCGCACGCAATAAACAGGAAGTCATCATGAGCTACCCCGGGCTGCGCGCGATCACCATCCACCGCATCGCCCACACGCTCTTCACGCGCAAGGTCCCCATGATCCCGCGCATGATGAGCGAATACGCCCATCGCATCACTGGGATTGACATTCACCCCGGCGCGAAGATCGGCCGCGCGTTCTTCATCGACCACGGCACCGGCGTCGTGATCGGCGAGACCGCCGAGATCGGCGACAACGTGAAGCTGTACCAGGGCGTTACGCTTGGCGCGCTGTCGTTCCCGAAGGACGCCTGCGGCATGATCATCAAGGGCGCGAAACGCCACCCGACGATCGAGGACAACGTCACGATCTACGCCGGCGCCACCATCCTCGGCGCGGTCGTGATCGGAAAGGGCTCCGTGATCGGCGGCAACGTGTGGCTCACGCACTCGACCGAGCCCGGCACGCGCATCACCATCGCGAAGCCCGACCTGACCTGCGAGACCAAGCCGCGCACGTAAATTCGTCCCGTGAAAAAGTGCGCTGTCCGCATTGTTCACGACGGTGCTGGACCATTGCGACGACTGAGGGTGTTTGACCGTCCAGCGTCAAACAGTTTGATGCCACCCGCTGTCCGTCGACCTCGATAGACTTCGGTCCGGTCGCTTTTTTTACGATATTTTCTGTGATTATTCGTGTTTTGTCATGATAAACTCCTTGACTTTTTTGCTTGAAGATGTATCTTAGTTATAACATTGTATAACCAAACGGAGGCACATGATGATAAAATCTTTGGTCAAACATGGCAACAGTTCGGCAATTGTAATCGAAAAACCGATTCTGAGCCTGTTGGGCGCGACCTCTGACACTGCGTTCGAAATGATCACGGACGGGAAGTCCCTGATCCTCACGCCGATTCAGGATGCTGTGCGCCACAACAAATTCCGCAAATCGGTGGAAAAGACGGGCAAACGCTTTAACAAGACCTTCGAGGAGCTTGCCCGTTGAAAAAGGATCCTCTTTTCCTGACCTTCGCGGAAATCATCGAAATCCACGATTATCAGATCGAACGCTTCGGCGGTTCGGACGGGCTTCGCAGCGTGGAGATGCTGAAATCGGCTATCGGAATGCCGTCTTCAACGTTCTCCGGCGAATATCTGCATCCGACCATTCCGGAGATGGCGGCAGCATACCTGTTCCACCTCGTCGAGAACCATCCATTTCTTGACGGGAACAAGCGTGTCGGCGCCATGGCCGCGCTTGTGTTCCTTGATCTGAACGGATTTGACTTCGATGCAACGGATGAACAGTTCACCGACCTGGTAATGCGTGTCGCCAGCGGAGAAATGCTCAAATCCGAGGTCGTTCTGTTTTTTCAGCAGCATTCTCATGGCAAATGACGCGTTACATGTGCGTCATGTGAAAGAAAAGCGTGCTGTGCGCCGGGTCGAAGAGAGTCATTACGCCGTAGGGCGCTCCCTGCTGCTGGAGCTCGCCGTCATAAGAATACGAATAGAGCAGAGTCCGGTCCTTCAGCCCCATGACGTCGATCACATAGCGCCGTTCCTTTTTCTTATAGTCCTGATAAACGTCGTCGGATGCGAACGTGTACTTGTCCTGCGACACCGGATACCAGTCGTATTCGGCGAGGATGTTCTGCGCGGCCTCCTCCGTCAGGACGACGAATCCGGAGAGGATGACGTCGTAGTCGGAAGGCGAGGGGACCAGGGCGGCCAGAGACAGGAGCCTCACGTTGTTCTTTCCCTTCACCGCCCATTCGCAGGCGACCACGTTCGGGCCGAACGTGAGCTTGCTCTTTTGGGTAAACGCGGCATAATCCGTGCTGGACGAGATCAGCTTCTCCGAATGGTCGGTGCAGGCATCGATGATCGCGAGATAGACAATGATGTTGAGGATGCACAGGACCGTGACGCCGAGGCAGCCGAGGCAGGAAAACGCCGCGCAGGACAAGCGCTTTTTCTTTTTCGGCGGACTCGCGGGACCGGACGGGGATGCGGGAGCAGTTGCTGACATAATCGGACTCCTGTGTGTGTTCAGACTATTTCCCTTTCAGGTAAGGAACCGTCACCTCTCGCCAGTCCGAACTGCGCAGATGGAAGTAGAATCTGTTGTGTTCCGCATCGAAGAGGATCATCCCGGCATACGGGCTTTCCTGCGTCGCCTTGTTTCCGAACGCTTCGGAATAAAGCAGCGTCCGGTCTTTCAGTTCCATCGAGTCGATGATTTCGAGCTGTTGTTTTCTGATGTTGTCGGCATCGGCGGCAGACGCGTCCGCGGGATCGTTCGGTGTTACCGGTTGCCATTCGTATTCGGCGAGGAGTTTTTTCGTGCCGTCCTCCGTGACGATGACATAGCCTGAGATGGTATAATCGAAATCGGTCGGAGACGGTGCCAGCACGGACAGGATCACGTGATCCCTGTTGTCTTTTCTCCGCAGATCCCATTTGCACGCAATCGCGTCCGGGCCGAACGAGAGCTTGTTCCAGCCGGTCAGCTCGTCACAATCGAGGCTGGTCAGGAGATGTTTCTCCGAATGGTCGATCGTCGAATCGGCGACCTTCAGGGAGATCAGAAATCCCGCGATCCCCAGGAAGGAAAGCGCAAGGAAAGCGATGACGGATACCAGCAAAGGTGACAATTTCTTTTTCCTGATCGGATTGGTCTGAGCTTTCATGCGCAGATTCCTTCGTCGCTATACCACATGAGTATATCTTTGTGTTTTTCGGATCCTGACATCAATATATCACATAAAAACAAGATATCAAGATGTTATTGGTCTTTTTTTTCGGCGGCATCGATGATTTGATTGCAAAAGAAAGCTCCGGCATGGTCAGTATGCCGGAGCTTCGTGTTTTCTTGTCCTCTCCGATAATGCCGGGGAAGGGGGATTTTTACTTCGCGGGGGAGAGGCGGTAGAGCTTCGTGGCGTGGCACGGGAGCTTTTCGCAGGTGAACGTGCCTTCCGCGGTGCCGACTTCCTTTCCTTCCCACAGGTCGCGGACGACGACCTTGCCGGAGAATCCGAGTTGGGCGAGATTGACCTTGATGTCGCTGGTCTCGGGGGAGGGCTGCTCGAACGCCTTTTCGTCGAGCACGAGGAATTTCAGGCGGTTGCGGGAATCGCTGTTGTCGACGAGCTTGACCTTGGACTTGAAGGTGTCGTAGCCTTCCGGGAGCTTGTAGACGATGAGGGAGAGCGCGTGCGTGCCGATGCCGTCGATCTCCTGACCGTCGCTGGTGAGGCCGTTGCGGACCGCGCCCCATCCGGCGTGGGCGGAGGACCACTGCATGTCGACGAGCTTCTTCGTGCCGGCGGGACCGGAGATCTCGGGCTGGATCCAGGCGGAATGGCTGTAGCTGGAGCCATAGCCGTTGTCGACGACGGCGAGCGCGAGGATCTTCGAGCCGCGGATGTTTGCGGAGATTTCCTCCTCAGGGACACCGTTCAGTCCGATGCCGTGGCTTTCGACGATGGCTTTGCGGCGGTCGTACTTGTTGTACTCGGAGGTTCCGGTGTTGAAGAACGCGAGGTACTTGTCCTGGCTGCCGGGGACGTCGGCAGTCCAGACGATCAGGTCGCCGTCCTGCATGAGCTGGCGGTTGTTCTCGCTGTTCTGGTTGATCTCGATGACTTCCTTGTTCGTGAGGAGTTTCAGCGTCCAGTCGTCGAGCTTGGTCATGTCCGCGCCGAGGATGAGCGGGGAACGGGCGATCGACCAGAGCGTGAAGCAGAGCTGCTGTTCGTCGTGCGTGAAGTTGGTCGGGCGCGTGAATTCGATGATGCCGAAGGGAAGCATGTCGGCGTCCGGCCAAGAGCCTTTGATGCGGTAGGGTTCCCAGCGGTGCAGGCGGCCGAACATGCCGCGGAGAGGTTCCCAGCGGTCCCAGAAATCGTCGGAGACACGCCACATGTTCGCGTGGCGGTCGGCGTGCTCGCCGTTCTGGATCGGGGTGTCGCCGGGGGAGAGGCTGAGGATGATCGGGCGGCCGCACTTGTCGATGGCTTTGCGGATGCCCTCGATCTCGGCGGTGGCGTACGGACGGGAGAGGTCGTCGATCTTGATGAAGTCGAGGCCCCACTCGGCGAACTGCTCGAAGACGGAATCATAGTATTCCTGCGCACCGGGCTTGCTCATGTCCACGCCGTACATGTCCTGGTTCCACGGGCAGGTGCTGCGCATGTTCACGATGTCCTGCGCACGGTAATCCGTTCCTTTGACCTTCGTATTTTCGCGGACGGCCTGACGCGGGATGCCGCGCATCAGGTGCACACCGATCTTCAGGCCGCGTTCGTGCATGTAATCGGCGAGCGGTTTCAGTCCCTTGCCATCTTTCGAGGACGGGAAGCGTCCCGGCGCGGGGATGAAGCGTCCGTACTCGTCCATGGCGAACTCGTGCCGGATGTCGCTCTGGAATCCCTTCTGGTTGTCGTTGTACCACTGGTGGTCGATCACGAAGACGTTCCAGCCGAAGGGCTTTAACTGCTTGATCATGGCTTCCGCCTGTTCCTTCGCCTGAACCTCGGTGAGGCTGAGGCCGAAGCAGTCGAAGCTGTTCCAGCCCATCGGCGGGGTCGGCGCCCAGTCGTGGAAATCGGCCGCGGAAAGGCTCGCCGCGGCGGCAAGAGCGACGCTTGCGGCGGAGAGATAGCGCATCGTGAGTTTCATGGATGTACCTCCTGAAGAAGATGTGTTGGATATTTGAGTTTGACTTGAGGCGGGAAAAGAATCGGTCAAAAATATACCATGCAAAGACGATTCCGCCATATTAGTTTTAGACAAAAGTATATATTATTTGCTCAAACTTGAAGATGATGATGCGGAAATAACGTTACAAAACTGTTGCTCAATCCGCCTTGGCATGCTTCGAGAACTCGCAGCCGCAGTAGTTCTGGCGGTAGAGATCGAGCTTGCGGCAGAGTTCGAGCGAACGCAGGCCGCCGCCGCCTTTTTTGAAGTCCCACGGCTCGAACAGATCGCCCCATTGCGCGCCGATCGTGTGGATCATGCGGGAATCCTTCTGCGGGCTGAGCGTGAGCGTGGTCGTGAAGTGCGCGCCGAGTTTTTCCGCGGCCAGCGAGGCGCGGGTGAGCTGCCATTGGAAACACCGTCTGCATCGCGCGCCTCGTTCCGGGCAGCTGGCGTAATCCGGCACGACGGACACGAATTCAAGCCACGCGGCATGGTCCCACGGATCGGTCTCCACATGCAGTCCGTAGTAGTCGGCGAGCGTCTTCAACGCGTCCAGACGCCGCAGATACTCCGCCTCGGTGTCGAGGTTGGAGTTCGAGAACAGCAGGGTGATCCGCCGACCATCGTCCAGCACGGGCGCGATGCTACCCGCGGCGCACGGGCCGCAACAGCAGTGCATCAGGAGCGGGATGCTGGGATCGGTATGTTTGTCGTGAGGGCAGGGGAGCATGATCGTGAGGCCGTTTTTTTATTGCATTTTCAAAAAAATATAATCCTGCCGGGAACAAAAATCAAGCAAAACGGTCAAAGTTTAAGAGATATTGACGAAGCATGTTTGCAAAAACATGCTTTAAGAGCTATATTATTATATTCAGTGCTTTGTCAGTGATCTTTCTGGAGATTCAAACCGGAGCAGAAAAAGATGCAGGACACCTACGAGAGCAATTATATCTTTCCACGGAGAATGCTGTTTTATCATGCGAACCGTTCGGCGCTTCTGGTTCGCGGACTTGTCTTTTTTGTCCTGGGCCTGATCGGGCTTTTCCGTCCGATCGGCAGTTTGGCCGCGGTGACCGTCATCCTCGGTATTTTCCTGCTGCTGGACGCCATGGGCGCATTATTCCTGTCCATCGCATGCCGTCAGGTCTTCGGTTTCATCTGGTCGCTTCTGCTGTGCGCATCGGGCATCGCCATGATCGTCCGGCCGGTGGAGGCGGATGTGCTGATCGCGATCATACTTGGTGTCTGGCTGATCATCACGGGCGTGAACGAACTGATTTCCGTCCATGTTTCACCGAGCAAGATGTTTCTGTCCGGATCGGGCATTCTTTCCATTCTGATCGGGATCCTGCTGGCCGTCGCGCCGTTCGCCGGACTGGCGGCTTTTTCCACGATCGTGGCGGTCCTGCTGCTGATCTCGGGCATGGAAATGCTCGTGCTGGTATTCGGTCTGCGTGTGCCGGGATTGAACGGCGGAAAAGGGAACAAACAGTAAAGACGGAGATGAAACAATGAAAGATCAAACGTGGGAAAAACTCTATTCGATTCCTCAGAAACTGTTTTCGTTTCACGCTACGCGCCTTGTACTGCTGCTCCGGGGACTGGTCCTTTTTCTCATCGGTCTGTGCGGCGTGTTCAATCCGACCCTTGTCCTGACCATCGTCACGATGGTCCTCGGCGGCGTAATCCTGCTCTTCGCGATTGCGGCGTTTCTGATGGCGTGGAACAGCGGTCGCGTTTCCGCTTCGCTCCTGGTGCTTTTCTTCCTGCTTGGCCTTGCCGGAGCAGGGCTTCTGATCTATCCGCTGTATTTCGACATGTTCCTTATGATCGTCTGCGGCGTGTGGCTGATCTTCGCCGGCGTCTGGAGCATCCTTTCCGTGCAGAAACGGTTCGGAGAGCTGATCCTGCCGATGCCCGGACTGGCCGCGGCGCTGATCGGCGTCCTGCTAGTCGTCGCGCCGTTCTTCGGCGTGGCCGCCATCTCCTGGACCGCGGCTCTGCTGATGCTGCTCTTCGGTGCGCAAATGCTGATGCTCGCGATCGGGCTGGACGCCGGGAAATGGGTGATCCCTGACGGCAGACACAAGCGCTGAACCCGACGCGAATCGTTTTTCTTCTCCCGGAATCTGAAGTCGCCGGACAGGTCATTTTTTTGCATAATGTTCTCCTGAGGGATTTCCGTGTCCGGCTGGACGGACCGGGCTGTCTTTTCTTTTACGAAAAAAAAGCGCTGTTGACTTGATATTCCGTTCAGAAACGGTATAGTAAATAGAAAAAATATTATTCCGTTCATCTTCATGGAGACGGAGTATCATTTCAACCCTTGTCCAAACAAGAAAGAACGATCCCATGAAAACCTGTTTCACCTCTGTTTCCGCCGCGACGATCCGGATTTCCCGGAACCGTGTCTTCCGCGGACTTCCAGTCATCTTTGCCCTGCTCATGTCCGTGGTGTTCTGCACCGCCCTTACGCCCGGCGATGAATGCAAAAGCGGATTGGCCGCGTTCGAAAAGAAAGACTACGAGACGGCTGTGAAGCATTTCACGGACGGCGCGGTCGAAGGCGACCAGGCGGCGCGGCTGATGCTCGGCCTTTGCTACAATGAAGGCTACGGGGTCAAAAAGGATGAGGAAAAATCCCTGAAACTGTTTCGGGAATCCGCGAAATCGGAGGACGGGATCGCGTTGCTGTTCCTCGGCATTGCGACGATGGACGATGAGGACAATGCGGAGGGGACGGAGTATTTGAAAAAGTCCGCGGACAAAGGGTGCACCGTGGCGCAATTCCAGGTGGCCAGCCTGTATCTGGAAAAGGAGGATGAAGCGAAAGCACTGGAATACTTCAAGAAAGCCGCGGCACAGTCCATGACGGACGCCAAAACCCTTGTGGATTACATTCCCGGGATCAACGAAGCGTTCAAGAATCAGGATCTGAAAATCAAGCTGAAGTCGGAGAATGCTACGAACTATGCCATCGTTTACTCCCAGATCATGGTCGGCAGCGCCTACAAAGGCGGTCTTTTCGGCGTCAAAAAGGATGAAGCCAAGGCGGAGGAATGGTATGCGAAAGCCCGGAAGAACGGCTGGGATGACGGAAAAAAGAGCACATCCTCCAAAAACGACGGCATGGGAGGTGCGGACGAGTACGAGAAAGGCGTCGATGCTTTCAAGAAGAAAGACTACGCAACGGCGGTCGAACACTTCAACAAGAGTGTGGACGCAGGCAACGGGGAAGCGATGCTTATGCTCAGTTATTGCCTGTCGAACGGCTTCGGCGTGAAAAAGGACGAAGCGAAAAGCGATAAACTGACGGAGGCTGCTTCGAAATCGGGGAACAGAAACGCGCTCGCTGTTTTCGGTGCGGCCAAGTGCGGGGAGGAGGGTAAGAAAGAGGAGGGGATGGCGCTGCTGAAAGAGTCCGCGGGCAAAGGATGCGCCTATGCACAGTTCATGCTGGGGACGTTCTACTCCATGGACGACGACGGGGAACACGCCGTGGAGTATCTCTCCATGGCGGCGACTCAGCTGATGACCGAGGAAGAGGTCATATTCGACCTGATTCCCGAAATGACGGACGCGCTGAAGAAACAGGCGCTGAACCTCAAGTTGACGAGCAGCAACATCACGAACATCTCCATCGTCAACTCCCAGATCATGCTCGGCTCGGCCTACGGAAAGGGGCTGTGGGGAATCGAGCAGGACAAGGAAATTGCAAAGGAATGGTTCAAGATCGCCGGAAGGAACGGCTGGGTCGATGCCGACAAGGCGATCAAAGCGCTCGAAGAATGAGGAGACGAAGCCTCTGCTCCGATAGTGCCGGTCTTCGCTCCGGCACACACTGCGTGTGTCGGGCAGTGCCTGGCTTTGCTCAAGCACACACTGCGTGTGTCGGGCAGTGCCTGGCTTTGCTCAAGCACACACTGCGTGTGTCGAGCAGTGTTTGGCTTCGCTCAAGCACGAGAATTAGAAAAACACAGCATCAAAAAAGCCTCCGTCGCTCGTAATGAGGACGGAGGTTTTTATATTGTTGAACGTGTGTCGGGCAGTGCCTGGCTTCGCTCAAGCACACAATGCGTGTGTCGGGCAGTGCTTGGCTTCGCTCAAGCACGTATGTTCGAGCGGAGCCGGACACTACTTCAGCACTGCTTGCAGTGTTATTTGCAGTATTTCTCGAGGTAGGGGCGGATGGCGTCGGCCCAGATTTGATAGCCCTTGGCGGTCGGATGCAGGAAGTCCGCCATAATGTCGCGTTCGAGGATGCCGGTCGGGGTCAGGAACTTCGGTCCGAGGTCTTCATAGAAGACGGTCTTGTTGTCCGCGAAGCCTTTGATGATCTCGTTTGTGGCGGCGATCTTCGGACGGTTCTGGTCGTTGGGCGTGTTGCCCGCGGGGAAGATGCCGAGGAGCAGGATCTTGGCGTTCGGGGCTTTTTCCTGGATTGCCTTGACGCAGAGGCGGATGCCTTCGGCGGTGGCAACGGGGCCGCCCTGGTTCCAGCCGAAGTTATTGACGCCGATCAGGAGCATGACGAGCTGCGGGTCGATCTTGGAGAAGATGTCGGTCTTTTCGATCACGTACAGGCAGTTCTGCGTGCGGTCGCCGGCGAAACCGAGGTCCAGCGGGTGGTACTTCGCAAACTCGGCGTCCATGACGCTCTTCCCGGCCTGTTCCCAGAAATGGGTGATGGAGTCGCCTACCATGACGAACTTGATGTCCTTGCCTTCCTTCTCGGCCTGCGCGGTCTTTTCCTGGATGCGCTGGACGTAGTTCCGGCTGAGTTCGGGCGTGGTCACGCGGGTGTAGCCGAAATCCTGTTCCGCGCCGGGTACGGGCGTGTTCAGCGTGGAGACGACTTCCGGTTCGGTGGCGCATGCCGCGAGGAGGAGAGCGGCTGTTGCGGCCGCGAAAAACGATAAGAGGTGTTTCATGAGGAAATCTTTCTATAATAATAGGACCTATAGGTCATATAAGTCCTATTCTTTGAGGTTGATTCTGTTTGCGGAAAGCTTACTTGATGTCGTGCTGGTCGGCGAACGCCTTGATGGATTCTCCCCAGATCTTGTAGCCGGGCTCCGCCGGATGCAGGCGGTCGAAGTTCATCACGCCCTGGATGAGGTTGCCCTGTTCGTCGGTGAACTTCGGAGTGAGGTCTTCATAGAAGACGGTCTTGTTGTCGGCGAAGTCCTTGATGATCTCGTTGGTGGCGGCGCACTTGTCTCCGAGGCCGTCGCCGCGCGGGAAGATGCCGTAGAGCAGGATCTTGGCGTTCGGTGCCTTTTCCTTGATCGCGAGGACGATCAGTCGAATGGCTTCAGCGGTCGCGACGGGTTCGGACTCATGCATACCGAAGTTGTTCGTGCCGATCATGACCGTGACGAGCTGCGGGTCGATGAGCTCGAAGATGCCCTCGTTCTTGACCACGTGGAGGATGTTTTCGGTGCGGTCGCCGGAGAATCCGAGGTTCAGCGGATGATACACTGCGAGTTTGCTCCAGCTGTTCTCGCTGGGCTGGGCATTCTGGGCGTTCTGGCCGTTCTGACCGCCGCCGAATCCGCCGCCGAATCCGCCGAATCCGCCGAAGCCGCCGCCGAATCCACCGAATCCGCCGCCGAATCCGCCGAAACCGCCGCCTTCCCAGAAGTGGGTGATGGAGTCGCCGACGAGAACGAGCTTGATGTCCTTGCCTTCCTTCTCGGCCTGCTGTTTCTTTTCCGCGATGCGCTGGACGAAGTTCTGGCTGAGCGCGGGCGTGGTGACCTTCGCATAGCCGGGATCCTGGTCCGCGCCGGGTACGGGCTCGTAGAGCTTGGAGTTGCAGGCATCGTCGGTGGATGCGCATGCGGCGAGGACGGCGAGCGTAGCCGCCGCGACGAACGAGGAAAGAATACGTTTCATAATGTTCCCCTGTTTGTTTTGGGTTGAACGGTTGAAATATTGTGGTGTTATAAACTATTTTACGTTAATATAACATGCCGGATGCGAAAATCAATCCCGTACGGCACTTTTTTCCGTGTTTGTTCGTTATTTCCTGAACCATTCCGGGCGGAGGTCCGTCGGAGCAAAAAAAGAACCGCACGGAATCGAGGGGATTCAGCGCGGCCCGATGGGATTGTTTCTGTTCAGGGATGTGTCTTACGCCAGCAGCACGTTCGAAACGGCGGATTTGCCGTCCAGGTCCGCGAGCGCGTCGGCGACGATGGCGTCCGCGGGGGCTTTGGCGTCCTCCGAAAGCAGGAAGTCGACGTGGTAGTATGCGTCGCCGCCTTTCGCGGCGTTGGTAGACTCCATGCTGTAGTAGTATTCCACGCCTTCCTGGAAGTCATACGCCGCGGTGAGACCACGGTAACAACCATATTCCTCGTCCATTTTCTTGATCGTGACGCTCTTCAGCTGCTTCAGGGAGTTCGTCGTTTTACCCTTCTTGTCCGTCTTGGAAACGAGCTGGTAGACCGTGAACTTCGAGAGGTCCGAGGCGTAGACATCGAAGCAGCCCTTCATCCCTTCCGCAACGGTGAACTTCCTGTAGTCGACGACGTCGTCGAAACCGACCCATTCTTCTTCCTCAATTTCCTGCGATTTCCGGGTCAGCGCTCCGAAATCGTATTTGTCGGGAATGGTGCTCCATTCGTCGTCCT
>Ga0310786_10000701_pt1 | contig 53738 bp, 87 predicted proteins | sample AusTroGonzalo_MG_FD_203881 | JGI IMG/M metagenome (GOLD analysis project Ga0310786, IMG submission 203881) | Bovine rumen microbial communities from tropical cattle in Woodstock, Queensland, Australia - Gonzalo_03 (v2) (version 2) | ecosystem: Host-associated > Mammals > Digestive system >...
CTGGAACGCAGACACAATGGTGGCTAATCGTGATAAGGTTGCAGAGAACGTGTTAAAATCATTACAAGGCCGTATGATTTCGCACAGCTACCCTGTATCCATAACAAACTTTCAAATGATTAACATTGATTATTCAAATCAGTTTGAACAGGCGATTGAAAAGAAAGTTATTGCCGAACAGTCCGCTTTGGAGGAAGCAAATAGAACAAAGCAGATTGAACAAAAAGCAAAACAACAAGTGGTTGCGGCTAAGGCAGAAGCAGAATCTATGCGTATTCGTGCAAATGCGTTGGCACAAAACCCAAAGTTAGTGTCTTATGAAGCAGTGCAAAAATGGGACGGTAAATTGCCACAAATTATGGCAGGCAATTCTACACCTATCTTGGACTTGCGTAGCATAACACAGTAGAGGAGTATATTATGTTTATAAAAATACAAGACTATATTGTAAATATGGACAATTTTGACAGTATAATGACACGAGACGCACACAGAGAAGGCGAGGGATTTAGAATTATATTTGTATGGGAACAGTGTTCAATAAGCAATAATCTGGAGTTTTTTTACTCTGATAAAAAAACTAGAGATTTGAAACTAAACACAATTATTTTGGCTATGAGAAATGGCGAAAACTTTGTTGATTTAGATTAAAAGATTGGGACTATGGCAACCCTGACGTCTCGGGGTTCGCCTGGCTGAGGCACTTTCGGCGGTGTGTCCCAAAGCCGATTGGTTGGTGCGGACTAATGAGAACGCTGATACGTCTGCACAGGGGGTCCAGGCCAGAATTGCGAGTTCATAACTGGTACAGCCCCCGTCCAAGCAAATAAAGGAGAATACAATGCAATTAAGTCCCTGTTGTGCGAAAGCAATTAAACATCATCTTTCATATTGTCCTGTGTGCGGACAAATGATAATCCCTTATGAAATCAGAAAAATCGTAAAAACTAAAACGAGATAAAAGGCGTCTATAACAATGAAGAATAATTTGTATAGAAAGTTTTACGAATGGGCCTGGGGCGAAGGATGTAAAATATATAAAGGAAAAATGAGAACGCGGTCGTGGTGGAAAAAATACTGCAGACGGCACACAAGAAAAAAACTAAACAAAGGGGAATAAAATGAAGATGTGCAAATGTGTTTCTTGTATGATATCAAGGGCAATAAAAAAAGACGAAATACCAAAAGGTTTGTCGGACGCTTTTATGCTTGGATATTATTACTATGCTATGAGCCATTTGGCTGCTACAGAAGACGCTGGTTGGTATGCCGAAGGCGTGGATTATTATATTGAAGAATTAGAAAAAGAATATATGGACCACCCAAGATTAAAGGCTTTTATAAAGCTGATAAGAGAAGCAGAGGCAGAATAATGAAAAGATATACATTTTCAACAAAGGGCTATGATGGTACTGTGTTTTACCCGAAGCGAGTTGGAGACCAGATAAGTTGGATTGCGGATTGGACTACAGATGTGTCAAAGGCAATAACTTGGGAAAAGCCAGAAGATTTTGATTGTCTGATGGCTGAGTATTGCGACACCGAAATAATAGAAATCATAGGCACGGTTGCCAAAATATACAAAATACAAGAACAAAAGGATGTAAAATGAACGATGCACCAGAATTATATGCCATTGTTAAAGAATGGGAAAAAGAATTAAAAAGAAAGAAAAAAAAGTATAAACAAAAGGATGTAAAATGAATAATAGATTTAAGTTTAGAATATTTGATAAGGAAACAGGAAAATATTATAAAACAAGAACCAGCAAAGGTTCTGGTTGTATAGTATATCAACACCCAGCAAGTAGCCATTATGCGTGGATTCAGATAGGAACTTTGTTTGCCAAATTAGAACAAGATGAAAAAACTTATGCACAAACAGGGCTAGAACCAGATTTTATCATAGAACAATGCACGGGGCTTTCCGATAAAAACGGAAACCTGATTTATGAAGGGGATATCCTTGATTGTGAATTACAGGACATTGATTCACACGGTTATCCTTTTATACATTTCAAAAAGGGTGTTGTGAAGCGTGCCAAAAATGGTGCATATTGTGTTGAAGGCGATGATGATTTTTACGCTTCTGACATAACTCTATATCCTATTGAAATCATTGGCAACATACACGAACAAGCAGAACAAAAGGATAAGTAAAGTTTTTTATAATTAAAGTTTACTTTGTGGACTTAAAGTTAACATTTTAACAAAAATTATAATTAAAAGGATTAAGTGATGAAAACAGATACAAACTTGAAATTATCAACAGAAACATTTACTACAATAGGCGGAAAAATTGTAGAATTGGTATCTAATTTTGACAATCTTAAAATCTTTAAGAGTAAAGACGATTTATTTACATATATTGTTAAAGATAATTTGGTTCTGTGGGTTATAAATAAAGACCATAATGTTTATGAAAATTTCTTGGGTTAAAATCAACAGTAGAACAAAAGCACTAAATAATGCTGACACTGTTTCCGAAGAAAGCAAATAACCACTGGCTGATATTATCTGTAAATGATAATTCGCTGGTTATCAGTAAATACAAATCGTTCCTGCGGGCTGCGATTGAATATAACAAAAGAGTGAAAGGAAATTAAAATGTTAGAAAAAATCAAATTGTCTGGAAAAACAAAGCTGGAAGACCTAAACGATAAAGATATTGTCAATGTATCAGTCGGCAGTATTAGAAAAATCAATAAGCTAATTGATGTAGTTGATGTGTTAATAACTGAAAACAATATTCACGAGCGTCAAATTGATAAGCTTCAGATGGTGGTAAAAGAATTACAAAAAGATAAAAAAAACAAGAAAGAAACAAAAGATAAAACTTATAACGCAGATACAATTATACAAACAGCGTTGATTTGTAGAATAATTGAAGATATTTTGGATTCATATATGGAGTTCGTAGATATCGTTCAACATAACGCCAAACTCCCCGGCGTTCCCGAACAGTATCAAAGGTCAATAAATGTCCTTTGCGAAAGACGGAAAAAAGATTGGGGACCAATACTTGAAGATATTAAAGAAAGGAGAAAAAACTATGTCTAGATTTCCAACACAAAAAGAAGAGGTTTTACAATACCTTGAAGACCACGGAAGCATAACAGCTTTGGATGGATTCTTGAAATTGTTTGTTATAGATTTGGCTGGTTGTATCCGCGACTTGCGTAAAGTCTATATCATAGAAGACGAATGGATACATAAAACCAATTTCTATGGTAGACAGATAAAATACAAAAAATATATCTATAAAGGCAAAAAGAAAAAATAAAATTTCCCGGATTTCCGGGATTTTTTTCACTTGATTTGTATTTTAATTATGATATAATCACTATAACCAAAGGAAGGACCTATGGAAGAATTTTATATTGACCAAGACCCAACAGCACCATTCTTAACAGAAAAAGAAAGAACTGCTTGTTGTGATATTATGCGTAAAACAAATTTAATTCCAGCGCCATTAAGCGACCAGGAAATATCAACTGTGATTGCCTGGTTGTCGTGGGCAAAAAAAGAGTGGCCAAATATGATGACCTATTATTATAAAGACTGCTGCTTTCAAAAAGAAAATGGGATGTGGGATTTGTCTTACAGAAATAAAGATTTAATGTTTTCAGAATTATTATATAGGAGGATTAGCCAATGATAATAACGTTTAACTTATCAAGTGTTGTGTGGGCTATTTGTGTATGCGCTTCATTTTGTTATGTGGCACATCTGGCTTATAAACAAGAAAAGGAAGAAAAATGAAAAATTTGTTTGGAGAAGAAGAACTGGACGTAACGCACAGTATCTTAAGACAGAAATTTGTTGAGCCACCGTTTTCTATACTGGATACACGTCAAGCAGAATGGCAAGAAAGAAAACGCACGTGGAAAAAGCTTGGTATAAAACCAGAAATAGTGCGCGATGCAGACACAAAGACATTCAATATCAGCGAATGGGCGTCACAAAAGGCAAATAAAGATATGCCATCTATATCTATTTTTGACCCTGCGTTGTGTGAGGTTATATACAAATGGTTTTGTCCAGACGGCGGTTCTATACTAGACCCATTTGCAGGCGGTGCTGTTCGTGGCATTGTAGCTAACTTTATGGGATACCATTATACAGGGATTGATATCAGACAAGAACAGATTGACGATAATCGTAATCAAGCACTTGAGATTCTTCCTGTAAATAATCAGCCACAATGGTATGTTGGCGACAGCAACAAAGTGTTGGACAAATGGGTTGTAGACCTTGAAGATTTTGATGCGGGCGAAGGATACTATGATTTTGTGTTCAGTTGCCCACCTTATGCAGACCTTGAGGTCTATTCAGATTTAGAAGGCGATATTTCAAATATGAATTATGCCGACTTTATAAAAGCATACCGCAGTATTATAGCAAAGGCTTGCTTTTTGCTAAAACCAGGTGGTATGGCGTGCTTCGTCGTTGGCGAGGTGCGTGATAAAAAAGGCAATTTCTATGGCCTTGTGCCTGATACAATTAAGGCATTTAAGGATGCAGGAATGGCTTTTTATAACGAAATCATTATGGTCACCCCTACTGGTACAGCAGCCATTAGAGCAGGCGGAATGATGAAAAACAAAAAAATAGTAAGAACACATCAGAATATTCTTGTGTTTATAAAATAAGGAGAAAAAAATGGCAGAAAAAACACAATTTGAAATCTTTTTAGAAACAAACGTGAATGAATACACGGAAAAGAAAAATGGTTTAACTTACCTTTCTTGGACTTATGCGTGGAAAGAATTTAAGAAAGTCTATCCTGGTGCATATTACCAGATACATCACTGGGACGGCAAACCATATATCTATGACGAGAATTTGGGTTATATGGTTGAAACAACAGTTTATTCTGGGGAAGCAGACGGTGTTGGCGAAACATTGTCTATGTGGTTACCAGTTATGAACGGTGCAAACAAGGCTATGAAAGACAAACCTTATACATACGAGGTCAAGGATTATAAGACAAACAATATAGTGCAAAAGACTGTTGAAGCCGCGACAATGTTTGATATTAACACATCTATTATGCGTTGTTTGGTTAAGAATATCGCTATGTTTGGCTTAGGGTTGTATATTTATGCTGGCGAAGATTTGCCAGACACACCGTTTGAAGCAATGACAACAGTGCAATACGATATGCTGGACCGTCTGGGTGTAGACTGGGCAAAATTATATGACCATCTGAACGTAAAAGGTGCAGGCGAAATATCTAAAGAAACCGCAGAAGCTTTAATCAAAGCAAAGAAATTACAACTGGAAAAACAACAGGAAAAGAAAGATGCCTAGATATAGATTTGATATTGAACAAAGGTCCGACGAATGGAGACAAGCCAAATTGGGTATGTTTTCAGGGTCAGATTTTCACGTTATGCTTGGCAGTTCCCAGACAAAGAAAGATTTTCTTTGGGAAAAGTTTTCTGAAATCAAATATCAGGATTCAGACAAAGAAGAATTTCAGTCTTTCTATATGGAACGTGGGTCTTTGTTAGAGCCAGAAGCTAGACGTGTGTACAGTGCGGTGACAGAAAATATGGTTCGTGAGGTTGGCCTGGTTGAAGACGATGGGGAATTTGACGGCTATGCCGTCTGTTCCCCGGACGGCCTTGTTAACAACGATGGAATAATCGAAATTAAATGCTTGGCAGCCAAATACCACGAGCAATATACTAACCCAGATTCAGATAAATATGAATACATAAAACCAGAATACAAAACACAGGTTCAATTCAATCTGTTAATTACTGGTAGACAATGGTGTGATTTTGTGTATTATCATCCTAGAGCGGGTATTCATATTATAAGAATAAACCGCGACGAAGAACATATAAACAAAATACGCGATGCTTTGCGCGAAGGTATGGCGTGGATAAAAGAAAAGACAGGAGCAGATAATGATATTATTTCAAGCGACACTAACAGTCAGGAAGATTGAACATAAAAGCCTGACAACAAAAGCCGGCAAAGCTTTCAAATTCGTGGAAGCTATTTGCCAAACAGACGAAGAAAAACCAACTTACTTGGTCGCCCGCGTTGTAGACGGTATGGAATTACACGAAGGGCTAAAGGCTAAATTCAAAATTGGAATTTCGTCGTATGAAGGTAAAGACGGACGTATCTGGAACAACTTTATCTTGTCGGCAAAAGAAGATATTGAAGAAAAGAAAGCTGAACCTCAGATTCCTTTAGAAATGGATATGATTGGAGACGAGTTACCGTTCTAGGAGGTTGATATGAACAGTAAACGTCCAGCAAAGACACCAGAAGAAAAAGTCTTCGATAAGTGTGACAAGTTGTATCCACAACTGAGACACGGGCGATGCTGTTTGGCGTGTCTGGCACGGTGGAAGGTGACACCGGCAACAGAAATACACCATATTATACACAGGGGAAATAAAATGCTAAGGTTTGAACTTTTGAACCTTATTCCCTTGTGTAGTTACCATCACCAAATGATACACGCAGGCAAATTAACAGAACCCATTTCTGAACAACAACGCGAGTGGCTCGTCAGAATGTCCAATAAGGATTTTAAGGGGATGTTAATTGCCAAAGGTATGACCAAGGAAGAATATTACTTGGAACAATACAAGAAAATGAAGGAACAGGTGTTATTATGAACGAAGAACTAAAACCTTGCAGATACTGTAAATGTTCTAAAGCAGAGCCATATAGGGTCGGGGACCTTTGGTATGTAAGATGCCGCGGTTCAAAAAAAGCAACAAGAAAAATAACAGACGAGGAGGGAAATCAAAAAGTAGAAACTTATTACAAAAAATGTGATTCTTGGAACGCTTATGAATTTTTAGGCTTAACCAAGAAAGCAGCAATAGAAAACTGGAACTTAAGAAACTCATAAAAAAAAGGATAAAAAATGGAAAAGAAACTATTACACTTTTTTATAGCATTTGGTTGCTGGTTTGCGGCGTGGGGAAACACCACGAGCTTTATAATATACAACATCTGGGCCACAGTCGTATGGGTCTGGTGTATAGCAACCGGAATCGCTTTGTTTAGCGTTCTGACAAAAGAAAAAACTAGAAGATATGCGTGTGTAGCCTTTAATGAAAGCGCTATCTACAACGGTTTCTTGTTGTCTGCTATCTCTGTAGTCAGTTATATATTGGCGGGCGAAATGTTGTTAGCCGTTGCCGTGTTAATGACCGCTATGCCTTTTATGATTACTTTGGCTTACATAAAAGAAAACGTTGCAAAAAAGAAGAAACGCAAATAATATATAAATATAGTTTTGTCAGCTGTATGTTTTGTCTTTTTTACAAAACAATTTTTCTCCTTCTCATATAGCTGACACCAGTGTTGGAGGGCTAAATGAAATGCTTTTTGTCGGGTTTGGACATCCCCCCAGGAATGTTGACAATAGAGCATATAGCCCCCAAACACTGGGTTCCTATAAACATCGCTAACCTTCGGGAAAACAAAGCCCCAGCTATAAAGATATTCAACAATATGAAAGCAGACTTGTTTCTGTGTCAGTGGTATGACCTTAGAACAGGGTTGGCATATAAAGCGTTAGAAAATTGGAACTTAAAAAGAACAGAAAGGAAGCTAATTAAAGAGGGCATAGAAAAGTTTAACGAGGAAATAACACCCAATCCTTGTGATTTCTGTGTGTGTTATAAGATTGCCCCTGAATATTGCTTAAAAACAAGATGAGAAGCAAAAACATTATTCTATTGGACGACGAAAAAGCAAAAAAACTATCTTTAACCAGCGACAAGTTTAGCGACGCATTTGTGTGGGATTGCCGCCCGTCCTATCTTGGCATAACAAGACTAGAACCCTTAAACCAACAGGCGTTAATTGATTTCTTTAACGATGGGAAAAAGATTTATTCTACCATAAGAATATGCGCGCCAAACAGTGATGTAATAAAACTGGGAAAAGAATACGGATATGAATTAAAATACGACCGCGCTGGGCTTCCGTACCTTACGGACGAAGCTTCAAAAACACTTTCCCGCCAACATATAAAAGAATTAACACAGAAAGTGCAGCAATAATAGCGTTTCTTTCGCTTATTTTTGCCCGCAGGGTGGCTTTTTGTTCTTCACAGGTAGTCACTATCGCATCTATCTGTTTCTTGCTTTCCTGGGCCATAATTTTAGCAGTATCGGTCCGGCACTCTTCTGGAAGAGTATTATACAGATTGTCTATGGTTTCTTTTGCCCCATCAGCAATAGCGTCAGTCGGCGTCTTCCCACCACAACCAGTTAGCAAGAATATCACAGCAAAGATAAGTAAAATTTCGAACCATTTTTTCATATTTCATCCTTTTGCCAGTTTTACGCACACTACTGGCGGAGTGCAGGGAAGCGAAAAATGAACGCTTGCGTTACCCCTGTATATAGGCTAGCGCAGGGACGCATACAAGACCAGGAACAAACTACAAAAGAACTGGTGCCTATATCTCACAGAAAAACATATATTTTTCTTCCGCCCGTCTTTTAATAAGTCCCGGTAGCACCTTGCCGCCGCCTTTTATCCATTCCCATTCTACATAAGCCGTGCACATATCGCCGGCTTTAATTGCTTTGTAACATTTTGACTTACTAAAAGCAGGCCATCCAATATTATATATCAAAGATGTTATAGCTTCTTTTTGATTGTCAGTAAGCGTCAAATCTCTAATATGTGGGTTGATTTCATTTAATACATAATTCAATAATAAAGCGTCGGCTGTTTCCTTGGTGATAGGTTTGTCGTTCATTGTCACCTTTGTACCATCAGAATAATGCGTTGAGCCGTATCCGATGGTTGGAACCCCTGCTGGGCAGAGGTATGGTTTGCTGGAAAAACCTTCATACTTTTTTATCAAATAATTCATTTTGCTTTCTTTTGTGCTTTGGCTATCAGCGCTTCGTCCGCCTTGGACAAAAAGATGCTGAAATAGTCTAAGTATTTTAAGACCTTTGCCCATACTGTGTCGTCCTTTTGTGTTGGTGTTATTTTAACAATGAAGGAGCAAATGACAACTATAGCGCCAAATAATTCCAACAAGTCAGATACGTGTGATATAACCCATAACATTATTTTACCTTTTTGCTTAACAAGAGGTCCATCTTTGTGTTTAATTCAACCAGCAGGTCGTGGTCTTTCTTTAATAAAGAAATCTGCTGTTCTAAATGCTTAATTTTTGTTGACATTATCCCATAAGAAATACCTATTGATAATATCACTGAACAGACCGTCATTATAATTTCTACTGATTGAACCATAACATCCTCTTTTTTTCTTAATTATGACTGCTAATTATAAATCCCGCAACATTATTCTTCTGTTGGTTCTTCAACAGGGTCCGTTGGTTCTTCATAAACCGGGTCTGTTGGATATGGAAAGCGCGCCTTGATTTCTTCAACTTTTGCATCGCGTTCGGCAATTAACTCTGCGATTTCTTCAATAACTTCTTCTGTCTGTTCTTCATCACGCAATCTTTGGATATGACACGTAATTGGGTCAACTTCGTATTGATATGCCACCGCACGGTTCATACGTTGTTCTTCCTGTGTTGGCGCAGCAGGTTCTGGAATTTCTTTAATTTCATACCTGTTTTCACCAATAACATCTATAAACGCATTGTTAGCGTTGCACCACACTGCTGCTTCAGGCGGGTAAATATCATCAAAAACTTGACCAATGTAAAAGTTTTGTTCACTCATTTTAAATCCTTTATGTTAAAATTATTTATGCAGCCATACCTCTGACTTCTACATATCCATAATATGCTGAAGATGAATAATACATCATACAACTAGTAGTAGTTTTTAAATCTTCACGAGTACTAGCTGCTTTAACTTCTCCTGTTCCAACCTTAGTAAGAGCAACAACAGAATAATTTGTGCTCGCCATCTCAATAGGAAAATTAAAGGTAGTTCCGTCTTTTATTGAAAGACATCCTTGTTCTACCCATCCAGATTTATACTTACGGTACCAAGTGTAATTGTTTGCTGCCGTTGGTAACTGACTTTCAATTACATAATCGATGCCAGACGTGACATTATTAAGGTCACGGTCTGCTTTGTCGTTTATTGCTTCCGCCATCGCGCCAACATTTATATCACTCATATTTTACTCCTTAACTAGCAGCCATACCTTTAACTTCCCACATATATCTAAATGCTTGTTGAAGCACCAAAAAGAATGTAGTAGTAGTTAATTGTCCAACCGTAATTCCATATTCAGTTGCATTACCAGTACCTGCGTTTGGTCTGTATGTGGTTGTAAGAATTTGATAAGTAGTGTCTGCCATTTCAATGGGCAATGTTATTGTTGGATTTTTATCGTCAGTTTGAGTAATACCACCTTGTTCAACCCAACCAGATTTATATTTGCGATACCAAGTGTAATTGTTCTCCGCCGTTGGGTCTTGTTTCGCAACAACAGTATCTATTCCTGCGTTCAACAGCAATGTAGCAAAAGCAGCTGTTGGCGCAGCATTTGATAAATTCAAATCAGCTTTTCCGTTAAACAAACTTGCGTTCAGACCCGCTGTATTTTCTAACGCTGTCTGCGTGAATTGTCCAACATAGAAATACAGATATTTATATGCGTCCGTATCTTCTGGAACTGTGTCGGTAACAATACCAGATTTGTCTGCATCAGATGTGATGCCTAATGCCGCCCAATAATTTGTTATTACGTCGTCCACGCTGGCATTAACAGACCCTATTTCTTTATTAAAACCAGACAGCTGTGTCTGAGCCGGTGCATAAGATTTGTTCGTTTGGACAAGTGTTGCGTTTTGTGAACCACTCGTAAGCCCTATTGAAACGCCGTTTCCTTTTACAGCAACTTGGCTAACATATTTGTTGTGTTTGCTTCTTGGTAATTTGAATCTTGTATTTACTGCATCCAAGATGTAATACCAAGCAACGCCTGTCGCTGCGTAGACAGTCAAAATATTAGATTCTTGGTCTGGTCCACATATTTTATGACCATCGCTTGCTATACCGTACGATATTGTTGTGCCGGCCACTGTCTCTGTGTACGGATACACAATATTATTAAACTCTGCGTTTTGTACAGACGGACCGCCCGTATAGTCAAAATCTATTGTATCAGTAGAAGCATTATATGCAGTAACTACACCTATTTCTGTTGTGCCTTGGTCAGAATAAACAGTGTCCCCTACCAAAGGGCATCTCTTCTTTGTGTAGTATCCAGCCCCTGAACCCCAGAAACTAAATATTTCAGACGAGCTTTCATCATCCACCAAATGTTGATACGCAGCAGAATAAACACTTCCGTCTTGCCAGCTGAACGTGTCGCCACGCAACCACTGAACATCATTCAACTGATGGTCCGCCCATTTGAAATCAAATAAACCTGGACGATATCCCACCGGATGTCCACCAGTAGTAGAACCATCGTGTATACGCACATCGTTATTATCAGTGTCCATTGTTAATTCGCCAATAGAACCCGTGTAAGCATCGTTCTGTGCTTTTGTCCCACGATATATCTGAAGTGTTCTAATCTTTGCCATTGTTGTTCCTTTCTTACATAGTTCCACAATCTAAATTAGTTAATTCGCTTTGCAAATTAGCAAAACTGTCATAATCTACAGCACGGAATGAGTGTTTCGGTGTTAACGATGTAACTCTATAAGAATTATTTATTTCAACGTCTGGCCCGATTCCCCAACCGTCAATAAGAGTCCAGCCGTTGCTATAAACATAGTTTCTATTTGTAGACACAACGTGAACCATATCACCATTTGTTCCAGAAGCCGGCAACACTTCTACGTCGACTAATCTGTTCCCAATAGAAATACCCGCGTTCGCAAAACGTATAGTACCACTACCAGTTTTGAAAGTGATGGTAGTGGTCACAACTTGTGTCAAGGTCCCAGTGGCATTTAACAGGGTTCCGTTTGAATTTCTACCAAAGGCACCTTTGTATGTAACCCCAGGCAAAGCGAATATTGTAGACCCAATATAGCCAAACCCATTAAATAATTTTACTCCGCTTGACGAAACAACAATTCCGACAGGTAAACTAAACCCACCAACCCAAGAATTACTTGAAGTTGAATATCTTTTAACGATATTATTTGTTGTGTCGTACCAAATTTGACCATTAACTGGGTTTGCAGGTTCTGTTGTTCCAGAAGACGCATTAGAAGAACCGAGTATTGCTGTTCCGTTTGTAATTATAAAAGCATTTATGCTAAATCCTGTATTAGTCAAATCACTCGCTATTGTAGTTTCAGTAAAGACACCACTGCCATTTGGTATATATACTTTACTACCGGATTTTAGCGTAACATTCCCTGACAATATTTCTATTTTAATATCTTGTGGTATATTTGTAATACAATTTGTAACGTTTGTAGACCATCTGGATATATTATTGCCCGTAGAGTCTAAGTTACTCATATCTATCTTGGCATAACTCAACAATTTTGTGTTACGTGCACCCACAGTATCAGCTTGGGTGCTTGTTGTAGAATCCGCTACTGGTGTGGGGATAGAAAGCGTAGATACACCAGTCGCACTTCTTTGTAAATACATTACTGCATATCCACCGTCTTGTCCTCTCACACCCATTTCGTAAGCATTTGTCCCGCCAGAATTGAAACACAATCTAACAAATCCAGCTTCTGTGGTTTTGTCCATAAATTGTATCCCTCTATAATGGTTTGAGGATGGCGACACATTATAATCTACAGAATTATCCTGAACCACAACATAATAATGCGAAGAACTGCTATAAAAATATTTATTGCCTGCTATCATTTCTGCGCCGTCACGATGAACAATATTTGTGGCAGCGGAAGCATTGTTCGCCCAGCCCTTTGTAGCAAGAACGCGTGAACTCGTAGAGTTTGTAGCCGCATCCCATTCTGTTCCGTAATATTGAATAGAACCAGAAGCTCCCTCAATTAACCTGGCCGTGTAATCGCCTGTATCGCCGGCATAATGAAAATCGATATACCCGCCGTGGCTAGATGTTGTCAATGGCTTAAATTCAATAGCGTTGTTTGAAATCGTGGCGCTTTTTCCGTCTGTATTTATGATTATATAAGTTGCACCATTATCAACAACGACATTATTATGAAATGTTTTTTGTCCGCTGATTGTTTCGTTGCCGGTTTTATGAACCACATTGGTTTCTAAACTTGTAACATCGTCCGCTAAGTTTTTATAATCATAGTAATCCGCTGCCTGGAATACTTCTTTTGTCTTGAAATATTGTATAACATCGTTGGCGTCTGTAGTATATTCGCCATAAATCATCCAGTTAGTATCGCCATTTGTTTTGTTAACACAATAGTTGTTTTCTTCATCATAATACCAGTTGGTTTGTGCAGAAGATTTTTGTATTGTAGCACCGTTAGCAGAAATAAGATAACCATTAGTGCTTGCTCTTGCGGTTGAATTTACTAAAACGTGTGAAACTGCAGATATGCTTTTGTTTTTTAATGTTCCGTCTGAATTGCGACCGTCTGGTTGAACAAATAAAACCCCTGGCAACGCAAATATGGTTCCACCAATATAACCAAAACCGTTAAATACTTGGGTTAATTCATCTATTGTGCCATTTGTTGTATGAATAATAGCAATCGGGAACGAACAATCTGTGCCACCAACCGTTCCTTGATTGTTATACCAAGAAATTACATTCGTTGTTGTATCATAAGCATAACCCCCCGTTGTCGTTGCACCGGGACCTGATACACAATTTGATAAAGTACGTGGGAACATAGACACTTCACTAATTAATCCCACCATATAATACGTCGTTCCTGAAACTTGTTCAGATGTTAAATTTATATCGTGCGTTGCGGTATAAGTGGTTCCATCTGGCAAATATGCTTTACTGCCTGCTTTCAGTGTCAACGTTCCACTATCTAACGTCAGGTTTATATCTTGTGGAATATTTGTAATGCAGTTAGATACATTTGTTGACCAGTTGGCTATATTGTCGCCACGTGTCCCAGTTTTTGAATCAACGTATTCTTTAATCGCTTTTTGCGACACAACAGTTGCGTCGTCTGGTGCATTACCACCCAAAGTGTTATCAGTACTGATATTCAAAAACTTCGACATAGCGTTCCCTTTTTTATTTTGTATTAGCCAATTACAACAACTTTATACAAGTCAGCAGAGATGTTAGAAGCACTGTTGATTTTGATTGTTATTGTAGACGCTGCATATGTTATATCACAGAAGACTTCGTTGCCAGTTGATACTTCGCGCACGCTAGCAATCACATCAGCAGACCCGATTGTGTTTGATACTGTCCAAGTACATACGCCACTGGACACAGACAACGATGGATTTGTTGCTGTGAATTTCAAAGCCTTGATAGCATCACGAACAGCTTTTTCTGTTGGGATTGAAGAATCAGAGCCTGTAGCACCAACAGATGTTACGATTGTGCCAGACTTAAAGTTAGATGTTGTTAAGTCTGAAATGGTGTTATCATCAGCGTCGATTGTCTTGTTTGTTAATGTTTGTGCAACATCTAAACGAACAATATCGGAAGCTTCGGTATTATCAATCTTATGAACCTGTGTAATAGTTCCACCGGCTGCAACATCCGCGTCCATAACGATATAGTCGCCGACGTTCCATTCAATGCCACCAATAGTTTTTGGGCCTGTACCAACAACAGCGTACATCCAACCTTGTTTAACAGGCAATGTAATACCGCTGAAGTCTGTGGCATTTGTAATATCCCAGGTTCCTTTATAAATTAAAGCACCAATCTGCGCTGTAGCAATCGCATTATTCAACTGTTTTGGGTTAATAGCAACTGTTTCGCTCGTCCCGGCTGATTCAGTGTCTGTAGCAATACGAATAACACCACTTACAGCGTTTGTTGCTGTATTAACGGATATCGTTCCATCAGAAGCTACATTAACATTGGTTCCAATTTTAACGCCGCCCAATGTAGAAGCTGTTGCTGGTGGTAAATATCCAACAGGAATAGAACTCGTCCCGTTGTGAAAATAAATTAAATTGTCGGTAGTATTATACCATATCTGGCCAGCCTTTGGGGTCCCAGGGGCGGCAGCTAAATTCTGAATGACAGCGTTCTGCACCTCATTCTTATTCAGGTCTAAGTCGACCAATATATTTTTCTTTGCCATCTTAACTCCTTTTAGTTGGTGGCCATCAGTTCAAATATGCCTTTCCCTTAAAGGCTGCGTTAAATCTTAATTCACAGTTGTTCGAGTCCACGTAGGTACAAGAAAAATCAACTGTTGTCCCAGCACTATCAACAACTACGACAGTTGGGAATCTATCAAGGTTGTGTTCAACTTCCCAGACTTGTGCTGCTTCCGACATTTCAAAGATGAATGTTTTATCGGTTATAACAACAGCGTTCCCTTCCCTGGAAACTTCAATAGTTGTCCCAGAGCTTGCGATTGTCTGAACAGCCGTGTCAGCAAGGTCCAAAGAATCTGTTACGTCAGAAGCTAATTTTGAACGAGAGATATTGGCATCGTCTGCTATATCAGCATTAGTTATCTGGTCCTTAAAAGCCAGCGCACCAAGTGAATTATATACGCGTTCAATTTCTTCTATGTCTTCGTTTAACTGTTCAATCAGTCTGTTTGCTTCATCAGGGTTGTACAGGTAGATGGTATCCAGCTGCGCCTGTATTCCTTGTTCAGGAACCTTTTCTAATGTAGCTACGATATCTATATTAGCCATTGAATACTCCCTGGGTGACGATTAAGTCTGATTGCCATATAGTTAATTCTGTGCCATTGTCATAAAACAATTTACAGGCAGCCTTGTATCCGCCTGGTTTTAATTTTCCAGAATCTTCTGGTGACATTGTGAAATAAACAATATTAGATTCAGGATTAACTATTTCTTGAACGAAAGCAGCTTTTGAATCTGCGTCGCTCAATGATTTTTTAACCATAAACTTTACTGTGCAAGCAGAAAGGTCAGGCGCCGGTGTAGTAGCTACGGCACCAGCAAACACTATTGAAAAAGTAAAACCAATCGTATCGCCAGTTATTATTTTCAACATTGTTTATCCTTTGTTCTTTTGTTTTAACTTCTCTATTAAATTTTCAAATGGCCAGCGATAAAACTTAAAGCAACCGTCAAGCCAATGTTTCTTTTCTTTTGGTTCTGGGCACAGCATTCCTTTGCACATATTACTTTTTACAAAACAGCTTCAAGTATTCTAATACACCATTGATAGCTGCAACGCCTCCTGCCACGTATACAGATACATCAAACGATGACCATATAGCGATTACTGTTGATACTGGGATAACCAATACATTTAATGTGTCAATTATCTTTTGTAATGTTTCTTTTTTCATAGTTTACTCCTTATTCTGTTGCTGGCAAATCATATGCCAAATGTATATAACTCGCACTTCCGCCAAATGTGGGATAACCTGTTAATGTTGTTATATCAAACGTCTTATCTGGATTGTCTGGGTCAAAGTTTTCTGGCAAATGAAGTGTACATCCATTTGGTGCGGCAGAACCAGTAGTATTACTAAATAAATGTTGGAACTGGTCCTTATATGTTGAAAAAGTATCTGCTTTTAATCCACCAAAAGACAAAGATTCTAGTTTCGAACAGTCTTCTGTCACGCGAGAATAGGACTGTCCAAGAGTGCCTCTAATAAAAGACAGTTTTGGAAAAGATAACGAAATAAGATTTGTACATCCTTTTACTAATCCTGGGAAAACATACTGTGGACTATAAACGCTACCAGAGTTTAATGTTTCTAGAGCTGGAAATGTCAGTGTTTGAAGTGCGGTGCAACTTCTAAATGTTTCATACAAAGAGCCAGTTGCTAATGCACTTTTTAGATTTGACATATCTACTTCTACCAATGATGAGTCATTTTGACACGTTTGACTAAACGCACTTTCCCCAGAAATTGTTTCTAATCCTGACAAATCTAGTTTTGTTATATTTCTACAATTATAAAGCATAGCAGAACAAGCATTCTTCCCAGACACAGTTTTGATACTTGACATATCTATTGTTCCAGTAAGCATTGTGTCTTCCATATATGCCTGGTGTAGTGCTGTAGTTGAAAGTTCGGTGACTCCAGACAGGTTAATAAAATTAGATGTTAGATTAACTAACCTTCCATTGGCATCTACACTTTTTTCAATATAATATGTCGGTGCAGTTGTCGGAACCTGAACATCAGCAGAAGCATATCCAGCAACATCGTGTGTCCCATTGGTAGTGATTGTTTTTGTGCCAGACGGAACAGAGCCTTCGTAACTTCCAGTCACGCCCAAGATTGTCACATCTTTCTTAATGTTGCCAGCCGCAATGTTTGCGTCAATAGAAGATGTGACCGCAGGAACCGTCACGCTTGTAAAACCATTGTTTGGCGACGTAGGTGTGACAGTCTGTGAACTGGTTGACGGGTTAATTGTAGTTGTGGCGCCGTTTAATTCAGTAACGCTTCCGGATACACCCAAGATAGAAACCCCAGACTTAATATTGCCAGCAACGATATTAGAATCGATGTCAGACGTTACGCCACCTACGTTTACTGGGCTATAACCATCAATACCTTCTGGTGCAACAATAATCTGTTCCGATGTGGTTGGAGTAACATCCAGTTCTTCAATCACAGGTTCGTCGCCACCACCAGCACCAACAACACGAATAGAAACATTGCCGTTTGTATCTTTGCAGAACATAGATTCAGAATTTGTTGTTCCAGCCTCTTCTGTTCCAGCTACAACTCTAACCGCAACAAAACCTTCTTCATCTCTACAAAACATAGATTCTTTATCGGTTTCTGTTGAAGACGCTGTAGCACTTACAACTCTTACTGCTACATTATTATCGTCATCACGTGTAAATTTTGAATCTTTGCCCATTAGATAACTCCATTTTTTCTATATATATTTTAACTGCGTTTATATGTTTAGTCAATGTGTTTGCGAATCAAAATAAACCCACCGACGCCCGATGTCCCTGTGGCACCACCAACACCATAGTTCCCTATAACATTATATGTAGCGTTGTCCGTCGTTGTATCGTCTGGTGTAGTGTTCGGATTGTAACCGTCTGTGGCCGCATCACCACCGGAAGCACCGCCAGTTCCGCCATAGCCCACAACAGGACCGTCGTTTGTATAAGTGACGCCACCGTTACCGCCGCCACCGCCACCACCACAGGCATAATCGTGTGTGTGTCCATCTCTATCACCAGAATTTCCGCCACCACCAGAAGCACCTGCACCTGTTCCGCCAATTCCACCGGTTCCAGAATGTGTTGTATTTCCACCACCGCCGTTTCCAGCTTTAATATCTGGGTCGCCAAGGTCTATCCCGTTCACTCCGTCCCTTCCGTATTCATAATGAGGGGCTCCTTGGCCGCCTATTTGTCCTTGGGTATAAATAATATTAGCGGCTATTTCAGACGTTATTGATGTGCCACCAGCATAATGCGATGTGCCACCTCCAGCACCACCGCCTCCGCCGTTTGCTCTACGGCCTGGACCGCCGCCACAAGCACCGCCTCCGCCGCCACCAGCGCCGCCTGCAGCAAAATAAGTGTCGTATGTTGACGCGTTCGGAATCCACAAAATTGTCGGGTCACCAGCACCGCCTCCGTTGCCACCAACCCTTTGATTGCTTGGACCGCCTGCACCACCATTGCCACCTTCAGCATAGGTAAGCCCGGCTTTCCCAATATACGCACGGACATATGTTGCTTCGGTTATGTCTATGTTAAACACAGCCAATTCCCCAGATGCGCCACAGCCACCAACGCCAGCAGAATCAAACCCATTTTCGCCACTATCACCACCAGCACCACCAGCACCACGCATAATAACGTCGTATTTCCCTGCGGTTAAAAGAATAGAGATTTCATTCCCGGCGTTCGTATATAACTTCGGATAAAAATTCTGAAACGTCAGCAGTTTCTTCGATAAAAGCATATTAGACTCCTTCGCCTAAAACTCCACCAAACCATTTACCGTTGATATATTCAAAGATAATATTGTATGTCTTGTTTGCAGAGAACGTTGGGGCAACGCCTGTCCACCAAGTAATGCTTGAATTCCAGACAATGTCGCCTGTTCCGCCTTTAACAAACTGGACTTCCAACTGATTAACAATGTTAGATACAGGTGTTGGCAACGTGACTGTGATATTAGTATCGGCACCCACAACCAAGTTCGCTGCATTGTTCTGAGCAACAAATGAATTATATCCTGTCCAAACAATAGACGGCATTGGGCGATACGTTGTTACACCGCCACCAGCTTGACCAGAAGCACTTGTGAATCCTGCTAACGCCTGCGGAACCATACCAACAGACAAGTATTGTGTTGTGTCTTGTAAGTCTGTTGCACCAACCTTAACAATAATAGATTGTCCTAAGTAAATAGCACGCTTAGCAACATTGCCCAAAGAATATTGCAACCCGTAGATAGCATTGACAGCGTCATCTATAGAACTAAACACTTGTGTATATGTGCTGCCATTCTTGTAAGACATAGCTGGTATCATCAATGTTTGGCCCGTAGGAACTACACAAGGAACCATAACAATGTATGATGGGTTGGATGCGCTGGCCAACGAAGATATATCGTCCCACGTGCCTGCGGACATATTATAGATGTGTGTTGTATCCAATGTTGTCAAAGCAGAAGCGCTTGGGTTGTATCCCGGATACAAGAATTTATATGTAAAAGGACTCGCTGCCGCGATTGTAACAATGTTTGGTGCAGCAGTATTGGTTCCAAAGTTAATACCTTCGTCCATTATTTCCAGCGCACCCATATTCAATGTAGTTGCGGAGGCTGGACTTACAAAACCGCCCTTTGTATAAGCTGTAGGGCTTTCACGTCTGTCAACAGAGGTGACCTGCAACCAAGGTTGAAACTTCCACGAAGCAGCCTGAAACGCACCGCTAATAACAAATACACTACCAAGCATACATTTTGTTGCGCCGTCTGCTGCACTTATTGGGTCTTGGCTATGTGATATCGTACTTGTTGTGCTTCCTGTTGTGGTTGAAGCGTAAATAAAATGAACACCGTCACCCCAGCCGTTTGTAGCAGAAATGGTTGTGGCACTTAATGTGGTTTCTTGATGTGTTGATTCAGTACGACCATAATACACGGATGTATTGTACACAATTTTCATAGCAGGGAACGATATTGAATTTCCGGTCTGTGTTGGCGCTGATGTGTAAGATTCTTGGTCAACACCTGTCAGTCCAGAGAATCCCTTAATTTTTGTTCTGAACCAAGCATACAACTGTGATGTGCTTGTGGCATCCAACGCGATACCTGAATTTACTAAAAGATTTGCCACTTCTTTGCATACAGAATACAGCTGATTGTCGCTTATATTCATATATAAATTAACATCTTCAGCTTTCGCAACCGTGCCAGGAATCATACCAGTGGTGTAACCAGAGGCAGAACTTCCGCTAGTGGACCCCGAAGACGCAAATATACTGGTTTTATTTATCATATCCTACTCCTAATTTGTGTAACTATATACCCAATTAACTTTTATTCCTGCGGGCTTTCCAATAAAGGACAAATCGTAAGCGCGCGCCTCTATAAAACTTTCCAACACGTTTTGTGCTGCAGACAGGGTAAGCGTTATTTCCATATCGCTTTCTGCTACAGTTAAGCTGTAAGTTTCATTAGCAAAGACCCTGGCAAACACTTCTTTGATTGTGTTCAAAGAATAAGGATTGCCATAGGCGTATGCCTTAGCCTTTATGATGTTAGCATACATCTCTCTGCTAAGTTCTTTTTCTCCTGTTCCAGTCCAAACTTTCAACGATGTCCACTTGTCAACATCGTAAATCAATCCGTCCCAAATAACTAAAGAACCAGACAACCCCCAGTAAACACCAAGGTAATACAGCATCTGTCCGGACATTTCATCAATATTAAATGCTTTTTCTAAGTCTAGTGGCGACGCAGTAGCGGCAACGTTAAAGAAGCCGTCGTACAAAGCCAAAAACGAGCTTGTGTTCTGTAAGTACCAAGGAAAGTCATAGTTTCTTATCATTATACACTCACTGATATATCATCTACGTCCAACGTAGCATATTCTCTAGGATTGATTGTCAAGTTTCCGTTTGTTGTCCACGTATCACTTTCTTTTGCCTTCATCTTGAAGCTTATAACATCGAACCCTGTGTCTGCAGTCAATGGTGCCATACAGCGCGAGAACGATACGTCTTTGCCTATTTCAAGACCATTCACGTACGCAACAATAGTTTCTTTGATTGTTGGAACGTTTGTCAAATTAAATATTCCGGTAGATTCTGGTGTCGATACGGTGACTTCAATTTCAATAGGAACTTCTGTTGCTATTGTGAAATTAACCGTCTTCTGTGTGCCAAAAACATCTGCCACGGTTACTGTTGTGTTTCCGTGTGTTGGGGAACCAGGAACTTTATTATCAAGTATGGCTTCAGCAACTTTGTTCTTGAATACAGGTAATGATTCTGCATCAACAGTGCTTTTAGGGACAACCATCCATTCTGTACAGTAAGCAGGGATTGTGTCAACAGTCGAAGATGTGTCGTTGTATAAACAACCAACGGAACGAACCATATCCAGTGCGCGCAAAGCATTGTTAACATATTCTATCGTGCCCACGGCAGCAGGATATTCGTTTTGGATTCTTGCACGATAAGCAATATCACTTTCATTTTCTGCCCCGCTGAACAGGGAAACAATTTCTATATTCTGTATTTGTGCAAATCCATCAACAGACATTGTGTTTCCAATGATGGCAGAAGAATCTCCGTTTTCAGAATAATCTATTTCCAGTGTGCCAGAAGAAGCCGTAAATGTTGTGTTTCTTGACGCCACAAATTTATCATTTGTTTCTAACACAGTTAATACTGTCCCGGCAGGAATTGTAAACGCAACAAAGTTATCTGGGTTACAAGTAATAGTTACTACGCCTGTTTGTGGCGTTCCCAGTATTCTTGGTATTCCACGCAATGCACCAACAATATCTAAAAAGCGTCCTTCCATAGTATTAAGGTTCAGATGTGAAAACGCTTGTACGCCGTCCATATCCATACCATAAAACAATTCAGCCAAACGCTGAATCAACACACCTTGGGGAAGGTTGTCACTTAGGTCAAAATTATCACCAAACGCCTCAATAAAGACGTTCTGTATCATACTCTTATAATAAGACAATTCGTTTGCCACGAATCCTTGACTTGTCCACTGTCCCATATTTTACCTCTTGCTCTAAGTATAACTGCTTTATTGAATAATTTCAAACGAATTGTCATAAGAAAAAGTCCCATACACGCTCGTAATATCAAAATAAAACGTTATCTTACTGTCCTTCTTATTAACTTCTGCGCGTTTGAATAACACTTCTTGAACCTCTGAATTCTGTTTGATTATTCTTGATAATTCTTGGACCTTGATGCTTAAAGGGGTGTCGGATAAAATAATACCAAAATAATCGACACCTTTTGTCGTATCGTCCAGTTCTCCCTTGAACACCTGTAGTGCGGAATCCAGCGCAACACGCAACGCGTCCAACTTGTTGGCCATTGCTATCTGTCCAGTAGAAGTTAACATCAAATCATTGTTTTTGTCCATATTCCATACTAACATATTATCCTCCTAGGGCGTTGGCGCTGTTGTAACGCCTTCTGTTCCTGTTGCAGGGCCAGCTGCATATGTAAACGGATGCACGTGATTCTTTAAGCTGACCGTTCCAGCAATTACATCCCCGTTTGTTGATTTTATATCACCGTCAGCAGTGATTGTTCCGCTTACAGTAAGGTCACCCGTCACATCCACATTTCCTGCAACGCTGACCCCGTTTTCTGCGTTAATGTGAACGGTCTTGGACGTTGTTTCTATATCAACAACTGGGTCTTCCCCTTCTTCTTGTTTATCTGTTATTTTAACTTTTGCATTGGTCGACTTTATAACGAGCGAAGTTCCGTCAGTCACATAATCATCAACTGCGTTCTTTGCGTTTGGAACGAAAGGAACAAATATACAACTGTCCATAGCAAAGTGTCTGTCAGAAATAGGAACGTTTAACCCACCACCTTGTATCCAACCTGTAATATCGTTTGTAAAGATTTCCAGATAGCCAGTGTCGCCCGGCTGCGGACACGCTTGAATCTCAAACTGCCCCCATCTTAATTGTTTAACAGGTATCCCAACCAGCACACTTGGTTTTTTTGGTGCTACGGTAACATTATACCCTAATTCATTTTGAATTGTAATACTGCCGCTGTCCGTGTTGCAAAACTCACACACATCCTGAATTACATCAACGGTTTGGTCTTCCGGGTGAAACTCAATCACCTTGACAATGTAGTGTGTCTTTATTAAGTACATAGACTTCAATGTTGATTCTGGCATCCCAAACATTATTCTTCCCCTTTTATAGTTTTTGTCTGCTGGTATGTAAGTCCGGCTGTCATAGGAACTGTTTTTACTGTTGTCGTCCAATTTTTTCCATACGTACTCAATTCGTGTTTAACTTCTATTATAGGAAACCCTATGTTGAACATATAACCGCGGGTCTTTTTGTCTTGTTCTTGTTTTGCTGCGGCTACTGCGTTTGAACGACCCATCTGGACTGTGCCAAACGTAGCAAGACTTGCGGACGTCCCCATACTTCCATAATCCCCAGATTCTACATTACGCAAATCCCTGGTTGCACCATCTGGTGACACCAGACTTCTGTCTAACATTAGCGCAAGCGTAACACCACATTCACAGCTGGGGTTAAATGTCATTTTAACGCTCATTATCCCAGACCCGCTTACCGACGGGGATTCCAACAGGTTCTGATAGTTCCATATTTGAATAGCGGCTTTTTTGCCATCAACCCACAGTGGTTCTGAACCAAGCGGATAAATGATATATGTGTTTCTTTTTCTATTGGTTTTATCGCAATACCAGCCAACTCTATACAGTGCGCGCGCACACAGTCCATCTAACATCTGCGCCAGATTGTTTCCATAAACCGCGCCTTTTTGTGGCATAACTTGTTTTTTTAAGTCTTCTTCTAACTGAACGCTTTCTACACCACCACGCCCACCAAAAGTATCCGCATAATCGCGCCCCGCACTTCTTACAGCAGACAAATAATCTTTTAACGAAGAAACAAACTTAACCTCAAACCAGTCGTTCTTTTTTTTATCAAACTCACTAATTGGGACAAAAGGTCTTTCTTCCTCAGACATTTTACTAAAGTCTGTGCGACCCGGGTACATTGTTTTCTGTGCCTGTGTTGAAAGGACATATTCTATGCTGCGCTTTTGGTCTACAGGGGATTGTGGGTCTGATATACGGTCGGTTTCCCAGTTCTTAATATATTTCAAAAGCGTTTCATACCACGTATGTTCAAAAGTGTTTGTGTTTTGTGATTCCAGTATGCGCTGGATTTCGTATTGTGTTCCGTAGAGTTTAGTCAGCTGTTTTTCAACAACCTGTGGGGACCTTATAAGGTCTATGTCCATCACACCAAAAGTCAAGACTTCTTCAACACCTTTTCTGGCTAAAGACGAACCATTTACATAACCCTTTAATATAACGTGCCAATCCGGCACGCCGTCTTTATTTACATACCCGGCAGACACGGTACAGGTTAAGCGACTAGCCTGAAAGACTTTGATTGCGTTTGCTCTTTCTAGTGGCTCATCACTTTCATTAGTGTAGTCGGTTACCCAAGTAGCCCCGCTATTTATAACATTCATTAGTGTGCGTGATGGGTTGTATATTGTTATCGTTCCCTGGAAGCCCGGATTATTCTGTGCCCTAGCGTTTGGTCTGTCTACAACTGTTACATCCATAGCAACATAATTGTCCCTGTTTACTTCAGGTGCGTGTGTTACATAGAATTCAGTTATTGCTTTTCCTTGAGAATCTACGACATCGTGAATCCCGGTAAAGGCAACCCTTAAACATCTACCAAAAAGATATTCGTTACCCCGAATGTTCATTCATCTATCTCCACAAGCAACAATCTTTGTCCCAATTCCAAGAATGGTTCGTATTCTTCTTTCTTGTCACCATCGTCCACCAACGCCAGACTTGCTTTGGTATACCCTAATAACGGGGCAGAATTTGGTGTTAAAGCTATACCAGCAGCCACCAGTTCGCCCATATTATATAAATTATAATACCATCTTTTGTAACAACGGTCAAAAAATAAATTAGCTGTCCATCCGTCCAACAATGTAACAGTTTGTTCGTCCGAAGCGACATCCAAAATATATGCTTGTCTTGCCATATCCTTACCTCAATTTTAACCAGTGACTTACGCTTTCTGTTTTACTCGGGTCAACAGAATATCTAGTTGCTGTTCTGGCTGCCAATTTGTCGTCAGTAGAATACGGTGCCGCCATAATTGCTTCTTGGTATGTAATATCACATAAAAGCATATCAAGGTTTTTGTCGTCCGTTCTTGGAACCAACGAAGTAATTAACATATTTTCATAGTACCCGTGTGGTGTATAAACAGTAAATGGCTCGCCGTTTTCCATCAGCCAGCGCAATTTATACAACGCATACTGCGCCCTAGTGTTGCCGTCATACAGCAAATAATTCATAGTAAACTCTAAGGCACCGGTTGGGTCCCAAGCAGCAGCCTGGTTCATTGCCATACCGAAAGCATCATCAGCCAAATAATTTGATACAGCAACAGTTGCTTTTACGGTTACCGGCTTTCTAATTCTGGAATCTATAACACTGTTTGAAAGATATACCAATGGTTTTGTTGTGAATTCTACAGACATATTTGCTGTAATTTCACCCAGGCAGTCTATGATAACGCCTTCTTGTTTTAGCCCCCAGTTGCGTACAGAATTTGATACGGCACGAATAACACCAAGCGCTGCCTTGTCATAACTAGACCAAATGTATTGCGGTGACGGGTCGTTTGGTATCTCACCAATAATAAAGTACGGGGAACGAATTCCCGCAGCGTTAGCAATCGTTTCAGCCACGTCCTTAGCTGTATCTATGCCCGATACTATGTTAGCAAAAGCAGAAGGGTTCCTTTTGTCTAACGCATCTGTGCTGCCATACAATGTATTGGTAAGCTTTCCAGAAGCTAACATTCCGCCGTTTAACGCTTGTGGCTTTTTTAATGGTGATAACATACTATCCTCCAACCGTATATAATTGTAAGTCGTCCATATAGACTGCGTCGCTTGTGCTTGCACGCTTTATTTCGTCTTCGCCTATGTTAACAACGACAGTGATATTGTTTGGTTTGTTTGTGAACTTATTCATCATATCTTGGAAAGCCTGATAAGCTTCGCTCGTCTGGCCACCCTGATAAATCAATTCGTTGCCCCTTCTAGCAGACTCGAATATTGCAGCAACGTCTTTATCCATAGTCTGTTCCATACCAGTCAATCGTCCGGCAACATAACCGCCCGCTAATGTTCCGACGGCTGCTTCACTTGCATATGCTCTGTTCACACTTCTTCCGTATAGCGAACTAAAGTATGGTGAATTAGCTGTAGCAAAGGCTTCTGTGTTGCCTATCGCCTGCCCGACCAAATATTTCATAGATGGGTCACCAATCGCAGCTAAATCTTGTTGATAGATACGCATCAGTTCTGGACCTGTTACGCCAGCCATCAAGGCGGCGTAATAGTTTGGCATCATACTTAAATAAAGCATTTCTTGTTCGCCAACCTGTCCAAGCATCATACGCGCGCGCAACGACATAGCTTTGTCAGCTAAGCCGCCCATAGCCGCTTCACCGTTTGCTATTCCTGAATCTGTTATTGCTTTGGCAAAATAAGTACTGTATTCATTTCCGAACATTGCTTTGTTCTTGATACGGTTCATCATACTATCGGAACTGACCACGTCTGACTTGAACATAGTTTCGCCGTATTTTCCATACCAGGAACCAAGTTCGCCTAAAACCGTGCCACCCACAGACGCACCTACTACTGGTCCAACGCCTGGAATAAAGGAACCAAGGATTGCGCCCAGTACACCACCGGCAACACCACCTGCGACCCTGCCTCCTTCCGTAAAACGACTTAAGTAGGCCTGTCTTGACGCGTACGCGTTTCTTGTAATAGATTCACCCCAGTAGCTTTCTAACATACCACCAGCAGCAGCAAAGATATCTTTGGCTAATTTACCACCAACCAGTGCAAACGCAGCACGCCCAGCACTGTCACCTCTGTTCCCGCGAAGTTCTTCCGCAAACACTTCTGTATTGTGTTTGATTTGCTTTGACGCGTATTCTACCTGACCACCAAGTTTCTTCCCTATTCTAGTCAGGTTGGTCAAACTGCTGGTTAATTCTTTTAATTCAACTCTCTGTTCTGCCCTAGATAATTCGCCAGAACCTAGACGCGCAACCTTTCTTTTGATATTTAATACTTGTGACGCCCACGCCGTTATCTGGTCATTGGTTTCTGCTTTTGGAATAAAACTATCGTCTGGGTCTTCGACAGCAAGCCCCAATAAACCAGTATTAGCAAGTGCGCGGAACAAGCGGTTTTGGTTCAGCGTCTTCTGCAGACTGGATTTTCTTTCTTCATCATTTAATACGTAGGTCCGCCAGTGGCGATAATCTTGACCAACACGTCTATTAAAGTTTAACTGTTGTTCTGCGTCTTCAAGAGCAGACCGCGGAACTAAGCCAGGATACATAGCGTTTAAGGCATACAAAAGCCCGGCAAAGTTTCTAAGTTCGTGTTGAACAACACCGTAACGCCCCAGTCCTGTTTTGGGGTCCAGTTTATGTCCAACCATAGCTTTAGCCAAGTCTTCTGTCTTGGTCGGTATATCGTCAAATCTTTCTAGTCTTTGAATAGCACGTACAAGATTTTCAGCATAAGCTTTGGGGTTTTTCCCTTGCGCTTTAGCGACTGACAAATATGCGTTCGCCGTCCTAGAAGGGGTCTTTTCCCACAAATTGTTTAGCTGGCTTTGTAATGCAGCACCCAGCCCAACAACGCCCAACGCGTCGCCGGCACGCAAGCCAGATATCCCGTCTTTTCCTTTTGGGGTTAATGCAGAAGTTAATTTCCCTGCCACGCCTGAAAAAACATTATTTACTTCGTTAGCAAAACTTCTTATGCTTTCAGACGCCTTTGACAGGTCTAAGCCTATACCAAGTGTGATGTCTTCTTCTGCTGCCATTACTTAGCCTTTTTTATTGCCATTTGTCGCTTTATCTTTCTTTCTTCTTCTTGTATGCTCTTTTGTTTTTCCTGTATTGCACAATTAAGAACATACAAGTCATACAGATTTAGACTCCCGTTTTTTAAGTCTGCATAGGATATATATCCTTCCATAACGGGATTCAAAAAGAACCAATCTAAATCTTCAGGGGACGGCTTTACTTGCCTAGATGGCTGACTGTTGCTTCCATATACTGACGAACTTCCCTGTCGCCCCCTAGGAATAAAGGGGCAAGCAACCCATCTGTATACGCCAACTTCAATACCTCTATTTCACCCAAAGACAACTGGTCCAGAACGACATCGCGACCATCCACTTTTGCGTTTTGTGCTATCATACGCAAGAAAGCTTCTTCGTGGGCAAACTCATCTGGTTCTGCCATATGTTTGGCCCTTGCGTTCAATAAGCGTTTCTGTGCCATCACAGAGTGTGGGAGTGTTAATACCCATTTCTTTCCACCGTGTGAATATGCAAACACTTCTGGAATGTCGCCCGTTTCTTGTGCAGCCTCAATCTGTTTGTTTATAATATCCGTGTAGTTTCTTACCAAATCTTGTTCTTTATCCATATTTAACCCTTTTCTTAGTCGTTATATACAGCACCGTTGTATTTGTCTGTCTTGCCAGCAAATGTTACATCAGTCTTGTTGTCTGGAATATCATTTGTAGCATAGTTAGAACCCCAAGCACTGTACACACCAGAACTATATTCTGCGTTAGAACATTTGAATGTCATTTCAAAGTCACCAGACGCACCGGCACCAGCTTCCAGACCAGCAAAGTTAACCAAGAAAGCCTGTGGGGCAACCAAGGTTTCGTTTTTGCTTGTATCGTCTTCGCCGTTACCAAAGTTCTTGTTTGTGAACTTAATACCAACTGTTGTGATGTGACCGTTCAAAATTTCTTGAATCAAGTATGTGCCTTTGCAGTAATCCAATGAATGACGCAAGAAGCGAACTGTCAGCGACCAGTTTTTAATTTTGTATGATTTGTTTGCCAACAGCTGACCTGTAGAACCTTCAAAGATGTTCATAACGTCACCGTCGTTTCCTGGTCTAGCCAAGATAGCAACATCGTTTGGTCCCAAGTTTTTAGCTGTTAAGTTGCCCATTGGTGTTTGAATGGTCAAATCAACCAAACCAATATCATTAAAAGCACCATCAAATTGTGTCATATTAGTACTCCTTATTTCTTCAATTCGTTACCAATAACAACTTTCTTAGTAGAACCAGTCAACAAGGCAGAACAGACAATTCCGTCCCACAACCCGTTAGCTTTCTTTACGCCTGTTGGAATTGGAATACTGTATTTATAACCAGATTCTGGGAAGACATCGCCGTCTTCAGCAACGCCACCACTGATAACACCGGCAGAATTCAAGGCCAAGAACGCTTGTGTAATCACGTTACCCAACATTGAAGCCCCTTCGCTATTCATTGGGACACGTGGTGTTGTTTGCAACAATCTGAACACAGATACTGACAAGACATATGTCAAGTAATCGGCAGATATAAATTCACTTACATCGTCACCAGATGGCAAGTTGCCGCGTTCCCAAGCAGGAAGGCCAACCAACTTAACGTTGATATATGCGTTGGCGTTCTTTTCATCCAAGTTTTTGAACTTTTGTGTTGGTGATACGCTTGCAGACAACGAAGCATCCAATGTATCAACTGGTTGAACACCAGAAGCAGGTTTATGACAAATGCTGCACATTCTGCGAGATGAGTTTTCAAATTTGCGTGTAGCAAAGAAAGCCATCATTGAAGCAGAATAATATTTATTTGTGTTGTTTGGATTGACTGCCGCTACAACTACGTGTGTATAATTTCCATTTTTGCAGTATGCAGAAACGGAACAAGATGCGGCCAACGCCAAATCGTCTTCCAAAGACAAATCAAACGCATTTGCGCTGGAATCGTCCAAGAACAACTTGTGCGACGCTGTTACGTTACCAGCCTGAACCAAAGCAGCCGCCGATTTCTTTTGTGCGTCTGTAATTTTTGTGTCCAAAGCAATCATATAATATTCTTCACTTGCCAACAAAGCAGCAAAGTTATCAGAAAATTCGTCTGAACCACAACCGATGGTCGCAACATACATTGGACCAACAGGGAACAAGCCATTGTAGCCTGTACCATAAAAAGCTGTAGCAAACTTAGCGGCTTCAGAATTAGAGCCAGCACCTTCGATAACCGCAGCCAAGTCGTCATATTTTGCGACAACTGTTGCTTGAGCGTCTGTTCCTTTTTGAACAAACAAAACAGCAGTCCAATCGCGAGCAACATTCGTACCAGATGCCGCCACAGAAGTGGAAACATCAACAAATTCGCGAATGTTAATTACGTTAGTAGCCATTTAATACTCCTATTTCTTTATATTAGTTTCAAAGTCAACGCTACTCGGTAAATCACTTAAATCTGTCGGTGTTTTAACGAATATAGTGTTGTCATCTATAACCAAGGTTTCCTTGATATTCATTTGAATTTCAAAGCCAACCCTTTCTGTCCAGGTGCCATTTTCTAGGTCAGACAGGTTTTTCATAACCCCTATCTGCTCTATTCCTAACAGCCTGCCATTGTTATTTACAAAATTATTATACCTGTTATTCTGTAAATTAGCAAGAACGAACCGAGCAGAATCAAAAGAACAACCGAGCTTTTTAGACATAATATTCACAACGCACTTGAATGTTCTTAATTCAGACAGGACCTCGCGTCCATCCTTATCATATGTGACAGTTGCACGGCCATAACGCTGTGAACGCCACGTATCGTAATCATCTATTCTAAAAGTCAATATGGTAGAAGCGTCCGGAAGCGGCGCCCCATTCTGTCTTTCTACCAAGACCCTTTCGTTTTCGTTCCCAGAAAAACCAAGAAAAACAGCCTGGTCGCCCAGCAACGCAACGAACATTTTGGATAAATACTTTTCAATATCTACATAGCTTGTCAATTTGGGTTTACCTCATCTTCGTTGAATCTTGATAATGTTACTTCATAATAGCCCAATTCCATAGGGGTGCCTTCGTCCCAAACCCACGGCTGGACCTTTCTAACATACCAATCTTTCTTGTTAAATCTTACAACTACCGCGTCACCAGTTTTGCTGGGCATCGGTATCTTTTTCAGGGAATAAATTGTCATAAATTCGTTTGTGCCATAGTCGCCAAAGCCCTGCAACTGCGCTTCGTCAGGAGATAATGGCTGGCAGCTTTTTCTAGCCAAAAACTTTATAGGTGTGCTTTCGTGCGTCTGGAACCCGTCTTCAAAAAAGACCCTACGCATAGTCAACGTTATTACGCCACCACCTATCATTGAATCACCTAAAGCATCGCTAAAAAAAGAACCCATTATTTTTTCACCTTTACGTTTTTTGCTGTCTTTTCTAAGTCAGACAATAACTTATCGACAATTTGTTTTTTTGTTTCTTCTATGTCTGTTACAACATAATGTACGTCTGGCGAAAGTTTAACATAAAAGTTTCTTTCGTCATCCACTATTTCTTCTCGCCAACTAATACGCACTTCTGCTCTCATTGTCTAGCCACCCAGCTTTTAATAGAATTCTCTAATTCGTGTGTCCATTCCAATGGATGGTCAAAACCTTTAATTGCGATAGTAGAATCTGCGTTCTTCTTTTTACCTATTATATTCAGTTCCGATATCGCATTGTACTGGTTTACTTCCATCTGTTTTGCTATTTTAGCAAGAAGCCCTGGACCACCGCTTCTACCAGCAAATACAGGCGTGCCGTGTTTAGCTGTGCCTTCAACCACATAACTTGGTTTTACAACCCCAGTGTTAGGGTCAACTTCTGGCGAAGCAGTAACCTGCGTGTGTGGGGAAGGATTGTCGTGTATCCCTTTGACGATTATACGTTTTATTTCGTCCCCGTACTGTGTCCCCCTAAAGTTGTGCGTAGCAGCCTGAATGTAGCGACGTGGTGGGATGCTTCTACTGAAACTTCCGTAGTGGCTTATTCTGGCCTTTTTTGCCTGTTTTGGTGAATTCTGTATCCCAGCACAAGCACAAAGCGACCCGAATTCCATAAGTTCCCGGCTAAGCTGCTTACTAACAGACATAGTAAGTTTCTTAGAAAAGGAATCTCTTACTATCATTATTCGCCAGTAGCTCCACCGTGTAGTAACACAATTCCACCACGCAGGTAAGGCATCATCAGATTGAACGCCTTTCTGCCGTAGTCGTTTGACGCCAAGAATTCGTAACTTGGATAGTTCTTAAACAACTTCGATTCCATATAAGTTACGGACATCTTGCCCACTGTTCTGTGTATAACTGGTCCAGCAGCAGAATTTCCATTCATACCACTAGCTGCCATTTGTCTGTCATACACAAGGAAGAACATAGTCAAATACAAGAATATAATCTTCCCTTTTTCTTGTGTGAACAAGCTAGGGTTGAACTTAAACATAGCTTCGCCCATAGCACGTTCAATATCTGAATCCAAAATAACAGTGTCCAGGTTCTCTGTTTCGTCTTCGTCTATTTCCCAATTATTAGCATCCGAAGGGGACGACGTATTTTCATCAACCAGGGATGTATATACGCCAACCTTAAAGTTAACCAGCGCAGTGACTTTGTCGTCCTTGCTGTAGGTTTGTTCAGGGTTCCAATTAGGATACGCCTGATATTCTAATCCCGCTTCACGAAGGAAATATAACTTGAAAACATCTAAAGTAACTGGAAAGTCCATCATTTCTTTTTCTTTTTGGTTTTTGGTTCTTCTTTTTTAACTTTTTCAACAACAGGTTCTTCGATAATCTCTATATCTTTACCACAACGACCAATCCACATATGTGCTTCCCACGCTTCAATAATCGCTACACCATCCTTGGGAAGAACGCCGCCTGTTATTGTTCTAAAACTATTTCCGTGATTTTTTATTTTTAACAACATTTTTTGCCTCTATTTTTTGTGGCTCAGAATGTATGATTTCCGTTTCTTTTTCAACCAATGACAATTCTGGCTGTAATGCCAAAATCATTTTAGCTGACTTGCTAGGAATATCTTTTTCTTCGCTGGGGTTCCAAATGTATTCTTTATTATCTAAAATAAATTTAATTACTTTTGCTTGATTGTTTCTGATTAACATCTTGTTCTCCTTGAAAGACCAAGGGGCAGGCTTTAGGCCCGCCCCAGGTAGTAGTCGTGTTAGGACTATTATTGTTCAAAAGACAAATACAACATTTCTTTTGGACGGTTTACAAACACATCGGACAAACGAGCCCAAGCTGTGTTTTGATAGTTCATACCATCAACTGTAGCACCTTGAACAACGTTGTAGTCGAACGGTTGATATGCACGGATTGTATCGAAGTCTTTGCGATACAAGACATATTTGTAATAACCGCCGTGGAAGTTTGGTTCGCAGTATGCCAATGGAACGATTTTTGCGTTTGCATTGCCAGTCATTTCTTTGAACACGTCTTCCAAACGTTGTTTCATTGTGGTGAACACTGGATATTGTTCGTCCACAGCTACACCCAAGCCTAAGTAATCTGACGGTGCGATTGCCAAAGTATCTGGCAAAGCTGTCATTTCAGTTGCAGTGTAGTATGTTGGTAACAAAGCTGCCAAGAACGCTTTGAATTCCGCTGCGCTCATAGAGCTGATTTTCTTTGTTAACAATGTTGAATTAACTGTAACTTCAGATTGATTCAACAAGCCTTTGTGTCCGTTGTCACCCAACAACAAAGCACGTTGTACGGAAATATCGTAATCGATTTTACGTGCGCGTTCTTTTTCTGTAACGATGTTCCAACGGCCTGTTTGCATTGATTGACGCAATTCAAACAAAGAATAAGAAATCATTTTGTTCAAATTGTGAACTTTCAAAGAAACAGATTCCAGTTTAGCACCGTCTTGACCACGACGTGCATTGTCGTTGTCTACGCCACGTGTCCAAGAATCGATATCGCCTTCAGCAGTAATGAAGTTACGAAGAACTGTCATATAATCTGCAAAGCCGCCTTGTGTGTGGTCCACAGGAATAAAGTCTTCTGGGTTGACTCTGTAGAATTTCTGTTGTGAAACTTCACGTTCTATAATAGTCAACAATGTGATATCAATGTCCGCATAACCTGCGTCATTAACTAATTTTTGGTTGTGTTCGATAGTAGCTACTTCTGCTTCATTAAACAGTTCTGTAACTTCTTTTTCGACACCGTTTACTAAGTATTTCTTTTCAGCCATTTCGAACTCCTTAACATACTAAAACAGGTATACGAACGCCGCCTTCAGTAGCAGAAGTTGCAGCCATAGCCATACCCATACGTTGTACACCAGCACCGATGGTTTTTGTGATAGAACCGTCAGCATCTTTATATGCAACGATGTCGCCAGCAGCAATAGCTTCTTCTGTGATACATTCAATTACGCCACCGCGTAACAAAATGGAACAGTGGTCGCCCGCTTTGAAAGATTCGTGTTTAGCGTTGAAGATGATGTAACCAACAGCTTTGTCAGTGGATTCACCAGCAACGACTTTCAATTTGCCTGTTGATGTTGGGCATACTTTTACCAAGTCGCCAGCATACAAGGTTCCGGTTTCAGAAGCGTCGATAACGACATCCAAAACCCAGGCATTTAAGCCCCAATCCAACAGTTCGCCACGTAAGCGTTCAGGTTTGAATTGGTTCAAGCTTTGACTATAAAAATTAGTTTTTGTAATAGCCATCTGTCTTACCTCTATTTTTTGTTATATTCTTACGTTTGGAACATTTACAACGCTTGCTTTGACTTCTTCTGTCAACGCGTTGCTCAATTCCGCTTTCAGGTCTGTATCGGTTCCTTCCGGTTCTTCTACAGGTTTAACCTCAACCGTTGGTTGAGCTTCGGCAGCCGCTTCTGTTCCCTCTGGATTTTCTACCACGGGTTCATCTGCGGGTTTTGCCGCAGCTTCTTTTTCGGCTTCCAAATCTTTAATCTTTGCTTCCTGTTCCGCAATCGTGTTTTTGGCTTCTTCTAATGCATTAACCAATTCTTCGATTGTCATTTCACCCGAAACAGTATTAACCAAAGTATCTTTGTCTAATTCGACTTTCGTCTTTTTGAATCCAAACATTATATTGTCCTTTTGGTTATACAATACTCCTTCACCAACGAAATATTCATCAGTGGAGTTTCTCCATATCTCAGTTCCATTATAACGGGGATTTTTAACTAATGCAAGATGTAGCATCTCACCGCCAACAATCCTCTTCTTGTATTTGACGTTGTTAATCATCAAATTTTCTTCAGACAAGTCTGCTTTATAAGCACAAGAAACAAATGGAACATCACCATTTGCTATCTTATTCATAGCCTTCTCATCGAATATCACAAAGTCTGCATACCAATCGCCAGATACTTCACAACGGTCTACGCTGGACACATAACCAACGGCTTTTTCTTCCATATCTTTGCGGTCTTCAATGTCTTGATGTCCAATAACAACCGGGCAACCTTTTAATGAATACGCAAAGTCGTCAAGCGCGGATTGTTCCAGAAAGTATACACCGTCTTTATATCCGACAGGACCAGCAGTAATAAACTTCGCACGATATGTCTGTCCTTTTGGAATCTCGTGTTCTTCTACACGCTGTACAGAACTAACCGTGTTTTCTTTTTCAAAATAGCATCCCATTACTTACCTCCAAATCCAGGTTTGAATACTTGTTTTGCCATTGGGTCGGCAACGAATGTTTCTTTGTAGGATACATCTACACCCAGCAAGTTGTATTTATTAACAGCTTCTTGCCATTCTTTATTTGTAATACGACCCCAGATGTTTGCTTCGTTCAAATTAGCCAACTTCAATGTTTTTAATTTCTCTTCTTCGTATGCGCTGGTTCTTATCAAAGACGCCCATTCAATATCGAAATCAAGCGTCTTTTCCAGAACCTTACGCCCAACAACCTCAAGGATTTTAATAATTGCCCCTTCTGAAGGGATACGAATTTCTGCTTCCACCGTATCGGCATATGTTTCACGGTCTGCTTCACCGGAATTAAATCCAGCAGGCGAAGTGCCATATAACTTGTTCATCGTAATACGCGCGTCAGAAGCAGTGTCCACACGGGAATCAATCTTCAAATCAGACAAACCGCTGAAGTGAATCTGTTTCTGTTGATATTCATCTTCAGAATCCATCAAGATAGCTTTCATATAGTTTTTGATGCTTTCTGCATAGGCAACACGCTTCGTGATAGCGTCTGTAGCGTTTTCGTCCTGCATAGCATCATTCAATCCATATAAACTAAAGACGTCCATCTTTGCTTCATCCAACAATTCAAAGATAACGTTTTCGTTCTTAATAGACTTGTTCAATGTTCTTACCAGCGGTTCCAGAATAGACATTCCCCAACCACGACCAACCGGTCTATATAATGGCGGGAATTCTTTTCCTTTGAAGATTATAACGCGGGATTTATGTATGGCGTGACCACGCAACTGAAACGGGGTATCTGCCATCCAGTCAATATTATTAAAACTGGTGCTATTGATATCCGTGTTGCTGATTTCCCAGTTGTCGGTCACATAAAACTCTAATGGTGTGTCCTTGTTGATTTTTTCAAGGTCCAATGCTGTTGATGGGTTTCTGCCGTCCAAGATGACTATAGCGGCACCACCAAACAATCTTTTCCAATATAAAGCCTGTTGAAGCTTTTTCCAGGTTTCATCACGACGCAAATATATTTCCATACGTCTGATGTCTTCGCGGTCGATTTCTTGTCTAAAGTATTTGTCTTCCTGCTTCTTTGCTTCTTCGTCAGCAGCAACCTGGTCTTTTTCCCACTGTTCACGACGCTTAGCCTGTTTTTCTTCAAAATCTTCTTTTGGTGTCTGCTGATTGTTGTTTTCTTCAGCGTTCCAGAATTTGAAGAATCTATGACGCTTTTTGTCCTTTTCGTCAGGGACAACCACTTTCTTTTCGTAAGCAGTAAAGTGTAATCCACCACGGAACGCATCCAACACAGGAACTTCAACTAGGGCCTGAATAACACCAAACTGTTGGTAAAGGTGTGATAATAAAGGATAGTTAAGTGTGATATATTCAGCCCTAACTTGAAGAGCAAGGGACGCGGAATCGTTGATACGGTTTGGAGACATTGAACCTGTACCACTGCGACCCCCGTCCGGAACTATACCAGCAACGAGCTGTTTCATCGAATTTTCTATTTTTACTGCTTTCTTTGTCATAAAATGTCAACCTTTTGAGTATATTGTAAATATTTATTTGACTTTTGGCAAGAGAATTGTGTATAATGTAAATGATGAATGTGAGTGGACCTTGTTTCGTTATTATGAAAAACGGCGCTGCTTTCAATAAATACGAAGTAGCAGCTACGGAAAATACGCCCCTAGCAATCATAACAACCCTGTATTATTTTGACGACAAAGATGATGCAGAACTGTATGTAAAGTTTCTTCTTCAAGAAAACGGATTGCGCGAGCTAAATAAACTTCTTGCTTCAGATAGAACATTCAAATGGGAAAAAGAAGAATATGAAGTTTTCAAAAATAGTATAAATTGGGACGAACTTAGAAACAAAGTCAAATCACTAACTTTTACAACCCAAACAATCAAGGTTCAAAGAAAGGCAAGAATATGAAAGTAGCAGAATTATGTGCAAAGAATATAGCAGATGAAGCAGAAGCCATCGAAGGATATCTTCCCCTATTAGAAGAACTTGAAGCCGCTGGCGATAAAGACGGTGCAGATATTGTCCGCGAAATCATATCTGACGAAAAGAACCATATGAACCTTTTACAGGTTATCTTGATGAAGCACGATGGAAATATAGAAATCGCTGGCGACCAAATGGCGGAAACCTTTGCTTTTTTGAAAAAACACGCCAAGTAAAATTATAGAAAAAGATATATATTTTTCTATAAAAATTCGTTAAAAACTATATCTGGATACTTTAACATAAATAATTTCTTCTTAATGATATATTCCGGCTTTTTCCTCGTCATTGGCGACTTTACGTCTTCAGCGACCCATTCCTTACCATTAAAATAATAAAAGTCCGCTATCCAACTTACACCCCGTATCTTTTCGCCCCGATATTCAAAACCTTCAATCAAAACAAACTTCTTCTGCGTTTCTAAGCCCCGTATCCAGCCAGCTTTCTGTAAAGCCAATAACTGGGCCGCACGCCTGCTTTCTTTCTTCGAATCAAAGGTTTGACCGTTGAATTCTGTCTTCTGCGCGTGATACTTGTTCCCCTTGTTCAAACTTTCCCTGTACTGCTTAGCAGACATAGTTACAAATTCCACTTGACTTTCCTTTTGTTTTATCTTATTATACTTTCGAACCAGGGGGTACCTTGGTGATTCTTCTAATAAAACATCCCCCTGCTTAGGCAGGGGTTGCTTATATAAAGATACTGCTTTGTTTCGTGTTGAACGCTATTTCACAGGCGTCACCACAATTATCAATCCATTCGTCCTTAGGGTTCTTATCACTTGGGCTGTAGGCCAAAAATTCAGCACGGGCAGGTACAAAGTTTGGGTCAGATTCCCTAAAGTATACCCTACCGGCTTCCATCCACGTCATAGCACTTTCCGCACGGTTCATCTTGTTCTTCTTCGCACCACGTTTCAACGGGACTATCGCCATAGTAGGACATTCACGACGCATATCTTGGATAAATCCTATCCCAGATAAAGTCTGTTCAACATATACCCTTCTACATTGATTATATGCCGCACTACAGCGCTTGAAAAAATCTATGCAGTATTTCTTCGCATCTGGGGATTCCCAGCGACCCTGAAGACTTCTTAGCAAATATAGGTTTGTGTCCTTCGCCAATCCCCAACAGCAAAATAAGGACTTGTCCCCGCCGTCAGCAGTAAAACCGAAGTCGGTCGTTATAAATATCTTGCTAAACGTATCTGGGTTCGTTCTGTAAGTTCTTATCCATTCTTCGTGAAAATATGCCCCGTAATTTTCAATAGGGGACTGCTGATACATAGCAGCAAACATATACGGGTTCTTCTTCTGATTCTTTAATAAATCTTCTACAGGATACCTTTTCGGATAAAAACTTGTTCCATCTTCATTCAAAGCAGGTATAATTACAGTTTCCCAGTCTTCCGCCTCATTCTGAAGAACCCAGCCACTAAAGTCGTTCTTGTCAATTCTTTGCTGGATACATATCGTAGGAACCTCAGGCGTTCTTCGTCTGGTAGCCAATTTCCTTTGGTAAATATCCGGCGTTTCTATCTGTTCGTGGACAGAACTGGTAACTTCAGGGGAATTTATATCATCCAATAATAACGCCCCAGTGAAACCTTCAACCCCAGGTATCCCAGCGTCAACACCCAACAACGCACTTGAAATCGTCCCAGCTGTCAATCCGCTTCTTACACCACCGCTTATCAAATGATAATTCAATACAGATTTGTCCCCGGGGTCCATTTCTTTCCCAAACAGTTCTTCCCATTCGGGCGTCATCATCAAATTTCTGGATTCCTTGGACAACTTCTTAATAAGCTTTTCCCCATAAGCTACATAACAAAACATACAATTCTTGTTCCGGGCAAAACACCAGGTAATAAAATACTGTAATAACAACGACTTACCTGTCCCTGGGGGACAATTTATCAATAAATTTCGCTTTTCATTCTTCCCTTCAGCAAACTTCTGTAACGCATCACACATCTTTATGTGCGCTTCCGTCATATCGTAGTCCGTCCCCTGCGCTATCTTGTGCATCCATACAACGTACTTCTTTAAGTCTAATAAGATTTCCTTCGCAAGTTCAAACCTATTGTCCATCAGACTTCCTTAAATCTATAACGTCTTTCAATCCACCAACAACACCACCTGTCTTCGAACTGTTGTTCACCGTAACATTGTTTACTTGAACCTGTGGCTTCCAGTTCTGGTCCTTCTTCGTAGCACTCGCTGTCTTCATTAACCCTATCAGCGTGTTGCTTATCAATACCAAATCTTTCAATTCCAATTCTTCAACGTTCGTACACCCGCGCTTAGCCAATTCCTTCGCTATCATATTTATACAATTAGCTACCAATTCAGCAGTCGTTATCCCGTCTTCAGTGTTCGTAAGCCTTTCTAACAACAATACTTCCGTCGTGTCACTCGTCCGCTTCGCCTTCGCAGCCCTGTCTTCCCAATTCTCAACAAGCCTACGCGCTATCCCGTTCTTGTACGTTTCTGTCTTCGCCCAAGCACGCATCACCGTACTGGACCTCCGAAACCTCTCTTTCGTGTATTCCGTAACATCTTCAAAATCTTCCTTCCTTAATAAGTAATTGTTAGAACGACACCAACCGTTAACCATAAAATCATCAGGCATCCTTAACGGACTGTCCTTCTTTTCAACATTCTTCTTTACACTGGCATATTTCCCCATCTATCCCATCCTAAGTAAAAAAAATCAACCACATATAAGCCCTTCAAGCCCTTTATGCGCCACACTATCTAAATATTTCCGCCATCCGCTTACCAGTGAACGCTGGTCCATCTAACGCCCCGCAATGCCCGGAATCCGCAAGCTTCAAACATCCTTAAGCCTAACCAGCCTTTAGCCCAAACGCCGTGCTCTTTACACCATTACCTCGTTCCTTAAGCTAACACTAATCAAACTTACTCTAATCTTAACATATATCCCCCAACTTGTCAAGACGTTCTTCTAATAACCACCTACCCTATACCCCCCATAGACGAGGAATTAGATAAATCCCTTTTCCAAAAAGAATTACTTTTTTGCGGGATTTTTCCCAGATTTCCGCGCCTTCTAGCGTGTTGGTATTATAATACCGTATGATAAAACGAAGCGATTTTGCGTTATAAAAAAACAATTACAATTTTTCTTTTTTTCTGTCATAATTATAATAAGAAAAAACAGAGGTTGTTTTTTCATAACACAAAAAACAGGAGGCAATTATGCCAAGAGGACAAAAAAACAATATTGACAAAAGCTCATTCTCGATGAGCACTCTGAGGGGAGTTATTCGCAAGGGGTTTATTTCTCCGAGTGATGTTGAAAAAACAAGTCTCCCTCAATACACAAGGGACGAGATAAAAAAGTATCTGGACGAGGCGAGCGTGTTGTTTGTGAGAGATAAACAATGTTTGTTTATTATAAACAAAAAAGAGGTATTTTATGCGAGTGATGTATCTCTTCCTCAATATATTGAGTATTTTAAGAGTAAAAATCCTCAATATAAATATATTGAAAAACAATGGACTCCGAGCGATTTGAGAAAAAGAGGCTTGGCGGTTGAGAAAATTGCTGAGCAAAACGGGTTCTCATTATAAGAGACGGGAGGCGTGAGCCTCCCTCTTTGCTTTATAGCAGGAGAAAGGAAACGGAGAAAACACTACGGAGTTTGGTATGCCACAAGTTATGAGATTGAAACGGAGTGAAAAAACATACTTCGCAGGTATAAACGCAATTATGAGGCGTATAAATACCGAACATAAAGAGTTGAATTGGCTTGATAAGAATATTGAGTTGGTTCGTGAAGGTAAAATAAGAGAATTGAAACAATTATGGGTTATCGAGAGATAACCCGTATTTTTAACAAAGGGAGGAAAAAAATGAAAATATATGACATAATAGAGTATTTTATAATAGTGATTGCGTTATTGGTTGCTTTTGGAGTTGGTGCTTTGAGTGATGGGCAAGTCAATAGAGCAATATATGGTTCTACTACGGAAATCACTACGGAAAGGAGCAAATAATGAAAATAAACGAGCTTTGGAATATCGGCTACGGAAAATTAAGTGAAATGAGGATTAAAGCCCTTGTTAAACTGAGCCGAACCGATATTTCACAAGAAGAGCGCCAAATACTACGCAGAATATGCGAGATTTGGAAAATAAGAACTGATAACGAAATAAACTAAGGAGAACGCAATGGAAAAACTTATCAGTTGGATAGCATCGAGCTACGGGTTTAACACCCGTTCGTATAGAAACTTTACGGAGTTGGCACTGTATGTGTATAAAAAATACGGAACAGATGAAAACCTGAGCAATTTTGATAACGAATTGTTAGCAAAAGCTATACGAGAAAAAGACGACAGGGCATATAATTTGTGCGAGAAGAACGGATTTATCTTCTGGGACATTTATTATGTGCTTCATTTAGGAGCTCAAATGACTACGGAACAGCGTAGTAATAGAGATTACATTTTACAACAAAATATGGGAGAAAGACAATGATTAACACAGTTGACGATTTATTGAAACAACTACGGTTGAGTGTTTTTACTGGGGAAAGACGAGTTAGTGAAGATATTTTAGTAAGATGCTTCTTTGATGAGATTGAAGGTCGTGAAAAACGAAAAGTCAAGAAACGGAGCACCAATCACTACGGAGATTTTCTGTGGTATGTGTCTTATGACGGTCGTTTAGCGAGGGTTCCAAATACAAATAAAAACCCTTTGGGCAAGAGATTGTTAAAAGAGCACATAATTTATACAGACGAAAATGGTATTCGTAGAGGAACAAGGGAAATACGCGAAGGACAATACCCGAGAATACGACCTTTGTTGGACGAATTAGACAGAGCAAATCGCTGGGCTAATTCAATCAAACTTAAAATCTGTGAATATCTAGACGGAGGATTACAGTGTTCAATGATTATTGACCGAGATTTTAAGACGGCATACGAACCGAGATATAGCGAGGACTTCTGTTTAGAGGGCGATTTGGTTACTGGACAGAGCTGTATGTCTGGGAACGGTCAAATGGCAGAAGAGTTCTACGGAGGAATTGACGGTTGTTATGTATGTAGATTTGAGGATAGCGACGGAGACCAAGTTGGTCGTTGTATAATGTATAAATACAAAGACCAAAGACATTTTATCCGAGTATATGCCAAGAGGGACTACGCAAAATGCGCTTTAAGACTTATCAGAGAAGAAATGACTGATAACGATATTATTGGGCGCAGCGAGTGTATTGAAGATATGTGCCTACATACAAATTGGAGCGACGATGTTCAAGTTATGTATCTGGACGGAAACGAGTATGGCTTTGACCCTATGGACTGGACTGTGGGAACAGATTACCGAGTTGATATGAAAACAACTGGGGAAGATGAATTGTCTGAGTATCTGTGGGAAAATGGCTACGCGAGATGTCAAAACTGTGGGGAATATTGCGACCGAGACGATATGATTGGTGTCGGTGGAGATTATTTCTGCTGTGAGGATTGTATCGCGGATTATGGTTGTAAAAGATGCGACCATTGTGGTGAGTGGATAAGCCCGAGCTGCGGGTATGAAACACCAGATGGAGAAATAGTATGTTCCAAGAGCTGCTTGAACGCAAAGGGCTACACGATTTGTAGAGGATGCGGTAAAATAATACCGTTAGACGAGGTTGAATATGCCTGTGGTTATTCATACTGTTCTGAGGACTGTGCGAATAACGATGGGTATTTCAAATGTAGTGTATGCGGAAAGTATGAAATGAGCTGCGACCTTAAACCGAGCCTGGAACACGACAAAAAACTTGTCTGTTGGAACTGCGCTAAGGGAGCGAATTTAGAATTAGTATGGACAAAAACAATAACGGAGGCTAAAAATGACTAAAAAATTGAGTATAGATTACGCAAAATATAATGGAATACTGCGAGCCGATGTGGTGCGTGTGTATGATTTGATACCGTTCTTCAAGAAAGAGGAAATTGACTATGACGAATACGGCAATATCTTTATTGGCTTTAACGAGGACGCTATTGGACTGCCAATTTTGGTGGCACATACAGATAATGTGTTGGGAGCCGATAAAGAACCTGTGTTTGACTTGGCAAAAAGACGCATTAAAGGAGTTAAAGACGGGATTGGCTTTGACGATAAAGCAGGAATAATGGCTATTATCGAGCTGTGGCATATGTTCAAAGAGCAAAAGTTTAGAATTATATTCCCAGCAAACGAGGAAACTGGTGGTGATGGTAGTTCTATGATTGAGGCAGCAAAATACGCAGACGCGAAATGGATTTTGGAACTTGATAGACGAGGTGACAGGGATATTATCCAAACGAGCGGAACTACAAGATTATGTTCTGATGAGTTCGCGAAAAAGTTTGTGGAACTGGGCTTCAAAATAGAGACAGGAACATTTACAGACTTAAATGTATTCAAACCAGAGTGTGATTATATAAATATGGCTAATCTGAGTATTGGCTACTATAACCCACACACTGACAATGAGTATCTGGACACAGTGGACTTTGAGAAAATAATTATGAAAGTCGCAAGGTTTATTGAGGCTGATTATGACTTTGAACCAGACGAACCAGATAAATTTGATACATCGAGCATAACAAATTACGAATTTAATAAAGGCAAATGCACCTTCTGTGGAGGTGATTGCGGTTCGGCATTTATATTCAACAGATACGGAGAACGGTTCTGTTGTGCCGAATGTATGAACGAGTTTGAAGATGAAATGTGGAAAAACAACTAAGGAGTAAAAAATGAACTATGATTTAGGACTACAACCGTTCCTTGATATGAGCGGTTATCAACCAAAAACAACATTTTGGAGCGATTTTAGTATTGCTGATGTCTTTGGCGAGGACGCAATTAAAGACACCTACAATCGTGCCTTTGATGAGTGGAAATCAAATGTGGAATACATCACAGAGCTGTGTTTGATACTGAACTGGAAAATCTGGTATTGGAACGAACGCAACGAGGATATCGCACGACTGTATGACCAACTGTGGAAAGAGTGCGACCAGTGGTGTATGGACAATTTGAAAGGAGACGATTTGTCTTACTTTCTGCGAACAACAGACTAAGGAGGTCTAAAATGAAAACGACAAAAAAACCAATACGAGTAATATTTTTACAAAAGTTTGACGAACACTTTGAGGATTATTACGACAGTGAACAAAAAGTGTTTGTGATATACGCAGGCGACAGAGGATTTGACGGTAGCATTGACACAGATGTCAAAGTGAAAGACGACGACGGAGTGATTTGGGATTGCTACCTGTGGAAAGTGGAGTATATTTCGTCAATGGACACTTATGAAATACTTTATAAGCCATACGAGGAATAAAATGGGTAAAATACAAGATAAAATAGAGTTGTATAAGGACGGCAATACTTACACCGTTCTTATCAACGGCTGGGAGTTTCTTCACGAAACATTTATTGGTTATGACAGCCAAGAAGAAATCGTGGAGATTATAACACAAAGGGTCGCTGACCACTTTGGAGTAGAACCAAATGAACTAAACTGGAGGTAAAAAATGGGATTAGATATGTATTTATATAAACGAGAATATTTTTCTTCGTATGATTTTAAGAACACAGAAGAACGCGAGAACCACGAAGCAGTAAAATTCAGAGTTACTGTGGAAACTGTGTTTCCAAACGGCTATATCAAAACACAACGAACAGAGGCAGATAAGCCAGATGTCGGATTAGAATTGTATATGCCTGTGTGCTACTGGAGGAAAGCGAACGCAATCCATAAATGGTTCTGCGATTTAGACAGAGGACGAGATGAGTGCCAAGATATTTTTGTGGATGGAAGCAAACTGAAAGAGTTAGTTGAACTATGCCAGTATGTATTAAAACACAAAAAGGAAGCAAAAGAGAAACTGCCTACGCAAGACGGATTTTTCTTTGGGAGCACAGAATACGACAAATACTACTTTGACGATTTAGAGTATACTGTGAATAAGTTAAAAGATTGCGACTTTAACGCAGATTACATATATCGAGCAAGTTGGTAAACAAAAAAGGAGTAAAAAATGGACAAAAAGAACCTTGAACTGCTTGATTTGAGCAAAATACAAACAATACGCGAGTTCGCTATGTATATCTTGGGTGTAGCCGACCAAAACCAGTGGAGCGATGGCTATGTTCTTGATTGTGTTATAGGGGCTTGCCACGAAATATTAGGAGACAAACAATGATACTATACAAATTTGCCGATTTTATCGGCGCTGACTGTATAAGCGAGGTATTTGATGCAGTTGAAATACTGAACGAACCAGAATTACGCGAAAAAGTCAGAGAATATAAACCAAGACTGCCAAAGCAATTAGTTGAGAAATACAAGCTTGATTGGTTGTTATCACCAACAGAGGATATTATTGACGCGTTTAACGATGCTTGTGATTACGACGCAGAGTGGTATTTTATAGTTGAAAAAATAAACGTAAGGAGTTAGCAATGAAAATGTATTACATAATGTGGAGGTTTATACCACCACAAGGGCAGGATTGCGAAGTCCTGCCAATACTGAGATATGGACTGTTCTTTGATATTAAAAAAGCACAGGCAAAAGTAGACAAACTTAATGAGAATATACCAGAAAACGACAGGTCTTTCTATTATGTTGACCGAGCAGACATCAAAGACGCACCAGACTTTTCTGACTGGGCAGATGTCCTGAGCTTCTGGGAAGATGAGGTTAAGGATTACGCAGAAAGATACGACAACGCATACCCGATGTATGAGAAATATAACAAGATTATAGACGGTCTTTATGACCTAACACAAGGAGTAATAAAATGAAAAAAATAAAAACACCAAAGTATTTCGTAGAGGCTCTTTGGAAAGACGGAGCACTAGAATATACAGACTTTTGTTATAGCGAACGATATATGATTACTTGTATTAAACGAGCATTAGCAGATGGCTATACAGTCAAAGTTAAAGGAGCGAACAATGAAACGATACACAGTTAAAGAACTTAAAAGTGCTTTGAGAAAGTTTCCAGACGATGCGATTGTCTGTTTATACAGCGACGCAGAGGGAAATGAAAAATCTACTATGCTTGATTTCTTCGGAGAAATCGTGGGCAAGGTCTACAACGAATACGAATACGCATTTGTTGGCGGGAGCGAAACCTATGGTATAGATATTGAGAAAGATAAAGGCAAAGTAATAATCTACTTACAACCAAGCTTATAGGAGGAATAAAATGGTTAACTATAAACAATTTTATGAGGACGCGTGTGATTTGTATTTCAAACACAAGCACAAACACCAGACAGACGACTGGGAACAAGAGTATTTTGACGATATGGGGGCAAAATACGACAACGGCGAGCATATGTGTTTAATACATATATTCTACAGCGACGACGATACGATTGGAGATGTCGTCCAAAAAACACTTGAGGATTTACAAGGTAAAAAACTTATTACAGCAACCTGCTTTGACGATGAGAGTTTAGATGCGACGATTGCTGTAATGCTTGTCCAAAGGAGTTTATTATGAACCTACAAGATGTCGCTACACAGATAGCAGATAAAGTAATTCAAATGCGCGACAATGACGAGTTCCGCGATATAGACGAAATGTATCAAACTTATATGGAGTCTATGTTTAACGAATTCCCAGATTTGAACGCAGATGGAGGTTATACCATCAAGTATGACCCAGAATACGACGACAATATAGAAATCGTGAGAAATATACTGGCGCCGTTAAAAAACAACTTCGTAAGAGACTTTAATATAACTGTCTTAAATGATGTTTTAATGATAACTGTTTTGACAACAAAAGGAGCAAAAAATGCAAAACATTAGAGTAAATAATAAAATATTTCGTTCAATCGCAGACGCAGCCGCTTTCTTACATATTCCGAGAATTACACTGAGTCATAAAATGCACGACAAACAGGCAATAACCTACAAAGACCTGTTAATCGAGAAAATACAGGATACACCTAAAAAGAAACACAGAAATACAGGACAAAAAAGAGCGGCAATACCCGTTATAGTGGACGATGTTGCTTATAATTCCTGTTCAGAGGCTGAACGCGCGTTGAACCTGCCACTGTGCACCATATCAAAAGCACTGAGATGCGGTCAAAAACACTGCTGTGGACACGATATTGAGCCAGTATACCCATCACAAATAACACCAACAGAGAAAAAAGTCCCAGTGTTGTGCGTGACCACTGGAGTATTATACGAAAGTATAAAAGAAGCAGCAAAAGTAGCAGATGTTGATAACTGGACTATGTCCAAAAAAATGGAGGCAAGTGGCGCTTTTATTGACAGCAAGGGAAATGTTTATAAACGAATGAGCCCTATGGTCACTAAAAATAAATACGCAAATACTGGCAATACAGTAAAACACAAGAGAGTCTATTCGCCACGCAGTGTCAAACTGTGCGAGCCAGCACCAACAATCCCATTAGTAGCACCAAAACCTGAGGTGCCACAGATTGTTAAAGATGCTATCAATGACAAAATCATACAACTGCTTAAAGAAAAAGGAGTGTATGACGATGTTATAAACCTGTTAAAATATGGAGGCTTTACAAGCGTCAATTTTAACCCTGAAAAATAATTGCGTTCTAAATGCCCGTATACGCGTGTTTTTAATTTTAAGGTATACCTATACCACCACGACTATAAACGCGCGCGTATGGGCAAATTTTATGCGTTATTTTTGATTTTATTTTAATGAAAGGAATAAACTATGATAATATACAGATGTGGAGGGCTTATCAAGTCGATTGATGAGCTGATTGAGGGTGAACAATACTGCGTATGTGGAATTGGAGGCATATTTAGAAAAAAACCAATAGGTGACACCGGAGAATATATTTACAAAATAACATCAACCAAAGAAACTGTTGTAATGCTGATAGACGAAGAGGCTTTACAGGGAAAAATAAAACTTGGGTTGGTGAGAAAACTGGCGTTAGCCTGTAAACCACAACAAAAGACCATAAAAAAATATTATAAAAAATAACTTGCTTTTTGTTTTTTTTGGTATAGAATAGACGATAGGAACAAGGAAAAGGGCAGATTTTAAGGGGCGCGTTGTTTTCCTTTTCCTTCCTATATTGTTAATCAAAACCGCCCCACCTTATTTTTACGGAAGGAGCTACTATGAAAAACAATCAGTTTTATGTCGTTCAAGGTTGGATGTTAAATGAGTTAGGCCTTACAGGCAACGAACTTGTCTGCTATGCTACCATCTACGGCTTCTGCCAAGATGGAGAATCTGTCTTTAAGGGAACTGCTACTTACATAGCAGATTGTGTCGGCTGTTCTAGAGTTTCGGCAACCGCAATTCTTAAACGGCTTACAGAAAAGGGCTTGATTATCAAGCACCAACAAGAGAATACCAACATACCTGAGTATAGTATAAACTGGGACCTGTTAAGAAACTTTACAGGGAGTGTAACAAAACTTTACAGGGGGTGTAAAGATTCTTTACAGGATATATATAAAGATAATATAAATATAAAAGAAAATAAAAATAATAAATTATTTTTATCAAAGAAAACCGATGAGTTTGATAAACGGACGATGGAACTTTGGAACGAAATTGCTGACAAGTATAAACTTGCTAAGGTGTCAATAATTACAGAAAAAAGACATACAGCATTACTGGCGAGAATGAAAGATGTCGGTATTACGGACCTAGACGAATTCTTTGACCGAATACGCAAAGCAATAAAAGAAAGCACTTTCCTGCGAGGCAAGGAATATGTCCAGACAGGGAACGGCTACGAAAGTAGGAACAAGGAGTGGCGATGTGATTACGATTTCTTTTTACAGCAAAAGTCCCTTGTAAGGGCGATTGAAGGAGGTTATGCAGACCCGGACTTAGTAAGCAGATAAACAGACAAAAGGAAAGGAATATGCTTAAAAAACAACTACTGTGCACATACCCAATCAGCTTCTTGCAGGACCAACTGCACGGAATTATGACAGGAGATATGATTATGATTGCTGCTGGAACAGGAACCGGCAAGTCAACACTGTCTAGAATTATAATACAGCACGCAAACGAGGAAGGTGTCCCTTGCGTGCTTTTTTCGTTGGAAGATGAGCCGCAGACGTTCGTTACAGATTCAGTTTATAGGCAATACCTGGCTAATGCTTTTGAGCCGCTGGATTTCAGACAATGGCTACTAGATTATTCTGACAATCCTGAAAAATATAAAGAGTATGCTATGGAAGCAGCAAAAAAGGGTATGTCAAAATCTAAAAAAGGACTAAAAAATACGGTTGTATACGAAATGAAAACCCCAAACTGGACTTTGGAGGAAATAATTTCGTTAATGAAACAACGAATAGAAGAAGGTTATAAACTATTCATACTGGACCATATGGATGTTCTGGTGCCGAGCGAACTACCAAGCGATATGGTAAGGGCTATCAACGACTTATGGCGACTGGTGGCAGAGAATCAAATAGCATTGGTTACATTTTCACAGCTGGCAAGCAACAGAAATAAAGAGTCGCTTTGCGCTGGGATTGACGACTTGCGAGGTTCAAAATCTAAGGTCCACGTGCCTACAATCGTTATATCTATTGCCAGACATATCTATGGTTTCTACCCAGAGACAGTCGGGAAACCAACATACTGTCGTATATTAAAGAACCGTCAGGGCGGAAATGCGTGCTGTGCGGTCGTATATTTTGACAGAGGTGTTTACAGCAAAAGATACAATATGGTCAAATGTAATGAAAGCGGGACAACTATTGATGGGGAGACACAACGGTCTTTGCTTAAAAAACAAGAGGAAGAATAATGAAAGATATACAGAATAAGGTTCGTGCTTGGAGGACAGTCGAAAATTTCCTGGCAGGAATACGCGACCCCATACTTAGAAATTGTATGCGGTATGAATTTGAGAAAAAAGCTGTTAATGACTGGGGGTTCTGTCCAGCAGAAACAGAAACTTATAAAAAATCTGATGAGGTACCTGTGTTGTCTGAATACGAACAGGAAATATACGACAGAATGGTAGCTTTTGAGCTGTATGGCGTAGACATCAGAAACAAAGAAGATACAGAGAAACTGTATAACGAAACACTGGCGCGTATGTGCGACTTTGTTAACTCTGGTGGAAACTTTTGGCAACTACCAAAGGACTTACAAACCAAAGAACTCAAAGAAATTTACGATAAAGCCTTTGATATAATTTTTGATATAGAAAAATTTTTACCAACCGCTTGACATTGTAAAAAATAGGTGTATAATAACACTAACAAAACAAGGAAAACAACAATGAAAAAAATAATCATAAGTATGGAAAATTGCCAGAAATGCGCTATGTTGAAAGCAATAGCACCAGATGCTGATGTTATCACTGTTCAACCGGCAGAAATTTTACAATTTGCGCGCGCCGCCGGTGTGTCGTCAATGCCGTTCGTCGTCGTAACTGGCGAACCACAAGAATTAGCAAAACTAATAAAAGGAGAATAAAATGTTCAAAAATCCTAATATGTCTGTGGTCGCATATATGAATGGCTTTACAATGTGGCACTATAAGAGCCAAGAAGACACTATCAAAGATATCTGCGAGCCAGGATATTTTGATAAAATAAAAACCTTGTCGGCTGTCGGGGATATTTTCCTGATAAACGCAAAAGATGGGACGGTTATAAGAGTATTAACCGCCTTGTCACCAAAGATGGAAATTGGGAATTTATCTTAAGGAGTAAAAAAAATGAAAAAAGCAAAAAGTATCACATCCAGTAAGAGAATTGTCGTAACAAACGATAATATTATGACTGTTGAATATCACACAATCTACTATAAGGACGACGCAGGAAAAGATATTGATTTCAAACGTCAATGCGCTAAGTTTGATGAGCAGGTAGATAAGAAAGCAGGCTGGAAAAAGTTAAAAACAAAACCAATAAAAACACATAAGGAATTACCGAATAATTGTGTTGAATGGATTTATTCTGTATTGTATGTAAGATATGATATAAGAAAATAAAAGTTCGGCATTGGCCTCCTATGGTACTTGGTAGACGGTGCCAAGTGAGAGCGTGTTATGCTGATATATATGTTTGCGGTGAACATATATATACGTCAAATCTCGGGCCAGAATATGCCTTTCGTTGCAAACGAGAAAATAACACGACACCGTCAAAAGTTCTTGGTGAGTAGCACAATCGGTAGTTGCAGTTGACTGTTAATCAACAGGTTGTCGGTTCGAGCCCGACCTCGCCAGCCAAGTTTGGGGTGTTTGTTCAATCCTTTCTCTCTACTTTTCATCTAGCAGAACGCGCCCCAAAAAAGTTTGTGCCTATATGGTGTATTAAGCGTGTCTACGCAGCCCGAGCATCCGCGGGCGTTTACATCTGATTGGCACAATTTTGCGATTGTGGCGTAATGGTAACGCGCAACCTTGCCAAGGTTGAGTCTCGGGTCCGATTCCCGACAGTCGCACCAAGTTTGAGAGTGGTTCCGAGCACGCATATAGGAACGTAAAGTTGCGTCAACATCCGCCAGTGGTGGCTCTCAAAAACTGGCCGACAATCACAGATAAGTCGTTAAAAGTCCGGGTTGCCAGTGTTCTGTGTCCCGAAGAAAACAAAACTGGCACAAGTTTGGGGTAACAAGATAGGCTTTAGAAAAACCGCCGGGGCACCGGAGTTGCGGGGCAGAACCGCTCAGTTATCCCTGGCCAATGTCGGATAGTCCAAGTGGTTAGGGCACTGCTCTGATAAGGCAGGAATCTGGGTTCGAGTCCCGGTCCGACAACCAAAGTTTTTGGTCAAAAGCAGGTTGTATTGGACAAACTTACAACCGAAACGTGCGGTATGAAAACCTAGGATAGTGCTTTTCCGCATACCAAACGTAGTTAGCCTTCGCGTGATGTGGCACTGGGCTCATTCCCCAGAGAACCACAAAAGGCTAGTGGGACGCGACCTCATCCAAGAGTGTATAGGCCGAAAGCGTTTAATATACACACAAGGCTAGGTTGGACCGACTGGCTAGGGCAAGTCGGATAAGACACGAAGGGGCGTACGATAGATAGGGTTAGTCCGAAAGATTAGCAAACTACTATCCCTGAATGTCAAAGTATGGAACCACCACGACAACTGCTGGGTAATCAGTATAAACTGCCCACGTCAAGAACAAAAAAGGAGGAAACTATGAAATGGAAAAACTTTAGATTTGTCGCAGAACCAGGCGAAACGGATTTCGACTGGACAATTAACATACCTGTTTTTATAGGATATGGTATCGTTGCACTGATTTTGTTGCTTGGGTCGTTCTTTACTATACCAGAAGGACAAAAGGCCCTTGTTACAACATTTGGTAAAGCGTCAGACCATATCTATGGTGCAGGTGTGCATATGAAACTGCCTTTGATTCAGTCTGTAAAACGTTTTGATGTTAAGACTATCAGAGCAGATTATACAACAGAAACATATACCAAGGATATACAGACAGCAAAGATTCGTGTATCGTATTCTTATAACCTGATTGCGAACGACATTGTTGCTACATATAAAGAATATGGAAATGACTGGCAAGAACGTATCTTGTATCCTAATTTGGAACAAGCGGTTAAAGCAGAGGTCGGAACCTGGAACGCAGACACAATGGTGGCTAATCGTGATAAGGTTGCAGAGAACGTGTTAAAATCATTACAAGGCCGTATGATTTCGCACAGCTACCCTGTATCCATAATAAACTTTCAAATGATTAACATTGATTATTCAAATCAGTTTGAACAGGCGATTGAAAAGAAAGTTATTGCCGAACAGTCCGCTTTGGAGGAAGCAAATAGAACAAAGCAGATTGAACAAAAAGCAAA
>Ga0310786_10000703_pt1 | contig 53698 bp, 25 predicted proteins | sample AusTroGonzalo_MG_FD_203881 | JGI IMG/M metagenome (GOLD analysis project Ga0310786, IMG submission 203881) | Bovine rumen microbial communities from tropical cattle in Woodstock, Queensland, Australia - Gonzalo_03 (v2) (version 2) | ecosystem: Host-associated > Mammals > Digestive system >...
TCGAAGGCAAAGTCGCCGATGGCAATCACCTTGAACTTCGCACCGCCTAATGAAATGAATGAGCTGCCGATTTCTTCGTCGGTGAAGGGCCGCGGGTCCTCGGTGTTGCGGCCGGTAAGCACGGCACTCGTCACGCCTTCGCCGTCAGTCTCCAAACGGAAGCTGTAGGGGCCGAAGTTGAACGGTGTCTTCAGAGTGAAGTAGCCGGGATTCGCCTTCGTATCGGGACGGGCGTAAGTGATATCCGTATAAGTATCGCTATACGTCGTACCGTTGCCACCCTGAAGCTTGGTGCAATCATAGAACATAACTCCTGACTCCTCTAATACCGTCGACTGGCTCCAGTCGCTGTAGCTGTAGATGGTTGTCAGGCTGCTGCATAAGTAGAACATGTAACGCATGTCGGTAACCTTACTGGTGTCGAAGTGGCTCAAGTCGAGCGACGTCAGGCTGCTACATTCTCCGAACATATAGTACATGCTGGTGACGTTGTTGGTGTCGAAGTGGCTCACGTCGAGCGACGTCAGGCCGCTGCATTCTGTGAACATCTCTTTCATGTTGGTGACGTTGCTGGTGTCGAAGTTGGTCACGTCGAGCGACGTCAGGCCGCTGCATCCTTCGAATATGGCTTCCATGTCAGTAACCTTGCTGGTGTCGAAGTGGCTCACGTCAAGCGAGGTCAGGCTCTTGCATCCCAGGAACATAAAGCCCATGTTGGTGACATTGCTGGTGTCGAAATGGCTCAAGTCGAGCGACGTCAGACTTTCGCATACGTAGAACAAAAACCTCATGTTGGTAACCTTGCTGGTGTCGAAGTGGCTCAAGTCGAGCGAGGTCAGGCTCCTGCAATTCGTGAACATACTGTTCATGTCAGTGACGTTGCTGGTGTCAAAGTGGCTCACGTCGAGCGACATCAGGCCGCGGCAATCCTCGAACATGGAACCCATGTCGGTGACGTTGCTGGTGTCAAAGTGGCTCACGTCAAGCGAGGTCAGACCCCTGCAATTATAGAACATATTCTCCATGTTGGTGACGTTGCTGGTGTCGAAGTGGCTCACGTCGAGTGAGGTCAGGCCGCTGCATTCATTGAACATATAGCTCATGTCGAGAACCTTGCTGGTGTCGAAATTGCTCATGTCGAGCGAGGAAAGGCCTATGCATAAGTTGAACATAGAGCCCATGTAATAAACATTGCTGGTGTCGAAGTTACTCACGTTGAGCGAGGTCAGGCTCTTGCACCCCTTGAACATAAAACTCATGTTCTCCACCTTGCTGGTGTCGAAGTGGCTCACGTCGAGCGACGTCAGGTCGCTGCATCCATCGAACATGCAGTACATGCTTTCTACCTTGCTGGTGTCGAAGTGGCTTACGTCGAGCGAGGTCAGGCTGCTACAATCGTAGAACATCAGGCCCATGTCGGTGACGTTGCTGGTGTTGAAATGGCTCACGTCGAGCGATGTCAGGCCGCTACATCCGTTAAACATATAGTCCATGTCAATGACGTTGCTGGTGTCAAAAAAACTCACGTCAAGCGTAGCCAAACTGCTGCATTTGTCGAACATATAGCTCATGTCGGTAACATTGCTGGTGTCGAAGTGGCTCACGTCAAGCGACGTCAGGCTAATGCACTCACTGAACATCGCCCGCATATTAGTGGCATTACTGGTGTTGAAGTGGCTCGCGTCGAGCGAGGTCAATTTTTCGCACCAATAGAACATGTAAGACATGTCGGTGACGTCGCTGGTGTTGAGGTCCGAAATATTCTCTATCGAAACCAGTTCTTTCATATTGTTGAACCAGCGAAACGTGCGTGTAGGCCGCGCATCGGCAAACGACGGGTCGAACACCGCCTTGGTAATCACCGCCGCATCATCATCCGAGATTATTACATCTACTGTAAACACCGTCCCTTCGCGGCTGTCCTTCAGTTCGTCGTAGTAGAACGTGAGGGTCTTACCGTCGGTACTTAACACTTTGTACATCTCCTGTGCCACCACCGACTGCGGCAGCACGAACGCCATCATGGCGAAAATAAACAGTAACTTTTTCATTATGCTTTTAGTTTTGATTAGTATATATTACGATTGCAAAGATACAAAGAAATCTCTTACCGCCCACCGTCTCTGCCCTTAAACAATGTTAAATGCACGATAATTCGGCACGATAAATCCGGCAAATTCTTTTGCCGTTAGGAAAATAATGCTTATCTTTGCCGAAAAAACAACGACTATGGGAAAGAAGAACGGTGGAAAACGACTGTCGAAGCGACAGGTGGCTGACGCCCTACAGGGGCTGTTTACGGCGAGTCCGAACGAGACGTTCTCGCTGAAGTATATTTTCAAGGCTCTGAAGTTAGACACGCATCCGGCGAAGATGCTGGCCATCGACGCATTAGACGAGATGTGCTGGGACGACTATCTGAGCAAGGTAGGCGACAACCAATACCGGCTGAACCAGAAAGGCCAGGTGCAGGAGGGCACGTTCATCCGCAAGGCGAACGGCAAGAACTCGTTCCTGCCCGACGGCGGCGGCACGCCCATCTTTGTGTCGGAGCGCAACTCGATGTTCGCCCTGAACGGTGACCGTGTGCGCGTGGCTCTGATGGCCCGCCGGCAGAAGCACATCAAGGAGGCGATGGTGACGGAGATCCTGAGTCATAAGGTGGACCAGGCCGTGGGCAAGCTGAAGGTGGAACGCGACTTCGCCTTCCTCATCACCGAGGGCAACATCTTCGTACACGACATTCTCATACCGAAGAAGAAGCTGAAAGGCGGCAAGGACGGCGAGAAGGCAGTAGTAAAAATTACGCAGTGGCCCTCGAAGGATTCGAAGAACATCGTCGGCGAGGTCATCGATGTGCTGGGCAAGGAGGGCGACAACAACGTGGAGATGCACGCCATCCTGGCTCAGTACGGGCTGCCCTACAAATACCCGAAGCAGGTGGAGGATGCTGCCATGAAGATTGATCCGGGCATCACGCCCGAGGAAATCAGCCGTCGCGAGGACTTCCGTGACGTGTTCACCTGCACCATCGACCCGAAGGATGCCAAGGACTATGATGATGCGCTGTCGATAAGAAGCCTCCCCCGGGGTGAGGCTCTTTGGGAGGTCGGTGTCCACATTGCCGATGTCTCGCACTACGTGAAGGAGAACGGCACCATAGACAAGGAGGCCCAGAAGCGGGCCACAAGCGTCTATCTGGTCGACCGCACCATTCCCATGCTGCCGGAGCGGCTGTGCAACTTCATCTGCTCGCTCCGCCCCAACGAGGAGAAGCTGTGCTACAGTGTGATCTTCGTTTTAGACGAAGAGGCCAACGTGAAGAGCTGGCATCTGGCACATACCGTCATACGCAGCGACCGCCGCTATGCCTACGAGGAGGTGCAGCAGTTGTTGGAGGACAACGGCGTCGTCGACGGCACGGGACAGCCGGCACCGCCGCCCACGAAGGCCAAGCCCTATCAGGGCGAATACGCCGCTGAGCTCATCAAACTCGACGCGCTGGCCAAGAAGCTGCGCGAGCGCCGCTTCAAGAACGGTGCGGTGAAGTTCGACCGCGAGGAGCTGCACTTCGACGTTGACGAAACGGGAAAGCCAATACGTGCGTACTACAAGAAGTCGAAGGATGCCAACAAGCTCATTGAGGAGTTTATGTTGTTAGCCAATCGTACCGTGGCTGAGAGCGTCGGAGCCTCCTCCAAACCTCCCCGAGGGGAGGCTTCATCCCCCTCGGGGGACAAGAGGGGGGCCAAGGCCAAGACCTTTGTCTACCGCATACACGACCAGCCCGACCCTCAGAAGCTCGAATCGTTGCGCCAGGTGGTGGCGCCGTTCGGCTACAAGCTGAAGACCAGTGGCACGAAAGGGGCTATCTCGAAGTCGCTGAACGCGCTGATGGACGAGGCCGCCGGCAGCCGCGAGCAGAAGCTCATTGAGACCGTGGCCCTGCGCGCCATGATGAAGGCCAAGTACTCGACCCACAACATCGGCCACTACGGACTGGCCTTCGACTACTACACCCACTTCACCTCGCCCATCCGCCGCTATCCGGACATGATGGTACACCGGCTGCTGACGCGCTATCAGGACGGTGGGCGCTCGGCCAACCAGGAGCATTTCGAGGAACTGTGCGAGCACTCCAGCGACATGGAGCAGACGGCAGCCAACGCCGAGCGCGACAGCATCAAGTACAAGATGGTGGAGTTCATGGGCGACAAGATCGGCGAGGAGTACGACGGCCATATCTCTGGCATACAGTCCTACGGCATCTACGTGGAGATCGACGAGAACCACTGCGAGGGCATGGTGCCCATGCACGACCTCCGCGGCGACTACTACGAGTTCGACGAGGCACACTATTGTCTCATCGGCCGCCGCCACCACACGAAGTACCAGTTGGGCGACCCTATCCGTATCAAGGTTGCTCGCGCCAACTTAGAAAAGCGCCAGCTCGACTTCACGCTGGCAGACGAATAACGAAAGTTTCCAAGTTTCAGAGCTGCACGCAAAGCTTCCAAGCTTCGTAACCAGAGCACGGACGCAAAGTTTGGAAGCTTCACCCACTATGCTGCAAAGATGGCGAGGCTTCTCATCCGAACGGGAGGGCTTCTCATCCGAACGGGAGGGCTTCCCATCCGAACGGGAGGGCTTCCCATCCGAACGGGAGGGCTTCCCATCCGAATGGGAGGCCTCGCCAGAAATGTCTCGAGCTGTGATGGAAACAAATAGGCACTAATTATGATAAATTTATCCCAATTTGTGCCAATTAGTTTCCTAAACAGTTTAGTACTCGAACGAGCTGCCGCCTAAGAACTCCCGGAGCAGGGAGGTAGGTGGAATCTGGGTGTCGGGTATGGGCTTGATGTATCCGAGGAACTTGCGCAGGCGGTAGGCCTCGGCATATTCCGGGCAGTTTTCGGGCACCTGCTCCAACAGCGGTTCGGCCTGTGCCTTGATGACGGCCAGCTCGAAGAGCATGGCAGTGTTGAACATGGCGTCGGCATTTTCCTGATAGGGGAATATCCAACGGTTTTCACCGGCTCGCACGCTGGGCCATCGGCGTATGGTCTCCTGAGCCGAGACGCCGCGGTACTTGTGGTCGCGGATGATGCGGCGCAGCATGCGGTTGTCGGTGGTGGGTATGTAGTTGTGGTTGTCGAGCAGGATGGTGGTGAGCGCCGAGGCATAGATGCGATAGACCTGTTCCTGCGGCACCTGCGACATCAGTTCGGGGTTCAGGGCGTGGATGCCCTCGACCACGAGCACCTCGTCCTTGTGCAGCTGCAGCTTGCGTCCGCTCTTTTCACTGCGTCCCAGCTGGAAGTTATAGCGTGGCAGTTCCACCTCTTCGCCCCGGAACAGGGCGTTCATCTGCTCGTTCAGCAGCGGCAGGTTCAGGGCGTGTAGATTCTCGAAGTCGTAGTCGCCCTTTTCGTCGCGAGGTGTCTGGTCACGGTCAAGGAAGTAGTCGTCTAACGAAATGGGTACGGGCTTGATGCCATTGACGGCGAGCTGCACGGAGAGGCGCTTGCAAGTAGTGGTCTTGCCGGATGAGGAGGGACCTGCGATGAGTACAATCTTGACGGCAGAACCGTCAAGCGCACTGTTGGGGGTGGAGGAACTGTTGCGCCGGCGGGCTATCTCATCGGCAATCTGGGCAATCTTCTTCTCCTGCAGGGCTTCGCTGATCTGTATGAGTTGCGGAGCGTAGCCTTTGTCGATGACCTCGTTCAGGTCGCCGATGGTGCGCAGTCCGAGTATGTCCTGCCAGCGGTGGTGCTCCTTGAAGATGCCGAACATCTTGTCCTGATGGGTCATCTCGCCGAGTTCGTCGGGGTGCTGTGCCGAGGGGATGCGTAGCAGCAGGCCGTCGTAGTACTTCTCCAGTCCGAAGAGATAGAGTTGCGAGGTGTTCGTCAGCAGGGCACCGTAGTAGTAGTCTATGTATCCGTCGATGTCGTAGTAGGTGGTGTAGAGGCGGCCCGTGCTCTTCAGCAGCTTCACTTTCGAGAATGTGTGCAGGATGGTGAACATCTTGACAGCCTCCTCGGTGGTGGTCTCGAAGCGGTGGATGGGCAGGGCAGCGTCGATGATTTCCTGCATGCGGCGGCGTATGCGCCCGGCATCCTCCAAGGTCACGGGGTGCCCAATCTTGAGGTCTACGTAGTAGCCGTTGGACACGGGTATGTCGATGGACACCTTCGCCTGCTCGTACAGATCGTGTACGGCCTTGCAGAGGACGAAGAACAACGACCGTGTGTAGGCGCGGAGGCCGCTGGACGATGTGATGTCGAGGAATTCCACCTCTTTCTGTTTGTAGACGCGGAAGTGCATGCCTTCCACCTTGTTGTTGACATGGGCCAGGAGTGGTCCGTGCTGCATCTCCATGCCCGTAAGCTGGTAGATTTCTTCAAGTGTCGAGCCGAGTGGCGCAGCGATGGTTGCGCCGGTGTTACGGCAGAAAATCTGTACTGTTTCCATACGTAGTTTCGTTCTTTTGTCTGGTATTTGCGGCAAAGTTACGAATTATTTTCCGAAAACGCTTTGTCAATTCAGAGATTTTTAATAAATTTGCAACCGAGAAAGCAATAAGCCGCCGAAACAGGCCAACAAATAAAAAGAAAAAGTATGTTAGTTTTATTCAAGCTCCTCGGCTCGCTCGCCCTCTTGATGTTCGGTATGAAGTCAATGAGCGAGGCTCTGCAGAAGATGGCTGGTCCGCAGTTGCGCCACGCCTTGGGTGCAATGACCACCAATCGTTTCACAGGTTTGCTCACGGGAACGTTTGTCACAGCCTCCGTGCAGTCGTCGACAGCCACCACGGTGATGACGGTGTCGTTTGTCAACGCCGGTCTCTTGACGCTGGCGCAGGCCATCTCGGTCATCATGGGTGCCAACATCGGCACCACGCTCACGGCCTGGATTATGGCTGCGGGCATGTCGTTCAACATCACCGATGCCATCTACCCGGCGTTCTTCCTCGGTATTGTCTTGATATACATGAAGCGCTACCGCTTCATCGGCGACTTCCTCTTCGGCTTGTCATTCCTGCTGCTCGGCTTAGGTACACTTCGCATCACAGGCCAGGAGATGGACCTTGGGCACAACGAAGCGGTGCTGAACTTCTTCTCCTCGTTCGACCCCGACTCGTTCATCACCACCATTACGTTCCTGCTGTTAGGCGGCATCCTGACGTTCTGCGTGCAGTCGTCGGCTGCCGTGATGGCCATCACGATGATCCTATGCTCGAGCGGGGCACTGCCCATCTACCAAGGCATCGCATTGGTGCTGGGCGAGAACATCGGCACGACTGTCACGTCGAACCTTGCTGCCATGTCGGCCAACGCACAGGCGCGCCGTGCCGCCCTGGCCCACATGTTCTTCAATATCTTCGGCGTCATCTGGATACTCATCATCTTCCGTCCCTTCATCGACTTCGTCACCAATACCATCGTGGGACAAGGTGCTGCACTCTTCGGGGTTGACATCGCGCAGACGCCCATCGACAAGAAGCTCACCATCATGCTGGCTGCCTTCCACACCTGTTTCAACGTCATCAACGCAGCCATCCTCATCTGGTTCATCCCCCAGATAGAGCGCTTCGTGTGTTGGGTCATCAGGCCGAAGAAAGTGGACGAGGAGGAGGACTTCCGCCTGCACTTCATTACGGCTGGCTTCATGAAGACTCCGGAACTCTCGGTCTTGGAGGCACAGAAAGAAATCCGCTCGTTTTCCGAGCGTATGCAGCGCATGTTCGGTATGGTGCAGGAGCTGCTCGGACTGTCGTCGAGTAGCAGTAACCAGAAGAAAAACAACGAGACGGAGTTCAACAAGCTTTTCTCACGGATAGAGAAATACGAGGGCATCAGCGACAATATGGAGCTGGAGATAGCCCGTTACTTGGAAAGCGTCAGCGATGCTCACCTTTCCGACGATACGAAAGGCAAGATTCGCGCCATGCTCCGCGAAGTGAGCGAACTGGAGTCTATCGGCGACTCGTGCTATAACATGGCCCGCACCATCAACCGTAAGTTCTCCACCAAGCAGGATCACTTCATTGAGAAGCAGTACGAGCACCTGCACCAGATGATGGGACTGACCGACCAGGCATTGACGCAGATGAACCAGCTGATGGGCGGCAGGAAGGAGTCATACGACATCAACCGCACATTCAACATTGAGAACGAGATTAACAACTACCGCAACCAGCTGAAGGCGCAGAACATCGTCGATGTGAACAACCATGAGTACACCTACGCTGAGGGTACCATCTATATCGACCTCATCAACGAGTGCGAGAAGCTGGGCGACTATGTCGTCAACGTTGTTGAGGCACGCATGGGCACGCGGCAGAAGAACTATTGAAGGCTGCGATTAAGCGAGAGCAGAGCGATGCTTGCATCAGCTATGCCGAGCGTGAGCAGACTCGATACGAAGTATCAACTTTGAACATTGAACATTGAACTTTGAACATTGAACTTTGAACATTGAACTTTGAACTTTGAACATTGAACATTGAAATTTGAATATGGAATCAAAACTTGTCATTTATAACACGCTTACCCGACAGAAGGAGCGTTTTGAACCTTTGAATGCGCCCCATGTGGGCATGTATGTCTGCGGACCGACCGTCTATGGCGACCCGCACTTAGGGCACGCACGGCCCGCCATTACCTTTGATATTCTGTTTCGCTACCTGCGGCACTTAGGCTATAAAGTAAGGTACGTGCGTAACATCACCGACGTGGGCCATCTGGAGCACGATGCCGACGAGGGCGAGGATAAGATTGCCAAGAAGGCTCGTCTGGAAGAGCTGGAGCCTATGGAGGTAGCCCAGTATTACACCAACCGCTATCACCAGTACATGGACGCACTGGGCGTGCTGCGACCCTCGATAGAGCCACACGCATCGGGACATATCATTGAACAGCAGCAGCTGGTACAGCAGATTCTGGACAATGGCTTTGCCTACGAGTCGAACGGCTCCATCTACTTCGACATCGAAGCCTATAATAAGAGAGCGGTGAGCACCGGCTCTCAGTATAAGTACGGCATACTCAGCGGCCGTTCATTAGAGAACATCAAGGATGCCAGCCGTGAGCTGGACGGCGTGGGCGAGAAGCGCAACCAGGCCGACTTCGCCCTGTGGAAGAAAGCCGCACCCGAGCACATCATGCGCTGGCCGTCACCCTGGAGCGACGGCTTCCCCGGCTGGCACTGCGAGTGTACGGCCATGGGACGCAAGTATCTGGGTGAACAGTTCGACATCCACGGCGGTGGCCTCGACCTTGTCTTCCCTCACCACGAGTGTGAGATTGCGCAGGCCGTGGCGTCGATGGGTCATCCTGCCGTGAAGTACTGGATGCACAACAACATGCTGACCATCAACGGACAGAAGATGGGCAAGTCATACAACAACTTCATCACCTTGGAGCAGTTCTTCACTGGCAACCATCCGTTGTTGGAAAAAGCCTACTCGCCCATGACCATCCGTTTCTTCATCCTCTCCGCACATTACCGCGGCACCGTGGACTTCTCGAACGAAGCCCTTGTAGCCGCAGAGAAAGGCTTGGAGAAGCTGATGAATGCCATCGCCGACTTAGAGCGCATTCAGGTTTTGCCTGAATGTGACCCCGACACAGAGCGAACAGTAAAAAGCCTGCGCCAGCGTTGCTACGATGCCATGAACGACGACCTGGCCACGCCACAGCTTATCAGCCTCCTGTTCGAGGGCTGCACCGTCGTGAACCGGCTGACCGACCACAAGGCCACCATCTGCGCCGACTGCCTGAAGGAGCTGTCGGAGGTGATGCACCTCTTCACAGAGGACATTCTCGGTCTGTCAATGCACAATGCACAAAGCACAATGAGCAATGGCGGCAACGCCCGTGAGGAGGCCTTCGGCAAGGTGGTTGACATGGTGCTCAGCCTGCGTGCCAAGGCCAAGGCCGCCAAGGACTGGGCCACCTCCGACCAGATCCGCGACGAGCTGGCTGCCGCCGGCTTCGAAGTGAAGGACACGAAGGACGGCGTGACTTGGAAACTGAACGTTTGAACGTTTGAAGGCTGCGATTAAGCGAGAGCAGAGCGATGCTTGCATCAGCTCTGCCGAGCGTGAGCAGACTCGATACGAAGTATCAAGTTTGAAATTTGAAGTTTATGATTAGTTTTATATAAGAGGATATGAAAAAGAAAATTGTTGTTTTGACAGGTGCCGGCATGTCAGTAGAGAGCGGACTGAAGACCTTCCGCGATGCCGACGGACTTTGGGAGGAATATCCCGTGGCCAAGGTGGCTACCCACGAAGGATGGCTGGCCGACCCGACGCTGGTGACGAACTTCTATAATATGTTGCGCAAGAAGTGCTGGAACGTACAGCCCAATGAGGGACACAAGCTGGTGGCCGAGTTAGAGAAGTACTTCGACGTGACGGTTGTCACGCAGAACGTCGACAACTTGCACGAGATGGCTGGCTCCACGAACGTGGTTCATCTGCACGGCGAGCTGATGAAGGTGTGCTCCAGCCGCGACGTCGATGATCCGCGCTATATCCGCCAGCTGACACCAGAAAACTGCGAGATTGAGCCGGGCACAAAGGCCGGCGACGGCTCGCTGCTCAGACCCTACATCGTCTTCTTCGGCGAGGCTGTGCCTAATATCTCTGTGGCTGCCGACTATGTGCAGGATGCTGACATCATGATTATCATCGGCACGTCGCTCGTCGTCTATCCGGCCGCCGGACTGCTAAGCTATGCCCGTCCTTCTGTGCCCATCTACCTCATCGACCCGAACCCCGTTTCCGCCGGTTCGCGAGTGACGCAGATTCAGAAGGGTGCCACTGAGGGCATGAAAGAGCTGTTCGAACTGCTCACGAAGTAACGGACTCCTTTTTCTTGACCACGAATTTTACGAATTTCACGAAGTAACGGACTCCCTTTTTCTTGACCACGAATTTTACGAATTTCACGAATTTAACGAATTTTATTTACGAATTATGCTGGCGCAGCAATTCGTGAAATTCGTGCAATTCGTGGTCGAAAAACAATTTGTGCAATTCGTGTAATTAGTTAAATTCGTGGTTTTTACAAGTTTAAGGACGAAGGTGGATGTGTCACCTTCGTCCGTCAATTTTCGTATCGTCTTTCCACAGCACGACCTCGCCCGAATAAAGCGAGGCCTGTACGTCTATAATCCGCTGGTTTGAGCTGCCGCGGAACAGCAGGTCGGGGTCGTGCAGGGCCTTGACAAAGGGGCCGTCCACTAAAACATCGAGTTCTGACAATAGTTCGCGCTGATCCTCGTGAATCAGGCTTTCAAACGTAAAGCCCGTGTAGCACCAGATATCTTTGTTCGTGCGATTATGGATGGTGCGCGCCAGCTCGGCGAAGGCGGCCGCCTGATACATGGGGTCGCCGCCGCTGAACGTCACGTTGGCGTAGGGGTCGGCCTCGACAATCCGCATCACCTCTTCAATGGTCATCTCCCGCCCGCCGTCGAAGGCCCACGACTGGGGATTGTGGCAGTCGGGACAGGCGTGGCGACAGCCCGCACAATAGATGGACGTGCGGAATCCCGGCCCGTCCACCATCGTGTCCTCCACTATGTCTAATATCCTAAGTGTTCCCACGTTCAAATTTCAAAGTAATCATAAACTTCAAACTTCAAACTCTCACAGCAGTTCCGGCAGTTGGAAGAGCTTGACGCTGTTGCTGCCCTTAATGAGAATGAGACGTCCTTCGGGCTGCTTCTCGGCAATGGCTGTTTTCACCTCTTCGACATCGGCGAACAGACGGTAGACGCAATGCTTTCCTTGCTTCGGAGTGGACGCAGGCAGGTCTATGGCGGCAAACTCGCTGCCGACGAGCCACACCTCGTCGAGACCAATTTCTCCGATGAAATCGGCAATTTTCTGGTGTTCCTTCCGGCTCGACTTGCCTAACTCGCCCATCATGCCGAGAATGGCCATCTTGGGGCCGCCCTCCATTAGCCGGAAGTTTTCTAATGCGGCACGCATACTGCTGGGGTTTGCGTTGTAGGCATCCACCACGAGGCGGTTCTTTTCTGTTATTGTCAGCTGAGAACGGTTGTTCGAGGGCTTGTAGTTTTCCAGTGCCTCGTTGATTTTTCCCGGTTCCACCGCAAAATTCAGGCCGACGGCAATGGCTGCCAACATGTTGTCGATGTTGTAAGCCCCGATGAGCTGCGTCTGCACCTCATACCACTTCGGCTGCTCGCCACGTTCTTCAAGATTGGAGTCTGACTCACGCCAGCGGAACTTCAGGAACGGGTTGCAGGCCAGCACCTCGCCGCAGGTACAGCCCTCCACGTTCTCCGGGTTTGCGCTGTAAGGTGCCACCCACACGTTATCGGGCAGGATGTCTATCAGCCGCTCGTTGTCGGCATTGAGGAAGACGAGGCTCTCGCCACGTCGACTCAGGTAGTCGTATAGCTCGCCCTTGGTCTTCACCACGTTCTTGAACGAGCCGAAGCCCTGCAGGTGGGCACGCCCCACGTTCGTAATCAGTCCGCAGGTCGGCTCGGCGGTCTCGGCCAGTGTCTTGATGTCGCCGGGGTGGCTGGCTCCCATCTCAATGACGGCAATGTCGTGTTCCTTCGTCAGGCGTAGCAGTGTCTTCGGCACGCCGACGTCGTTGTTGAAGTTGCCCTGCGTGTAGAGCACATTGTACTTCTGGTTGAGCACGGCGGCAATCAGTTCCTTCGTCGTCGTCTTGCCGTTGGTGCCGGTGATGCCGATAACGGGAATGTGGAACTGCCGGCGGTGCTCGCGTGCCAGGTCCTTGAACGTCTGGAGACAGTCGTTCACGTATATGAGTGAAGAGTGAAGAGTGAAGAGTGAAGAATTCCCTTCCGGAGTCCCCTCCACAGAAGGTTTGGCGGTAGCAAATTCTTCACTCTTCACTCTAAACTCTTCACTTACGATGGCGTAGGCGCAGCCTTGTTCCAGGGCTTTGAGCGCAAACTGGTTGCCGTCGAACTTCTCACCTTTCAGTGCCAGAAAGATGCTGCCTGCGGGGCAGTCGCGGCTGTCGGTGGTAATGCAGGGGTGCTCCTGATAGAGCTTGTAGAGTTCCTTTATTGTCATAGTCACACGAATTTTGCTGCAAAGTTATAACAAAAAACACATTCTACCAAATCTATTCGGGAAAAACTATTTTGTTTGTGATTGTCGTCACGATACTACTAACAGTCTGACTGTTAGCTTGTTATAGTGTTAAAACAGCGTGTAGACGTGACGATAACGGGAAATGGAGCTTGTAACCCACTGATTTTCAGCGACTCGCGATTTTAGGATTTGACTGGCTCCAAGCTAATACTTGTATTCCATAGCAGAATGATGTATCTTTGCACCCGTCAAAACAATACCAACTCAAATAAACGGAGGTAAAGATGAACCAAGAACTGCAATTCAAAGATGTGCCCGACTGGTGGGCACTGTGTTTCCAAAGCGACTGTCTACTGGCCGCACAATGCCTGCGTCACCACGTCGCCACGCTGGCACCAGAGACGCTGACACGCGCCACGTGTGTAACGCCCAACGCCCGCCTCGGTGATGACTGCCGGCTGTTTGCCACACGCGAGCCGCGGCCGTTGGCACGGGGCTTTGAACGGGGCTTCAGACAGCTGAAGAGCCGTGATGCCCGCTACGAGATACGCCTGGAGCTGACCCGCTATTTCGGCAGTACCGGCTCCTACTACAACTACCGGCAGGGACGCCGGGTAATGTCTGCTCTTAAACAACAGCATGTGCGTGACATGTTCCACCGCTATGGCGTCAGCGAGGACAACGTGTTCGATGAGAATTGGACGGGCTATTACTTCGACCACGGCGAGGAACTTGATGACTTCCTAAAGGAGTCGGCATGTGGCGTTGCAATGGATTTGCAACGCCGGAGTGTGGACTCTTTCACTGCTGTTGAACAAACATTCACGGCAGTTGAACAAACATTCACAGCCAATGAATAAACAAAACAAACAACGACATGATGATGAAATTTACATTGATGAGGAGAGACAAAGATGACGTTCTGCGCGTCAGCACGAAGACGGCAGAACAAGTTTTCAAACAGATGAGCACAAACCGCAAGGCGACACCCTGCGATGTTTACCCCGGCGCGGTGTTCAGAAAGGACAGTGACGGCAAGGCCGTGGCGCGCCACTATAACGGGGTGGTAGTGCTGACTTTTGCCGGCCTTCCCACGCAGGAAAAGCGCTTGGCAGTGAAAGAGTCGGCCATGTCACTGCCCTCCACGATGGCTGCTTTCACTGGTGCCGACGGCCAGAGTGTAGTGGTGCTGGTGAGATATGCCGTGGGGTGCCAGGACAGCCAACAGCCATCTTGCCAGGACAGCCACCTGCAGCCCTTCAGTCAGAATCCGTCGTTATCCGATACGCTGGCCATGTCGGCCTATGAGGAGGCGGTGGCCATGTACAGCCGCGTGACGGGTGTTGCCGTCAGCCGTGAGGATCCGTCGGCACAGATGCGTTTCACCATGACAGTCGACCCGCTACCCCTGTACAACGCCGAGGCCATTCCCCTGACAAAGGAGCGATACGGCGAGGAGACCATCAAGCTCATTAACATGCTCACCTCGCGCTACCTGTTCCGTTTCAACACCGTCATGGGCTATACCGAGTACCACTCGAAAAAAGCGGCCGCCAATGGATGGCAGCCTGTGGACGACCGTGTAGTCAACGGTCTGACGATGGAGGCCCGCCTGTCGGGACTCGATGCCTGGGACAAGGATGTGCGCCGCTATGTGCAGTCGAACATGGTGAGATCCTTCAACCCCGTCCTCGACTTTCTCGAAAGGTCGGCAAAGGCATGGGACGGCGAAACCGATCATATAGGACTGCTGGCACGCACGGTACCCTGTGATGTGCCGCAGTGGGAGGGATGGTTCCGCAAGTGGCTGCTCTACATGGTGGCACAGTGGCTCGGCTGCACACGTCAGTACGGCAACAGCGTGGCACCGCTGCTCATCTCGGAACAGGGCAACAATAAGTCCACCTTCTGTCGCCGGCTGCTGCCCGAGGAACTGCAGTGGGGCTACAACGACAACCTGCTCGTCTCGGAAAAGAAACAGACGCTGCTGGCCATGTCGCAGTTCCTGCTGATTAACCTCGACGAGTTCAACCAGATTTCGCCCAAGCTGCAGGAGGGGTTTCTGAAGAACGTCATACAACTGGCCAGCGTCAAGGTGAAACGCCCCTACGGCAAACATGTGGAGGACTTCCCGCGACTGGCATCGTTCATCGCCACCACCAACGAGCACAGCGTGTTGGCCGACCCTTCTGGCAACCGCCGTTTCATCGGCGTGGAGCTGACGGGAGCCATCGACGTGTCGCAGCCCATCGACTACGAGGGACTCTACGGACAGGCGGTAACGCTCATCCGCCGCGGCGAACAGTACTGGTTCGACGATGCGGAGGTGAGGGAGATCATGGCCCATAACAGCCAGTTTCAGATGTTGTCGCCTGCCGAGCAGTGGTTCAACGAGTGTTTCGAGGCAGCCACCGACGAGAGCGACGGCCAGTGGCTGACGTGTGCCGCCATCTTCAACCGTCTGAAGCGGTATGCCGGCAGCGGCTTCAAGGGTAACCTCAACCACTTCGGACGTGTGCTCAACAACATGGCCGGACTGCACCAGCGGCGCAAGAACAATGGCAAGTTCTACCTTGTGCGCTCGCGGTAAGCGTTGTCGTCACGTCATCACGTTGTCATCACGCTGTAAGTGTCTGACAAGGAACAAGATAACTGCAGCGTGACGACAAACAATCGTAAAATAATCAGTCTACGGATGTACGAAAGCAACCACGACTTTTCGTCACTCGACGCTTGTACGCTCAAACCCCCTCCCATCAAGGGGAGGGGCAGGGGTGGGGTCTGTAACTTTCTGTCAGTGTGAGGGATATTTTCGAGAGAAAAATGACGGGTAGGGAGAAAAAAGGTGGTGAAAAGTTTGGTGAAGTCAGCAAAAGTCGTTACCTTTGCGCCGAAAAGTCGCCCCGAAAAGTGTGATAGAGCACTATAAAGTCGCCCCGAAAAGTGTTTCCGACAAGCAAAAAGTCGCCCCGAAAAGTGTAATACGTTTATCATGCATTAAAGGTTGGTGACTATAACGTGGGGCGCAACGGCCTACTGCTCACCCTGCCGTTCTACATGGCTTTCCTACTGACGGATGTGTGAAGTAGCGTCTTCGTTTTTCCTTTCCGAGTTATTACCAACTAAGGATGAATGAGTAGTGGTGGGGCTTGTTGCCGTCGATGGTGTACTGGGGTAGCGTGCGTTGTCCCCAGGTGTCGATGCCGCCGACACCGTGGACGTTGAGGTCGATGTTGAGATTGACGAAGCGACCGCGCTGGATTTCATTGGGATGCTTGGCGGCTTCGAGGTCTTCCTCCCCGTAGTCCCATGCGCGGATGCAGAGAGGCTGGAGCCCGTCGATGCGAAGGATCCTCCCCCTGCTCCCTCCGACAGAGGGGGTGTTGCAGCCAATCTTGAACCAGCGCACATCGGTGCGACAACCATTGTCCTGCGGATGAATGTACTCCGTCTCGTATTCAGAGAGTGGCATCTGGTAGCGGCCAATGAAGGCGCTGCGCTTGCGGTCGGGGTAGTTCTCCCACGGGCCGCGGCCGTAGTATTCGATGTTAGTCATGTCGGCAGGCAGGCGCATCCGCATGCCGAACTTGGGCATCAATGGGATAGACCCATTCCCTCCCTGTGATGGAGAGGAGGTTGGCAGATAATCCATATCCACCTTCATGCGGCCGTCTTGGATAATGGTATAGGTGATGGTCAGGTCGGCTCCTACGGGAAGAGCAGTCTCGCTGATGATTTTCAGGCCGTCATCGCCAGCCTCCGTGCGGAAGGATTTATAGGTACGCTTAGCGAGGGCATCGCGCCATACGCCTAAGCGCCGGGCAAACTGGGCGGCGTGCTGGTTGTCGTTTTCGGGTTTCCAGAAATAGGGCTCCAGAGGGGCCTGAAGCATCTGTTCGCCATCAACAATCCAACTGGTGAGGGCTCCACTGCTGTCAATGGTGATGGTTCCGCGGTCGGTGTAGGCAACGAGGCCTGCATTAGTCTTTTGCACTTTTGCGGGTGTGCCTCCAAAGGCAGACCAGAAACTTTCCTGCTTCAGAACAAACTGTTCACGAGCAATGGTAAAGCCAGCCTGAGACCAGGGCGTATCCTCACGCAGACGGGCATAGACATTCAGTATCAACTCTGGCTCATTGTAGGGGAAAAAGGGATAGGGAATCTCGAACTTGTCACCATGCAGAATGGGAATATTACCCGATACTAATTCACCGTTGTGATAGACTTCGCAGAAATAATAGTATTCGCTGATGTCAGTGAAGTAATTACGATTGACAATACGAATGGAATCACCTTCTTGAACGAATGAAATGGGCTGGTACACGTACTGCACCTCATAGTAGTGGGGATGGGGCACACGGTCGGGGCCTATCAGGCCATTGATGCAGAAGGGGCCATCGTTGGGCTTGTCGCCGAAGTCACCACCATATAAAAATGGATAATTGACAATTGATAATTGATAATTATTTTCAATCAGTGACTTTTGCGAAGCCTCATTGTCAATTATCCATTGTCCATTGTCAATTTGCTTCGCGATTCGCGAAGTAATGCCCTGATCCACCCAGTCCCAGATGGCAGCGCCGCAGATGCTGGAGTCGGCATAGATGACGTCCCAGTATTCCTGGAAGTTGCCCACGGAGTTGCCCATGGCGTGGGCATATTCGCGCATCATAAAGGGGCGGTCGGAAACCTTCCGGGCCTCTTCGCGCAGACGGTCTGGGGATAGATAGCCATCGTCGTAGATGTCGCTTTGGCTGCGGTCGGTGTCGCAGAAAGGCAGGGCGATGGTGTCGAGGGCAACGACGGCATCGCGCATGGCCTTCAGGTTAGGTCCCACGCCCCCCTCATTGCCAAGACTCCAGAAGATGACGCAGGGGTGGTTCTTGTCGCGCTGAACGAGGCTGACGGCACGGTCTACGTGGGCGTCGCGCCAGTCGGGGTCTTCGCCCATCACCTTATTGGCATAGCCGTAGCCGTGGCTCTCCTGGTTGGCTTCGTCCATGACGTAGATGCCCCAGCGGTCGCACAGCTCGTAGAGGTACTCGCGGTCGGGGTAGTGCGAGGTGCGCAGGAAGTTGATGTTCGCCTGCTTCATCAGTCGGATGTCCTGCTCGTAGGTGGCATCGTCGACGAAGCGGCCCGTGCGCGGATGGTGGTCGTGACGGTTCACACCGCGCAGCTTCACGTTCTTGCCGTTGATCTTGAAGACCTCGCCGACGCACTCTACACGCTTCACGCCAAAGTGGTTGACGAATTCCTCGTTGTCCTTACTATCTTTCATGCCTTGCAGCTGCACGGTGTAGGGATAGAGCCAGGGCTTTTCTGCCGACCATAGGCGTGGGGCACTTTCGTAGGGGAAACTGAGTTCGACGGTTGTCGTATCGCCTGCACGAAGTTTGGGAATACGGCAGTTGGTAACATTATGATGGTTAGGATTGGTATTCACACCATCCAGTTCAGGGCAGGCAATCTGCAGCTGAGCCAGCAGGTTCTTGGCAGTCTTCTTGCCTGTATTGCAGACAGAAATCCTGGCCTTGACGGTGAACTGTGAGAAGTCCTGATTGGGCACCGCCTCCACCTTATAGTCTGCGATATGCACTAAGGGTCTCACCCACAGCTGCACGGGGCGGAAGATGCCAGAGAGACGCCACATGTCCTGACACTCCAAGTAGCTGCCGTCGCTCCAGCGATAGACCTCGACAGCCAGTTTGTTTTTGCCTTCGCGTACATACTTAGTAATGTCGAACTCTGCTGGCGACATCGAGTTCTGGCTATAGCCCACCTTCTGACCGTTCACCCAGACGTACATCGCCGAGTGGACGCCGCCGAAATGGAGAATCAGGTTCGTGTTGTCCATCATGCCCTCCGTCACGTCGACGAACGTCACATACGACCCCACGGGGTTGCGGTTCTCGTAGGCAAACCAGTCCTTATTGGGTTCACCTGTCACTTTAGGGCGGTCGCGATGGAAGGGATATTGCATATTGACATAGATGGGTTTACCGAAACCCTGCAACTGCCAGTTGCCAGGCACGGTGATCTTGTCCCATCCGCTCACATCGAAGTCCTCACGAAAGAAATCGGTAGGGCGCGACTCCGGGTCTTTCGACCAATGGAACAGCCACTGCCCGTCAAGCGAGAAGATTTCGGGACATTCCTTCTCCTTGGAAGGCAGTTGTAGCGTAGCGTGATAGGGCAGTTTGTTGGTACCCAGCACATGCGGGTTTTCCCAGTCGTGGGTTTGTGCCTGTGCAGTGATGCTTAGCACCGACGTCAATAGGATGATGATTCTTTTCATTTTCTCATTTTCTCAATTTCTCAATTTCACCGTAAGGGTGGATGTTGGCAGATTGCTCTTAATACTGACCTGCACGTTACCTCTCTTCTCTGTGCTGCGCACGACAAGCAGGGCGCGACCCTTCCAGGTGGTAACATGTGGCGAGGTATAGGGTTCCCGGTCTTTCAGGTCGGCAGAGGCAAAGGAAAGCAGGCTGCCCTGTCCTTTCACCGTGGCCTCGCAGGGGATGGCGGCATCAGGACAAATATTGCCGTCCTTGTCTACCACCTCGATAGTGATAAAAGCCAAGTCCTGACCATCGGCGGTGATAACGCGACGGTCGGGAGTTAGACGCAGACGTGCCGGCTCACCGGCGGTAGAAAGCCTCACCCCCGACCCCTCTCGCAAGGACAGGGGAGTGGTTAGTTCTGCACGCAGAGTGCCTGGTTCGTAGGGAACACTAAAGACGGCCTTGAATTCTGTATCTTGACCGACTGACTTGGTGCCGATAAGTTTATCGTTCAGATAGAGCTTCACCTCTGGATCTTTCGTATAGACCTCCACCTCAATGGGCTTTCCTTCCCAGCCGGGCCAGTTCCAGCTTTCCCATGTGGGCCATACGCTCCATGCTGTCTGGCGAATCTTGCCACGATACCCGTCTGGTTCTCTGACGGCAAGGTATATACTCCCCTCCCCCTTGCGGGAGGGGTCGGGGGTGAGGCTTCTCCAAAGCATCTCCCTATAATAGCTAATCGGCTTCCTCCACCCCGTAATGTCGACATCGCCGCAATAGGCACCGTGCCAGTCGGGCTGTCCGCCACTGACGTAGTGCTCACCCGGGTGTTCACCATCATAGTAATACCGTCCGATGCCCGACTCACCGAGGTAGTCGAGACCCGTCCACACGATGTCGCCCACAATATACGGATATTCCTGCACCAATGCCCAGTTCTTGAAGGCATCGCGCGGATAGCTCTCCGTCTGCCACATAATGCGGTGGGGATCACGCTGATGGTCGCCCTTGTGCTTGTGAATCATATAATTGTAGCCCACCACGTCGAGCACCTCGGCATGCGGGTCGTAGATTTCCCAGTCGCTGTCCCACGAGCAGAGGGCCTCGGTAACGGGGCGCGTGTTGTCCATCTCGAGGATGGCCTGCTTCAGTTGGCGGGCGGTGGTGACAACGCGGATGTCCTTGCGCTCCATCACCTCGTTGCCGATGCTCCAGCAGATGATGCTGGGGTGGTTGATGTCGCGCCCGACCATTGCCTGGATATCCTCGCGGTAGCAGGAGTCGATAAGCGTGGAGTAGTCATAGGGTGTCTTCGACTGTCGCCAACCGTCGAACGCCTCGTCGATGACAAGCATGCCCAATGAGTCACAGGCATCGAGGAAAGCGCGGGTCGTCGGGTTGTGGCTGGTGCGGATGAGGTTGAAGCCCGCATCCTTCATCTGGCGCACCTTGCGGATTTCAGCAGCATCGAAGGCCATCGCACCAAGCACACCGTCGTCGTGGTGGACGCAGGCACCGTTGATGAGCAGTTTCCGACCGTTGAGCACAAAGCCCTTCGCGGCATCGAACGAGAACGAGCGGATGCCGAACTTCACCCGCTGCTCACCGATGATGCGGCCTTCCGACTTCAGGCGGACGACAGCCTCGTACAGATAGGGGTCATCGGGCGACCAGAGGCGGGGCTGGTCGATGGTGTAGCTGAGTACGTAGGTAGCCACCTGACCGGCTTTCAACGGAACATTCTCAATCTTCTTTGGCTCTTGAGGCTGGTTCGTGGGCAACATCTTGAGGGCTACGGGAAGCCGTTTGGCGCGTTTTGAGAAACTTACGGACGGCGAATATATCAGCTGGGGGCGCTCATCAATGAATGAGAAGGCCCCCCCCGTGAAGGTCACCTCCACGTCGTCAATCTGCTGCGTCTGTTGTCCCTCGTTCTCAATCCAGATATTCAGGTCGACACGGGCCTGCTTGTCGCTGACCTCGGGCGTCCAGACACGGACACCGTTCTCGGCAAGGTGCAGCGACTGCATCGTCTCCAACCAAACGTGGCGGTAGATGCCCGAGCCGGAATACCAGCGGCAGTTAGGCTGCGCGGAGTTGTCGACCCTGACCACCACCTCGTTCACTCCTTCGATTTTTGAATTCTTCAATTCTTCATTTTTTGAATTCTTCAATTTTAAATAGGGTGTAGCGTCGACGGTGAACGGTGTGTAGCCGTAGGCATGCTGACCCGCTTTCTGTCCGTTGACGTAGACCTCGGCCTTCTGATAGACACCCTCGAAGTGAAGTTTCACAACCTTCTCTTTAGGGGTCTTAAAAGTCTTGCGATACTCACCCTTGCCGCCAGGGAACCATCCGCCACCAGTTCCCGTTCCCCCTTGCCCGTTGGAGGGTGGGGTAGGGGGTGAGGCCGGGGTGAGGCTGGGGTCTGGACCTTCGTAGATGTCCCAGTCGTGGGGCAAGTCCACCTTCATGCTTTTCCCATTGCGTGAGAACTCCCAACCGCTGTCGAACAGTGTTCGTGTCTGTGCCATCGCGTTCATCGCCATGATGAACAGCGCCATGCCAATTGTCAGTATCCTTTTCATCCTATAGAATTATATGTATCGCGACCAGATATTATTAACTGGCCGCAAAGATACTACATTTTTTCGGAATAGAAGGGAAACGATGTGCAAAAAGTTTCTTCTTTTGTTTCACTTTACGTAAAACCGATAGTGGGTGAAGCTTCCAAGCTTTGCGTCCGTGCTCTTGTTGCATAGTGGGTGAAGCTTCCAAGCTTTGCATCCGTGCTCCGATTGCATAGTGGGTGAAGCTTCCAAGCTTTGCGTCCGTGCTCCGGTTGCAAAGCTTGGAAGCTTCACCCACTATCAGGGAGGCCTCGCCATGCTGATGGGAAGCCCTCTCGTTCGCATGGGAAGCCTCGCCAGAAATGTCCCAGGCCGTGGGACAATCCTAAACTGTCGGAGGCGGAATATTATATGGAAACTAATTGGTACCAATTATGATAAATTTATCCCAATTTGTGCTTATTTGTTTCTTTTAAAGAGCAATGGAAGATTTCCGCCAACATTCCTTAGTTCTATTGCACCACGACCTTTTTCCCACCAACGATAAACAATTTTGAAGTTTGAAGTTTGCGCTCGGCTTTGCCGCTTCGCTCGTCGAAGAAATTTGAAGTTTGAACGCGGCGACCCTGCAGGTCATACACCTGTGGTGAGCCGGTTCCTGAGCCTGTCGAAGGGGTCGAACCATTCTTTATTCTTTGTTCTTTATCATTTAGACGCTTTGCGTCGCTAATTCCCGCAGTTTGTGCATCGAATTCACCGATGTATGACTCATGGCTATTTTCCAGAGAGACGGTATAGCGGCCTTCCGGGTAGGCAGAGATGTCGATGTTGAGGCCTACGATTGTGCCTGCGTTGACATTTTTCTCGTAGACTATTTTGCCTGATTCGTCAGTAATGCTTACCTGATAGGCTTCATCAAGCGGGTCGAGGTTGATACTCAGCTGCAAATTATTGTATTCGCCATATAGCGGCTGCACTTCCGAGTCTTCCATTCCCGCTGACTCGCCTTCCGGCCTTTCAGCTTCCCTTTTCATCGGGGCTTTGGGGTTTGTTTTGATGGTATGGGTGAAGTCAATACGCTTCCGGGCTTCCGCGCTTTCTGGGGTGGCCCCATCCTCCCAAGTATCGTTGAGGTAGATGACTTCATCGCCAACGGTACATGACATCAGGGCCCACAGGGGATCGACATAACCAGGATAGACATTTGTTGTCGGGCGGTCAGTACCTCCGACACCTTCTAACCAAGGAACACTGTAAATGCTTTCTCCGTCTACCCACAGCCTAACATTTCTATATACGCCCTTAAAGCCATTTATACCTCCTGTCTGCCTCGGTCCGATCACGTATGTCAGATTATCTATCTCTATGGTGTCATTACCATCGATGGAGAAGTCGTACATCAACTTAAACTGATTGTTTGTCGAGTCGTAAATGTAAACTTTTTGGCCCTCTTCGTACCATGCTCCCACATAACTTAAGGAGTTGTCTTGTGAAATATAGTCCGGGCTGACATAGCTTTGGCGCATCATCCGTTTGCAGGTCTTTCCGCCAATGATGGTGTCTCCATCGAAATAGAAGTGCTCAACGCATTGCGCAGGATTACCCGAGGTAATGTCTCCTACTTTCCACACCTTACCGTCTTCGACGAATGGACGGTATGTTATGTCGATGTCTGGTTCTATCGCGGTCTGGACGTTGAAATCATCAGCCGTGAAGATACATTCACCATCCTCATAGCAGGACACGAAATAGGTGTAATCGTTTGGTGACTTCACTGGAGGTTCACCATTAGGAATCTGATCCTCGATACCGCTACTTGCCGAGCCTACGCCCTCTACCCAGATGTCGTGCCAAACTCCTTCACCGTCGTATTCTATCGTCGTGAGCGTTTCACCTTCCTCCGAATACTTCTGTAGGCAGGTGTATCGGCGGAACGGCTGACCTTTCACTTCTATGGTATCAACGCCATAGACCATCCAGTTGGTATTGCCCGAATTAACCTCGGACTTCCATGTGTAGACTCTTCCGAAATCCTGGCGTTCAAATTCGAAGAAATATCTTAAAATCGGTTCGCCGTAAGTATTATTCCCAAAATCATCATTCTTATAGACGGTACGCCCTGCCTCAAGCAGAAGGCACACGAGGTGTTCCGTGTTCTCATCCTGACACCAGAGTTTCTTGTAAGTGTTACGTTTCATGATAGTATCGCCTTTCACCACGTAGGAATAAGGGTCGCGATGCTCGCCATTTTCATCTACGTAATAGTGGATATAGTTCCACCGTTTCCCTTCAATGCCCATCTTATGATACCCCTCATCAGTCTGTTCCGGTTCAATCCACTGGTACAACTTCTCGCCGTTTACCTCACAGGCATTCAGACTGTTATAGTTACCATCCAGCGGCAGCATACCAAAGAAATCTTTCATGGAACCTACACCTTCTATCCAACAGATATCTCCATATTCCTCAGCGTATTTAGCAATAATCTGGAAAACGTATTTCCTAATAGCAATGCCGCCATTATCCTCCATCCGAATGTCTTTCAATACCATCTTGCCCTCCTCAACCTGAATTGTATCGCCCACTACGCAATCGAAGTCGTATAACAGCACAGCCTCTTCCTTTCCTGAGGGGAAACAGTAAACCTTCTTGTTCTCTTCATAGAGGGATGCCTGATAATTGACCGTATGACCGTTACTGAGATTGTCGGAGTATATCTTCAGGCAGTTCTTCCCGGCAATCAGGGTGTCTCCTTTCAAATCATAGTAATAATAGTGATCATACTCGGCAGGACGCAGGGGCATGAAATTGTCATACGTCCAATGTTTGCCCTCTTCAACCAGTGGACGATATTCCTGGTGGTTATATGTTTGTGCTATGGCATCGATGCTCAGATAATAGCATTCGCTTAGGCCGCTGACATCCCAGGGCGTGATCCAAGACGGATAGAGTTCTCCGGAGAACTTTACGGGCAGGCCTTCTGTCAGATACTCCTCAGGAAGGTTCTTCAGCGGGTAGTAATAAATACCATCCAGCCTTTCGTTTACTTCGTCGTCGATGATAATCCACCCCATCCGCCTATCATTATGCATAGTCCCAGTCTTGTCGGTGACGTGTTCAGACCCCTTACAGGACTCGACCTTCAGTTGATACTCCCTTGTGCTGCTGGTTTTCATTCTCTGGAACTGGACGATACGGAAAGCTACCTTGTCGCCGACTTCGAACGAAAGACCCGCGAGGTCAGATGACGCGAAATGGCAGATTTCACGATTGCCCATGGGCGGTACGGTACGGGAATAAAACATGACGTATGAGGGGCTTTGGATGATTTTCACCTCGACCTCACTGTTGCTCATCAAAGTTACCTCGCCAATATAGGGGTCCACTGGCCCGTTTTTCCATTCATAGAAAAACCCCTCGCTGTCATCGAAGTCTTTGGTAAAAACAAAGTAGTCTCTGTCCGTATAGTAGAGCCTTAACTGTTTTCCCTCCAACTGATAGGAGTTGATGTCACAGATGTGATCCTCAAAGAAGTTGTTCTCCATGAGATCACAGCCCACTTTTGTAGACATCCTCTGCATTTCACCGCTGAATTGCATTTCGTTTCCGTTTAGAGTTAATAGTCCGACGAAAATTTCGTTTACCATGGAATAGGCCATCACATAGTCTTCTTCCTTTAACTCGATGCTCAGATGCCGATGACAGACATAGTTTGTGTCGACTTCGACCCAGGTGCCTTTATCGTTCCACCCCACTAACCACCATTCACCATACAGCGATTCTGTGGGTTCGGCCTCTTCCCCTCGTGTTTCCGACAGACAATAGCTGCTCTGTACGTCCGACACCGTCGTGGCACTTGCCAGCATTGGCAGGACAATAAACATAAATAATAATGTACGTTTCATAATATGTTTTTTTGTTATTGATTTCTCATTTTGACTTCGTCCAAATCGCTCACGCTCGGCATAACTGGAGCAAGCTCCGTTCTGCCCTCGCTTAATCGCGATTTTCTCATTTTCTCATTTTCTCAATTTCTAAGTATCTGCTCCAGTGTGATGTCGGGATTGGTTTCTCCGAACACGTCCTTCTTCAGCTTGAGCTTGCGGTGCTGGACGGCAGAGATGGTGATGCAGTAGATGTTGCCGATGGTGCGGTTGCTGAGGCCGAGGCGGGTGAGGATACACAGGCGGATGTCGTCTTCCTGCATGTTGGGGTACTGCTCTCGGATGTTGGCGAAGCGGTTGTTGTCGATGGCGTTGAGCGTTCGTTCTATCTCGTTCCATTCGTGCGGCTTGAGGGTGATGAGCGAATCGCCGCTCTGGTTGAGTTTCTTCAACACCTCCGTTCGCTCGAGGATGAAGTTCTGTAGGAACGTCACCACTTCGTTTGCCTGGTGCAGTTGGGTCTTTTGGTACTCTGCCTCCTGCTGCAGCCGGTGTTTCTCCTGCTCTTGCATGAGCAGCTCGTTCTCTAACCGAGATTGCTCGTACTCACGCTGTTGACGAAGCATGCGGATGCGGTAGCGGAGTGCCAGTATTACCACTAAAAGCACTATTACTGCGGCGATGATGACGATTTGAAGCGTACGGCCGTATATCTTTGAGCGGTATTCCAGTTGCTGGTTCTCTATTTCCTGACGCAGCGTCGCCTGATAATACTGGTCTTTTTGTTCGAGCGCCTTGTAGTAGAAGTCCTCCACTTGTTCGAAGGCATCATCCACGTCGTCCTCCACCTGTGTGGCTCCCATCCGTCGGAGTGCTATCTTGGCGAGGTTGCTCTGCACGATATAAGCCAGGTGGACATCGTTGCCAGGCTCAATCTGCCGATAGACGGTTTCGGCTGAGTCGAGCATGTTGAGGTCAAGATAACTGCGAGCCAGCACCTGCAGCGCGCCCTTCCGCAGGTCGGCGGCCCCCTCCAACCTCCCTCCAATAGGAGCGGCTTCTGCCCGATGGGCATAGTCGACAGCTTGACGATAGTCCTCCTTTGCCCAGGCGATGTTTGCAAGGCTGGTAAGTGTCTGGCACATCAGGTCGGTCATCTGGTTTTTCTCTGCGATGTCGTAAGCACGATGGACGAAATCGAGTGCCTCGTCGTATGAGTTCTCTTCTTTGGTGTATGCTACTTGTGCGGCGTAAGTGCCTGCATAGTCGAGCAGGATGACGCGGTTCCGCTCATCGTCGGGATGCTGCTCATAGACGGTGAGGGCTTTCTTCATCAGTTGCAATGCCTCCTCGGGATTGCTTTGTGACAGTGCTTTCGCCAGTCGCTGGTACGCGATGTAATTGGTGTGCCAGTCTTCTGATTCTTCCGCCAAATGGATGGCTTTTCGCAGCAAGGTCTCACCCAGACGAATGCTGTCGCCGGCCAAAGCAGCCTCCGCTTCCTCTAAGCAACCTGCAGCCGTATGGCAGCCCCCCTCTGGCTCTCCCCGAAGGAGGGAGGCTCCCTTCTCCTGCGGCTGACTGCAAGCAGCCAACAGCACGACTATAATAATATATAATGTTCGCGTAAACATAGTTATTGATTCTGACTTCGGATGCAAAGTTACGACTTTTTTCCGAATGTCGTATCAGTTGCCTATGGAAAATGCGCGAATAAGGCAGAATAAAAAACTACTGCAAATCAGCTGGTTACAAAAATACGACGCTACACCCTATGGAAAAAATAGGGTGGGGGCATGGAAACCATGCTCTTTTTCCTCTAAGTTGATGCGGTTTGTTGGATGTCAGACAAGGCTCTTCTTGTAGCAGCGGCGGCGCTTGTGCTGCTCGTTCTCCAGATACTGCCACTGTGCCTGGACGGCGGTGTTGCTCTCCATGTGGACGTGGGTCTCACCCCATTTGAAGCCGTATTTCTGGTAGACGGGAATCAGGGTATAGAAAAGCAGGGCGTTGGCACCCTTCGGGCGGTACTCTGGCAGCACGCCGACGAGCAGGCAGTCAACGATGTCGGTCTTCTTCAGGTAGAGTGCGCGGAAGAGGTGCCACCAGCCGAAGGGCAGGAGCCGTCCCTTGCGACACTTCTGCAAAGCCTTGGTCAGCGACGGGATGCTGATGCCTACGCCGATAACATCGTGGTTGGGCGTGTTCCAGTCCTCGATGACGCAGAGCATGTCCATGGAGAAGAACTTGAAGTACTCCTTGACGTACTGGTCTATCTGCCTCTGCGTCATCTGCGAATAGCCGTAGAGGTTGCCGAAGGTTTTGTTCACGACGTCGAGCACCTTCTGGCCATACTGCTCGGGTCCGAACACCTGGCTGCGCTTGAGCTTTGGGCAGTGTAGGTTGTAGCGTTTCTGGACCATCTGTGCGACTTTGGAGAATTTCTCGGGCATGGCTCCCTTGGGTACGAATGCCTTGTACTCGACGTAGTCGTTGTCTTTCTCGTAGCCCTGCATCTGCTGCATGAGCTGTGGGTAGTATTCGTAGTTGTAGATGGTGGCCATCGTGCCGAGCTGGTCGAAGCCTTGGGTGAGCATGCCTTCGGGATCCATGTCGGTGAAGCCGAGCGGACCGATGATCTCGGTCATGCCCTTGCGTCGTCCGTAGTCCTCGACGGCACCGAGTAGTGCTTGCATGACTTCGAGATCGTTGACGAGGTCTATCCACCCGAATCGCACGGCCTTCCGCTGCCACTGCTCGTTGTAGCGGTGGTTGATGATGGCGGCAACGCGACCCACGAGCCGGTGGTCCTTATAGGCGAGGTAGTACTCGGCCTCGCAGAACTCGAAGGCTGCGTTCTTGTCACGGCTGAGTGTGTTGAACTCGTCGCTGTAGAGGTTTGGCGCATCGTACTTGTTGCCCTTGTATAACTGGTAATGCAACTCGATGAAGGCCTTGAGCTGCTTCTTGTCGGTGACGGTCTTGATTTCTACCATATCTTAAACTTTGAACTTTGAAGCTTGAAGTTTGAAGTTTCTTTTAGTCGGCTGACGCCTTTCTTGCGTCCCTTCGGTAGCAAGCGACCAGAGGTCGAGCGGTAAAAGCGGCAAAGCCGAGCGGAACTATGAAGTTTCTTTTTAAACCACGAATTTTACGAATTACACGAATTGATGCGAATTTTTTTTTCGATTTCACGAATTTGTGCAATCCCAATTAATTAGAGAAATTCGTGTAATTCGTAAAATTCGTGGTTTTATATTAACAACTCATTATTGAACATGTCCTGCTGTCCGTGGTCTATGTGTGTGACGCGGTCGTGCAGCTCGGCCAGCTTACCACTGTTCCAGCGGTCGGTGGTGCCGACAAGGTAGCCGGTGATGCGCTGCAGCTTGTCGATGTTCGTCGAGCCGCACTTGGGGCAACGCTCAAGATGGTCGTCGGCATTCTCGTAGCCGCAGTCCATGCAGCGGTTGCGATTGTGGTTCACTGAGCCGTAGCCCATGTCGAGGCGGTCCATCATATCGACGACCGACATAATGACCTGCGGGTTATGGGTGGCGTCGCCGTCGATTTCGACGTAGAAGATGTGGCCGCCGCGTGTCATCTCATGGTAGGGTGCCTCGATCTCGGCCTTGTGGCGGGCGGAGCACTTGTAGTAGACGGGCACGTGGTTGGAATTGGTGTAGTAGTCGCGGTCGGTGACTCCGGGGATGATGCCGAACTCCTTGCGGTCTTTTTTCGTAAACTTACCGCTGAGACCCTCGGCGGGTGTGGCGAGTACGGAGTAGTTGTGGTGGTAGAGCTCGCAGAAATCGTTGACGCGCTGACGCATGTAGCCAACAATCTTGAGTCCCAGCTCCTGAGCCTCCTCGCTTTCGCCGTGGTGCTTGCCGATGAGGGCGACGAGGCACTCGGCCAGTCCGATGAAGCCGATGCCGAGGGTGCCTTGGTTGATGACGGGCTCGATGGTGTCGTTGGATCCCAATTTGTCGGCACCAATCCACAGGCTCTTCATCAGCAGTGGGAACTGCTTGGTGAAGGCTGTCTTCTGGAACTGGAAGCGGTCGTCAAGCTGCTTGGCCGTCACCTCGAGCATGTGGTCGAGCTTGGCGAAGAACTGGTCGATGCGCTGCTGCTTGTCCTCGATGGCCATACACTCGATGGCGAGTCGCACGATGTTGATGGTGGAGAACGAGAGGTTGCCGCGTCCGATGCTGGTCTTCGGTCCGAATCGGTTCTCGAAGACGCGGGTGCGGCAGCCCATCGTAGCCACTTCGTGGATGTAGCGCTTGGGGTCGTCGGCTCGCCACTCCGGATCCTGGTTGAACGAGGCGTCGAGGTTCAGGAAGTTGGGGAAGAAGCGGCGTGCGGTGACCTTGCAGGCCAGCTGGTAGAGGTCGAAGTTACGGTCTTCGGGCAGGTAGTTCACGCCACGCTTCTTCTTCCATATCTGTATGGGGAAGATAGCGGTCTCGCCTCCGCCCACGCCCTCGTAGGTCGAGAGCAGGATCTCGCGCATGACGCAGCGTCCTTCCGCGCTTGTGTCCGTACCATAATTAATAGAGGAGAAGACCACCTGGTTGCCGCCACGCGAGTGGATGGTGTTCATGTTGTGGATGAATGCCTCCATTGCCTGGTGTACGCGGCCCACGGTCTTGTTGATGGCGTGCTGCTGAGCCCGCTCGCGGCCCGTCAGTCCGTCGAGCGGTTTTTTGATGTAGTCCATCAGCGGCTCGTCGTACAAGTCCTTGTAGTCCTCGCCGTTCAGGTCTTCCAGTGCCTTCAGCTCCTCCTGGTAGCTCATGCGGACGTAAGGTGCCAGATAGAAGTCGAAGGCAGGGATGGCCTGACCGCCGTGCATCTCGTTCTGACAGCACTCCATCGAGATGCAGGCCAGCACCGATGCCGTCTCAATGCGGCGTGCAGGTCGCGAAGCACCGTGGCCGGCGATGAAGCCGCAGGTCAGGATGTTGTCCAACGGGTGCTGCACGCAGGTGAGCGACTTCGTGGGGTAGTAGTCTTTGTCGTGAATATGCAGGTAGTTGTGCTCCACGGCCTCGCGGCTCTCTTCCGAGAGCAGGTAGTCGTCGACGAAGGGCTTGGTGGTCTCTGAGGCGAACTTCATCATCATGCCAGCCGGTGTGTCGGCGTTCATGTTGGCGTTTTCGCGTGTCACGTCGTTGTTCTTGATGTTGACGATGTCGAGGAACACGTCGCGTGTCTTCGCCTTGCGTGCAATGCTGCGCTGGTTTCGGTAGGCAATGTAGCGCTGTGCCACGTCCTTGCGGCTCGACTTCATCAGCTCCATCTCCACCGCGTCCTGAATCTCCTCCACCGTCATGCGGTCGTTGCCGCGCTGTGCTATGCGGTCGGTAATCTGATAGAGCAGCCTCTCGTCCTCTCCCTTGTCTGTGTGCAACATGGCCTTACGGATGGCGGCCATGATTTTCTGTTCGTTGAATCCCACGATGCGCCCGTCGCGCTTCACTACTGTCTGAATCATATAGAATTACAAGCTCTTGTTAATGTTTTTTGTTTAATCTTTATTGCTTCATGTGTTAGATTTGCGTTGCAAAGATACAAAAAATATCCCGAAACTTTTCATTCCGGGATACGATTTCTCATGTTAATGTTTGCTAATCTTCCTTGACTATCGGGTAGAGCTCAATGAACTCCCCCTGATGGCTCTGGCCGTCGTTTATCAGCTCCGCCATCTTCCGCCCTACGGTCTCGATGTCGTGGAATCCCGGCAGCGCCATGTTGCCGTTCAGGTCGGTCGTCGTCGGCCCCGGGTGTACGGAGAAGACCTCTAACGGCGTGTTGCTCTGCTGCAGCTCAATGGCCATCACGCCCATCATGGCGTTCTGGGCTGCCTTGCTGGCGACGTAGGCTAAGGGGTGCCAGTAGGGACTGATCTCCGAGGGGACCGTCACGTTGACGATGCGGCCCTGGTTCTTGGTGAGCAGCGGCATCAGCGCCTTCGTCAGTGCGAAGGTGCCGATGAAGTTCACCTCCAGCGTCTCCCTGATGTCGGTGAGTTCCGTGTGCAGGCTGTCCACGCTCATGTCGCCGGGGATGCCGGCATTGTTGACCAGCAGCGAGATGCCGGGATATTTCTCACTGACCTCCCTAACGATCCTCTCTATACTCCCCTCTCCCCTTGGAGATGGGTCGGTGGTGAGACTCAAGTCTCGCAGTTCGATGTTCACCCAGCCCAGCACGTCAACGCCAGCCGACCTCAGCTCGCCGATAGCTTTCTCGGCCCGCCCTTCGTCGCGTGCTCCGATAACTACTTGCCAGCCACTGAGTCCGAGGTGCTTGGCCGTTCCGAATCCGATGCCCTTGTTGGCACCTGTCACTAAAACAATCTTTCCCATTTGTCTTATAATTATTCAATTCTTCAATTTTATAATTTCCTAATAATCAATGTGCAAAAGTACGACGATTCCACGACCCCTACAATCGCCCATTTGTGGCATTTCGCATACCATAAGTATGGTATACTATGATTTGTTGTTTCGCAGGAACTCGGAAGGAGTCATGCCATACTCGGCCTTGAAGTTCATGGTAAAGCTCTTGACGGTAGTAAAGCCTACAGCGTAGGCTATTTCCGTAACCTGCATCTGCGAAGTCTCTAACAGAGCCCTGCCGCGCTTGATGCGGATGGTGCGGATGAACTCTGCCGGGCCCTGGCCGGTGATGGCCATCAACTTCTTGTAGAGCGTGGAGCGCGACATGGCCACCCCGGCCGCCAAAGTCTCGACGGAGAAATCGGAGTCGCTGATGTTCTGCTCGACCAGGGCGATGGCTTTCTTAATGAACTGCTCGTCAAGGGGGGTGATGGTAATCTCGCTGGGCTCGATGTTCATCTTCTGTCGGAACTGCTGGTGGTTGTTCTGCTCCCACTCAATAAACTTCTTCACACGCAGACGCAGCACCTCAATGTTGAACGGTTTAGTGAGATAGTCGTCGGCACCTAACTGCAGTCCTTCAATGCGGCTGACATCGGTGGTGCGGGCGGTAAGCAGGATGATGGGGATATGCGACAGGTTGATGTCACTCTTCACACGGCGGCAGAGTTCGAAGCCGTCGATGCCTGGCATCATCACGTCGCTGATAATCAGGTCGATCTGCTCGCGCTGCAGGATGTCGAGTGCCGAGGCTCCGTCGGTGGCAGTGTGTACTTCGTAGGTTTCCTTCATACAGGAGCTGACGAAGGATAGCATGTCGGCATTGTCGTCGACGATGAGAAGCCTTGGGAGTGAAGAGTGAAGAGTGAAGAGTGAAGAATTTGCTGCCGCCATATCTTCCGCAGACGGGACTCCGGTAGGAAATTCTTCACTCTTCACTCTTAATTCTTCACTTTTCACTGGCAACATGACAGTGAACAGTGTTCCTACAGGCGTATTGTCGCTGACGCTGATGGTGCCGTGATGCAGGCGGACGTAGTCGCTGGCAATATGGAGGCCGATGCCGCTGCCGGTCTGCGAACTGTCGTTGGTGGCTGACTGGTAGAAGCGTTTGAAGATTTTGGGTTTGTCGCTGTCGGGGATGCCCTTGCCAGTGTCGGCCACGGCGATAATCACGTTGTCATTCTCCTGACGGAAAGACAAGGAAACACTTCCGCCTGAGGGTGTGAACTTCAGGGCGTTCGAGAAGAGGTTGTAGATAACCTTATTCATCTTCTCACGGTCATAGTCCATGATGAAACTGTCAACCTCATGCTCGAAGCTGAGGCGGATGCCACGTTCCTCGGCATAGTCGCCAAAGGAGACGAGGATGCTGTTCAGGTGGTCTACGATGTCGCCACGCTGCAGGTTCAGCGTCTCGCCACCTGCATCGAGGCGTCGGAAATCGAGCAAGGCACTCACCTCGTTAAGCAGTAGCTGGGCATTCTTGTGGATGAAATTCAGGGAAGGTTGAAGAACGGAAGAATTGAAGGATTGAAATTGTTCTGGAGTTTTCAATTCTTCAATCTTATAATTCTTCAATTTTTCAAGCGGCGAGATAATGAGAGTCAACGGTGTGCGCAGGTCGTGGCTGATGTTGGTGAAGAACTGCAGTTTCATCTCCGTTATCTGCTCCATCTTCTGGTGTTCCATCAGTTGACGCTGGTGTTCCGTCCGCTCCTGCTGTTGTTTCCGCATCCTGCGCCACAGGAGGATGCCAATAGTGATGACAGCCAGTGTATAGATGATGTACATGGGGAGCGTGCGATAGAACGGTGGTGCCACGCTGATGCGCAGTTCGCGCGGAGCACTCATGGTGCCGTCCTCAAGGCATACACAGAGCTGAAGGGTGTAGTCGCCAGGCGGCAAGGCGTGGAACGACACGTAGTTATGGTCGGTGGTTACCCAGTCGCTCATCTGTCCCACTAAGCGATAGGCATAGCGTGTGCGCTGTACGCCTCCCAAACTTCCTGAGAAGAACTTCACGGTGAGGTAGGCTGCATCGTGCCGGAGGCTGACGGTTGTGGTCTGTTCATTCAGCAGACTGTCGCCCACGGCAATTTCGCTGATGGTAAGGTCGCGGTCTTCGTGCTTTGTCGCCATCAGCTGGCGGGGATTGATGCTCATGTACCCCTCGGTGCCACCCATGAAAACCTCGCCCTGTGGCGAGCAGGTCATGGCATCGCCATTGAAATAGAACTGTGGCATGCCTGCACTGGGCATGAAATTACGGCTGATGAACTCAATGCCATCATCCTCGCGCTTAGGCTGTATGCATGCCACACTGCCACTCGTGGTACAGAGCCAGTAGGTGCCGTCGTGGTCGCGAGCCATGCCCTTGACGATGTCGCCGCTACGACGGATATAGTAGAGCGTGTCCTGCTTCATGTCAAAGACGGTGACACCCTCCACGTGAGACAGCACCATCAGCTCCTGCTGCCTGTCAATCATCACGTCGGTCACCATCTGACTCAACCACTGCTGCGTACCCTTCTTGTTGCCGAACGACACACTGCTCTCGCCACTCCTGAGGTCGTAGCTCCACAGACCGTAGACCGAGGCCACATACATCGTGCCAGCTCCGTCGTAGCGGAGGCTGTTGCCATGGATGTCACCACCGTCGGAAGTAGTGACGACACGGGTGCTTTCATCCTTCACGTTGAAGATAACGGTCTTGCCGATGGGCGATGACGTCCAGATGTTCCCCTTGTCGTCGCGAGCCAGCGTCCACACTGTTTCGGAGGGGAAGGTGCCAGCTTCACCACTCGGGGGAACTGAAGGGGGGCTATACCGCTTCCACCGATGGGCATCAGGCAGATGGTAGAGTCCCTGATTGTAGGTTCCAGCCCATACGCCACCCTGTCCGTCGCTGATCAGTGCCATCACCGTAATGTTGGGCAGTGCCGTCTTTACGATGCTGCCGTCTGTCCGCTCTATGTAGATGCCGTCGCCGTCGGTACCCATCCACAAGTTGCCCTGCGTGTCGTAGGTCATGGCAAGGATGTCGCCACACTGAAGGGCATGCGGCTGCATGATGTTATTGGCATCGTTGGTGTAGGAAAGACCCGCCTTCAGGTGTCCCACCCAGATGGTACCGTCACGGTCGGTGGCTATACAGGTGGCGTTGTCCGAAGCCAATGAGAGCAGACGGTCGCGCTCATGCCGCATGGCCGTGATGTTACCTGTTTTCTTGTTATAGGCGAACAGTCCTTTATGGTCGGTGGCTATCCAGATGTTGCCACGCCCGTCATCCATCATGTAGCGGATGGCGTTGTTCTGCGAGCCTCCCGTCGTCTGTGGCAGACTCACCATCTCTCTCACGCATCGTCCGCCAACGATGTATCGGCAGATGTGCTCCTCACGTGTGCTGTAAACCCACAGTGTTCCGTCTGCATCGGCCAGCAGACTGTTTTCTCCTGCCGACTGCTGCATGACATCCGGCAGTGTCTCGCGCTGTATTTCGCCGGTGCCGCTGACGAAGTGCCAAACGGCATGGTCGGCACTGATATACAGACCATCGGACATCTCAACTATGACATCAGCCGCTTTGCCTGGTAGCGGCAAGCGCGTCTTCCAGGTCTTCAGTTCCTTGGTGTGGCAGTCGTAGCGGAATAGACTGCCCTCAGTGAGCACCCACAGCGCACCCTTATCGCCCACTTTCACTTTGTAGTGACCGTCGAACCGTATGCCGATGCTGCTCAACAGTTCCTTGGCCGAGGCAAAGCGCTCGGCTCTGCCGCTTGGCTCTGCTAAGAACCGTGCCGTACGGGTGTCATAGAGATAGTACGCACCACTCTCGCATTGTATCCATATTCTCCCTTCGGCATCTTCCTCTATCGACGTAATAGAGTTATAGAACACTTCGTGCAGTTGTTGGTCACTGCTCTCTGGAAATCGGGTTTTCACCTCGTACCCGTCAAAACGGTTCAGACCCTGTGTGGTACCAATCCACAGGTAGCCGCGACTGTCGGCCAGCAGACTCGTCACCGAGTTGCTGCGCAGACCGTCGCGGATGCCCAGTGTCTGAAATGACGTCTTAGCGTTCTGTGCCGCTGCCATCTGGGCAATGCAGAGCACCAAAAAGATGAAAAACCTTCTCACGCTGCAAATATACTACTTTTTTCTGAAATCAGCAGCTTATTTCACATACTTTTTACCATTCCTGATGTATATGCCCTTGCTCAAGTTTGAAGTTTGAAGTTTAAAGTTTGAAGTTTCCATGCGGCGACCCTGCAGGTCGTAGACCCATTTCTCATTCTCTACATTTCTCATTTTCTCCATTTCACTTATGCCAGCGGCATCGATGCTGACGCAGTAGAGACGGAAATTGTCAATCTTGTAACGGCCCGTGCAGTCCCACCAGTTATCCTCGTAGCTGCGGTTCATGGCCTCCTTGTTGTTGTCGGTGCGCACGCCTAATTCCAGCACATCGCCCTTAGCGAGGGTTACCTCGACGGTCAGTGTCGACATATTGCCCATATCGCCCGAGGCTCCCGTCTCGTTGGTGTTCACCTCGTCGTAGCCAGCGAAGGTCCGCGACTTCTCCTCAGGATGCAGGCGGTCCAGTTCGGCGGCAATGTAGTATTCCTCCTTGCCGTAATACTGGGCATAAGCCACCGTGCCCGACGCTTCTCCGTCGGTTATTGCCAACAGACGCTGACCGGTGAGGCGCGAGCAGCCTCCATCGTAGGTCACGTTCATGTCGACAGTCACCTTATAGGTTCCGGCGGGCAGTCCGCTGACGCGCTGGTAGAGGTAGGAGTCGGGCACAGGGGCCGAGAGCAGACAGTAGGAGTGAGTGCCATCGGTAGTATAGGCGTTGTCCTCGATGGCCGTCCAGCTGTTGATGCCTGCGTCGGTCAGTTCCTGAGCACTGTGGCACTCCTTGCCCTCGACACGCATCGTCCAACCGTAAGGCACCCTGTGGGCAGCGTTGCCAACCGTTTCGTCGTTGCCGTAGGTATTCTCGAAGCTGGGGTTGGCTATGAGACTGGTGATGTCGTCGCCGGCCTTGATGCCGCTGCCAATCTTTGCCTCGGTCATCAGCGTTTCCAATTGCTCAACGACAGCCGCAACAGCTTCGGTCTTAAGCGTGGGGTAGTCCTGCTCGTAGTCGGCCAGCGTTGTGTCGTAGAGTGCCTTCAATTGCTGTCCGGCTTCGGTGGCGGCAGCCTGCGGGTCAGCCAGTGTCTCTTCGGCCCGAACGAGAACGGCGCCTAAGCGTGCATACTCCTTGATGCTCACCGCAGCCTGCTCAATAAGTGTCAGGATGGTGGTGGCGGCATCGTTCACGTCGTCGAACTTAGCCTGACTGTTGTTTAACAGGGCATTGCCTGTAGTTTTCGCCTCTTCAAGAGCCTTGCGGATGCTGCCCTCCATCTTCTGTTGTAGCAATTCGTCAGCCTGGGCGATGGCACTCTTCAGGTTATTGGTAGCTTCCTTCATGTCTGCACCTACATAATAGAGGCGCAGGTTCTTGAAACAGTTCCAGAAACCGTTGGCCGAGCAGTCAAACTCAACCTTCAGCCGGTGGTCGGTCACCGTTGCTTCCACTACATTATTATATAGTCCCAGTTCAAAGAACTTCAAGGCTGTGTTCGCATCGTTAGGCACATAGTAGTCGCTGCCTTGATAGCCCTCCTTGATGTCGGTCTTTCCGCAAGCAAACACGTTGTGGATGGTTACCTCGCTGTCGTTCAGGCGCACTTTCGAGTTCACCTTATACGTCGGACTACCGTCGCCGTCCTTCCAGTCACTTTCAGACTGTGCCCAGTCCCATGAGCACCACTGGAAACCCTGAACCTCTAAGCGGTAGTTGCCGTTGGGTACGTTCTCCACCACCTGCTCAGCCTTCCAGTCGCACCACCAGCGTTCCATGATCTGCTTACTGGAATCGATGCTGAAGTCGTTCAGTGTGGCCGTCCATCCGCCTGTGCCGTCGAAATGGCCGTTCACTAACAGGTTCGTCACATCCTGACCAGCGGCGATGACCGAGTTCTTCGCCTTGTCTATCAGGTCTGACAACTTTTTCGCGATTTCCTCAATCTCAGCGTTGTTGAAGGCATGAGCCTCTATCTTGTCCTCCAGTTCGTTCTCTTCCATGTATTCTGCCAGTTCAAATATGGCTTCACTGTCACCCGAAACCAGTACTCCCGTAGCCTTTTTCATCAGTTCTGCCAATGCCTCGTAACCCTCCTTGTTCTTGACGGCTGTTTCGTAGTCGGCCAGGAACAGGGTGAAGAAAGCCTCCATGACCGACGGTTCCCCGTCGGTTATTGCCAACAGTTCGTTGGCCTTGCTGATGTCAGTCTTCAGCTGTTCCGCATATCCGCTGTAAATAGCACCCTCATCGATGAGAGCCTGACTGTTCGCAACCAGCGTGGCCAGTCGTTCTGTCACAGGCTTGTCACCCAGATACTCCAACTTGAAGTCGTAGATGACACATTGCCCCACGTTGGTCCCCTCAAACATGATGCCCACTTCAGCCTCGCCGCTACGGGTCTCAAAGGTCACCTCTGCCAGACCGCGCCACCAACCAGTGTCGGGCAACGGCTCGCGGAACAGTTTGTCGCCCACCTTGGTATAAATATAGGCACCCGTCACGGGGTCACCCTCCTCACCAGTATGACGAATCCAGATGCCGTAGTTGCTGAACTTGTATTTGCCATTGGGCAGGTTGCTCAGTTCCTGATACACCTTATTGTCGCCGAATGCTCCACCGGCCCACGAGCCGAGCACCTTATTATCGTCGTAGAAACCAACGGGATCCGACTCACCCATACCGCAGAACGAGGCAGGCACCATCGTCCACCCCGGCACGTCGTGGCCGTCGTTCACCCAGTTCTCTGTCAGGTCTGGGTTGCGCATGTATTTCCACGTCACGTCAACGGGCTTTTCTTCTGAGGCGTTCTTCATGCGGATGTCGAATAACACGTCTTCCACGCTTGCTATTGCAGCGTCATATTCGGCCTTACCCGCCTTGGGGTCGTTATAAACAGCTAAGAGTGTATTCACATCGTAACCACCCTCCTGCAGCTCGGTCATTACACGGTAGAGCTCCAGCTTGCTGTTGAAAGCACCATAATCCGCCTGGGCAATGATGTACCAGTCGATAGCGCCCTCATCGGCCTTCAGCACTGGCTTCAGCGTCCAGTTCTCAAACGAGAGACCCATCCACATGTCGGGATACTGATTCCACGTAAAGTCGGCATCGGTTTTCGACGGTCTGATGCGGTAATTGCCATTTGTGTTCCGTTCAAAGTACCAAGTTGTGTTGCTGTCGCCTGCTCCTCCATCGCATCCGACAAAGTCCAGGTCGGCATAAAGGTAACCTATGCTACACTCCATCATCCATTCTTCGCCTGATGTCTTGAAGACGAATGACAAACCGTTATCTTCGAGTGTCGCCAGCACACCAGTGGTGCCGATAAACTTCTCGGCGTAGGGATTGTAGAAATAGTAACTCTGTCCGTTTGCGGGTGTACATTCGGGAGGAACAGGTTTCTCCCATTCCGCTGCGCAGACGTTCATGGCGGTTGCTAATAGCACCAGAAATAGAATGTTTTTTCGTTTCATAATTGTATGGATTAATATAGTTCAAAGATCAAAGTTCAAAGATTAATGAATATTCCGGCTACAAAGTTACATCTTTTCCGCCTACAGCAGACGGCATGATGTTTCCGATAGGCGAAAAAATGTTTCATCGCCAACGAAATTGTCCCGCAGGAAACATTTATTCCCATTTCCTACACATCATTTCCTCTCTATTTGAGAAAAAAGTACTATCTTTGCAGCAGGAAAAAAGAATTGAAGAATTAAACAGATTAAAGACAATGAAGACGCTAAGGTTGATAAGTTTATCATTTATCATTTTTCATTTAACGTTTAGCCCCGCAGGGGCGCAGAAGACCGCCATGGACTTGGCTGCCGACATGTACCCAGGCTGGAACCTCGGCAACACAATGGAACCGGGCCCCTGCGACTGGATTAGCGACCCCATTAAATGGGAGACGGCCTGGCAAGGCTCGAAGACCACACAGCAGATCATCGACTTCGTCAAGGCCCAGGGCTTCCGCTCCGTGCGCATACCTTGTTCTTGGTTCGTACATAGCGATGCCAACTACAACATCGACACCCGATGGCTCGACCGTGTGCAGCAGGTTGTGGACTACTGCATCAACGACAGCCTATATGTCATTCTGAACGACCACTATGACAATGGTTGGATAGAAAAGTCGTTTGCCGACCGCACGGAGTCTTCCGTCAGCAAGAACTGTTTTATCCTCGGCATGCTGTGGAAGCAGATTGCCAACCGATTCCGCGACTACGACCACCACTTGCTCTTCGCAGGTATGAACGAGCCCGACGCCGCAGGCAGTGACAGCAAGGACAAGGCGGGCGACATCAAGACTCTCATTCGCTACCAGCAGGCTTTTGTCAATGCTGTGCGCCAGACAGGAGGCAACAACGCCAAACGCATCCTCGTGGTGCAGTCGCCGTCAACCAGCATAGAGTTGGCCTACCAATACGACGTGATGCCGCAGGACAACGTACCCAATGCCATGATGCTCGAAGTTCATTTTTACGGTCCTTACAACTTCACTATGATGACCAAGGACGAGTCGTGGGGCAAACAGGCCTACTATTGGGGGGCTGGCAACCACGTCAGCGGCTCCCAGCACAATGTCACTTGGGGCGAGGAGTCGGATATGCAGAGCCAACTACGGCAAATGCGTACCAAATACACCTCGAAGGGCATCCCCGTCATTATGGGCGAGTTCGGCGCACTATGGCGCACGATGCCTGAGGGCGAAAGTCAGGAGAAGCACGATGCCAGCATTTACAGCTGGTACTATACCCTCTGCCGCTACGCCGTCTACAATGGCGTCGTTCCCTTCGTCTGGGACACCAACGCCTGCCAGCGCCCCTCGATGGACATCCTGAACCGCAAGACCCTCACCGTCTTTAACCAGCAGGCCCTCGACGGCATCCTCAAAGGCTGCGCCTCCGTCAAGTGGCCCGCCACTACTGGCCTCTCCCCCTGCCCCTCCCCCGTAGGGAGGGGTGATGAGCATCTCATCTTCGACCTGCAGGGGCGGCTGCTGGATAAAACTCCCGACCGTGGAATATACATTAAGAACGGAAAGAAACACATCAGATAAACGATAAATACTTATGAAGAGGTTCATCATATTTGCATTGATGCAATGTGCTACTATAACAATGATGGCACAGACGGAGAAGTTCTGTATTGCCAAGGATGGCAAGACAGCCACCATCGTCGTCGACGAGAACGACTGGAAAGGCGTGATCCGTGCTGCCAAGGATCTGGGCGATGATGTGCGTAAAGTAACGGGCACACCCAGTAGTGTGGTCAGCGGTTTTGCCGCTGACAAAGGTCGCATCATCGTCGGCACCATTGGTAAGAGCCGCGTCATTGACAAGCTCATCAAGCAGAGGAAACTTGATGTAAAGAAGATCAAGGGACACTGGGAGGGTTACGTCATTGATTTAGTGGACGGCCGCTCGGCCGATGGCCGCTTGCAAGGCAAGAATCTCGTTGTTGCAGGCAATGACAAGCGCGGCACCATCTATGGCATCTACGAGATTTCACGCCAGATAGGCGTTTCGCCCTGGTACTGGATGGCCGATGCACCAGTGGCTCACAAGGACGAACTGTATTTCGACGGCTACGGATGCGACTGGCCTGCGGTGAAGTATCGCGGCATTTTTATCAACGACGAGTGGCCGTCGTTTGGCACGTGGTGTCAGAAGCACTTCGGTGGTGTGAACTCGAAGGCCTACAAGAAGATCTTTGAGTTGCTGCTGCGCCTGAAAGCCAATTACTTTTGGCCCGCCATGTGGGCTACAGCCTTCAACGAAGATGATCCTGAGTCGCCGCGCCTGGCTGACGAGATGGGTATCGTCATGGGTACCAGCCACCACGAGCCTATGATGCGCTCACACCAGGAGTATCTGCGCCGCAAGGAACAAGTCGGCCCGTGGGACTACGCCACAAACAAGGAGCGTGTAGACCAATTCTTCCGTGAGGGCATAGAGCGCAACAAGGCTTACGACAACCTCGTGACCATCGGCATGCGTGGCGATGGCGACGTAGCGATGGGCAAGGGCGACGACGCCGAGAACATGAAGACGCTCCGCAATGTCATCGACGGACAGCGCAAGATTATTAAGGATATCTACGGTCGCGAGGATGCCGTGCCCCAACTCTGGGCCATCTTCACCGAGGTGCAGCGCTACTACGACGCGGGCTTCACCGTGCCCGACGACGTGACGCTGCTCTTCTGCGACAACAACTGGGGCTACATCCGCCGCAAGGGAACTGAAGCCGAACGCAAACGCAAGGGCGGTCTCGGCCTCTACTACCACATCGACATGAACGGCGGTCCCTGGAACGACCGCTGGGTGAACACCACCACCGTACCGAAGCTACGCGAACAGCTGAACCTTGCCTACAAGAGCGGCATCAACCGTATCTGGATTATCAACGTGGGCGACCTGAAGCCCAAGGAGATGCCCATCTCATTTATCATGAACTACGCATGGAATCCCGAACGCATCAAGGCAGGTGAAGAACAAGCGTGGCTAGAAACGTTCGCTGCCAGTGTGTTTGGGGATTCTGCCGCCAAAGAGGTGGCCGAGATTATCGCACAATACTCAAAACTGAACCTGATGCGTAAGCCTGAGGTGCAGGTACCTGGCCTCTTCAATTACGAGGAGATGCTCCACCTGAATGACCAATGGCAGAGGATCGTGCTACGCTGCGAAAGACTGAAGGAGCAGATTCCCGCTGAGGCACAGGATGCTTTCTATCAGTTGGTCTACTATCCCGCTGTGGCCAGCGCTGGTGTGGCGATGATGTACAACGCTGCTACGATGGGTGACCGTGATACCGTCGACGAACTGATGGAGAAGGATAAGCGGCTGACCGATTATTATAATAAGGTGATGGCTGGAGGAAAGTGGGACGGTATGATGCTCGACAACCACATCGGCTATACCAAATGGAGTATTCCCGACAAGAACACGAATCCGATGGATCTGGGCTACAAGGTCAATCACGACCTCAGCGCATCCAAGAATACTCGCGAATACACTATAGCAGCAAATGACTATCAGGAAATGGGTGAGGGATGGATGCGATTGCCTGGACTTGGACGTGGCGATTGTTGCATCGGGGCTGTGGACGTGATGAAGAGTTACCCCAATGGCGACGGCCCCGTGCTGGAGTACGACATCGAGCTGGCTCCCACGGAAGGCAAGGGCACCGTAGCCATCGGCATCCTGCCTACTCAGGACGTCTATCCCGCCCGTGGTCTGCGTCTTGGCGTACAGATAGACGACTGGCCCATGGCGACCGTCGATGCCCGTCAGGGACTACACGACGAGTTTGGTGAGTACACGCCCAAGAACCTTGCGCAGTCGAAGAAGCTAAAGCCCCTTCCGCCCCATAACAACCTGCTACTCAGCGGCTGGAAGGACGGCGACAAGGCTGCGATTGAGCGAGAGCAGAGTGATGCTCGCATCAACTCTGCCGAGCGTGAGCAGGCTCGACCGAAGGTCAAGATGCTCCGTCGCGACGAGGTCTTTGATAATATCCGCTGGCTCGAGGTCAGCTTTGGGAATATCTCTGCGGGCAAGCACAAGCTGAAGCTCATCATGATTGACCCCGAGATTGTGGTGGAGAGCATCATCGTTAACCCCGACAACAACCGTTACAGCTACTTCGGAGCTCAAAAATAATGACTGTCGATATGAAAAGAAAGTTATTCACCATTTCTCATTTTCTCATTCTCTCAATCTCTGGTATGGCGCAGTTGACTGACGCTTTGCCTGACGAGGCATGGAACCAGTCAGAGTGGATTTCCGTAGCCGATGCGCCAGAGGTAACAGGACGCGTGGATGAAGATACGCGGGCGGCTGACGGTGCCAACTGGTTTGTAAGTGCCATCACGAATGAAAAGAAGGTCAAGAAGGCACTATGGATGACCACAAGCCTAGGCGTGAACGAGCTGTATGTCAATGGCCAACGCATCGGCCGAGAGGTGCTGCGCCCTGGTTTTTCTCATCATAGCCGCACGAAGTATTCGTTTACCTACGATGTAACGAAGCAGTTTCAGACAAAGAAAGGGAACCAAAATGTATTGGCTGTTCAGGTGACTCCTGGCTGGTGGGCAGACAAGATTATCACGCCCAGCGGCTCGAACGGTATGTACGGACAGAAGTGTGCATTCCGTGGTGTGCTCGAACTGACTTTCTCCGATGGCACAAAGCGTATGTATGGTGCCAACACGACGAATTGGAAGGCTGGCATCGCAGGCCCCGTAGTACACGCGGCTATTTTCGACGGTGAGGAGTATGATGCGCGCATACCTTTGGGATTCAATACTCCACAGAAGCTATCGCCCCCCATTGTCAGTAAGGAATACAAGGGAATCATCGTGCCCGAGAATGGTGCAGAGGTCTATCATCTCGAAGAGTTGGCATTGAATCCCAAGCGAGCTTACGTATATTCCAAGACAGAGTCGGGGATTACAAATCCCCTCCAACAGAATGATGAGGCATACGGAAAGATTGTGATTGATCGTGAGTACAAGGATGGCCAGCCGATGACCATTCGTCCAGGCGAGCATCTGATCATCGACTTCGGGCAGAACTGTGCCGCCGTACCTTCGTTCATATTCCGCGCAAAGGAGGGGACACGCCTGACATGTCTGCCTGCCGAGTTGCTGAACGACGGCAATGGAGCAAAGAGCCGCGGCATGGACGGTCCAGACGGTAGCGTTCATCGACAGAACCTGCGCATCCACCAGAAGAGCATTCGACTGGACTACATCTTTGGAAGTGAAAAGGGAAATCTGAAAAGAATAAAATTTACCCCTCGCTCCACCTTCTTCGGCTATCGTTTCGTAGATATCACAGCGACCGACGAGGTGGTGATTGAGCGCATTCAGTCCATCCCCGTCAGTTCAATCACGCCTGAGATGGAAACGGGACATATCACCACAGGCAACGACTTGATAAACCAGCTCATCTCGAACACCGTCTGGGGTATGCGCAGCAACTACCTCAGCGTGCCTACCGACTGTCCACAACGCAACGAACGATTAGGTTGGACTGCCGACACGCAGGTCTTCTGCGAAACAGGTTCTTACTTTGCCGACACCCGTCGATTCTTCCATAAGTGGCTGCACGACCTGCGCGATTCCCAAAACGACGAGGGTGGCTATCCCAGTGTGGCGCCTCCAGGACAATACGGTTCATGGAGCAACGAGTATATGCGTTTCGGATGGTCAGATGCCGGCATCATCGTGCCTTGGACCATCTGGAAGCAGTTTGGCGATACAGAAATCGTTGAGGAGCATTGGCAGTCGATGAAGCGATATATGGATCACATCAGCAGCACGAAGTACGACCACAATGCCCTCAGCCGTGAGAACGGCAACTACCAGTGGGGCGACTGGTTGAGCTACGAACCGCTTGAAACCTGTGGACGCAGTGCTTTCGATGAGAATGGTCCGCTGCCAGAGACCATCGAATACTGGAACTACTTAGGTGCATCCTACTGGGCTGTCGATGCAGCTATGATGGCCGATATGGCGAAAGCTACGGGACGCAACGATAAGGACTATCGCCAGATGGCTGATGCTGCCAAAGACTACCTGCGCGAACGCTTTTTCAATGAGAATGGCACGTTCAAATGCGATATCCTCAACACTATGCAGACTCCCGCTCTTTTCGCGCTATATAACAATCTTTTCGAAGATGAGGCAAAAGAAAAGATGATTGAGAGTCTGCGTGAAAATTTCCGCCAGCACGGTGACTGTCTGCAGACGGGCTTCCTCGGCACGTCTATCCTCATGCCCACACTCACCAACAACGGTATGACCGACGTGGCCTACACGCTGCTCTTCCAGCGCAAAAACCCCAGCTGGCTTTATTCCGTTGACAACGGCGCAACCACCATTTGGGAACGCTGGAATAGCTATATGAAGGAGAACGGTATGGGACCCAACGGCATGAACAGCTTTAACCACTATGCCTACGGCTGTGTGTGCCAGTGGATATGGCAGACCTGTGCTGGCATTGCCTCCGACCCTGTCCAACCAGGCTTCAAACATATCATTATGAAGCCTATCCCTGACCGCAGGTTAGGTCACCTCGATGCAGTCTATCCCATTCCCGTGCAAAGCTCGCCTACCAGTAGCCTTTCTGTGGCTGGCACCATCGAAAGTCATTGGAAGTACGAGGGTGGCACTTGGATTTGGAACTTCACCATTCCTAAAGGCTCTACTGCCTCAGTCACTTTGCCCGGAGAGAGTGATACAAAAGAATATAAATCAGGTAATTATACCATTAAATTATATGACGATGAAAATCATTAGAACGTTTATCTTATCATTTAGTAAAACGCTTAGACAGTTTTTTTTATTGGTTATTGGTTATTGGTTTTTGGCCACTCACGCAGTGGCGCAATCCCCTTGCGGCCCAGTGCCTACTGAGAACCAGCTGCGCTGGCAGGAGATGGAGATGTATGCCTTCATCCACTACTCGATGAACACCTACACCGATCAGGAGTGGGGCTTCGGCAACGAGGACCTGCAGTTGTTCAACCCCTCCGACCTTGACTGCCGCCAGTGGGCACGTGTCTGCAAACAGGCAGGTATGCGCGGCATCATCTTCACCGCCAAGCACCACTGCGGCTTCTGTATGTGGCCCAGCGCCTATACGGAGTACTCCGTGAAGAACACGCCTTGGAAGCAGGGCAAGGGCGACGTGGTGCGCGAGCTGGCCGATGCCTGTCGCGAGGAGGGACTGAAGTTCGCCGTCTACCTCTCGCCGTGGGACAGGAACCACGCTGAGTACGGACGGCCTGAGTACGTCACCTACTTCCGTAACCAACTGCGCGAGCTGCTGACCAACTACGGCGACATCTTCGAGGTGTGGTTCGACGGAGCCAACGGTGGCGACGGCTGGTATGGCGGTGCCAACGAGACGCGCAAGATAGACCGCACAACCTACTATCAGTGGCCCGAGACCTACCGCATGATTCGTGAACTGCAGCCCCAGTGCCTCATCTGGAACGACGGCAGCGACCGAGGCGACCTGCGCTGGGTGGGCACCGAGGCTGGCAACGTGGGCGAGACCAACTGGAGCCTGCTCAACCACGATGGCGAGGTCACGTGGGCCATGCTCCACTACGGCCTTGAGGACGGCGACTCATGGGTGCCCGCCGAGACCAACACCAGCATCCGCCCGGGCTGGTTCTACCACGAAACGGAGAACGCCCACGTAAAGAGCCTCTCGAAGCTGATGGACACTTATTACAAATCGGTGGGCCGCAACTCTTGTCTCCTGCTCAACTTCCCCATCGCCCCCAACGGTCGCATCCACCCCACGGACTCGCTGCGCGGCATCGCCTTTAAGAAGATGATTGACGAGGTGTTCAAGAACGACCTGACCAAGACGGCGCTGCAAAGCCCCCTGAACATCCCAAAGAAGCAGGGTGAAGATGTCGCAGCTCTCGAAAAGGCTTGGAGTGGTGGGAGACTCGTAGATTTCTTGAAACCCACCACCTTCAACCGCTTTGTGGTGGAAGAGGACATCCGTTACGGGCAGCGAGTGAAGAAGTTCTCGCTCGAAGCTGAAATTAACGGACAGTGGGTACCCCTTCGCGACGAACTGGTCACTTCGTCCCCCTCCATTCAGGGAGGGGATGGGGGTGGGTCTCTTACCACCATCGGCCATCGCCGCATCGTCTGCTTCCCCACCGTCACCGCCACCCGCCTCCGCTTCATTGTCACCGATGCCAAATGCGACCCTATCATCAAGCGCATCTCTGTCTACTTAGCTCCCGAACTCACCGCCGACATCCCTGACAGCGGCGAGAAGCGCAGCAGCAACCTCCACTACTTCTTCAGCAGCCCCATGCAGATGATGATTGACTGGGACACGGAACAGACCATCACCTCGTTCCGCTACCTACCTCCTCAGAATTCCAAGGAGGGTATCGTGACCCACTATTCCCTCTGGGCCTCCACCGACTGGTCGAACTGGACGAAGCTGGCCTCCGGCGAGTTCTCGAACATCGTGAACAACCCCATCTGGCAAACCATCAAGTTCCCGCCCGTCAAGGCCAAGATTCTCCGCTTAGATGCCGACCGACTCGCTGAAGGCAACCGCATGGCTTTCGATGATTTCGAGGTGGTATGCGAGTAACTCAATAAGCGCGACACTTCAAATAGAGTTGCATTAGGTTAGATATGACGCTACTGACATCTTGTTTGAAATGAGATGGGCACTTCAACCGCAGACTATCCTCTTCCATATAGACACGTTTGTGGCTGAACCTATTTTCCATGTAGCAACATGTAGCACTCTATAATAAATGAACGACGTTGTCTTTCTCGTGTACCTAATATATTTTATACGCGAAGAAGTGTTAAAAAGTTGAATTAGCCTCAAAATTCTTCGATATTTTCTTGGAAGTTATAAGTTTTTCGTATAACTTTGCACCTTGAAATAAAACCCTTAATTATATCTATCACAGTATTATTATGCAAATTAGTATCAACAAACAATCAGACAGTCATCGAGCGACACAACCAAAAAGTTAGCTTAGGCTATACTTAGAGGTGTGTTTAGACTTGATCAATATGATGATGTTTGTCGATAGTTCTTTGAAAGAGTGCAATTGTTGCACTATGTGATAGAGACTATTCCCGAGTTAGGCTTATTTACCCGTAGCCTTTCGAGTAAGTTTCTGTGATTGTTACTGGACAAAAGCCCTTGGCTTGTCCAAACCTTTTTTACGCCCTTTTATACAGGGTATATAGGTGTGTCACTTTGAAAAGTAGTACTTTCAATTTGAGTAATTCAACATTATATTGAGGTAAGCTATGATAGATGAAATAAAGGGTTTGACGAAAGGGACTGTCATGAATTTCATGAGAGACCTAGGTTTGAATACTGAGCTTTATTCCAATGCTTCAAAAGGATTGGAACCATTGCTTCAGGATCATGATGTCTATATCTATGCTGACCTTAACGAGATAGTGCTTATGGCACTGGATCCCCGTCCCTCTCGTATGGCAGAACTGGCTGATGAAGAGCCGTTTAACAAAGAAGACCCATTGTGGTTTACGGAAAGTTCACACAGACCATCTCCGGTGTTCAAAGTGGCGATTTCCTGCATGTTATTGCGTGAACGTCTTCGTAGACTTAGTCACCATGCGCCCAAAGTCTTTGGCTTGCTGCTCACCAGTTGTGAAATTATCAATTACGATGATATGATTGATATATGGGGAAGTATGGGAGTTACTGTGTTTGACCGCATGTTAGGCCTGAATCGTATAAAGTTCCCGATTAATGCTGATGCCTCATTACCTGTTGCTGCTTCCATGTCATGTGTCTTTAAAGGTAGCTATAGCGATGATAATATTATGGATGCCGAAAAGAAGCTGCGCCAAGATATGGAGAAGGCTAAAAGGCCGAATAATACCACTGTCTTTAATTTCGGTGACGATGACTTTGATTTCGATTTAGATGACTTCTTCGACAAAGACAATGATAACAACAATGACTGTGATGAGGATGACATTGATGACTATGACATGAACGGTGCTGTACAAACACTATCGGCCTCTTTGGATACCCGTTTGAAGAAAGTCAGAATTAACAAAGGACAAAACGAGAATTGTTTTATGAATAAAGTGTCCAAAGTTTCTTTGAGTCTTTCTACGGGTTATCTTCCAGCGATGTATACCGATGGTTCATTTACTGTCACTCTCACCGCCGAAAAGGATACCTGTTTCAAGCCCAACAGCTTCAGATGTTATGTCTATACCAAGGATCTCCATGCCGTCTGCAACTCTGTCGAAGGTTCGGAAGTAAAGCGCTTAAAGGGTAGCCGAATGATAATAGACATGAGGTCGTTTTGCATCTGGCTCCCTGGTAGCTATTTCTTGCTGCTCATTGATGATAGTTACATGATGCAGCGCATCGATTTCATACTCGATGAGAATCTCAGTATAACAATGGGAGAACGGGTGAATTGCATGCCTTGCAGTCAGGAAGATATCCTAATATCATGTGTGGAGAATCAGATTATAAAGTGGTCGCAGTTAGCCATGTTCCCAGGAGGAGCACAATTACGTCAATGGGTCATCAGACGTTTTCAGCTGGATGCGTACAACAATTATCGCTACTCGCTTCGTGGTCAGACGATCAGTTTTAGTTCAAACCTGCTCATCTGTAAACGGAATGATGACATTGACGAACGCTTTCTTAAGATGTTCTATGAAATGTCGCTCATCAAAGACCACTACTTCAGGTATGTCGACTGCTCTCGACTCTATGACTCTTCCCGTCCCTCTCCCTATGAGACTTTGAATGAAGAACTGAACTCAGGGAGCAAGGAAGTTATTTGTCTCACCAATCTTGGTATTTTATTAAATGCCGGAGGAAAGGTTATTGTCCGCAGGGTGCTTGATCTGATGTTTGATAAGAAGAATAATAATATCCTCTGGATGTGCGGAACAAAGCAGGAGGTAGAGGCCGTTCTTAACTTGTATCCGTCCTTAGGTAGCCTATTTCTTAAGGATAATCGTTTGGAACAGGAGCCTTACAGCGCCTTCGATTTGGTTCAGGCTTTCCGTCGTCGACTGATGCAGGACTTCCTCTATTTCTCTGATGAGGTGAGGGATGCCTTGGCGCGGGCCATTGTCAAGGGTTGTGCAAACCAGTCGCTAAGTGCTTGGTCTTTGGAGAGTGTCAATCGCCATGTGGCTGAGGAGGTCTGTCCCCATTACCTGCAACGTGCCTTGTCGACCATTCTCTCAGAAGAGCTTACCGAACTCTCTGTAGATGACCTCTGTCTTGATCGTTTAACAACCAGTTCTTCTTTCGAGGAGAGCATTCATAAGTTGAATCAAATGATAGGTCTGGATGGTGTAAAAGCAGGCATTCGCACGATGGCTAACAATGTGCGTCTTTCCCTGGAGCGTCGTCGTCGAGGACTCAAGACCAGCGATGATAATGTGTACCACTGTGTTTTTACTGGCAACCCAGGTACAGGAAAAACCACTGTTGCCAGAATGATAGGTCGTATCTTTTTTTCACTGGGTCTGCTCAGCAAAGGTGAGGTGGTGGAAGTCGATAGAACTCGACTTGTGGGACAGTACATCGGTCAGACAGAAGATAACATGAAGGTCATCCTTGAAGAAGCCCGGGGCAATGTGCTCTTCATTGATGAGGCCTATACCCTTTTTTGTGGAACCGACGATCGCAAGGATTTCGGCTTACGCGTGATTGACAGCCTTATGACCGTCCTTACACAGCCTAATCCGGATATGCTAATTGTGTTTGCGGGTTATCCTAAAGAAATGGAGGCATTGCTTGCAACGAACCCAGGCCTTTCAAGCAGATTTCCGTATCGTTATCTGTTCCCTGACTATAATCAGGAACAGCTGTTGGAGATTGCGCGTCATCTGTTAGAACGTAATGATTATATTCTGACAGCTGAGGCTGAGGCAGCTCTTCAGGATGTCATCAAAGAGGTACTCCAGAATAATCCGAAGAATTTCGGAAATGCCCGCTGGATTGACCAGATGATTAAGAATGGTATAATTCCAGCACTGGGTAATCGTGTGTTTTCAACTGAGAGCGATGACTTCCAGCATATTGAAGCCTCAGATGTCCGCATAGCTTATGAGATGCTGAATCCCAAGCCTGTTGAACAAGAGAATAAGCATAGTCACAAGAAGGTGGCAGGCTTCTGTGTCTAAAAGTTTTATTGATTACAAATAACCGTTACAATGATGTCTGATTTAAAGTTATTGGAGTTGAAAGACTCTTTTTGCGACCTACTCAGGTCAGTTAACCGTCCTCACACAGAGGACGTCCTTTCAGGATTAGAAGCTATTGGCTTTTTCTGTTCTCCTGCAAGTCGGAAAGATCATTTGTCATATCCAGGCGGACTTGTGGAACATAGCCTCAATGTGTATCGGATAGCTTCGCTCATACTTGCTGATATGCGTCTTTTCCGCAACGACTTGCCGGTAAGCAAAAAGAATGTCATCGTTGCATCGTTGCTCCATGATGTGTGCAAGGCTGGCAGATACCAGCTTAATGCCAAGGGTGAGTATGAAAAAGACTACAGCCGTTTCTCTGCTGGTCACGGCGAGGCTTCCGTTATATGGCTGTTGCAGCAAGGCTATCCCCTAAATGAGGATGAGGTGCAGGCTATTCGCTGGCACATGGGTGGTTGGCAGGTTGCTGCCAATGAGGAAATGCAGGAGGTTTACAAACATGCTTACCTTCATTATCCCCTATTACCCATTATTCACACGGCCGATACCTTGGCTGCACAAGTAATAGAAGTAATATCTTCAAATGTAGAATAATAAATGAAGTATTTGTTGATGATTCTGGCAACTGCCATGATAATTGGCTGCTGTTTTCGGAACAAGGAAGTTGATTCACAGGAGCTGATTCTGACAGAAACAGTTACTCCTACTTCCGATAGTCTAGTAGAGATACTTGACTCCATGCTGGCCTATCTGTATATAGATGCGAAGCCAGCATCTAAAGCAACATACGAATGGGAATGGGCGAGGCGGACTCGCATTACTTTGGGCAAAGCAGAGGTTCCTTTAGATTTGATCAGTCTCAATGCCTTGTCGTATGAGGTGGATAAGGTTTATGCACCGCTGACAGCCAGTTCGCCCAGTGAGGCGAACGAAGCTGCTGGTGTATTCGCCTCTACAGCCAGATTCAGAATGGTTAATGCGTACCAAGTCCTGGCAGATCAGTTCAGCGAAATGCTTGACGAAGACTGGTTCAAACAGGATTACGCGCTTTGGGAAGATGTCTATAAGGAATATGAGGAAACGCATGCCAATGCTTTCGGGAGAAATACAAGCTACATGCTTTGCATGGCTGAAAAGACCCTTTGCGAACTACGTTGTACCATCCTTATGCAAGAGATTGGATACTTTGATGTGGAGCGCGATGGAGCTGCAGAATGGTACGTTGAGGCCGATGAAATCCGCTGGAAGTCCGAGCAGAAAGCTATTCGTCTCTGGTACGATCATCGCATGAAGATGGCTGATAAACTTGGAAATACCAATCTTGCAGAATACCTCCGTCGGATGACTTATAAAGCGGTGTTTATATACCTGCGTCTCCAGCTCGGTTGGCATTACGACTTTGAAAACCTATAAAAACTAAGCTTATCCATAAGTTCCCTAATTCTTACGTAATATAATTGTCGTTATATTTTAATCTTCTGTAATTTTTTGATTTTATACACAAAAAGCTTGCATATATAAAATAATATCCGTACCTTTGCATTCCGTATTTA
>Ga0310786_10000704_pt1 | contig 53645 bp, 42 predicted proteins | sample AusTroGonzalo_MG_FD_203881 | JGI IMG/M metagenome (GOLD analysis project Ga0310786, IMG submission 203881) | Bovine rumen microbial communities from tropical cattle in Woodstock, Queensland, Australia - Gonzalo_03 (v2) (version 2) | ecosystem: Host-associated > Mammals > Digestive system >...
AAGGACTCGCTGCTCCGCGACGATCCGCGCGTGAAGCTGCTCATCATGGGCGACATGAACGACGACCCTCAGGACCGCTCGATGGCTGTGTCGCTGGGTGCCTGTCGCAAGATGAAGGATATCGAGAACGACCCCAGCGGACTGTGGAATCCCTGGTGGGATGTCCTCGCCTCAGGCACGGGCACACTGCAGTATCAGGGTGCCTGGAACCTCTTCGACCAGATTATCCTGTCGCAGTCGCTGCTCGACATCAGAAATATGAAGAACAGCAAGCGTCTTGACTTCAAGGCCTCCGACATCGACTGCTCTTCCCTGAAGTATTACCGTCATCAGATTTTCACCCGCGACTACCTGTTCCAGAAGGAGGGTAAGTACAAGGGCAACACCCTGCGTACTCATGCCGGCGGCAACTGGCTCGACGGCTATAGCGACCACCTTCCCACCGTTGTTTACCTTATAAAAGAAAAGAAATGACAATCATCGGTATCGCTGGCGGAACGGGCTCGGGCAAGACCACCGTCGTCAGGCGCATCGCCAAGGCACTGCCGCCTCACTGTGCGGCCGTCATCCCCCTCGACTCGTACTACAACGACACTACGGGCATGACCCCTGAGGAGCGTAAGCAAATCAACTTCGACCATCCCGACGCCTTCGACTGGAAGTTGCTGACGGAGCATATCCGTATGCTGAAGAACGGCGAGGCCGTCGAGCAGCCCACCTATTCCTATATTGAGAGCAACCGCCAGAAGGAGACCATCCACGTCGAGCCGAAGCCCGTCATCATCATTGAGGGCATCATGGCGCTCCACTACAAGAAGCTGCGCGACATGATGGACCTGAAGATTTTCGTCGACACCGACGACGACGTGCGCCTTATTCGTAACATCCGCCGCGACGTCGTCGAGCGCGGACGTACCGTCGACATGGTTCTCGACCGTTACGAGAAGGTGCTCAAGCCCATGCACGAGCAGTTCATTGAGCCCACCAAGCAGTATGCCGACCTCATTATCCCCTGGGGCGGAGACAACAAGACCGGCATACACATTCTAAAGACCTATATCCAAGGTATCGTCACCGGCGTGTAATAGCGATAACGATGAAATCGTAAAAAATTCCCCTGACCCGTCTGCGAGTCAGGGGTTTTTGCGTTATGGGGTTACTTGAACTCGAACAGGTTGATGAATCCCGTCATGGAGAACACCTGACGCAGCTCGTCGTTCAGTCCCCTGATGTATACGTGGCTGCCCTTGGGCTTGGCGTTCTTCAGGATTGACAGGAAGATACGCAGTCCGCTCGAGGAGATATACTCCATCTTCGAGCAGTCGAGGATGACATTATGCCCCATGCAGTCAATCAACGGAGCGACTTCCTTCTCTACTTGAGGGGCTGCAGCCGTGTCGAGACGGCCTTCGAAATACATGACAAAGTCATTGTTTTCTTCTTTAAATGTTGTGGTCATAATCTTTTTGTTTTTAATATTATTAATGATGTTTGTATAGTAGCATTAATATAGCGGATACATAAAACTGACGATGAGTATTGCAATGGATAGCAGCACGATGTGCATCAGGATGCCCAGTCGCGCAAAATCAGTGAAACGGAACGAGCCCGGGCCGTAGATGAGCATGTGGGTACTGCTGCCGATGGGCGATGCGAAGCTGATGGTGACACTGAGCATCAGCGACATCACGAACGGCATGGGGTTGCAGCCGAGGATGATGGCCTGTTGGTACATGATGGGGAAGAAGACGGCACTGGCTCCCACGTCGCTGACAAACTCGCTGACGAGCGATGCCAGCAGACACATCACGGCGATGACGATGTAGGGATTGCTGCCGCATAGTTGTAGCACCTGCTGGGCAATGATGTCGGCAATGCCCGTCTTAGTGATGGCTATTGAGAATACCACCGTGGAACCGAGAATGAGCAACAACTCCCATTCAATATACTTCGTGACGCCGGAGATGCGGCAGCAGCCCAGCAGCATCATCACACCTGCTGCGAACATGGTGGTGGCCATGAGTGGCAGCATGTGTAACGACGAGATGATGAACATGAACACCAGGATAATTGCCGATGTGATGGTCTTAGCTCCAAGTCGGGGCACAAAGTGACTGTCGAAGAACTTCAGCGAGCGGCGGTTAGCTTGCTCTAAGTGCTCTTCGCCTTTTGAAGGACACTCCAACAGCAGTGTGTCGCCTGCCTGGAGGAGTATCTCTCGCGGCTGTCCCTTCACACGCCGTCCCTGACGGGCTACGGCGACAAGTGCCACATTGTTCTTCTGCTCGAAGTCGCACTGTGTCATCGACTGCCCAATCAGATCGCTACCGAAGGTGACGTATGCCGTACGCATTCTACGCTTTGTGTCTATCTCGTTGATGCTCCACACGTGGTGGTCGGCAGCTGCGAGTCCGTGTGTGCGCTTCAGCTCCAGAATCTCGTTTATCTGTCCGGCGTAGATGAGACGGTCGCCGCCCAGCACCCATTCTTCCTTCGACACGGGTGTGATGATTTCGCGGTCGAAACGTACGATCTCCACCAGCGAGCCGCCCTTGACGTTGTAGAGTCCGGCGTCCTCCACCGTTTCGCCGACGGCGGGGTTGTCGGTGGGTACCAGCAGCTCTACGGTGTAGTCGCTGGTGGTCTCAAAGGACTGATCTGCCGAATCACGTGGTGGGATGTAGCGCTGCATCATCATGACCATCAGGATACCGACGATGGTGAGTATGATGCCTGGTATCAGCGGCTCGAAGACGTTCATTGCCTGTCCGGTCTTGTTCAGGTAGAGACCTGCCACTACAAGATTCGACGAGTTGCCCAGCAGTGTACACATACCTCCTAGGGTAGCGGCATAGCTCAGTGGCAGTAGTAGTTTCGAAGGGGGGATGTTCAGTTTTCTCGACCAAATCTTCACTGCATCGATGAACAGCGCCACCACGTTGACGGAGTTCAGCAGTGCTGACAATATGCTTGTGGGCACCATGAGCCGTAGCAGTGCATTCTTGTAGTTCTTAGGATCTCCCAGCACATGTTTGGTGAGCCAGTAGAGTACACCTGTCTGCATCAGTCCTGCGATGATGACGAAGAAGGCGGCGTGGACTACGACGGGTTCGCTGCCGAAGCCGGCCATTCCCTCCTCCTCGGTTACGACTCCCGTGACGAGCAGTATGGTGAGTGCTCCAAGGAATGCCACCTCTGCGGGGATGCGCGAGCGTGACATCACGATGAAGATGCTCACTATCGTGAAGATAGTAATCCATGCATGTATGCTAAAACCAAAGAGAATCAGTTCGCTGTTAATCATTCCGGTTTTATTTTCTTGATGAGCGTCAACACGTTGCATCCATCTTTTCGCTCGTAGTTGATGCTGTCCATAATCTGGCGTATGAGGTGTATGCCCAGTCCGCCGATACCTCTTTCCTCAGCGGAGAGTGTCGTGTCGACCTCTGCCTTCGCTGTGGGATCGAAGGGTGCGCCTTTGTCGCAGATGATAAACCTTACTTGCTCGTCTGTGGCTTTGGCGTCGATGTTCACCGTTCCCTTGACACCTGTCGGGTAGGCATAGTTCATCACGTTGACCACAGCCTCCTCAATGGCGAGGTTCATCTGCATTGTTGTGCCCATGTCGAAGCCCACCGTCTCGCAGACAATGTCTACAAACTCTGCCAACTTCGGGACGCTCTGCACGTCGTTGGGTAGCGTGAGACTTCGCTGGTATTTAATATCGGCCTGCATGTGGTTGTATTGCATGGCAAGCATTGTCAGGTCATCGCTCTGCGGCGCGTCTCCCACGAAGTCGTGGACAGCGTCGGTCATTGCCTCGATGAGCTTTTGGGGCGTGTTCTCTGTCTTGTCAATGACGTCGAAGATGCGCTTCTCCTGGAACTGTGCGTGGTCTATGTTCTCGGCCTCCGTCAGTCCGTCGGTGTAGAGGAAGATGGTAGTCTTCGGGTCGATGGTGGCCTCCTGTGACGTGAATTTCCATCCGGCTATCACGCCCACGGGTACGTTCGAGTCGCAGGGAAGCAGACCTGTTCCGCTACCGATGAGTATGGGCGCATCGTGTCCGGCGTTGCTATAGCGCAACCGTCCTGACAGCATATCGAGTACGCCGACGAAGAGCGTGACGAACATATTCGAGTCGTTACCCTCCGACATTGCCTCGTTCAGTTCGCTTATGATGTGGTCGGGCTGCGACTCATGAGCGGCAATGGTACGGAACAGTGACCTTGTGACGGCCATCAAGAGCGATGCCGGAACGCCCTTTCCTGAGACGTCGCCGATGCAGAAGAACAACTTCTCGTCGCGGATGAAGAAGTCGAAGAGATCGCCTCCCACCTCCTTGGCGGAGTCCAGCTGCCCGTAGATGTCTATGTCGTCACGGTCGGGGTAGGGTGGATAGATTTTCGGCAGCATCGCCATCTGAATGTTCTTCGCTACGTGTAGCTCGCTGTCCAGCGCTGCCTTCTGTGCCGTGGTGGTCTTCAGTTCCTCGATGAATAACTTTAGTGAGCGCTGCATGTTAGCAAACGAATTGTTCAGCAGGCCTATCTCGTCAATGCGTCTGCTGTTGGGCAGTTCCTTGTCAAACTCGCCTGCGGCAATGGCTCTTGTCTGCAAGGCGAGTTCACGTAGCGGTTTCAGCTCCCTGGTGATGACGCGGCTGACGAAGAAGAGCATCAGCAGCAGTCCTGTGAGCACAATCATCCAAACAGCATGGCGCAGACGGTTGAAGCCTCCGAAGATGTCGCTCTCGGGACAGACGATAGCCACGCTCCATCCCGTCGTACCGAGGGGTTTGTAGAAGACGTAGCAGTCCTTGTCGTCTATCTTCAGCTGTCTGACGCCTTCTTCTCCGCGCTGCATGGCGTGTCCAAGTGCCGTGAGGTCGGAGTCGGGACGTTCGAGTGTCGGTGTGAAGATAGTCTGGTAGAACAGCTTCGTGGTGTCGGGATGTACGAAGAATGTACCTCCCTTTCCCGTCATGATGCTGTAGGAGTGGGGGTAGGGCTTCATGGCTGATATGGTCTTCGACAACCATCCCAGCGAGAGGTCTGCCGAGAATGTCCCGATGAACTGATTGTTCTTGTCCTTCAAGGGTCTGCAGTATGACACAATCATGTCCTTCGAGTAGATGGTCTCTGGGTTGTAGTCCAGGAAGGGTTCCGTCCAGCAGGGCTTGTCCAGCAGTTTGCAGAGCTGGTACCAGTCCATATAGAAGTACTCGTAGTGGTTGTTTCCTTCCTGTGTGGTTTTTATGTTTCCGTTCTCGTTCAGTGAGAAAGCTGAGAAGTATCGCCCGCGGTCCTGAAAGTAGTTTGGCTCGAAGGCTATGGAGCATCCGTTCAGGTCAGGGTTGTTCATCAGGATACGTTTGGAATAGACGAACATCGAGTCGGGCGCGTCCAGGTGTCGTGTCGGGAGCCAGACGAAATTGTCTGTAGCCACCACCACGCGGTCCAGGATGTTGGTGACGCGCAGCACGGTGTTGTCAAGCACTGTTGTGGCGTGGCTGACGGCTTCGTGGCGTATGGCTTGTCGTGCTTCGTGGAACATATAACTCAGTGCGCCGACGAAAATAAGGGCGGCGAAGAGCACTGTCCAGAGGCTGAGCCTCACGGAGAGTCGCTGTCGGATATAGGTGGTAATCCTCTTCATATCGCTACTCTCTGATTAGTTCTTCATATTTTACCTCTCTCTCGAGCATCTTGTTCTCCTGCATCAGACGGCTGGCCTTCTTCACCATGTCGCGTCTCAGGCGGAACTCGCGCTTCCCCGACTCACGGTCGACCTGCAGTCGCAGCACCTCCTTCAGCATCAGCCGCTGCATGGTGCGGTTCGTGGCCACACGGTCTTCCTTCACGTATTTCATGACGAGGTCCAGTGTCTCCTCGGGGTGATCCACAGCCCACAGCCAGCCCTTCTTGCTGGCCTCGGCAAAGGCCTTTGCCTCCTTGCGGTGCTTCTCGTAATAGCTGCGTGTCATGTAGACGCCGTCCTCCTGGATGTTGTAGCCGTGGTCGCAGAAACGGTAGACGCACTTCTCTGGCAGTTCCATGCCGGCCTGCAGTAGCTGGTAGTACTCGTTGTAGCTCATGGCCAGTGTGGCGTCGATGGCTCCTGACACGAAAAGATTCATGCCCGAGGCGTAGCGTACCCAGTTGTAGTCCAGACCCTCCATCATGCTCATGCAGATGGCAATGTGTCCGAAGCCTGCCTGCCAGATACCCACGCGCTGGCCTTTCTGCGTCAGCGGATCTTTACCGCGTGCGGAGATGATGACCATCGCGTTGTTCATTGATGTCTGCAGGATGTTCACCAGCTCTTCGCCTATGTCCACCAGTTCCATTGCTTGGCAGAGCTGTAGCGTTGTGGCCTGGCTCTCGTTGCTCAGCATACGGTTGACGGCCGACTGCGTGACGGACGGGTGGACAATCTTCACGTCGATGCCCACTTGACTGTAGAATCCTTTCTCTTTCGCCACATAGTATCCTGCGAACTGCGCCTGTGCAGTCCACTGCGGTGTAAAGATAAAGGTCTCCTTCTGGGCCCATCCCGTCACTACGGTCACGGCGAACACCATCAGTGTCAATACGGTTCTCTTCATCATCGCTCCTTCTCCTCCGCCGTTATTCTTCCTTTATCTCCTCGTATGTGTCGAGTTGTGGCTGTTCCTGCTGTTGCAGCCATTGCTTGCGGTCGCGGTAGAACTTTAGTGTGTTGACGAGTTCCACGACACCATAGACCACCGTGCCCCAGCCCAGTATGGTCATCGCCATGTTCAGCGGTGCCATGGGCTTCAGCATCACATAGAGCCCCGTCAGCAGAATCAGCGACGGGAATATCCACATCCACAGGCCGACCTGACCATAGCGACGACCTGTGAGCAGAGCCATGAACTGGCTGATAGCACCCAGTACCAGCAGGATGCCGATGATGTACATCAGCGCCTTGTCGAACGCTGTCGGCATCAGTGCCAGTATCAGTCCCAGGATGATGCTGCCAATGCCCACTATCGGGAACGTTGGCTGCTCGCCAGCCACCAGACGTCCGTCAGCATCGTAGATTTTGTACTCGCTCACGTGGCGGCGTGCCTGCACGTAGCTTAGACACGACAGTACTCCTGACAGGAGGAACAGTACACCGATGGCAACAGTGATGCCTTTCACCGTGTTGTCCGGATACATTATCAGCAGCACACCGATGATGATGGCACTGACAGCGCGGAATACCGAGCTTTGAAGTATCTTTTTCATCGATTTCTTTTTAGGGTTTCTAGTATTTTGGGAGCAAAGATAGTAAAAAAAGGTGATTCGCGAAAAGAAATGCCGTTTTTTTTGTACCTTTGCCGTCATGAAAACTACCCTTCTATTGGCTCGTCACGGTGAGACCGTCGATAATGCCAACCGTATCATGCAGGGGCAAACGCAGGGACAGCTCAACGACGAAGGTCTCCGTCAGGCCCGTGAGCTGGCTGCCGCGATGGCCTCGCGGCCCCTCGACGCTGTCGTTGCCAGCGACCTCCACCGCTCTGTCGAGACGGCCCGCATCGTGGCCGCGCCCCATGGTCTCGAGGTGGTGACGACACCGCTGCTCCGCGAGCGCGATTGGGGTGGCTTCACCGGCCGCTATATCCCCGACCTCAAGGATGCTGTGTGGCCCGACGACATCGAAAGCCTCGAAGCCCTTCAGGCGCGTGCCCGCCGCTTCCTGGAGTTTGTCCGTACGCGTTACGAGGGTAAAATAGTGCTTGCCGTAGGACACGGTATCATCAACAAGGCGATACAATCCGTGTTCTACGGCAAGCCAATGCCTCAGGTGGAGCGAATGACCAACTGCGAGGTCCGTACTCTGGAGCTCTGAGCTCCTTCACCCGTTCTTTTTCTTAGCGGCGACCGCCGAAGTGGCCGTGGCTGGAGCTGCTGGAGCGACTGCTGGAGCTGCTGCTGGAACGACTGCTGCTGACGCTGGAACGGCTGCTGCTCGAACTGCTCACGCTCGGACGGCTACTGCTGGAACGGCTGCTGCTCGAACTGCTGACACTGGGACGGCTACTGCTATTGCTGCTGTTGGAACGGCTGCCTATGCTGCGGTTCACGTTGCCGAACGAGCGGGTGGGAGCCGAGGGCGTAGTCGTCGTGGTGTTATTGCGCGACTGCGGAGCAGGCGTGGTTGTTGTCGTCGTAGGACGCTCGCCGTTGCCGAAGTTACGCGTCTGGCCGCTGTTGTTGTTGCCCAGGTTGCGTCCGGTACCGAAGCCCCCGCGGGTTTCGCTGCGGTTCGTGCCGCGCTCGGCGTTGCCGAAGCCTCCGCGGCTGTTCTCGTTGCGACCGGCAGTGACGCGTGTCGAGCTGCTGCCGCGGAAGGCACCGCGACCCTCGTTCATGTTGCTGTTCGTGTGCGAACGTCCGCGGAAGTCGCCACGATCCCACTGCGAGCGCATTCCGAAGTGCTGACGGCCGTTGGCCACTGCCGGACGGAAGTGGTCGGCACGTCCGTGATACCAGCTGCGTCCGCCGTTCACGTGCCAGGCATGACCGCCACGGTAGGTGGCATAGAAGTGGGGACGGCCAAAGTAGAAGAAGTCGCGCACCGTGTAGCGGGCGTAGATAGCGAAGTGCCAGTGGCCGGCGCTCCAGTAGAGCGGACGGAAGAAGTAGCTGGCGGCGCAGAAAGCATCCCACTGCCACTGGTACAGGATATAGCTCATGTCCATGTTACGGCGCTCCCAGTAGGGACCGTAGACGTCGTCATACGTTGCCACACCCATCAGATAGTCGAGGTTGATCTCGTACGCAGCCTCGTACTGGGCGTCCGTAAGGTTCAGCTCGTAGGCCATCTTGTCGGTGAGGAACAGGGCCTCGTTGCGTGCCCTCTCGTAGCTCATTGCACTTGCCGACAGCGTTGCGGTCAGCATCATCACCAGTGCGAATATCATCTTCTTCATAATCCTTGTTTTTTTATCGGTTCTACATTATTCTTATTTATCACGTTTGGGAAAGGTCCGTTTCTCCTTTGTTTCCTTTCGTTCCGTTTCCGGTCGTTTCGTTTTCCTGCTGCAAAGTAACGACATTTTCCTGACCCCCGCAAAGGATTTTCCCTAAACCCGAGGGGGGAAAACCCTAAACATCTCTATCATACGTCTGAAAAATGCGACAGCCTTTAAAGTTAATTTAGTATAAAACGGCGGCAGCACTTTCAGTCCGAAAAGGTTAGCTTTAGGAAAATTAAGGTGACCTTATTTCGTCTGGAGGTAAACTTTTTTCCGCTTAAGCTCCACCCTCTCGCCGCGGGCGCAAAATGGCCGAATTTAAGACAAATTCACATGATCATATCAGTCGTTTGCAGAGTAAAAGACGATTCTTGCGTGTTATCTCAGCTCCATGAAAATTCGCGCTTCTGCAGTAAACACTGCGGAAAGCGCATTGTGACATGTGACATGTGACATTTTTGTGTTTAGATACATTATATTATATAATATTATAATATTATATAATATAAAATATATTTCCCAAAATTTGCAACTCATTTGCACGAAAATGTCACATGTCACAATGTCACAATAAAGACATACGCACCGTAAGAAAAACCTCATACTTTGCTTTCATTTCGCAGAAAATTTGTATTTTTGCCACGAGAAACGAGAGAATGAAGAAACGAGGCATTCTATACATTATCTGTGCAGCGTTGACAATTATCGCGGTGTTGTCGTCATGCGAGTTCGAGACGTCCGGCAATGGCGACCTGGACGGTCTCTGGCAACTCTCCGTGCGCGACTCCCTCGTCACTGGCACGTCTTACGACGTCCATATGCAGGGCGAATACTGGGCTGTGCAGGTGCATCTGCTTCAGATTCGTGGCGGTCGTCACAGTGGCTACTATCGCTTTCGTTATGCCGACGGCCGGCTGAAGCTCTATCCGCCACAGCTTGACGCTGATGGCCGGCAAGATACCACAACACTCTTCGACTACCGTGTCGTGAATCTCAATGGAAGTCGCCTTGTGCTTCAGGACGACACCGTCCGCCTTAGTTTCCGAAAGTATTGATGATGAAAAAGTATAAAGATTTGTTCATAGACTTCGACGACACGCTGTACGACACGCACGGCAATGCCGTCATAGCCCTCAGGGAGCTGTTCCAGCACTACCGCTGGGAGCGCTACTTCGACGACGAGCAGACGTTCTACGACCGCTACTGGGAGAAGAATATCGAGCTGTGGACACGCTATGCGCAAGGGGAGATAAGCCGCGACTACCTGATTGTGGAGCGGTTCCGCTATCCGCTGAGCTTCGGCCACGGCATCGTGCCCTCGGAGGACTACTGCCGCGAGGTGGGCGACGTGTTCCTGGACTTCTGTGCGACGAAGCCGGGAGTGATAGACGGTGCCCACGAGCTGATGGACTACCTGCGGCGGCGGGGTTACCGCCTGCACATGTGCAGCAATGGGTTCCACGAGGTGCAGTACAGGAAGCTGGCATCGTGTGGTATGGCCGACAGCTTCGACACGGTGGTGCTGAGCGAGGATGCGGGGGCCAACAAGCCGTCGCGCCAGTTCTTCGACTATGCCCTCCGCGTGACGGGTGCCGACGTGGCGACGACGCTGATGATTGGCGACAACTTCCAGACGGACATCCTCGGGGCGCAGCAGGCGGGGCTGGCGGTGATCTACTTCAACCGCTTCCCGGAGTATCCGGCACCGTCGGCGGTGGACTACGAGGTGACGGCGTTAAAGCAGATTATGGAGATTCTTTGAAGAATTGAAGAATTGAAGTTTTGAGAAATGAGAAGGCGGAGAGTGGTGACGATGATGCTGGCGGTGGCGGCGGTGCTGCCACTGGCGGCACAGGAAAGGGGACAACAGACTGCCGGTGACGCGGGACGGCTGACGGACTCGCTGGCGTATCGTGTGGAGACGCAGGCCACGGTGGGTGGCGGCGACCACAGTGCGCTGTGGCTGAACGCAAATCACTACGGGCTGAGCTCCGTGGACGCTAACTACGGCTACGTGCGCGGTGCCGTGGAGCGCCCGCTGCGGGCGGACGACGGACGGCGCTGGGGCGTGGGCTATGGCGTTGACATGGCCGTGGCGACGGGTATGACGAGCACCGTGGTGGTGCAGCAGGCCTATGTCGAGGGGCGCTGGCTGAAGGCGGTGCTCAGCCTCGGCGCCAAGGAGCGCCCCATGGAGCTGAAAAACCAGGAGCTGAGTAGCGGTGGACAGGCGCTGGGCGTCAACGCGCGGCCCGTGCCGCAGCTGCGCTTCGAACTGGCGGAATACTGGCCGATACCCTACACGAAGGGGTGGCTGGGGTTCCGTGGCCACGGGTCGTACGGCATGACCACCGACGACGGGTGGCAGAAAGAATTCACGGACAGCCGCTCACGCTATACGGAGAAGACATGGATGCACACGAAGGCGGGATTCCTGCGCATCGGCCCGAAGAACATCACGCTGGAGGTGGGGCTGGAGGTGGCCTGTCAGTTTGGCGGCCGCAGCCACCGCGTGGCGGGCTCCGCTGACGAGACCGTCTACGAGAACGGCTCAGGGCTGAAGGCCTTCTGGAACGCGCTGCTGCCCACGACGGGCCAGGACGCTACGGACAACGTCTACAGCAATGCTGAGGGAAACCACCTGGGCAGCTGGCTGCTACGGCTGAACATGGACTATGCGACGTGGAACCTCGGGCTCTATGCCGACCACTTCTTCGAGGACCAGTCGTCGATGGTCCACGTGAGCCATACGGGCTACGGCACCGGCGAGGCGTGGAACGAGCTGACAGGGAGGCGCTACTACCTGTACGACTTCAAGGACTGGCTGCTGGGCGCGGAGCTGAAGCTGAAGGACGGCCCGTGGGTGAACACCGTGGTGCTGGAGTATCTCTACACGAAGTACCAGGGCGGTCCGCTGTACCACGACCATACGCCAGCCATCAGCGAGCACATCTGCGGCAAGGACAACTTCTACAACCACAACCTCTACACCGGCTGGCAGCACTGGGGTATGGTGATGGGCAATCCGCTGTACCGCTCGCCGCTGTACAACGACGACGGCACCATCCGCGTAAAGAACAACCGCTTCACGGCCTGGCATCTGGGACTGAGCGGCAGTCCGACGGAGCGGCTGCACTACCGCCTGCTGGCAACGTGGCAGCGGGGCTACGGCACATACAGCCTGCTGTACCAAGACCCTGAGGAGAACGTCAGCCTGATGGGCGAGGCGTCGTACTGCCTGTGCGGCGGCTGGCAGGTGAAGGCAGCAGTGGGCATGGATCGCGGCGGCATCTACGGCGACAACATGGGATGCCAGCTGACGGTGACGAAGACAGGACTGGTCAAATGAGAAATGAGAAATGAGGAAAGGGAAATGAAAGGGCTATCATATATTATAATAGGTGTGACGACGCTGTTGGCGTCGTGCGACTTCGTGACGTCGGACAACGGCGACCTGGACGGCCTCTGGCAGATGACCGTCAAGGAACAGGTACTCAGCAGCGAGATGACTGACATGCGTGCGAGACGCGTGTCGTGGGCCTTCCAGGGAGGGCTGGTGCAGATGAACTCCGGACAGATAGAGGAGGTGACGGGGCAGTTCTCGCTGACGGACGACGTGCTCAGGGTGACGAACCTGAACCACTTCTCACATGCTGACGGCGACAGCCGCATAGACAGCGTGGACGACGTGATGCGCGAGCTCGGCGTGTACCGGCTGGAAGAGACGTATGAAGTGAGGGAACTGAACAAGAACACCCTCAGGCTGCAGAACGACAGCGTGCGACTGGTGTTCAGAAAATATTAGACCTTGCGGCCGAAGATAATCTTGAGGAACGTGAGGCCGAGGATTTTGAAGTCAAGCGCCCACGAGCGGTGCTCAAGGTAGAAGAGGTCCATCTCCAGACGCTTCAGCATCTTCTCCATGGTGTCGGTATAGCCGTTGTAGAGCGTGGCCATCGACGTGATGCCGGGACGAATCTGGTAGAGGTACTCGTAGCGCGTGTCGTGGAGCATGATCTGGTCGATGAAGAACTTACGCTCGGGACGGGGACCGACGAACGACATCTCACCCTTGAAGACATTCCAGAACTGAGGCAGCTCGTCCAGGTGGTGGGCACGCAGGAAGCGGCCGATCTTCGTCAGACGGTCGTCCTCCTCGGTGTCGCAGAGGGCGGGACCCTTCTTCTCGGCGTCGACGACCATGCTGCGGAACTTGTAGATGTAGAACGGGCGTCCGAAGCGTCCGATGCGCTCTTGGCGATAGATGACGGGACCGTTGTTCTCGCGCTTGATGGCGATGTAGCAGAAAAGGAAGAGCGGCGAGAAGATGATCAGACAGCAAAGCGAAACAAACAGGTCGAACACGCGTTTGACATTGCGCTCGAATCCGTTCATTCCGTCGATAACATATCCACTGCTGTGAACCGTCATATATGTGCTTTTGCCGGGTTTCTTGTAACTTGTTTATTATATCAACGAACAATGTCGCCGATTATTGCGAAGGGCTGCAATTTTTTTTGAAAAAAACTGCAGTTTTCTGCAAAACGGGTGCAAAGGTAGCAAAAATTTTCCGAAGAAACAAGAACTCACGGCATTTTTCTTCAAAAAGATAGAGCTATGGCCAGCGGAGAATCATGTTCATCGCAATAAATTTGGTCAATTGCCAAAAAATCTATACCTTTGCAACTCCATTCGTAATGATGCGATGAAAATCCTGCAGTTGGGTAAGTTCTATCCTGTCAGAGGTGGTGTCGAGAAAGTGATGTACGACCTGTTGACGGGGCTGGATGCTGAGGGCGTCCAGTGTGATATGCTATGTGCCTATGGCAAGAAAGGAACGGCAGAGAAGCGTCTTTCCGAACGGAGCAAGATAATATGTACGAGGACGCTGGCCAAGAAATACGCTACGATGATTTCTCCGCAGATGGTAACGACATTACGTCGCATAGCCTCGGACTATGACATCATCCATGTCCACCATCCTGACCCTATGGCGGCGCTGGCCTTACGGTTGTCGGGCTATAAGGGGAAGGTAGTGCTGCATTGGCATAGCGATATTGTCAAGCAGAAGAAACTGCTGAATTTCTATCTGCCTTTACAGCGTTGGATGATTAACAGAGCCGATCTTGTTATTGGTACAACACCAGTGTATATTGCTGCGTCAGCCCATCTGAAGACTGTTCAGGAGAAATGTACCTATTTGCCGATAGGTATAGCCCCCATACAGCCAGAGTGTCAGCATGTGGAGGCAATAAAGAAACGCTATGAAGGGAAGAAAATAGTCTTTTCTTTGGGACGTCTGGTTCACTACAAGGGTTATAAGTACCTGATTGACGCTGCCAGCTGTCTTGATGACAGCTACGTAGTGCTCATAGGAGGTTCAGGAGCCCTTCATGACGAGCTACAGGGTATGATTGACGAAAAGGGATTGGGCAATCGAGTGAAGTTGTTGGGACGTATCTCTGACGAAGATCTTCCTGCCTATTATGGGGCCTGCGATGTCTACTGCCTGAGCAGTATTCAGAAGACAGAGGCTTTTGCCATCGTTCAGATTGAGGCGATGTCGTGTGGAAAGCCTGTTGTCAGCTGTGACATTGAAGGCTCGGGAGTGCCTTGGGTTAATAAGCACGGAGAATCGGGACTGGTGGTGGCGCCAGAGGACGGCAGGGCGCTGGCAGAGGCGATTCGTCGTGTGATGGACGATGCGGCAACCTATCAGTCACTGTCTGCTGGTGCCCGTCAGCGTTTCGAACAGTTGTTCCAACGGCAGCAGATGATTACCCGTTGCATGGAACTCTATCGGCAAGTTCTCGCATGATGGTTTCTGCGGCTTTCTGATAGGTGTAGGTGCTCTCTATCAGACCATCGACATTGACTGGGGCTTCAGGAAGGTTTTTCAGCTTAAGGAAAAGGTCGTCGGCATCGCCGGCATGGAAGAAGGTAACGGGATACTGTCCATACACCTCTTTATATACAGGGATGTCTGACAGGATGACGGGCGTACCAAGACTCATGGCCTCCAGTGGTGGAATGCCGAACCCCTCGTAAAGTGATGGTGACACCAGACACTGTGATTGAGCCAGGATTTCATATATCTGTTCGTTCGTGGCATCGCTCACCAGCCTTATCTTGTCACGATTGGCCTTGAGGGTATCAATCATTTCATTGTCTTTCGTGCGAAAGTCGAAGCGCCCGATAATAGTCAGGGGCGGTACGTTTTCAGCTGTCTCGTCTAACAGACGTTTGTAAGCCTCCCAAAGTATGTGAAGTCCCTTGTAGCGTTTGATATTGCCCAAATAGACGATGCCTTTGCGCTCGGCAGCTGTCGTGATGGGGTGGGTGGCTTTGTACCGGAGAAGCTTTTCGTTAAGACCATTGCAGAGAACAGTAATGTCACGGCGGGTATGGAAGTATTCTTGAATACGCTGTTGGGAGAACTTGCTGACGGTGAACACACCGCAAGCCATACGTAGGGCGCGTCGGACATACCACCGAAGTGCCGCCTTGTGGACTGTTGAGGCGAAATTCTCTGTGTCGAAGAAGACGATATCGTGGATGGTACAGAATACAGGAACTCGGATGCCGGTTGGGATGTTGAAGTTGGGCGTGAAGAAAGCATCGCAGCCGTTTACCTCCTTTGTGGGGAAACAGAGCAGTTCCTTCAGTGTGAAACTGCCGTAGCCACAGTCCACGATGGTACAGTTCTCACGTCCGGCGTATTCTGACAGCACCTCTCTGCTGCCAATCAGTACGAAGTCGGTGGCAGGCGTCTCTATCATGTGGCGAACGACATTCCCAATGAATGTCCCTATGCCGCTTTGGCCTGTCAGGCGGCAGTCAATGGCAATTCTCATAGGCTTTCAATTGCTTTTTTTGCGGCTTCGAGATATTGATAACCATTGTCGCTGTCAGGTTCAAGATATGCGCCTTCACTCCACTCATTCCATGCAACCAGTAAGACATATGGTTTTTCTTGACGTTTGGCAATATGCAGTAGCTCGGATAGGTAATGTCCGAACTTCTCCGCGTTGCCATTTTTGAAGAAGGTACCCTTCTTTCCACGACGAGGCGTGTCGTCGTAGTTGACAAACCCACTAAGCCATACTTCCTTCTCTGAATGGCGTCTCATAGTCTTGAGGAGTCTCTGCCATACTTTGTCATAGTTAAATGAGTGTGGCCCAATATTGATGCCTGTTTGTCTCAAGAAACGACGGTAAATTTTCCAGTGCAGAAGATCCCATGACGATGCGCTTGGCTCATAGTAGAAATACGGTACATTATCAGGCAGATGGTAAGTGACACTATGACGGAAGATGATGTTGATACCCTCAAATCCATTAGCTTTGGCTAAGTCGTTCCAATAGTCGCACATGGCTTGTATGGCTTCCGAGTAGTGGAAGATAACCATCAGGGGCTTCCCGTCTTGTTTGATATAGCGCTCGTCCAGAAAGTATGGTAGCAAGAAATCAAAATGTTTCTTCCAGTCGGCTTCTGTCCCGAGAATGTATTCTAACAGTACACCATTGCCTTGGTGTGGTTTTGTGTCGTCACTCGTAGGAGCCCAGTCGTTGCCCGAAACGTTGCTCCATGTACGTCGCCAGCTGATATTGTCCCATGCAAAGAAGAAGTGTGTGTCAATATCCTTATTCTCAAGGATAATCTCGGCAGGCTTGGTGAGTAGGTTCTTCTCGTTGTTGAACCAGTAGTGGTAGATTCCGAAGCCATAAATGCCATACTTCTTGGCTGTTTCGGCCTGCCAAGCGACATTTTTCTTTTCAGACAGGTCGTAATAATTATCATTTAGAGGTTTCTTCGGTTGGCTGTGTCCTTCATAAAAGGACTTTGCGTTACGCACAGTCATCCAGTCAGTGAATCCCTCTCCCCAGAATGCGTCATTTTCGGGAATCTGATGGTATTGTGGCAAGTACATGGCTAATACTTCGGGCTTCATTATCCTAATATTTTAAGTGATAGACAATCATGTTTCTTATTTTGTTGACGAGATAGGTGGCAACAGAACCATACCCTCCGCTCCTCAGTACTTGATAGTTGTCGCAGTTTTCCTTCCAGATCCTTTTCAGATGGGTCAAGTAATATTTGGGCGTTTTGCGGTTGTAACAGGCTTCTGCTCCCAGGGTGTTGCTCTCGTGTTGACGGTAGTCAATGAGTTGTTCGAAGATGGGAACAACGATACCACCTTCAGCACAGGTACGTATGGTAACCCATTCGTCGTGAAGAGGTCTCCCGTATGGTTCCAGGCGTAAAGCGGCTTCTTTGGCGTGTTGGTTGAATAGCATTGTGCACCCCGTAACTACATTCGTGATACGTTGACTGAATGTCTTGAACATATCAGGGTGCATTCCTGCCTTTTGCCAGAATGAGGTGGCAAGCGTGTTGCCATCTCTGTCAATAACTCTTAGATCAGAGTGTACGATGAGAGGACAATCGGGATGTGTCTTCTCAATGGCTTTTATCTGCTGGAAGGAGTGCTCCACTTTGTCTTCGTGCCAAATGTCGTCCTGGTCGCAAAACATATAGTAGTCAGCATTTACCCGTCGTAATATACTCATAAAGTTATGAGCGGCTCCCCCCTGTGGAGGATAATCCAGTACAGTAATCAGTTCTGGATAATGATCTCGATATCGTTGTACGATGTGGATAGTATGATCAGTAGAGGCATCATCATGGATATATAGATGCCACAGATGGTTTGACTGGGCTATCAGGGAGTCCAGCAGGCAACTGATGTGTTGTTCGCCGTTGTAGGTGGCAAGGAGAATTGCTATTTGCATGTGGGCATTTTAAAAATTTGTTGGCATTTCCAGGCATTTGCAATTAATCCGGGAATGTTGACAATGCACATCACAATGACAAGACTCGTGACAGTACCATATAGCTTGCATGCCATCCATGCCAATGGTATGAAGACAATCGTTGCGATGGAAGTAAAAATCATCTGGATGCGTAACACATTGATGCCGTTGAGGATATAGGAATAACGAAGGCTTGCAATGATGGTGAAGATATAGACAGCCATGCTGACGGACAGATCTAATGGGATGTGTACGCCGCGACCAATCCACAGGTGGTAGACAGGCTCAGAGACTACTACCATTAACGTGAGCGCAAGAAATATCAGTCCCAGCATGAGGTCAAGCTTGCGTGAAGTCTTACGTATCCATGAAATGTCTCCCCGTGAGTAGGCGTCTGTGGTTGCATTCCAGAAAGGCATATATACTATATTGACAACAGTAAGCATAACGCTGAAATAGCGATAGGCTATTTGGTAAGGTGTCACCTCTGCGGGAGAGAATGCCTTGCTGATTATAATGTTGGTTGAAGTGAACAGAATGACAGAACATATTTGTAACAAAAAGAACTGAACACCTGTAGAGCACAGATTGCGAGCCATCTGAATATTGATAAGTCTTATCGATGGGCAAAATTGAGGATACTTTATTATGAAAGTGTAAGGAAGGCACAACAGCCATATGATTAGCGGCGCACTGATATTAGCTATGACAACAGTCATCAGCGAATGGTGGCCAAGTAGGTATGCTGCAAAGGTAAGGGCAAGGGCCAGAGTCTGCCCTAGGGATACAATCAGGTTGTTGACAGCGGGGAGTTGCATTCCCATAAAGAAGTTCCCTGTAGACTTTAGCACAAAAGTACAGCATGACAAAGCAATGGCAATAATGAGAATTGTGTCAAGTTGTCCGATAATATGCTTGTCTACACCTAATGCCTCATGCATATCGAAGGCAAGAATGATAAAGCACAGTAGGATGAAGATGGGTACGATGATTGCGGCAAGCATAAAAAAGGTGGAAGATATGGCCTCACGCACTTTTGTGGTGTTGCCTGTCGCAATGTTGTTCGCAACGACATTCCTCAATCCGTTCCCTAACCCGATGTCGAACATGTCAATCCATAACAATATGCCACTGATGGTCAGCCATACTCCATTGCTGTATACGCCAAGCATCTTTAATGCCAAAGGCACCATCAGCAAGGTTACCAACGCCGACCATCCCTTGATGAAGAACGATGCGACAACGTTCTTCATGATAAGATTAGAACGTTTGTTATTACTCATCTTAATCAACATCTCGAACGTTTTTGTCGTCAATTTCTACAGTAGTGGCATCATAGTGGGCATACTCCCGGATAAATACATCATCGGTTTCGTTGAGAATGCAGGTGTATGGATAGAAAAAGTCATAAAAATAGGTGTCTGTCAAGTCATAATGAGAAAAATATGAGAGAATGACCAGAAATAAGGTACCGGCAAAGGTGCCTATTCTTACTATGAGATGTTCCCGAGTACGTACCAGATTATATATGAACTCTGTGAGCATAATCAAGTAGAAAATCTGAACGTAGTTGTAGAATCGGACAAAGCCGGCGAAAGCACATGCCATGATTGCCAAAACCAGCATGAATGAAGTCCATCGTGTCATCCTTTGCCGCCGTTCCTCAGACGGCTCCGTAGACACTAGTGAGAACATGATGATGTATGGGAAAACGAGGTAGGTCGCTAATGCCCGAATATACCCAAAGATAGAACTGGCCATGATGGAGTAGAACATAATCTTTTGAGTCAAAGCCCCTTGGCCGCCAAAGACTGCTGTCATAACTGCTGAAAGCAGCTTGTCGCTTAGCAGCCAGATGCAGAAAGAAATGGCTATTGCAATAGGGAGTGTGTACCATGACAGCTTAAAGCGCGTGAATGGAAACAGGATGGCTATGGCTGCGGACAGGTGAAACATTAGTCCCAGTGGGAGCATGACATAGAAAACCCATTTTTCCCCCCTCGTATATGCATCCATTCCAATAAGAACGAAGGACAGGGCAAATCCTTCGCGCATGATTTCTGTATTGAAAATAAAATATTGTAGTGTAACGAAATAGACAATCAGGAAGAGGAAATAACGATGAGTATTTCTGCTTATCAGGTAACAAACAGAAATGTTAATGGCTGCGCTCTCCAATATTTGTACTGCATAGAATGAGTGGAAAACACTCTTGCAGAACATGTTGACGATAACCCAGAGAGGAGTCTGGGCCCCCTTCATAAACTGTAGCCAAATATAATCGCCTAATTCCGAAAAATCTTCCGGATAGTCTTCAAACAGGGCCATATACGAGAATTTGTCTGCTCCTAGTCCATAGCTGAAGCCCGTGAGGCATATCAGATATATGCACATCAGCCACAAACGGTGTTGTTTATGGGAGTCATACTCTTCAATACCGTCGTATTTGTACGAAAAGTATATGGCTAACAGGATGAAGATAAGGTAGACTATACTCATCTTAATGGCTGGTTAGAACCATTTCTTTAATTGGCTGCGGAAAATGTGGATAGTAGTGCCTATCGTCGCAAGGAACAACATGGCGGCAACAAAAAACATGCGTTTGGGACCAGCTGGCTTTGTGGGGACAGTAGCGTTCTTCAACTCAGTGAAGACAGGCGTCCTCTCCTGCACTTTTGCCATTGCTGCTTCCAAACGGGTGTTCATGGCGATGTAGATGTTGTATTTGGCTTGCATCTCGTTCTCCATGGACTCCATCTTTAGCTCTACACTTTTCAAAGCAACGCTTGTGCTGGCATCCGAGAATGACGCGTAGATGTTGCGTGCCCTTTCATAAGCGGCTTTTGCGTCAACAGCCAGTTTTTTATAATGTTCATAATCGACACGGGCTTTTTTGGTCCTGTAGTCGGTTATGAAAACTTGAAGGTGCTCCTTGATGCTGTCTGCCAACAAGGCGCAAACCATAGGATCCTGGTCTGTCACTTTTATGGTAACAACATCTGTCGTCCTGCTATATGTACATTTTATGTTCTGACGCATTTGGGCCACTATTTCATCCGTCTTCTTGGATAATTGGAAGGGGTCAAAACGCTTTCCATCTTTTCCGGAGATTTCCACCTCTTCCTTTTTTGACAGGGATCTAATCCCATCTATTAATTTATAGAGAGGAAGGAACAAAATGTTTTGTTTCTGGTGGTCTTTCAGATAGGTGTAATAGTCGGTATTAATGCTTTTGTCTTTGGTCTCGACCTTGATATCCAATAATCCGACAAGGAAATTCGTTGACTTAAATAAGTCCGGATAGAGTTGTGGGTATATAGCGTCAGAGGAGGCTCCGCCGATGTTAACGCCGAAGCTGGAAGCCAGTGATGCGAGGTTACCCATTTCCTTTGAATCCGCAGATTCTGGTGCCAAAGATACTTCTGTAGTATAATAGCGGGGGCGCGGAAATATCCAGACACATGATAAGACGAACGTAATCCCCCAAACTTTGAGAAACGTTCTTTTTTTCTTCCACAGGGTTTTGATTATTTGGTGAAAGTCAATGGGGGATTTCCGGTTTTTTAGATTTTCTTCCATATCGTTGTCTTACTTAATCAAGTTCGCAATAGTGGCAATCATCGTGGCGATGGAGGCAGTAGAGGTGCCGATGGCGAGCCACTCCGACAGGCCGAGACCGCGCTTGCGCGACTTCGTCGGCACCACAATCTGACAGCCGGGAGCGGGTCTGTGCTTGCGGTCGGCCTTCGCTACCATGCCGTTCATGTAGATGATGATGGTCTGGCTGCGCTTACCCGTGGAGCTGACACCACCGGCGAGATCCAGGTAGTAGTCGGCACGTTCGCCGGCCTTGTAACGGACGGTGTTCGGATAGAGCACCTCGCCGTTGATGGTGACGGTACTGGTGAAGCGCGGCACAACGATGCGGTCGCCCTCACGCAGGTAAGGGTCGTCGTCGCTGCCGGGGTTGGCAAGGGCCTTGTCGAGCTCGATAGCCACGGGGAAGGTGGTCAGCGTCAGCAGCTTCTTTACGTCGATAGAGTCGTTGCCGGAGTTACGCTGGGCGGTGCGTAGCATGGTCTCCATCTGCTCGCGCTCTTCCTGTGTCATCTGGCGCATCAGCTTGGCACCCTCAGGATAGGCACGCTGTGTCAGACCGCCCGCCTGCTTGATAATCTCGCTCAGGCGCTGACGGCTGTTGGTCAGCGTATAGTTACCGCCGAACTGCACCTCGCCCTCGACGGTGACGTTCTGCTGCTCGTTGTATTTCGGACTGCGGCGAACGTAGATCTCGTCATAGGGCTGTAGTGTGAAGTTGTTGCCTTCTTGGATACGGAAGTCCTTATCGATGCCGAAGCTATAGGTAAAGGCCAGAGTGTCACTGGCTTCCGTGGCTTCAGGGTCGATGATGCGGCGGGCGACATCGACCTTCGCCAGCGAGGCGGCATTTGTCAGGCCACCAGCCTGGAGGATGGCGTCCTCGACGGTCTGGTTGGCGGCATAGCGGTAGGTGCCGGGATAGGGCACCTCACCATGGATGGTGATGACCTTGTCGCTCTCCTGCTCCTCATGGCTGGCCACGTAGAGCACGTCTTCGTTCTTGATGGGAATGTCAGGGGTTGTTCCCTCAAGGATTCCCGTGATGTCGACGCTGACGACCTCCAGCGAACGGTCAACTTTCGTACGGTGCATGACGGCGTGCTGGCCGATGGCCTCCTCCGTCAGTCCACCGGCAGCCTCGACGAGGGCTTTGACGGTGTTGATATGACCGCCAACCTGATACATACCGGGACGGAAGACAGCACCGATGACCTGTACCATGTTCTGATAGCGGACGATGGTGGAGTCGACGGTGACGGAGTCCTCGTCCATCAGGCGGAAGTCATTCGTATCGAACTCGCCGACGCTGAATACGGAGTACTGTGAGCCGGCCTTGCGGTTGACGCGGATGGCCTGGGTATAGGCATCGCCAGTGAAGCCGCCGGCATAGCGCAGCAGCGTCGCGGCACTCTCGTTCTTCTTCATCTCGTAATACATCGGGCGCTTCACCTTACCGGCGATACATACCAGCGACTCGTAGGGACCAACGGTGATGATGTCGTTGTCCTGCAGACGGACGTCGCCCGTCAGCTGGCCGTTGAGCAGGAAGGCATAGACGTCGACGCTGGAAATCTGGCGGCCGGCGCGGAACACCTTGATGTTACGCAGTGTGCCGATATCGTTAGGACCGCCCGCCATGTAGAGGGCGTTATAGACCGTAGCAAAAGCCGACATCGTGAACGTGCCAGGCATCTTTACCTCACCAGTGACACTGACGGTGATGGTACGTGTCTGACCAAGCGTCAGGTCGATGCTCGACCCTTGGTAGCGGGGACCAATGGTTTGGCGCAGACGGCTCTTGGCCTGGCTGACGCTGAGACCGCCGAGCTGGATGACGCCGATGCCCTCGATAGTGATGGTACCGTCGGGCGAGATGGTCTCCGTGACACTCTCCTGGGAGGCTCCCCAGATGTCGACGTTAACGACATCGCCAGGTCCCAGACGGTAGTTCTGCGGCGTGGCGATGTTCATCGAGCTCTCGAAGGTCATGTTCTTGTTGTTGAACACGTCGTGGCCGAAAATCTTACGGCCCTTCTCCTTCTCCTCCTCCATAAAGTACTTCAGCGAGTCGGGCATCATGAAGTCCATAGCATCGTCCATCATCATGAACTCCTCGTCCTCCTCGTCATAGGTATTCTGCTTCGTCTTCGGACGACCGTCCTTAACGCGGTATTTCGACGTGTTACGCTTCTCGCGCTCCTTCTCCTCTACACGCTTCTCACCGTTGGCCTGACGCATACGGTTCTTTACGTCCTTAGAGCCTGCCGTGATGTCGTCGGCACCAAGGGCACCGTTTTTTATCTGGCGCTGGTACTTCTTCTGGATACGACGTATCTGGTCGATGGTGACGCCACGCTGCATGAGCTGTGTGACAATCTGCTGACGAGAGACGCCACGTGCATTCTGTTCGACGACGAAGTCCATGATCTGGTTGTCTGTCATGCTCGACTGCGCCATGGTCAGCGTACTGCAGAGCACGAGGTATAGGAAAGCCGAAAATAGTCGCTTCATTGCTATAGTTTTGGTCGTTATACTAATAATTTAATAACCTCTTCCGGAGCAAATTATTGTGCCAGAAGGAGGAAAACGCTGCAAAGGTACACTTTTTTCGCGAAAAAACTTGCTCTTTCCTGAAATTGTTGTATCTTTGCACGCGAAAAACGTACTGGGGTTGACTGGATTTGACGGCAAGCCGAGATGGTACGTAAGCACGCGGAGGCTCGTTGGCTACCTCCTAAAACTGAGTGAACACAAATTTAATTGGCAACACTGAGTATGCTCTCGCTGCCTAATCGAAGTATAGTAGATTACTGGCTTTATTCCTTTACAAGGTAGAGGAACGAGACGTCGCTCCGAGGATGTGGTTCCGAATCTGAAGATCAAGCGGCGCAGGTAAAATCGGAAATAGTCCATGCAGGCTCCGATGCACGGATGATATTTAGGAGCTAAGGTGTCAGTTGGTGGCTTAGGTCTTGCTGGCACTCGAAAACCGAAGGCTAAGATAAGCGTGTAGAAAGCGTATGGTTTCCTTGTGCGGACGAGGGTTCGACTCCCTCCAGCTCCACAACGTTACGCCCTCGTGAGGCTTCTCACGAGGGCGTAATGGTTATTCAGAATCGGTTTTCTTTCCAAACTCCGGGTCGATCTTCAGCTGTGCCGAGACAACGTAGGTCAACGCACAGGAGGCCATGACGATGAGGAAGAACGTGGGATAGCCCACCGCCTCCTGCAGGGCACCGGCAAAAAGCCCGGGAATCATCATCGACAGAGCCATGAAGGCCGTGCACAGCGCATAGTGCGAGGTCTTGTGCTCGCCTTGGCTATAATATATAAGGTATAGCATATAGGCGGAGAATCCGAAGCCGTAGCCGAACTGCTCAATGAAGACGCAGATGTTGACGACAAAGAGGTTGGACGGTAGGGCGTAGGCCAGGAAGACGTAGACCAGGTCTGGTAGGGTGATGGCCATGACCATCGGCCACAGCCAGCGTTTCAGTCCGTCGCGGCTAGCGACGATACCGCCGAGGATGCCACCGAGCGTCAGGCCAATCATGCCGACGGTGCCCTGTACGAGTCCGTACTCCGCTGGCGACAGCCCGAGACCGCCGTTGGCCTGCGAGTCGATAAGGAACAGGGCGCTGACCTTTGCCAGCAATCCCTCCGGCATACGGTAGAAGAGCATGAAGCAGATGCCGACGATGACCTGCGGCTTCTGGAAGAACGTGATAAACGTATGGACAAAACCACGCCAGATGTCCTTTCCCGTCTGTCCCGCTGCAGGATGGTCTTCGGCGGGGCGAGGTAGTATGTAGTGGTGCCACAGCCAGAAGGCGATGAACAGTCCGGCCATCATATAGAACATCAGACTCCACGAGTAGCGCACGTTACGTGTGAGCACCTCCAGGTTGCCGGCCAGCATGACGAGCAGTCCCTGACCGAAGATGGTGGCGATGCGGTAGAACGTCGAGCGGATACCTACGAAGTACGCCTGGTCATGACTGTCCAGTCCCAGCATGTAGAATCCGTCGGCAGCAATGTCGTGGGTGGCACTCGAGAAGGCCATGAGCCAGAAGAAACACAGCGAGCCCGTCAGCCAAAACGGTCCGGGGATGGTGAAGGCTACACCGCCCAGCGAGGCGCCGATGAGTAGCTGCATCGCCACAATCCACCAGCGTTTGGTCTTGATGAGGTCCACAAACGGACTCCACAGGGGTTTGATGACCCAGGGCAGGTAGAGCCAGGAGGTGTAGAGGGTGATGTCGGCATTCGACAGCCCGAGCCGTTTGTACATGATGAGCGAGATGGTCATCACGGCCACATATGGTAACGCCTCCGCAAAGTAGAGTGTGGGCACCCATGCCCATGGCGATTTCTTAGTCATAGATGTTCTGTATTTCTGCTTGTTTGTAATAGTAAAGTAAAATCTCGTCGTAGTGCTTGCCCCGCTCGCCCATGACGGCGGCACCTATCTGGCACAGTCCAACGCCGTGCCCCCAGCCCTTGCCATGCAGGATAAATTGATTGTTATTAATTTCCACGTCAAAAGCAGAGCTGTAGAGGTGTGTCTCGCTGAGCGTACGACGTATCTCGAGTTCCTTGCCGATGGTGAAGGAGCGTTTCGAACCGACAATCTGCAGTTTCCAGATGCGGCTGCTCTTGCCGCGCTCCAACGGGACAAGATCCTGAATCTCGCCAAGATCGAGTTTCAGCTTGCGGTTGACGAGCTCTGTCAGCTCCTCGCGGGTGTATGACACCGTCCATGTATAGAAATCGGGCGTCTCCTGGTCATAGTCGTTCAGCACCTGTTGCAGAATGTGGCGGTCATGGGTGTTACACCACGGGTCGCTGACCGATACGAGGTAGGGCTTGGGCGTGTCTTCCCAGCAATACTGGAACTCCTCCGTCCGGCCGCCGCAGCACTTAGAGAAACGGGCGTCGCAGATTTCTCCGTCGTACGTCAGTATCTGTCCGCGTGTCTGTCGGATGGCCTCTACCACCGAAGGGTTGTCGGCCATGGTGATGCCCTGGTAGCGCTGGCAGTGGTCGTCGGCACAGACATCGAAGATGGTGTGGTCCTCGCGGTCGTACCAGCGTATCAGCTCGTCGTCCTTCTTCGTGAACGAGAAGAAGTTGTCCGTGCTGCCCTCGCTCATCCTGCGGCGCTTTTCCATCTGTGCCAGCAGCCACGAACGGCTAATGACGGCATGGGCCTTGAGCAGTTCGAGCGACGAGGTGGCAGCCATCTCGCTGGAGATGACACTCGTCAGGTAACGCTCCACGGGCAGCTCGTTGATGGCCGTTATCTGGTCGCTCTCTACGACCAGGCGCAGTGAGCCGTTGAAGGTCTGTGTCTGCTTGCGCTCCCAGTGGAAGTTCACGCCGATAGTGACGTCATGCAAGGAGAACGACGCATCGCTCTGTTGGGGGGTGAACAGCAGCTCGCGGTATTGCTGTCCTCGCCAGAGAATGGCGCCTTCGCTGATCTCCACCTCCTGTTCGCCGATGATGGCAGCACCTTTCGCCGTGTAGGGGGCATTCAGACGGAAGCAAATCTTCTGTCCGCTGACGATGCCGACGCTGACCTGTGGCTCTTTCTTTCCGAAAGCAGCACCGATGTGCCGTTCTTGGGTCTTTACCAATGGCGTGTCCTTCATGTGTTGCACGGCCTCGGCGAAGGTGTCCTCGTTCAGTGCCACCTCGCGGATGATGGCCAGGACGCGCTCCGGCGTAAGTCGTCGGAAGTCCTCCTCACGTGGGGCGATGAGCAGTCCGCCCATGTCCAGCGCTCCTGGTGAGACGATCATCTGCTCGTCGCCCTCGGCAGTGTAGCAGTCGGGGCGGTGCTTCTCACGGGGGATGACGACGAGGTCGTATTCCCCGTCGCGCTGCCACCCAAGGATGTTCATCATCGGCTCCGTCTCGTCGTCGCGCTGTGGCAGTGCTGCGTAGAGGTGGCGGAACAGCCGTTCGCCGGCCTCTTTGGTATGGCTGCGTATCAGCAGGGCCGGACAGGGGTATTCCGTGATGACGGAGATGCCGTCGTCATCGTTGAGGCTCACCACCGGCGCCAGCTCGCGTGTCAGCCGCTGCCAGGACTTCTGCAAGGGAACGACACCGCAGGAACCGGCCTGCAGGTGGGCATGGTCTGGGGCCGAGGCCCCGCATTTCGGACCGTTATAGAATACCAACAGCTCCGGGTAGTCCGTCAGCAGCCTGTACATCTCGCCAATCATGTCCTTGATGGCTTGTGGACGGTGCTTGACCGAGGGGATGGTGAGGTGCATGGGCAGGATAGGGTAGGGGTTGACCAGCAGCTCCCACTTCCCGTCGACGACGTGTCGCATTTGTTCCTGTGGTCTGTTCTGTGAACAGAGGAAGCAGGGACGTTCCTTGACGGTCTTTGCGTCCATCCGTGCTCCTGTCGACACAATACGTGCGGGATTCCACTGGGCCACGAAGGTGAAGGTGCCCATGGGTAGTTCGCGTGTCTCTACCTGGCGCAGTTCGCGATAGCGATGGCGGGCGTCGTCCCAGCGGTCGAGTTGCAGGTCGAAGAACCGCTGTAACGGTGTCTCGTCGAGCTTGTCGTGACGGGTACTCAGCATCTGCTGACGGGCTTGTATCTCCAGCGTGCGCAGCCTGTCTTTATAGAGGTTGTTGGCGTTGACTTTCTCAACGCTGAGTGCGGCGTCGCTGTTGCCGCCCCAGCGACGGCAGAGGTAGAGTTCGTCATAGATGCGTCCTATGCGGTAGTGGCGCGAGAACGCCAGTCCGAGGGCGTAGTCCTCACCGTAGCTCGTGTTAGGGAACTGTATCTGTCGCAGAACGGGGGTGAAAAAGGCGCGTGGCGCTCCCAGTCCGTTGATGCGCAGGGCGTTGTTCGGTCCGTTTTCGTCCGTCCATTCCTTGTGGTCGATGAGTCCCGGTGGCAGGGTGTTCAGCTCGAAGTCGCACATCCTGTAGCTGCCGATGATCATCGCCGCCTTCTGCTTACGGAAAGCATCAACGATCTGTTGCAGCGTACGGGGTGAGGAATAGAGGTCGTCGCTGTCCAGCTGTACGGCGAAGCGTCCACAGCGTGCGTCGTTGATGGCTTCGTTCCAGCAGCCGCCGATGCCGAGGTCCGTCCTCTTAGGGACGATGACGTGGAGCTTGTTCTGTTTGTCGGCATGGGATGTCGACAGACTGGACAGGATGTCGCCAGTGCCGTCCGTAGAGTGATTGTCGACGACGATGACATTATACGGGAATGACGTCTCCTGCTCCAAGGCGCTCTTCACCGCATCGGCGATGGTCTTCGCGCGGTTGTAGACGGGGATGACCACCGTTGCCTCGACGGGAAACTCCTGTTCGTTGAAGTCTATGTCGTGGGCAAACGACGGGTCAATGCGTGCGCCGATGGCATCGAGGTGTGCCGTGGCGGCATGCTCCATCTCCACCTGCACCTCGCGGTTGCGGGGGTTCACGTAGTCGAACTGCTTGACGCCGGAGGCCCGTGTGTCGAGCTCCACCTCGCTGTAGAGTGTTTCGTTCAGGTGCAGGAGCGCCCCTTGGCGACTGAGGAACAGGCGCAGGGCATAGAGACCGGCATATTGGTATTCCGGCTCACCTTCCTGTTGCACAAAGGCCTGGAGCAGGCTGGTGCGGATGAGCAACAGCGAACCGAAGTCGAAGTCGTCGCGGATACTGCCCAACTGGTAGTCGATGACGGGATGGCCGCTGCGGTCGGCATAGACCAGGGCGGCGCCGGAGTCGCAGGCCACGTGCAGCATTCGTTCCAGGGCTCCCTGACCAAGGGTCACGGGAGCAGGCTTGGTGAAGAGCAGCGCATACTCGGCACTGGCCTGTGCGGCTATCTGTATGATGGCTTGGCTGCTGGTCATGCCGGCAGTCCAAAAGATTTCCCTCACGACCTTGCTCGTCTCCAGCTGTGCCACGGTGGGCGCCATCAGCTCTCGGTCGATGTCGGGAAGGAAACAGTCAATCTTTTCTCTCATATCAGTAAAAGTTTCCTGCAAAGGTACACCTTTTTTTTGGAATAACGAAAAAAAATAGTACCTTTGCACCAAAAATAAGATTGTCGCAACGATGGACGACGGAAAACACGTGCTTATGGGAATGACGACGGCTGCCTTGAGAGAGGTGGCGCTGTCGTTGGGAATGCCGGCCTTCACAGGTGGCCAGATAGCGCGTTGGCTCTATCAGCAGCACGTAGGCAGTATCGATGAGATGACAAATATCTCGAAGCGGAACCGTGAGCGTCTCAAGGAGCAATACACCGTTGGGGCGATGGCTCCCATTGACTGCCAACGTTCCAAGGACGGCACGGTGAAGTACCTCTTCCCGGTGAGGACATCTGGAGACTCCGGGTTGTCGAGAGAACACTACGTCGAGACCGTTTTCATTCCTGACGGTGACCGTGGCACGCTTTGCGTGTCGTGTCAGGTGGGCTGTAAGATGAACTGCCTGTTCTGTCAGACGGGAAAGCAGGGATGGCAGGGCAACCTGACGGTGGGCGACATTCTGAATCAAATCTATTCGCTGCCGGAGCGCGACCTTCTGACGAACATCGTCTTCATGGGACAGGGCGAGCCAATGGACAACCTCGACGCCGTGCTCCAGGCCACGGAAAGGCTGACGGCCGATGACGGCTATCAGTGGAGTCCACGGCGTATCACCGTCAGCTCCGTGGGTATCCGTGGCAAGCTGAAGCGATTCCTCGACGAGAGCCAGTGCCACGTGGCCATCTCCATGCACTCGCCGAGACATGAACAGCGCCAGCAACTGATGCCTGCTGAAGGTCAGATGACCATCGAGGAGGTGGTGGCACTGCTGAAACAGTACGATTTCTCCCACCAGCGACGTTGCTCGTTCGAGTATATCTGCTTCAGCGGACTGAACGACACACTGGCTCATGCCCGTGACATCGTCCGTCTGGTGGCGGGACTGGACTGCCGCGTTAACCTGATACGTTTCCACGCCATCCCCGGCGTCGATCTCCCTGCCGCCGACGAACAGCACATGGAGCGTATGCGTGACTTCTTGACAGCTCGCGGCGTCTTCACGACCATCCGTGCCAGTCGCGGCGAGGACATCTTTGCCGCCTGCGGCCTGCTCTCCACAGCCAAACAACAAGGAATAACGTTGTAAGGAGAAGACGAGAATACAAGAAAACAAAATAGAAAACAACGAAACCCAAAACAATATGGAAGAAAGAAAGATTCGCGTAGCCATTACGCACGGCGACACCAACGGTGTCGGATATGAAGTCATCCTCAAGGCGTTCGATGATCCTGGTATGCTGGAGCTGTGTACACCTATCATATATGGTTCGCCCAAGGTGGCCGCCTACTATCGTAAGGCCCTCGACATGCAGCTGCAGTTCAATACCATCACAGATGCGCAGGAGGCCAAGGACGGCCGACTGAACCTACTGACGGTCTTCGACGACGAGGTGAAGATTGACCTTGGACAGCAGACACCCGAGTCCGAGGAGGCTGCCCGCAAAGCCGTCGAGCGTGCCAAGAACGACGTAGAAGCCGGTCTGGCTGATGTTCTCGTCACCGCTCCTGCCGCCGCCAATAATAATCTTGCAAAGAATCCGCAGGCCCTCTCGATGCTCGTCAATGGCGACCTGCGTGTGGCATTGGTCACTAAGAACGTTGCTATCAAGGATGTGGCTGAGGCCATCACGAAGCAGAAGATTGTTGAGAAGGCCACGATGCTCCATCAGTGTCTGCGCCGCGATATGCGCATCTCCTCACCGCGCATTGCCGTTCTGGCACTGAATCCCCACGCCGGTGCCGGCGGACTTTTGGGCGACGAGGAGCAGGAGATCATCAAGCCCGCTATCGACGAGCTGGAACAGGCAGGCATCCAGGCCTTCGGCCCTTACGCTGCCGACACGTTCTTTAGCGATGGCAGCATCGTCGACTTCGATGCTATCCTGGCTATGTACTATGACCAGGGTATGTCGCCCTTCAAGGCCCTTGCCCCTGACTGTGGCGTGCGCTACATGGCTGGTCTGCCCATCGTCATTGCGGCTCCCGACCACGGTTCCTGCTTCGACATTGCCGGACAGGGGAAGGCCGACGCTACGGCCATGCGCAATGCCATCTACCTGGCCATTGATGCCGCCCGTAACCGTCTCAACTACGACGAGCCGCTGGAGAACCCGCTGCCGAAACTCTACCACGAGCGCCGTGACGACAGTGAGAAGGTGCGCTTTGCCATCCCCAAGGCTAAAGGTGCCGACAAGCCGAAGGCAGAGAATAAGGAGCAGAAGCCTGAAGAGTAAGGCATGAAGAAGAAGTACCAGAACGCGTTTTTCATCTTTGGCCTCGTCGTGCTGGCCATCATGGTGACACAACTTGACTTCCACCAGGTGTGGGAGGGCGTCACCCATGCCGGCTACTGGTTCCTGGCCGTCATCGCGCTCTGGGGATTCCTCTACATCTTCAATACCGGCGCTTGGTGGATCATCATCCGCAGCCAGGACGAGAAGCACAAGCCGAACTTCTCCTTTTGGTGGCTCTATAAAATCACGGTGTCGGGCTTCGCGCTGAACTACGCTACGCCGGGTGGACTGATGGGTGGTGAACCCTACCGCATCATGTCGCTCGCACCGAAGATAGGCACGGAGCGCGCCTCGTCGTCGGTCATCCTCTACGTCATGACCCACATCTACAGTCACTTCTGGTTCTGGCTCCTCAGTGTGCCCCTATACCTGCTGACACAGCGGCTGACACCCATTGTTGTGCCTATTCTCCTGGCAACGACTGTTTTCTGTTTGGCTGCCATCTGGTTCTTCCTCCGTGGCTATAAACGGGGTATCGCCGTCACGGGCATGTCTATCCTGAGCCACTTCCCCATGGTGAAACGCTGGGCACAGCCGTTCTTTGAGCGCAACCGTGAACGCCTCGCCGAGATCGACCACCAGATAGCGGCCCTCCACAACCAGAACCCGCGGACGTTCATCTGCGCCGTGCTGCTGGAGCTGAGCTGTCGCATCGTCTCTGCCCTTGAAATCTTCTTTATCCTGCTGGTCATCATGCCCAGCGTCAACTTCATTCAGTGCATACTTATCCTGGCCTTCACGTCGCTGTTTGCCAATATGCTCTTCTTCATGCCCCTGCAGCTGGGCGGTCGTGAGGGCGGCTTCCTCATGTCGACAGACGGCTTGGGCATGTCGGCAAGGGCTGGAATTTTCGTGGCACTGCTCGTCCGTCTGCGCGAGCTCATCTGGACGGCCATCGGGCTGGCATTGATTAAGTTGGATAAAAAACAATAATTTTCTGCCAAAATTGCAGCTTTTTCGATTTTATTGTGTAATTTTGTCAGCTCAATGAGAAGCAGCGAACTTCAAACCCTCAAGCAGCGGTACAACATCGTGGGTAACTGCGAAGCCTTGAACCGCGTCCTCGACGTCGCCCTACAGGTGGCGCCGACAGACTTGAGTGTGCTCATCATCGGAGAGAGCGGCGTAGGCAAGGAGATTATTCCGCGTGTCATCCATGACAACTCACCCCGCCGGCGCGAGAAGTATTTCGCCATTAACTGCGGCTCTATCCCCGAGGGTACCATTGACTCCGAACTCTTCGGACATGTAAAGGGCTCGTTCACGGGCGCTGTCAACGACTCACCGGGCTATTTCGGCGTGGCAAACAAGGGAACGCTCTTCCTCGACGAGGTGGGCGAGCTGCCGCTGGCCACTCAGGCTCGTCTGCTGCGCGTCCTGGAGAACGGTGAGTACATCCCCGTGGGTGCTACCGAGGTGCGCAAGACTGATGTACGCATCGTCGCCGCCACTAACGTGAACATCCGCCAGGCCATCAGCGAGGGACGTTTCCGCGAAGACCTCTACTACCGCCTGAACCAGGTGCCGGTACAGATTCCTCCGTTGCGCGAGCGTGGTGAGGACATCGTCCTGCTGTTCCGCCTCTTTGCCATGCAGATGGCCGAGAAGTACAAGATGGACCGTGTGACCCTTAACGACGAGGCCAAGCAGCTGCTCATGCGCTACAAGTGGCCGGGCAATGTGCGCCAGCTGAAGAACATCACCGAACAGATCTCTGTCCTCAGCAAGGAGCGCCTCATCACCCCCGAGGTGCTGCGGCAGTTCATTCCCGACGACAAGGAGAGCACACAGCTGGCCACCATCCACCCCGAAGGTAGCGACCACTCCTTCGAGAACGAGCGCGAGATACTCTACAAGATTCTTTTCGAACTGCGTGGCAATGTCAACGACATGCGTCGCGAGATGAGTCAGCTCAAGAGACAGATTGAGGATGTGAAGACCGTCACGCCGCAGCCGTCGCAGCTGCCTACGCCTCTGGCCCCTGTGGCTCCCATGCCAGCCATCACTCCCTCATTGGAGGATGCCGTCGCCGAGGAGTATATCGAGCCCGAGAAGGAACCCGAGAACCTCAACCTCAGTGACCTTGGCAAGCAGATGCTCGAGAAAGCCCTTGACCGTAACAACGGTAACCGTAAGAAGGCGGCACAGGAACTGGGCATCAGCGACCGAACACTTTACAGAAGACTCAGACAGTATGGACTGGACAAGTAAAACGAAAATAGCCCTCGCCGGCCTGCTCTGCATGGTCCTGAGTGCCTGCTCCGTCAGCTATAAGTTCAACGGGGCAAGCATCGACTATACCAAGACAAAGACCATCCAGATTGGCGACTTCCCCATCCGCTCCAGTTACGTCTGGGGTCCCATGGCAAGCATCTTCAATAACCAGTTGAAGGACCAATACGCCAACCACACCAAGCTTATTCAGGTCAAGCGTAACGGCGACCTCCGTCTGGAGGGCGAGATTACCCGTTACGACCAGCGTAATAAGTCTGTCTCCTCCGAGGGCTACTCGGCACAGACGGAACTCTCGATGACCGTCAACGTACGCTTCACCAACACCGTTGCCCGTTCGAAGGATTTCGAGAAACAGTTCACTGCCACGGCCAGCTACGAGTCGACACAATCGCTCAACTCCGTGCAGGAGGAGCTCGTTACGCAGATGGTCAAGGAAATTACCGAGCAGATATTCAATGCCACCGTGGCAGACTGGTGATGATAGTCAAAGTTCATAGTCAAGAGCAGATGGAATTAGCAGAACTGATAGCCCACCCCGAACGATTGGACCGCGAGACGCTCTATGAGCTGCGTTCGCAGGTAGCCCTGTATCCCTATTTCCAGAGCGCGCGGCTGCTCATGCTCCAGAACCTCTTCCTGCTCCACGACCCTTCGTTTGACGAAGAATTGCGCCGTGCGGCCATTTACATCACCGACCGCCGCGTACTGTTCCAGATGATCGAGGCTGCCCACTACCGTCTGGCACCACAGGGCCGTGCCGCTACCGAAACTAGCCGACAGCAGCCTACTGACGAGGAACGTGAGGACCGTACCATAGCACTCATCGACGACTTCCTTGACTCTATACCAAAGGATACCCCCGCCAGTGGCGATGCTGATACTGCTGAGCGTCCACGTCGCAAACCCACACCCGCCGATGCCGCTGTCGACTACGTGGCCTATCTGCTGGAAAGTGAGAGCGACGACGACCATGCCGAGGATGTGCCGCAGCTTATCGGTCAAGAACTTATCGATACATTCATAAATGTTGACAAAGGAAAGATTACGCTCTCTGACACCGAAGGTGATACTCTGACACCCGACGAAGAGACCGAAAATGGTGATCAGGGCCTCGATGAAGGGTATTTTACCGAGACTTTGGCCAGAATTTTCATAAAACAAGGGAGATATTCGAAGGCATTGGAAATTATTCAGCGATTAAGTTTGCAATATCCGAAAAAAAATGCTTACTTTGCAGACCAAATTCGTTTCTTAGAGAAATTGATAATAAATAATAACAAAAAAAATAAGTAAAAAAGATGTACACTTTATTGATTATTTTCATCGTCATTGCAGCCGTGCTGATGATTGGCATCGTGCTCATTCAGGAGTCGAAGGGTGGCGGTCTCGCTTCCAACTTCTCTAACTACAACCAGATTGGTGGTGTCCGCAAGACTACCGACTTCATCGAGAAGACCACATGGGGTCTCGCTATCGCCATGGTCGTCATCAGCGTTGCATGCGCTTACGTTGCTCCTCAGGCCAGCGTTAACGGCTCCGTCATGGAGGGCATCGAGAACCCCGTTACCAACCCCAACAACTTGCCGGGCTTCGGTGCAAGCCAGCAGAAGGATGCTGCTCCCGCAGCTGAGGCTCCTGCAGCTCCCGCTGCCGAGGCTCCTGCTCAGGAGAAAAAGTAATCCTCGGTGGTTCTGACTCGCAGAAAAATTATTTTTTAATTTGCCAAATAGCCTACACTCCCCGAACTCACAGTCAGTTTGCCGGTTAGTGTAGGCTATTTGGCATTTTCATGATTATCACGCGCGCGTATGTGCGCCTGCGCGTACCTTGAACTATACAAAAAAGTGTAGGATTGGACGTTGCCCGTTACTTGTTCTTATCGGACGTGTCGCGGATGATGAGCTTCTGAGGCACAATCTCGTGGGTAATCTTGTGGTTGCCGCCTATGTTGCTGAGCAAGAGCTTGCAAGCGGTGCGTCCCATGAGGGTCGACTGGTCGACGATGGCCGAGAGACGTGGTGTGACATATTCGGCATGGACATCGTCCGTGAAGCCGATGATAGCCACATCCTCAGGGATGCGGAGCCCCATCTGTAGGATGGTGGTGTAGGCCGCAAAGGTGATGATGTCGTTGAAGGCGAGGATGGCATCGGGACGGTCTTCACGCTCCAGGAGCTGGCGCACGGCGTGGCGGGCAACGAGGAAGTCGATGGAGCCGCAGACGACGAGGCTGCGTTCAATGGGTATGCGGGCGTCGCGGAGGGCCTGGAGGTAGCCGTGCTTACGGCGGACAACCATGTCGAGGTGAGCGGGACCTCCGAGGAAGGCTACGCGGCGGCTACCGGTAGCGAGCAGGTGCTTCGTGGCCTGGTAGGCGGCTTCGTCGCCATTGGCTTTGACGGAGGGGAAGAGCTCGGGCAGACAGGTGCGTCCGAAGAATACCAAGGGCAGCCCGATGTCGGCAAGCTGCTGGAAATGAGTATAGTCGGTAGTGTTCTGTGCCAGACAGGCGATGATGCCATCGACGTGGAGGCTGAGGAAGTTGTCAACGGCGTTGATCTCGTCGGTGGTGTCCTCATGGCTGTTGGCGCTGATGACGCTGTAGCCATGGGCGGCTGCCTCACGCTCGATGCCGTCGAGGACGGCGCTGTAGTAATGGGTGACGATGTTGGGCACGACGACACCGATAATCTTCGGAGAGTCGTGACGCAGACTGCGTGCAAAGGGGTTGGGACGGTAGTTCAGCCGTCGGGCAAGCTCCTTGACGCGCTGTTGCATCTCTGGGCCAATCTCCGGTGAGCTGCGCAGTGCGCGGCTGACGGTGGCAATGCTGACACCAAGCTGTTCAGCGAGATCTTTGAGAGTGGTCATAGGCTTAGAAAGTCATGCGTATCATGAAACGTACACCCCACTTGTGGGCAGTAGGCAGATGGTTGTATGAGAGTCGGCGGACGTACTCGACATGTACGATCTTGAAAATGTTGTGGACACCGGCGGAGACCTCCCAGTAGGGATGTTTTGTATCCATGACATAGGAGCCGTCGGGGAAGTACATCAGCAATGGGTCGCCGGCATTGGCAGCAAGCAAGGGGTTGTTGCGGTCAGAGAGTCCGCCCCACAGGCATTTCGCCGTGAACCACTCGCGCCACTTCAGCTTGCGGAGCAGGGGTATGCGGTTCAGTATCTTACCGTTCATGTCCCAGAAGATCATGGCCGAGGCGTAACGGTCGTTGAGGAATTCCATGTTGTTAATCAAGGTGAAGGTGTAGTCCTGCATGATGTACGAGAGGTTGGTCTCGGGCATGATGAGCAGGGGGAACGGCACCTTGTTCCACTGTTTGCCGCCCTTGAAGTAGCAGTCCATCTTTCCCCAGGACTTCAGCCAGAAGCGCTTGTAGATGGTGGCCTCGGTGAAGTTGTAGTTGTAGTCGCCGCCGAGCAGGTTCTTGAAGCCGGCCGTATGGCTGATGGTGAAGACGGGGGCGTCGAGGTTCACGGGCAGGCGGCGCTGCTTGGTGTTGATGTAGGTCTCGCCAGGGGCGAAGCGGAACTCGCCGCGGAGCTCGGTGGTGCGGAACTTGCGTGAAGCGACTGTTGGCATGACCGGCTCGGGGAATCCGGGAGCGGCAGGGATGATGGGATTGACAGAGGCGACGGGGTTAGAGAAGTTCGTCCACATAGAGCGGTCGGCACTCTCGGAGAGGGGGATGAAGAAGAGTTGGGCGGCACCGTCGTTCTCCTCGGTCTTCAGCTGAAGGGTGGTGCGGAAACCCCAGTCCTCCTCGCGCTCGAAGGCCAGCGTCTGGCGGTTGTAGAACATCATCTTGTCAACCTTGTCCCACTTGAATGCCGTGAAGACATTATCCTTATCCGTGTGCATGAACTTGTCCGAGGGCGACATGATGTCGTAGGTAGACGTAAACGAGAGGGTGCGCTTCGGGAACTCGCGCGGCAGGTATTCCTTCTTGTTGAACGACCAGATGACCGAGCCGGAGTAGTAGTTCTTCTTGGACTCCCAGCCACGGGCGACATAGCCGCTGAGGAAAAGGTTCGAGTCGAGGTTCGCCGTGGTCTGTGCTGAGAGGCGGGTACGCAGGCCGTCAACGAAATTGCTGGTGATCATGGTGTTGATGGGGCCAATGTCGACCTTCGAGGGGTGCTCCTTGTCGAGCGAGGTCTCCACGAAGTTCTCGATGAACGCCTTTGCCACCCAGATGATGTACTTGAAACCCTTGATGTTCTCCAGACCGTGGATGAACTGATCCATCGACGACTCGCTCTTCGTAAGTTCCACCTGACGGTACTGGTCCCAGAAGTCGTCGCCGCGCATCATGGCGTTGACATCGCGTACCTCTTTCTTCTTGCCTTTGAAAAGCTGCGGCGGCAGGGGGTCAAAGGCATAGTCGGTGAGGCGCGTGTTACGGATGACGGCAAACTTCTGAAGGAAACTGGCGACGGTGAGCTCGGTGAACATATCGTCGAGGGAGAGCACCCATGTAGAGTCGGGCAGCTGCGTGAACTCCTGGATAATCCTCATGTTCTCGACGAAGTTGACGTCGCTCTTCTTCGGGATGGTCATCTCGCAACGCTTCACCTGATAGCTGGAGTCGGCCAGAATATAAATGTCACCGCGGAAACCGAAGTCCTGCTGGTTGTTCGGGAGGAAGTTCAGGTGGAAGCACTTGTCGTGGTCGACATAGACGGTATCCTCGATGTAGAAACGGTAGAAGGAGACGGCATCCTTGCCGATGGGCGACGTGAAGGGGTACTCCAGCAGGCGTACCTGGTCGTCGTAGATGTTGACATCGGTGAAGATATCCTTCATCAACGCAGTCAGGATGTCGCCAGTCTGCATGAGATCGTTGACACCCGTGGAGCTCTGGCCCTTGATGATGGTCTTCTCGTCGTGAGGTTTCTTGCGGTAGACGTGCTGGGTGACGGTCTCGTCGACGGAGAGAGGCAGTATGAGTTTGTTGTTCCAGGGGCAGGTCTCAATCTGGTTTACCAGCCACTTCTTCTTGCTGAACTTCGGGTTCTCGAGCATCGCCGGCGTAATCTCGTTGGCGGCGAGGGTCAGCTTCTGGTACTTGTTGTATTGGTAGTAGTCGCGCTGAGAGAGGTCGGTGCGTTTCTTGGCAGCAACGACTTTGCGCATCAGCTCGACGGCAGGGTTGTTCTTACGGGAATAGCGGTTACGTTTCGACTTCACGGTGACCTCGCGGAGGCTCTTCGTGTCGTCTTTGAGCTGGATGTCCAGCTTGCCAGAGGTGTTGGCGGTAATGGTGACGGTACGCGTCTGGTAGCCTACGGCGCTGAATGTCAGCGTCCAGCCCACATGGCGGGCAATGGAGTAATGGCCGTTAATATCTGAGGCCACGGCTACCTGATGACCCTTATAAATAACACTGGCGAAGGGCACCGCCTCGCCAGTCTCTGCGTCGGTGATAACTCCTGTAAGTTGCTGTGCCCCCAAAGGGAGCACAGCAATCAGGAGCAGTAGTGTCAGTAATGTCTTAGTCAATCTCTTCATCAGCCTCGTAGCCGCCCATCTCGCGGATGGCATTCTTCAGCATGGTGTACTGCTGATAGAGGTTATTGACGGCCTCCTCGCCCTGAGTATAGTCGTGCATGGGCGACTTCAGGAAGAACGAGAGGAAACGCTGCGTGCCGTAGCGGCCGGCGCGGGCAGCGAGGTCGCTGAGCAGACAGAGGTCCAGACAGAGGGGAGCGGCAAGGATGGAGTCGCGGCAGAGGAAGTTGATCTTGATCTGCATGGGATAGCCCATCCATCCGAAAATATCGATATTGTCCCAGCCCTCCTTGTTGTCGTTGCGCGGCGGGTAGTAGTTGATGCGCACCTTGTGGTAGTACTGCGTGTCCTCGTCGTTGCCGTGGCCGTAGAGGTCGGGCTGCACGTCGGGCTTCAGGATGGTCTCCAGCGTCGAGAGCTTCGACACCTCCTTCGTACGGAAGTTGGCGGGCTCGTCAAGCACCAGACCGTCGCGGTTGCCCAGGATGTTGGTTGAGAACCAGCCGCTCAAGCCGAGGCAGCGTACGCCGATGATGGGCGAGAAACCGCTCTTGACAAGCGTCTGACCAGTCTTGAAGTCCTTGCCGGCGATAGGCATCTTCGTCTTCTCGGCGAGCTCCCACATGGCGGGGATGTCGACGGTGGTGTTGGGAGCGCCCATGATGAAGGGAGCACCCTCGGTGAGGGCAGCGTAGGCGTAGCACATAGAGGGAGCAATGTGCTCGCGGTCGTCAGCCTTCATGGCGGCCTCGAGGTCGCTGAGCTTGTAGTGGACAGACTCCTCGACGGGGACGTAAATCTCCGTAGAAGCGGCCCACAGCACGACGATGCGCGAGCAGCCGTTCTTTGCCTTGAAGTCGCGGATGTCCTGCTTCAGGGCCTCGACCATCTCCCAGCGCGTCTTGCAGTCCTTGACGTTGTCGCCGTCCAGACGCTTGGCGTAGTTCTTGTCGAAGGCGGCCTTCATCGGCACGATCTTCTCCAGCTCGTCGCGGACGGGCTCGATGTCCTTCTCCTTCAGCACCTCGGCATACATAGCTGCCTGGTAGGCGTTCTGGGGATAGACGTCCCAGCAGCCGAAGACGATGTCGTTCAAGTCGGCGATGGGGACAATGTCCTTATAGTGCAGGTACTTCTTGTCGGCACCGCGACCAATACGAATCTTGTCGTACTGGGTCATGGAACCTACGGGCTTTGCGAGGCCTTTGCGGGTCATGAGCACACCTGTCATGAATGTAGTGGCGACGGCACCGTTGCCTACTACCATAATGCCCAGCTTTCCTTCAGCTGGCTTAACATTTGCATTTGCCATAGTTTGTTTGTTTTATTATGAAGTTATTTTTAAATTTTATTTCTTATTGATTCTTAAATTCCTTGCACATGGTCTCGTGACGGTATTTCATATAGTAGTAGATAGCCGCAAGGACCGTAATCTCGAACAGTGGGTAGAGATAGGGCAGGTTAATGAGGCAGGCAATGAAGAGTACCGTGGCGCGGGTGTTGTGCGTCAGGATGTTGGTGTACTTCATCAGCGGCAGACTCTTTTGGCGGAAAGCCTCGCGAAAATCCTGAGGCATGTCAGCAGCACTCGGCCACTGGGCCTTCACCTTGCCGAAGAAGCGCTGGAACTCCGGCGTGTTCTTCTCCTGCTTCTTGCACCAGCCAATGTAGAACGAGTGGAAGATGTAGTCCCAGAAATGCTCGCCCTCACCAACGGTGAAGGGGCCCATCTTGCGCTTAGGCAATGTGTCGAGCAGATGCTGCTCCTGGGCTGTGCTGTTGAGCTCGCTGCCTTCCTCACCCTTGATGAAGTAGAGGTGTATCTGCCGGTAGTAGTCGGCCAGCTGACACTGGCGGGCGTGCCAGTAGAAACCGGCAAAGCTGCAGAGCAGGAGAATCCAAATGCCCCAGTTGACGTTGGTGAACGGTATGGGGTCGTTCCACAGGCGGATGACGATGGCGAGGTAACAGAAGAAGAACCACACGTCGCTGGCCAGCCCGTCGAGCATACGGCCGATGGCGGTCTTGTGGTTCGTCAGGCGGGCCATCTGTCCGTCAGTAGAGTCGCAGAAGTTGGCAAACATCATGAAGAGGACACCTGCAATGTTCCACCATAACTCCGTGTGAATAAAGCAGAATCCGGCAGCGGCGCCAAGGAACATCGAGAGGATGGTGACGAAGTTCGGAGTCACACCAATCTTTATCCACATCAGCGCAAAAGCAAGGCCAATGGGACGTGTAAAATAGACGTCCAGCCACTCTTCGGTGTCGTTGGATTTGAACGAAGCTTGTAGTAGCTGACGAAAGGTTTGATCCATATAATATTTCAATTTGCGTGCAAAGGTAAGAAATTTTTGTGATAGTGGAGTCTTTTCTTGCTAATTTTTGCTTTTTATAGAAAAAAATCGTACCTTTGCGCCAAATAAATGACATATTGACGATGAATACGGCAGACAAGAACATTATCATGATTACGGCGGGTGGCGTCGGCGAACGTTTCGGGAGCAATGTTCCCAAACAGTATGTGGAAGTCAACGGCCGGCAGGTCATTTCTTACGTCATAGAGGCTTGTAAGAGAAGCCGCGAGGCCGATGCTGTACTTGTCGTTGCCCATCCATCCTATCATCAGGAGATTGTGTCCAAGTACGACGTGGAAGTGACGAGTAGCGGACAGGAGCTGAATGTCACGAAACGTAATGGCCTCGACTACATCAAAGCCAACAGTAAGTGCGAAAAAGTGGTAGTCGTCGACGCCGTGCGACCGACAGTAACGACGGAAGTGCTGGACAAGTTCTTCCGACTCCTGGATGACTATGATGCCGTTGCATGTGCACGGAAGATTACCGACAGCCTCGGACGCTATGGGGAATGGGTCGTAAACCGTGAGGATTATTACACATTGTCGGCACCGGAGGGATTCTCTTTCGGCCTGATAGACAGATATTTCAAGGCAAATTCACCCCTTACGGAGTCTATCCAGCAACTGCCTCCTTCCTCAAAGGTTTATCTTGATTTCGATGTGCCTTATTTCGACAAGTTGACATATCCTGAGGACCTGCTCAGAATACAACAGATGTTAGCCAACCGCTAAACGGGTATTTCCATCCAGAACGTACTGCCCTCGCCGAGCTTGGATTTTACACCGACGTTGCCACCCATGGAGAAGGCCATGACGCGGCAGAGAGACAGTCCAAGACCGGCTCCGGGAACAAATTCGTCGACCTTGAAGAAACGCTCGAAGACACGCTCCGTGTTCTCGGGGGCGATGCCGATGCCGGTATCGCGCACCCAGAGGCGCAGACGGTGGTTCGTCATGGGATCGTAGCCCACGGTGATAGAGCCCTGATTGGTGAACTTCACGGCGTTTGATATCAGATGGCCGACCGACTCCATGAAACGGCTGAGGTCTGTCGTAATCTGCTGGCCGCTGAGAGCTGCGTACTGCGTGGTCAGCAGCACGCCTTCCTTCACCTTCGGTTGGTATTTGGCGACGAGCTCGTCGAGGATGATGTTGATGTCGAAAGCGGTCATCTGGAGCTGCTCCTTGCCAGCCTCAATCTTCGAGATGTTCATCACGTCATCGATGATGCGCAGCAACTTCTGGTTGTTCTCCTGGATGAGGTTGATGAGTTCCTGGCGCTCCTCCTTGCCGTCGATGTCGGGCAGCACGCTGGTGAAACCGATGATGGCGTTCAAGGGTGTGCGGATCTCGTGACTCATGTTAGCGATAAAGGCAGATTTCAGACGGTCGCTCTCCTCGGCCTTGGTAAGGGCTGTCTTCAGGGCAATCTCCAACGACTTTCGGTCGTCAATGGGCTGCGTGGTGCCTATGATACGTGTGGGTCGGCCGCTGATGTCGCGCTCAGCGATGATGGCGTAGCTCTCCTCCCAGTAGAATTTCGAGGGGTCGGAGGAGGTAATGCGGTACTGTTCGTGGTATCTGTCCGTGACACCGGCACAGAGGTTCCCAAGGTTCTTCTGGACACGCTCAGCATCGTCGGGGACGAGTGTCGAGGCATTCTCTCCCACGGAGCCGCCGTCGGTTCCCATAGCCTGTGACTCGCGTTTGGCACGGAAATCCTTGTCGAAGGTGAGTTGTCCCGTGTCTGTATCAATATGCCACACGGAAAGACCCATGGCCTTGAGGACAAAGTCGTACTCGATGTCACGCGAACGTTCGGTGGCCAACTGGTTTACCTCCTCCTGCAACTCACGCCCCACACGGCGCTGCCAGAACATCAGGGCAATGAGGGCAATGATAAACAGGATGCCCACACCCCAGATAATCATCTCGGAGGTCTGTTGCGTGTCGTTGGCATATAGCAGGAGGTCAGTCATGATGCGTGTCAAGGTTACATTATAAAATAGGTACGCACGAGAGACTCACAAGGCGTTCTGCGGCGTTTCTCGGGGCAAAGTTACTCTTTTTCTGTGAAAAACAGATGTCTTTGGCAGAGTTTTTTTCGTCATTACGGAAAAAAAATGTAACTTTGCAGCCGAATTATATGTTTTTTGACTTTTTTTCATGGAGAAGAATTTTGAAATTATCGCCAAGACGTTCATGGGACTGGAACCTGTGCTGGCGAAGGAACTAAGGGCACTGGGTGCTGAAGATGTGCAGGAGGGACGACGTATGGTGTCGTTCCGGGGCGACAAGGAGATGATGTATCGTGCTAACTTCCAGTTGCACACCGCCATCAGGATTCTCAAACCCATCAGGCATTTCAAGGCACGGTCGGCCGACGATGTCTATAACGAGGTGCTTAAGACCGACTGGAGCCAATATCTGGACGAAGGGAAGACGTTTACTGTCGATGCCGTAGTGTTTTCAGAAGAGTTCCGTCATTCGAAGTTTGTCTCCTATAAGGTCAAGGATGCCATCGTCGACCAGTTCCGTGAGAAGACCGGCAAACGCCCGAATATCTCCGTTGCCAACCCCGACGTCAGACTGAATATCCACATTGCTGAAGACCGTTGCACGCTGTCGCTCGACTCTTCAGGTGAGTCGCTGCACCGCCGTGGCTACCGTCAGGAGAGTGTTGAGGCTCCGCTGAACGAGGTACTGGCAGCGGGAATGATAATGATGACCGGCTGGCAGGGCGATACCGACTTTGTGGACCCCATGTGTGGCAGCGGAACCCTGCTTATAGAGGCAGCCCTCATTGCCCATAATATGGCTCCTGGCCTGTTCCGTAAGGAGTATGCCTTCGAGAAATGGCCCGACTTCGATGCCGACCTCTTCGATCGTATCTACAACGACGAGTCACAGGAACGCGAGTTCAAACATCATATCTACGGCTACGACATTGATATGAAGGCTGTCAATACGGCCCGTCTCAATGTGAAGGCAGCAGGACTGACAAGCAGCATCACCGTAGAACAGCAGGACTTCAAGGACTTCCAGCAGCCCAAAGAGAAGAGCATCATGGTGACTAACCCGCCGTATGGTGAGCGTATCTCCACCCCCGACCTGCTGGGAACCTACCGTATGATTGGTGAGCGTCTGAAGCATGAGTTCACTGGCAACGATGCTTGGGTACTCAGCTATCGCGAGGAGTGCTTCGACCAGATTGGTCTGAAGCCCAGCATCAAGATACCCCTTTACAACGGCTCCCTGGAGTGCGAGTTCCGTAAGTACCAGCTGTTCGACGGCAAGATGAAGAACTTCCGTTCGGAGGGCGGTACCGTGAAGACCGATGAAGAGAAACGACAGATGGCCGAAAAACACCGTTTCAAGAAGAACCGCGAGTTCAAGCAGCGTCTGGAGGAGCAGGAGCAGAACGAGGATGCCGACATCCGTTCGTTCACGTTCCATAAGCACGATGTGTTCGGAGAGAAGAAACCCAGAAGGCGCGAGGACTCCGAGAGATTCGGAAAACAGGGAAAACCCAGATTCTCTGGAAAGTCCGGAAGACCCGGCAAACCATTCGGCGGCAAACGTAACAGATTCGATGATGATGAAGAATAAGATGATCATAGCAGCCCTTGCTGCCATATTCACACTCTCCATGACAGCTCAGAACAAGCTTTTCTCTCTTGAAGACCTGAACTTCGGTGGTACGAACTACTACAACCTGCAGCCCAAGAATATGTGGCTCACATGGTGGGGCGACCAGCTGGTGCAGACGGATGTCGAGGAGTGTCACCTCATTGACACGAAAACGGGTAAGAAGACGCTGCTCTTCACCCTTGACGATATCAATAAATGGTCGAAGAGCAACGAAGAGGAGAACCGGTACGTTCGTCATCTGATGAACGCCACGTTCCCATATCCTGACAAGCCGCTGGTGGCTTTAGGTAATAAGAAAGCCTATATCCTCGTCGACTTCAAGGCGCATCAGATTGTCTGGCAGGACAGCATCTCTGGACAGACGGCTAATGACTGGAACCCTGCATCACGGGCTACGGCCTATGTGGAGGATCACCAGCTCTTTGTCGTTGACGGTGAGGGACAAAAACACCAGTTGTCGAAGGACGGCAGCCGTGAGATTGTCTATGGCCAGAGCGTCCATCGCAATGAGTTCGGCATTGAAAAAGGTACCTTCTGGAGTCCCGACGGTCAGCGTCTGGCTTTCTACCGCATGGATCAGTCGATGGTGACAGACTACCCGCAGGTGGATATCTTCCCGCGGGAAGCGACTTACGAGCCCGACAAGTACCCGATGGCCGGAACAAACGCCCATGTCGTCACCGTTGGCGTCTACAATGTGAAGACCGACAAGACGGTCTACCTCAAGACGCCTATTGTCGACTATGCTGCGATGCCATCGCAGCCACAGGCGCCAGTATACTTCACTAACATCGCCTGGTGTCCCGACGCCAAGACCGTTTATATGTTCGAGTTGAACCGCGACCAGAACGACTGCCGCTTAGTATCTTACAACGCTGAGACGGGAGAGAGAATCGCGGAACTCTATCGCGAGACCAGCGACAAATACGTGGAGCCGTTACACCCCATTCAGTTCCTGCCTTGGGACGCCAACAAGTTTATCCTTCAGAGTCAGAAGGACGGCTACAACCACCTGTATCTTTTTGACGTAAGTGGTAAGCAGCTGAAACAACTCACGAAAGGCCCTTGGGTAGTGATGGATGTCCTGGGCTTCAACAAGAAGCAGAAGACTGTTGTCATCAAAGCCAACAAGGAACATCCCCTGCACCATCGCCTTTACAGCGTCAGCATGACTGGCGCGATGAAGCAGCTGGAGACGGTGGATGGCGTACATAGTGGTGAATTGTCGCCATCGGGCAACTACCTCATCGACAGGTTCTCAACCCCGACACGACCACGCCTTATCGATGTGGTGGATGTCAACGCAAAGACACCTCGTCACACTAATCTCTTAGAAGCCGAAGACCCGTGGACAGGCTATCTGCTGCCCATCTTCGAGTGTGGCAGCATCAAGGCCGCCGACGGAGAGACGGATCTCTACTACCGTATGGTGAAACCTTACGATTTCAACCCTGCAAACAAATACCCCACTGTGGTCTATGTCTATGGTGGTCCTCATGCCAACAACGTGCAGGCCTCGTGGCACTGGGCAAGCCGTTCGTGGGAGACTTATATGGCACAGAAGGGCTATATCGTCTTCGTCCTCGATAATCGTGGCAGCCAGTATCGTGGCCGTGACTTTGAGCAGGCCACCTTCCGTCAGCTGGGACAGATAGAGATGGAGGACCAGATGAAGGGCGTGGACTACCTGCGCACGCTACCCTATGTCGACATGAATCGCCTCGGCATCCATGGCTGGTCGTTCGGTGGCTTTATGACTATCTCGCTGATGCTTAACTACCCAGACGTCTTCAAAGTAGGCGTCGCCGGTGGCCCCGTCATCGACTGGAAATGGTACGAGGTGATGTACGGCGAGCGCTACATGGGAACACCCCAGAATAATCCCGAGGGCTACGCAAAGACCAGCCTTATCGACAAGGCGTGCAACCTGAAGGGCCGCCTCCAGATTATCACGGGCTATAACGACAAAACCGTTGTGCCGCAGCACAGCCTGTCGTTCCTCGATGCCTGTGTGAAGGCAGGCACGCAGCCCGACTTCTTTGCCTATCCCGGCGAGGAGCACAATATGCGCGGTCACGCCTCGGTACACCTTCATGAGCGTATCACCCGCTACTTTGAGGACTATCTGAAACCCTTAAAATAACTATGGTATGATGCCCAGCTTCGAATTAGCCGTCGTTGACAACAATATACTGGCAGCACTGGGAATGCAGCAGCTGTTGAAAGACCTCATCCCATCGGTAGAGGTGAGCATCTTCAACAGCTTCAGTAAGTTGGAGACTGCTGACGAAGGGCAGTTCGCACACTATTTCGTGTCATCGCGCATCTATTTCGAACATGTGTCATACTTTCGCCGACTGGGACGGCGTGCCGTCGTTCTGGTTAATGGCGATATGCAGATAGCGGGAATGCCCACATTCAACGTTTGCCAAAGTGAGACAGCTCTCGTGAAGACCATCATGGGCCTATACCACAAGGGACATCCGCAAGGTCATCCGCAGGCGAAGTCACAAAATCATCAGCACTCCGATGCCACCACGTTCCTGTCGCCTCGCGAGATAGAGGTGGCGATACTGCTGGCTAAGGGGCTGATAAACAAGGAGATTGCAGATCGTCTGAACATCGGGCTCACCACCGTCATCACCCACCGCAAGAACATCATGGAGAAGCTTCGTGCCCGCTCGCTGGCCGACATCATCGTCTATGTCATCATGAATGGGCTGGTGGATGTCGGGGAATTGTAGCACATCATACAAGATAATAAAATAAAAAAAGATACGAACATGAAAATTCTGTTATTAGGTAGTGGCGGCCGTGAGCACGCCTTGGCATGGAAGATTGCGCAGAGCAGTAAGTGTGAGAAACTGTACATTGCACCAGGTAATGGTGGCACTGGCAATGTTGGAACCAATGTCGACATGAAGGCTGACGACTTCGAGGCCATCAAGCAGTTTGTTGTCGACAACACCATCGACATGGTGGTCGTAGGTCCCGAAGATCCGCTAGTGAAAGGCATCTATGACAACTTGAAACAGGATGAGCGTACGAAAGACATCCCTGTCATCGGTCCGTCGAAGGCCGGTGCCGTGCTCGAAGGCTCGAAGGATTTCGCCAAGGCGTTCATGCAGCGCCATAACATCCCCACAGCCCGCTACCAGACGTTCGACGGCGAGCATCTTGAGGCGGGACTGAAGTTCCTGGAGACGCTGCAGGCTCCTTATGTGCTGAAGGCCGACGGCCTCTGTGCCGGTAAGGGTGTGCTGATCCTTCCTACGCTCGACGAGGCCAAGCGTGAACTGAAGGAGATGCTCGGCGGTATGTTTGGCAACGCTTCCTCACGTGTCGTCATCGAGGAGTTCCTCAGTGGCATAGAGTGTTCGGTCTTCGTGCTCACCGACGGCCTTCACTACCAGATTCTGCCCGAGGCTAAGGACTATAAGCGTATCGGCGAACATGATACCGGCTTGAATACTGGTGGCATGGGAAGTGTCTCGCCCGTACCGTTTGCTACAAAGGATTGGATGCAGAAGGTCGAAGACCGCATCATCCGTCCTACCGTCGATGGTCTCGCTGCAGAAGGTATTGAGTATAAGGGATTTATCTTCTTCGGACTGATCAACTGTGACGGTGAGCCGAAGGTTATCGAGTATAACTGCCGCATGGGCGATCCCGAGACGGAGACGGTCATGCTGCGCCTGAAGAGCGACATCGTCGAACTGTTCGAGGGTGTGGCCAGCGGAACTCTCGACAAGTACAGTGTGGAACAGGACGAGCGTGCAGCCGTCTGTGTCATGCTTGTTTCGGGAGGCTATCCCGAGGCTTATAAGAAGGGATACCCCATCAGTGGCATCGACCAGGTGGAGGGCAGCATCGTCTTTCATGCCGGCACGGCCTTGAAGGATGGTCAGGTGGTCACCAACGGCGGTCGTGTCATCGCCGTCAGCAGTTATGGCCGCGACAAGGCTGAGGCCCTGCAGCACTCGTTCAACGAGGCACAGAAGATTCTGTTCACCGACAAGTATTTCCGTCGTGACATCGGCGCCGACCTGTAAGCACTAAATGACCAGACGCCTGCAGAACCGTATTGCTGAAAGCCGCTACGCACTCCATGTAACGGCGGCTTATGCTGTGGCTGTATGGCTGCTCAGCGGGCTGTTGATACACCAGTGGTGGTTACAGTTCGTATGCTTCGCTTTGTCAGCATTATTCATTGTCATTCTGAACAATGCCAACGCCTTGATACGCATCTACAGCCGTATGGTGTCGTGCTCGTTCCTGGTGCTGTCGTGCATGGCTTGTTTCATGTTCGACAGTCTCGTGGGTGGCGTGTCCCAGCTGTGTGTCATCGCTGCTTACGTCATGCTGTTCCGCTGTTATCGTGACAACACGGCCACAGGCTGGATATTCTACGCATCGCTATGCCTGGGACTGACATCTGTATTGTGGGTGCAGGTTCTTTACTTCGTACCTTTCATCTGGCTGCTGACTGCAACACACCTGAACGCTATGAGCCATCGGACGCTGATGGCCTCGCTCCTGGGACTGCTGACGCCTTACTGGCTGGGCGCGGGATGGTTTGTCTACCAGCACCGAACAGCCGACCTTGCCGCCCATTTTGCGGCTCTGGCACAATGGCAGCCGTTGTGTGACTACAGCGAGGTGACACTGCCGCAACTGCTGGTGTTCGTCATGACCGCCGGTCTGTTGATAACGGGGCTCATACACTTCTGGCGCAGAAGCTATAATGACAAGATACGTACACGCCAGATGTATGGTTTTTTCACAATCATGGCACTGCTCGTCACCATCTTGCTCATCCTCCAGCCCCAGCACTACGACGTGCTGATGCGCCTGCTCATCATTAACACCGCACCCTTTGCGGCACACTTTGTTGCTCTTACCCATACCAAGGTGACGAACATCGCCTTCTGCGTCATCGTCATCCTCTGCCTCTCTGTGACGGCTTATTGTCTATGGATGTCATCATCGATTTTCTGACCGGTTACGGTTATATGGGTATGCTCCTCGCAGCGTTTCTCGCGGGTAGCTTCTTTCCCTTTTCCAGTGAGGCGGTGATGGTAGCGCTGATGGCTACGGGGCTTGACCCTTGGCAGCTGATGGTCTACGGCACGATAGGTAACGTCCTCGGGTCGGCCTTTAACTACGGTGTGGGACGACTGGGAAAGACGGAGTGGTTCGAGAAGTATCTGCACGTAAAACCGAAAGATCTCGACAGAGCCAAGAAGTTCATGCGTGGTCACGGTGCATGGATGGGCTTCTTTGCCTTCCTGCCACTGCTGGGCTCGGCCATCACCATTCTCCTCGGACTGATGCGCGCCAACGTCGTCATCACGTTTATTGCCATCACACTGGGAAAACTGTTCCGTTACTTGTTGTTAATTTATGGCGCTGGCTTGTTCATTTGAAATGTTTTTCTTACCTTTGCAGGCAAAACATGAATTTTAACGTTAAAAGATATCTTTACTGATGAAACAATTCCTTGCAGGGCAAAGCGGCAAGGCCGGCTTCAGACTTGTTGACAATGTCTTTGGCTGGTTGGCATTCCTCATCGCCGCCATCGTGTATTGCTCTACCATCGAGCCGACAGCCTCCTTCTGGGACTGTCCGGAGTTTATAACGACGGGATACCGTCTTGAAGTCGGACACCCTCCCGGGGCACCGTTCTTTATGCTGACAGCCAACCTGTTCTCGCAGTTTACCAGTGACCCCACGCAGGTGGCGCGGATGGTGAACACGATGAGTGCCCTGCTCTCGGCAACGTGTATATTGTTCCTGTTCTGGAGTATCACGCACCTGACGCGACGCCTTCTTATCGACAAGTGGGACGAACTGACAACGGCAAAGCTTATCGCTATCGAGGCTGCAGGTATGGTGGGCGCGCTGATCTATGCTTTCAGTGACACGTTCTGGTTCTCGGCTGTCGAGGGCGAGGTGTATGCCTACTCCTCAGCCTTCACCGCCGTCGTGTTCTGGCTTATCCTGAAGTGGGAAGACCACGCCGACGAGCCTCATAGCGACCGTTGGCTGGTGCTGATCATGTACATGACGGGTCTCTCCATCGGTGTTCACCTGCTGAACCTGCTCTGTCTGCCGGCCATCGTGCTGGTATGGTACTACAAGCGCTTCCCCAACGCCAACGCCAAGGGCTCGCTGCTGGCACTGCTCGTGTCGTTCGCCCTTGTGGCTGTGGTGCTCTATGGCGTCGTGCCGGGCATCATCACCGTCGGCGGATGGTTCGAACTGCTGTTTGTCAACACCCTCGGTATGTCGTTCAATACCGGACTATACATCTATATTCTGCTCCTGGCAGCTACCGTTATCTGGGCTATCTGGGAGACACAAAATGCAACAGAGAAGAACACGAAGCGCCAGAACCTGGCCTTCCTGCTCAGCGTGGCCCTGCTGGGTATTCCCTTCTATGGCTACGGCTGGACGGCTGTCGTCATCGGCATCATCGTGTTGGCAGCCCTCTGGTTCGTCTTGAACCGCAGCTACCTGCCAAAGGGTGAGTCGAAGCGCGTGGCGATGGTCACACCGCGACTGAAGAACACCGCTCTGCTCTGTATGCTGATGCTGATGATCGGCTACTCTACGTATGCTGTCATCGTCATCCGCTCGGATGCCAACCCCCCGATGGATCAGAACTCGCCCGAGGACATCTTCACCCTCGGCGACTATCTCGGACGTGACCAGTACGGACAGCGCCCGCTGTTCTACGGTCAGGCCTACACCTCGCAGGTGGCTCTGGAGAGCGACGGCCGTATGTGCCGCCCCGTCATGAAGACCGGAAAGCCCGTCTACCAGCGTAAGGAGAAAGCTTCTGCCGACGAGAAGGACTCTTACTTCATAGTACGTACGAAGGATGAGTACAAGTATGCGCAGAACATGCTGTTCCCGCGAATGTACGACTCCGGTCATGCCCGCGACTACGAGTCGTGGATGGGTGACATCGATGGTACGGAGGTCCCCTACGACCGCTGTGGCGAGCAGCTGACGGTGAAGGTGCCGTCGCAGTTCGAGAACCTGCGCTTCTTCCTCAGCTACCAGTGCAACTGGATGTACTGGCGCTACTTCATGTGGAACTTCGCCGGACGTCAGAACGATATCCAGGGACATGGCGAACTCGAGCATGGCAACTGGATAACAGGTATCTCGTTCATCGACAACGCCCGCCTCGGCGACCAGTCGCTGCTGCCCGACGAGCTGAAGAACAACAAGGGACACAACGTATTCTACTGTCTGCCGTTGCTCCTGGGTCTTATCGGCCTGTTCTGGCAGTCGCTACGCAAGGGACAGAAGGGCATCCAGCAGTTCTGGGTAGTCTTCTTCCTGTTCTTCATGACTGGTCTGGCCATCGTGGTTTACCTGAACCAGACACCCGTCCAGCCGCGTGAGCGTGACTACGCCTATGCCGGCTCGTTCTATGCCTTCGCCATCTGGTGTGGCATGGGCGTGGCCGCTATCTACGACCTCCTGCAGAAGAAGATGAAGAAAGGACTCGTTCCGCTGGCCAGCATCGTAGGCATCGTCTGTCTGCTTGTTCCCATCCAGATGGTGTCACAGACGTGGGACGACCACGACCGCTCGGGACGCTATACCTGTCGCGACTTCGGACAGAACTACCTGATGTCGCTCCAACAGGAGGGTAACCCCATCATCTTCACCAACGGCGATAACGATACCTTCCCCCTGTGGTACAACCAGGACACCGAGGGTGTGCGCACCGATGCCCGTGTGTGCAACCTGTCGTACCTCCAGACCGACTGGTACATCGACCAGATGGTACGTCCGGCTTACGACTCCCCGTCGCTGCCCATCACATGGAAGCGTCTGGAGTACTGCGCCGGAACAAACGAGTACGTCTCCGTCGACCCCAGCATCAAGGGCGAGATTCTGAAGTTCTACGAGGAGAATTCCGAGCAGGCACGTGCTCAGTTCGGCGACGAGCCTTTCGAACTGAAGAATATCTTGGACCACTGGGTGCGCTCGACGAATCCTGACTTCCACGTCATTCCTACTGATACCGTCTACGTCACCATCGACAAGGAGGCTGTCCGCAAGAGCGGCATGTTGCTGCAGGGCGACAG